>JADHED010002724.1_pt1 | contig 11685 bp, 7 predicted proteins | sample 8952041 | NCBI WGS metagenome assembly JADHED01 (sample SAMN16124423, study PRJNA663239) | bioreactor sludge metagenome | isolation source: sludge (control) | place: India:Bengaluru | collected 2018-09-08
GCCAGGTTGGGGCATCGAAATTTTCCAGCTTTTCGAAGCCGAAGGTGCGGCCGCTGCCCGGTGCGATATCCAGTGCCATCATGGCGGCTTCCAGCAGGAACGTGCCGCTGCCGCACATAGGATCCAGCAACGGGGTACCCGGCACCCACCCGCTGAGTTTCAGAATGCCGGCTGCGAGATTCTCGCGTAATGGGGCCTCGACGCTGGCGCGGCGTTGACCGCGCTGGTACAGGGCATTGCCAGACGTATCGAGATACAACTGATAGCCGTCTGCCGTCAGGAAGGCATGGATACGTACGTCCGGCTGACGGGTATCGATATCGGGTCGGGAGCCACCTGCTTCACGGAATCGGTCACATACGGCATCCTTGATGCGCAGCGTGATGAATTCCAGACTTTTCAGCGGGCATTTGATGCCCGTGACCTTGACCATGAAACTACGCTCGACCTTGAACCATTTCGGCCAGTCGAGTGCCATCGCAGCCTGGTAGAGGTCGTCCTCGCTACGGTACTTGCCCTGCCCCACGCGCCACATGATACGCGTGGCGACACGGCTTTCGAGATTGGCGCGGTAGCACAGCGGCATGTCGCCGGAGAAGCCGACGCCGCCATCGGTCGGGTTCAGGGATTTGGCACCGATGCTCTGAAGTTCTTCTGCAAGCACGGCTTCCAGTCCGCGCGGGCAGGTCGCAAAAAACTGCTGGATCGCCACGCTTAGAGCTTCGGTGTGGATTCGTGGGCGTACATCTTCTCGTGCTGCCCCTGACAGCCAATGCAGCGGGTCGCATGCGGCACAGCCAGCAAACGCTGCACGCCGATGTCAGCACCGCATTCCTCGCAATCGCCGTAATCAGCTTCAGCAACACGCTTTTGCGCCGCTTCGATCTGCGTCAGTTCCTCGACCTGGCGCTGCACGATGGCGATGTCATGATCGATCAGCATGTCGGCGACGGAGGCATCACCGGCGTCCGTCACTTCTCCTGCCAGATCGGCAAAATGTTCGTTACCCGAGCGTTCGAGTTCGGAACGGATTTCAGCAGCAAGCTGGGCACGGCGAGCGGCCAAGGCTGCGGCGATTTCCTGTTTTTGTGTGGCGGTCAGGGTAGACATGTGGGGAGCCTTTTCAGAGCGTTAATCGGTTGGAAGTATTGGGGTTATTATCCCGCAGGCGCTCGACAAACTCCAGAAACTCAAGCTGGTACTGCTCCGCGAGCACTTTGGCGCGCTCGCGCAAACTCGCCCAGCGCAAGTCGGCGGGCGCACGGCGAAAACCGAAGACGACGATGTTACCCGGCCGACCGGTGGGCAACACCAGGACACGGTTGTCGAAACTTTGCTCGATGCGCTGCAGGTAGATATCGAAGTTCTTGTCACTGCCCCAGAGGTTAGCGGCCAACATGCCGTTGCCCGTGAGCGCTTCGGCACAGGTATCGAAAAAATCTTGGGAGTACAGGCCGGAAGGCACGCCCTGCCCGTCAAAGGCATCCAGAACCAGCAAATCCGCGGTGCCAGGGTTGGCGGGCAGATATTCGGCACCGTCGCCGAGGATCACCTGGAGTCGTTCATCATCATCGGGCAGAAAGAAATGACGGCGCGCGATCTCGATCACTTCGGCGTTGATCTCCACCACACGGGTACGAATTGCAGGCACGTAGTGGTGCAGAAACTTGGGGATGGAACCGCCGCCCAGTCCCAGCACGACCACTTCGCGCACGTCGTCGCGAAACAGCATGAAACTCATCATGCCGCGCGAATAGCGCAGTTCCAGATCGTAGGGCGCCTTGATCCGCATCGCACTCTGCACGGTCGAGCTATCGATGTGCAAGGCGCGAACGCCGTCGATCTCGCTGATCTCGATTCCGGGAGTGGAACTGGCCTGACGGCTGCGGTAGGAACGATTCGGCCCCAGTCTGAATGCGCTCATGCGACCACTCCTTTGTAACGACAATCCAGTTCCATCAGCAGCGGGTCGACACGCTTGACCTCAAGCTGCACACGCACCCCCGGCGCCAGCTCCGGCAGGCTGTGGACCTTGGTGATATAGGGCATGCCATCCAGCCGCACCAGATTTTCGCGCCACACGGTCGCGGACACTTCAGGCACGCTGTCCTGAATCAGGGCTTGCAGGCACCAGTAGCGCTCCATGCGCGTCTGGAACTCGTTGTAGGCGTTGTAGGCAAGATCGAATTCGCGCATGGCGGTGGTCAGGGCGTCGCTGTTTTTCGGGTAGGCCGGTTCCGTGCCTTGCAGCAAGGCGATCATCTGGCGCTGGTTGATCAGATCGACCGCACGACGCAACGGTGAGGTGCTCCAGGCGTACTGCGCCACGCCGAGCCCCTGATGCGGCTCGGCTTCGGTCGTCATGTACACCTTGCCACCCATTTGCGCCCGGTAGATTCCGGGAATCTGCTGCTCGGCCAGCATGCCGCCCCAGTGGGCATTGGCATGGATCATCAGCTCGGCGACCAGTTTGTCCATGGGTGCGCCGCGCTTGCGTTCGGTGATGCGCACCCGGCCATCTTCCACGTAGAAGTTGTAATCCACCTGCGGCGCTCGATTGGGATCATGCTTGCCTCGGGCGATCTCCAGCGATGCGGCCAGTCGGTGCAGCAGGTTGAGGCGTTCCCAGTAAGGATGTTCGTTGGGGGTCTGCCAATTGTCTTCGTTGAAGTGCGGCTCCAGGGCTTCATGGCGCAAATTCTCCGCAATCTTCACTGCCTCGACCCGGCTCGACGTATTGACGATAGCGAGGGCGGGATCGATCTCCAGATACAGCGACAGCGCCGGACGCCACTCGCCGGCGTGCAGGCTGAACGGGGTGATCGCCTGTTCGGGCAGCATGGTGATCTTGTTGCCGGGCATGTATACCGTGGAGAGTCGCTTCAGCGCGATGGCGTCCAGCGGCGAATCGGGCGTAATTCCCAACGCTGGGGCGGCGATGTGGATGCCGATGCGGGCATGACCGTTTTCCAACGGTTGCACCGAAAACGCATCGTCGATTTCCGTCGTGGTGGCATCGTCGATACTGAAGGCTTCTACCGCAGCCTGGTCGAGATTATCGGGAGAAGCGACGGCCGCGTGATCGGCAAAGTGCACACCCGCGGGGAAATATTCGCGCAGAAAAGCACCAAAGTGGTAATCATGGGCCGAGGCAATTGCGCCACAGGCTTCCAGCAGCTTGATATGGCTGAGGTTGGTCGCGTTGGCGGCCTCGTCCAGCGCCTTCCATTCCAGCGTGTTTTTATCCGGCTCGTAGCACAGCATGTCGAGCTTGTCGGCGAACTCCGGTGGCATGAGATGCGCCTTTAGTTGCTCGACGTATTCGGCCACTTTTTCCGCCTGCAGGCGCTTGCGCTCCTGTGCGGCCAGCGCAGCCTTGAGGTTGTCTTCCGGGGCGGCCTTGTAGCGCCCCTTGCCCTTGCGATAGAAATACATCGGGGCAGCATGCAGGCTGATCGCCGTGGCCGCTGCCTCGATGGCGCTGGGTTTGCGGCCGTAATACTCCTGCGCCAGGTCTTCAAAACCAAACTCCGGCTCCCCGCAACACTCCCACAGAAAATCCGGCGCCAGCGTGTCAGCCTCGACCTGCGCCTGCTCCATGAACCCGGCGAGCGCACCGTCGAACTTCAACAGCACGTTGGCCGATTTGATCTTGGAGCGCTTGCCCGAGACGGCCTCGACCTGCAGCGAGCCAGGGTTTTCCGACATCACCGAGGCAACCTTGAAGCTGCCTTCTTCTTCGTAAAATACGTTCATTCCATGCATTCGTGAATCATCAAACGTCATTTTACCGTGGATTGGCCCATAGAATCGGTATCATGCCGCCATGGACCCTCGCATTCCCATCACCCTGCTGACCGGCTACCTCGGCAGCGGCAAAACCACCCTGCTACAGCATCTTCTGCAACAGCCCGGCATGAAGGAGACGGCCGTGGTCATCAACGAGTTGGGAGAGGCCGGGCTGGATCACCTGCTGGTGCGCAACGTGGAGGATACTTACATCGCCGACAACACGGTGCTGCTGGGATCGGGCTGCCTGTGCTGCATCCTGCGCACGGAATTGGCCGATACCCTGCGCGATCTGTACTTCAAGCGCACGTTCCATGCCATTCCGCACTTCGACCGGCTGGTCATAGAAACCACGGGCCTTGCCGACCCCGGCCCCATTCTCGCCAATCTACTGAATGCGGACGTCATCCGCGACCAATATCGTCTGGATGCGGTTGTGGTCACGGTGGACAGCACGTTCGGCCTGGAGCAGCTGGCGCAACATGAGGAGGCGGTCAAGCAGGCGGCCATTGCGGATGTGCTGCTGCTGACCAAGACCGATCTTTGTGCGCCAGAAACAATCGATGAGTTGATGCAATACCTCGCCAACCTGAACCCCGGCGCCACTTGCCATCTGGTCGCACAGGGCCGGATCGCGCCCAGCGAGATCGTCGATATCGGCTTGTTTGATCGCCACCGGGAACAAGCGCAGCCACTGCGCTGGCTGCGCGTTCCCGGGAGAACGCACACGAGCATCGGCACGCCATCGCACTCCAGCCATGCAGCCGATATCTCGACCTTGACCCTGACCTTGCCTGAAACGCTGTCATCGAAAGATCTGCAATCCGCACTGGAACGCCTCTGTGCACAGTATGGCCCAAGGCTGTTGCGACTCAAGGGCATCGTGCAACTCAGTGACCTCGGTGTCGTGGCCGTGCATGCCGTGCAGCACGTGGTCTACCCCTTCACCTCTTTGCCGGCAGAGAATATGGTTGGTCGCTCGAAGCTGGTAATCATCGGAAAATCGCTGGATCAAAATGCGCTTAAAAAGGTGATCAACGAGGTCACCCAGTAAGCAGTTTGTCTCGCTATAATCAGCCACAGACGCTTCAGGGTGATTGCGTCTGGATAACGATAAATAATCAACAAAATCCACAGGGGAAGAGCAGCCCGCAAAGGCTGTCTGCGAGAGACTTTCATGTCACAAACCGAAATTTATCTTGGGCGTCAGCCTATCCTGAACAGCGCCCAATCGGTGATCGCGTACGAATTGCTGTTTCGTTCAGGCCAAGCGGCAACTGCCGGCGTGACCAATGATCTGCAGGCCACGGCCACCGTCATTGTCAACACCATCAGCAACATCGGAATCGAGAACGTGCTGGACCAGCACAGCGGCTTCATCAACGTCTCCTACGACCTGCTGATGAGCGACATGCTCGAACTCCTGCCGCGTGAGCGCATGGTGCTCGAACTGCTGGAAACGGTCGCGATTGACGATCAGGTCATCGCCCGTTGCCGCGACCTCAAGAACAAAGGCTTCCGCCTCGCCCTGGACGATTTCGAATACGCCCCGGTGTACGACCCGCTGTTCGAGATCGTCGACATCATCAAATTCGACGTGATGCTCTCCGACACGCCGACCATCGAGAAAACGCTGCATCACCTCAAGCGCTGGCCGCGCCTGCAACTGCTTGCGGAGAAGGTCGAGGACCAGGCGCAGTTCGATTGCTACAGAAACCTCGGCTTCTCGCTGTTTCAGGGCTATTTCTTCGCCAAGCCCGTGATCATTTCCGGCAAAAAGGCCAACCCGGACCAGCTTAAGCTGATGCGCATCATCAGCCAGCTTGCCGCGGACATTGAAATCGCCCAGATCGAGCAAACGTTCAAGGAAAGCCCTAACCTCACCGTCGGCCTGTTGCGTCTGGTCAACTCCGTGGGGATGGGTATGCGCAACAAGGTCGGCTCGGTCAAGCAAGCGCTGGTCGTCCTTGGCCGCAGCCAGTTGCAACGCTGGCTGCAGTTGCTGCTTTATGCGCAGGATAACGCCCAGTCCGCCAGCCCGCTGATGCAACTGGCCGCGACGCGTGCAAAAACCATGGAATTGCTCATGCAGCGCCATCCCGGCAAGGCACAGCAGGGCCCGGATGCCTTGGATCAAGCCTTCATGACCGGCATTTTGTCGCTGGTCGACGCCGCGATGGGCGTGCGCATGGAGGACATCATCGATCAATTGGGTCTGATCGACGAAGTAAAGGACGCGGTGCTGCAACGCAAGGGTTTCCTGGGCCAGATGCTGGCGTTGGTGGAGTCCGTGGAAGCCGGCGACTTCAACGAAACGGCTCGCCTGTTGCAGGCGCTGGATCTCAAGCTGGTGGACATCAACCAGGCGACGTTGGCAGCCATCCAGTGGGTCGCCGACCTCGACAAGGCAGCGGATTAAAGCCCTGCCGGCTTGCCCTCACGGCAGAATATCAGGAACGAGGTTTGAGCTGTTTGAGTTGCTGCTTCAGACCGCGTGCGGCCATGGCATAGCCGCCGTCGCCGCCATCAACGAAGTGCATGTGGTTGCCGTTGCAGGAACGCACCAGACAGGTCACCAGCGCTTCGCGTGATTTGTACATGCCGTAGGCCAGGCGCCCTGCACGGAATTCTATTTCCAGAAAACTTTCAAGCGCAGCCGCCTGTGTATCGCTGCCATCCATCACCATGCGCAGCATGCCGTCAAACTTGCGGAAGTCGGTATTCTCGACCAACTCGTCGCGATAGCGGCTCCATCGGACTGCCTCGGTGTCGATCTGACGACTGAACAGCACCAAGCCCGCCAGATTGAGCAGCAGCATCCTCACGAAATATCCGAGACGTTTTGCCCATCCATCCTGCGATGAACGCACGCGCCATTCATGGCTGAGCAAGCGAGGGTTGAACGTCAGGTGCATCGCCCCCGGCCGCAAGGGATGGTAATTGGCAACCTCTCCGTAGATGGCATGAATTTTATCGGCGACTGCCTGGTAGGTCGCCAGATTGACGGCCGCATCCGCGGACATCGCGGCCACCAGCAGGGACAGCTTATGCCCATTAAAGCTGGGCACGCCCTGCCAGCGACACTCGAAACCGTCGAAACTGGCTTCGGCCGGCTCATCCCGCGGGTCCAGCATGACCACTCCCAGGCTGCCCGGTGCCTTGACGCGCCGTTCGGCTTCTTCCCATCCCCTACCGGAGAAGGTCGCCTGCGTCATGTGGGGCGACAGCCTGACCTTGGCGAGATGCACCCAGAAATCGTCGGCGACCAGATCGCTGACGCGCACCAACCCCACGCGCAACTCGAGCCCGAAACGCTCGATCGACAGGCGTTGCGCACCGCGCAATGCCGTCTTGACACCCGCCAGCAAGGCTTCAGGCACGGCGAACGTGGCGCCATCGCCGCCGAACACGAAAGGCAGATCCACTTCGCGGTCAACATTTGCGACCGCCGCGATGCACGCCACCCCCACCGTGTTGACCTTCTTGTATTGCCCGGCTTCGATCGCCCTGGTCGACCCGACAACATCTGCAATCACGATCCACCAGTCATCAGGGACTGCGACATGACGACGAGTTTCCATGGCGTCCTTAAACGATTCAATCGCCGGGAGATCGCCATAGAAAGAAGTTGTGGCTGTCATCGTTCAATCAGGGAATATCAGCCCAGAGCTTTTCCAACCGCTTCACCGATACCGGAAACGGGGTCTTCAGTTCCTGCGCGAACAGGGAGACTCGCAGTTCTTCCAGCAGCCAGCGGAATTCTTCCAGCGCCGGCGTCACGGTTTCTGATTTGCGGGCTGCCGTCATACGGATTTCCCAGCGCTGCCAGAGTTCGTTGATGGCTTGCGCATGACGCGTATCACGGTCGACGGCACCCGGATATTTCTCCAGCCGCAGGCGCAGCCCCTTGAGATAGCGCGGCAAGTGCTGCAGGCGCTCCCACGGCGTCTGACTGAAGAAGCGCCTGGGCAGCAAGCGTTGCTGCTGTTCCTCGACTTCTTTTTTTACCCGGGCCATGGTCGCTGGCAGCGCATTCAGCTTCTGCGTCAGCGGCTGTATTTCCACCGCGATCGCAGTGGCCAGACGCCCCGCCCCTTCCACCACCGCCGGCAGGCGGGTGCGGGCCCGGGCCTTCAATGCCATGAACTCCTGATTGGTTCTCGGTAATTCGTCCTCGCCGATGAAAGCACGGTCGGCGATGGCCGTCAGCATGTCTTCCTTCAGGTCATCCGGATTCATGATGTTGCGCAGCAGCATGGCGTACTGGTTGAAGCCGGGCAGGCCCTTTTCGAGCTGTTTCATCTGCTCCTTGAGTTCGAAGCGCATCAGACGACGCACACCCTTGCGATGCGATTCCTGCGCCGCTGTTTCGGTATCGAACAACTTGACCGCCACGCTGTCGCCGTTGTCCTCCAACGCCGGGTAACCGGTCATCTGGCGGCCATTGCGACTGAAGTCGAGCTTCCTGGGCAGATCACCAAAATCCCATTGCTTGAGGCCCGATTTCTCGATATCGGGCGAGGCATTGCGGAAAGTGAGCTGGGCCGCCTGACCGAGCTGGTTGCGCAGCGCCTTCCAGTCGCGCCCCATGGCGAGTTCGCGGCCGGCGTCATCCACCACGCGGAAGTTCATCAGCAGATGCGCCGGCACCGGCTCGTCCCAATCCGAAGCCGACATCTTGAGCCCGGTGCGTTGCTGGATGTAGGCCGCGAGCGTGGGCAAGACCTCGCCCTCGCCCACCTTGGCCTGTTCCAGGAAGCCCGTGACGAATTCCGGCACCGGCACGCACACGCGACGCACCGTCTTGGGCAGCGCCTTGATCAGGTGCGTCAGCTTTTCGCGGATCATGCCGGGCACCAGCCATTCGGCGCGCGTCGGGTCGAGTTGATTGAGGAGTGCCAGCGGGATGGTCGCCGTGACGCCGTCCAGCGCATGCCCCGGCTCAAAACGATACTTGAGCGGCACTTCCGTGCCATCCAGATCAAACGTTTCCGGGAACTGCGCCTCGGTAATCCCTGATGCCGCGTGGCGCATCAGGTCGTCCTTGCTCAGGAACAACAGCTTGGGCTGCGTTTTCTCGGCTTCATGCCGCCACTTCTCGAAGCCCGCGCCGTTGACGATACCTTCCGGAATACGGGCATCGTAGAAGGCGAACAGCACGTGCTCGTCCACCAGTACGTCCTGGCGGCGGGCCTTGTGTTCCAGCTCCTCGACTTCACGGATCATCTGGTTGTTGTGCGCGAAGAACGGCGCGCGGGTATCGAATTCGCGGTTGGCCAACGCTTCGCGGATGAAGATTTCACGCGACTCGACCGGATCGATCGGGCCGTAATGCACGCGGCGCTTGGGCACGATGGTCAAACCATACAGGCTGACGCGCTCCCAGGCCACCACTTGCGCCGGTTTGCGATCCCAGCGCGGGTCGCTGTAATGACTCTGCGTCAAGCCGCGCGCCAGCGGCTCGATCCAGTCCGGGTCGATCTTTGCCACGCAACGCGCGTACAATTTGGCGGTTTCCATCAACTCCGCCGCCATCACCCACTTGGGGCGCTGCTTCTTCAACGCCGACCCCGGCGCGATGTGGAAGCGGATGCCGCGCGCGCCGAGGTAGGAATCGGCCTCGCCGTCCTTGAAACCGATATTGCCCAGCAGGCCCGCCAGCAAGGCACGGTGGATCTGGTCGTAGCCCGCCTCATCCGTGTTCGGGTGGAACTCCATTTCGCCCACGATGCTGGCCAGCTGGCCGTGCAACTCGCGCCATTCCTTAAGGCGCAGGAAAGACAGGAAGTTCTGGTGACACTTGTTCAACAGCTCACGGTTGGACTTCTTGTGTCTTAAAGCATCGTCGTACCAGTCCCACAGCTTGAGAAAGCCCATGAAATCGGAGCGCTCGTCGGCGAACTTGGCATGCGCCTGATCGGCGGCCTCGCGTTTGTCCATCGGGCGTTCACGCGGGTCCTGCACCGCCAGCGCCGCGCCGATGATGAGGATTTCGCGCAGGCAGTTCTCGCGCTTGGCTGCCAGGATCATGCGGCCAATGCGTGGGTCCAGCGGCAGCCTGGCGAGTTGCGTACCGACTTCAGTGATGCGGCGCTGGTCGTCCACCGCACCCAGTTCCTGCAGCAACTGGTAGCCATCCGCAATCAAGCGGGAATATGGCGGCTCGATGAACGGAAACTCGGCCACGTCTCCCAGCTTGAGCGAGGCCATGCGCAGGATGACCGACGCCAGCGACGAGCGCAGGATTTCCGGATCGGTGAATTCGGGGCGAGCGTTGAAATCTTCTTCAGAATACAGGCGCACACAGATACCGTTGGACACGCGGCCGCAACGACCGGCCCGCTGGCGTGCCGCCGCCTGAGAAATCTTCTCGATCTGCAGTTGTTCCACCTTGGCACGCGCGCTGTAGCGATTCACACGCGCCAGCCCGGTGTCGATCACGTACTTGATGCCGGGCACGGTGAGCGAGGTTTCGGCCACGTTGGTCGCCAGGACGATGCGGCGCCCGCCGGATGAGCGGAACACCTTCTGCTGGTCTTCAATGGAAAGCCGCGCGAACAGCGGCAGGATCTCTGCCCCCTTGGGGTGGTGTTTGCGCAAATGCTCGGCCGTGTCGCGAATCTCGCGCTCGCCGGGCAGGAATACCAGAATGTCGCCGCCCCCGAGACGCGAGAGGTCGTCCACCGCGTCGAGGATCGCGGCTTCCATGGTCTCTTCCTGCTCGTCTTCCTCGGTTTCCTGCAGTGGCCGATAACGCACCTCCACCGGGTACATACGGCCTGAAACCTCAATCACCGGCGCATCGTTGAAGTGCTTTGAGAAGCGCTCGGCATCGATGGTCGCGGAGGTCACGATGACCTTGAGATCGGGCCGCTTCGGCAATAACTGTTTCAGGTAGCCCAGCAGGAAATCGATGTTCAGGCTGCGCTCGTGCGCCTCGTCGATGATGATGGTGTCGTAGGCGTTGAGATAGCGGTCGCCCTGCGTCTCGGCCAGCAGAATGCCGTCCGTCATCAGCTTGACGTAGCTGCTGTCCTGAATCTTGTCGTTGAAGCGCACCTTGTAGCCGACCGCTTCGCCCAGCGGTGTCTTCAGTTCCTGCGCGATGCGGGAAGCCACAGAACGCGCGGCAATCCGGCGCGGCTGGGTGTGGCCGATCAGCCCGCCGACGCCGCGGCCCAATTCCAGACAGATCTTGGGCAACTGCGTGGTTTTGCCGGAGCCTGTTTCGCCACAGACAATCACCACCTGATGCTTGTCGATGGCAGCCGCGATCTCCTCCCTTCGCAGGTTGACCGGCAAGTCCTGCAGATATTCCGGCTTGGGCAGGGCTGCCTTGCGCGCCGCGAACTTGCGCATGGAAGCTTCAAAACGCGCCGCCGTTTCCGCGAGCAGGCGATCGATCAGTTTGTTCAGCTTGCGCGCTTCACGGATGTCACGCAGCTTGCGTTGCAGCGGGTGGCGGTCGGCCAGCATGCATTCAGCCAAGCATGCGTCCAGTTCAGTGAGGGAAGGAATCGGGGTTGTGCTCATAGGAAGGTGTACATTTTACCATGCGCCCGCCGCCCCCTTGGATTCATCCCGGATTGCTCATTGAGCAATCTGCCCCAACTGAAGCCGTTCGTGGTGAGCTTGTCGAACCATGAACTGCCCCTCGACTAGCTCAGGGCGAACGGGTTTCGACTGAATAGACAATCTGGATTCATGAAAATCATGAGGTCCTGTTCATGGCATGCACGAATGCCTCAGGGACTTAGCAGGCTATAGTGGAAGCTGTGCAAGGAAGCGATTGCAACCCTGCCGAACCAACTAAAACTTAAGGAGACTTACCATGTGGACCAAGCCAGAAGTGACTGAAATGCGTTTCGGTTTTGAAGTGACCATGTACGTCTGCAA
>JADHED010002725.1_pt1 | contig 11683 bp, 7 predicted proteins | sample 8952041 | NCBI WGS metagenome assembly JADHED01 (sample SAMN16124423, study PRJNA663239) | bioreactor sludge metagenome | isolation source: sludge (control) | place: India:Bengaluru | collected 2018-09-08
GGCGCGGGCTGCGAGCACTGCGGCCAGACGGGTTACACCGGCCGCACCGGCGTGTTCGAGCTGCTGGTGACCACGGACGCCATCCGCGCACAGATCCACGCCCAGGCCTCAGAGGCCGACATCCGCGCCGCCGCCATGGCCGATGGCATGGCGCTGATGCGCGAAGACGGCGAACGCCTGATCGCCGCCGGCATCACCAGCCGCGAAGAAGTGCTGCGGGTGACGCGGGACTGAGCAGCGCACGAACCAAAGACCGCGATAGCTATATTTTTTATAGCGAATAGCGATTTACAGGCAAGCACCTGAGACCTATAAGACTCAAAAACTACGAGTCTTTGGCACAGGCTATGGCATCGGCCACGCGCCGTGTTGTCAGAAGCAACTGACAGCAGCACGGGCCTGAGTCCCCTGGAATGTGGCGCTGCTTTTGCAAAAAATCGGAGTCCTCAGACCCCGGCATTGCGCCATTTGCCAACTGCTGGTGTCTAGGGACCTGCTCCATGTGGGCTTCACGCTTGCAACCCCTCCCCCATTGCCGACGACCCCATTCCACTCAATGCATGCCCCATCCACCGCGCCGCACACATGGCAATTCTTTCGCGCCGGAGGCGTGGACCAAGTCATCATCCGCAACGGCCAGGATATCGCTCACCTGCCCGAATTGGACCAGAAGCTTTGGGTAGCGCTTGCCTGCCCCACGCGCGGTATCGAGTTTGATGAACGCACGCTCGACCTCATCGACATCGACCACGACGGCCGCATCCGGCCGCCGGAGCTGTTGGCAGCCTGCGCATGGGCCTGCGCCCAGCTGCATGACCCTGACGAGCTGGCGCAGCCCGGCGACGCTCTGAAGATTGCTGCCATCAATGACCGTACAGCTTCGGGTGCTGCGCTCGTGAGCGTAGCGCACCGCATTCTGGAAAAGGCAGGGCGCCCCGACGCCACGGTGGTTTCGCTGACCGATGTGGCCGCACACAGTGAACAGCTGAGCACCATGCGCTTCAATGGCGACGGCATCATTACCGCCGATACCGCACAGGACGACGCGCTGGCACGCGAGACCATCGGCCACATCATGCAAACCCAGGGCGGAACGCACCCCGTGGGCGAACCTGCCGTTCTCGGCATCGACCGCTCGCGTGCTGAAGCTTTTTTCAACGATATGGACAAGATCGCCGCCTGGGCAACCAAGGCGCGCGATGCGACCCACATGCTTGCGCTGGGAGAGCACACGCTCAAGGCTACCCAGGCCATGAACGCCATCGCGCAGAAGATCGAAGACTTTTTTGCGCGTTGCCGGCTGGCAGCGTACGACCTGCGCGCCGCCACGGCGCTCAACCCATCACTGGAAGCATACGCCGCCATGGCGGGCCAGCAGCTGGACCTGGAAGCTCCCGCCATCGCCACGCTGCCACTCGCGCCCATCGCCCCGCAAGCCGTGCTGCCACTGACACAAGGCCTGAATCCTGCGTGGGCTGCCGAGCTGCACGCCTTTCGTGACCAAGCGGTGATCCCTTTGCTGGGGCGCAAGGTAGAAGCGTTGACGCAAGACGAGTGGACGACCATCCACCAGGCGCTGGCGCCGTGCCAGCAATGGCTGGCTGAGCGCCCCGTCACGTCGCTCGATGGTCTGGATCAGGACCTGCTGCTCGCCCTGCAGGGCAGCGACGCCAAGCAGCGCATCATGGCCTTGATTGCCGAAGACGAGGCCGAGCAGACGCACAACGAACACACCAAAGAGCTCGAGAAGCTGTTGCGATTCAAGCGCGACCTCCTGGCGCTACTCAACAACTTTGTGTCGTTTTCAGCGTTTTACCAGCGCAAAGGCGCCATATTTCAGGCTGGCACACTGTATCTGGACGCGCGCAGCTGCGACCTGACCGTACAGGTGGCCGATGCAACCCAGCACGCCAAATTGGCAGGCTTGGCCAAAACCTACCTGGCGTATTGCGACTGCACGCGCAAGGGTCAGAAAATGGGCATCGTTGCGGCGTTCACCGCTGGCGATGTGGACTTTCTCTTCGTGGGTCGCAATGGCGTGTTCTATGACCGGAAGGGGCAGGACTGGGACGCCACCATCACACGCATCATCGAGAACCCCACCAGCATCTCCCAGGCCTTCTTATCCCCCTACAAGAAATTTGTTCGTCTGATAGAGGAACAGGTGGCCAAGCGGGCTGCGGCTGGCGAAGCACGCGCGCAGAAGTCGCTCGGCACCACTGCCAGCTCGCTGGCGAACACGGACCTCAAGGCAGTGAGTCCCACGATCGACAGGGGAAACTCTTCACCCCCACGCCGCACGGATGTGGGTACCGTGGCCGCACTTGGCGTGGCCCTGGGCAGTATCAGCGCGGTGGCAGTAGGCCTCTTTGCCAAGTTCGTGGATCTGGGTGTTTGGATACCACTCGGCCTGATCGGCATCATGCTGGCCATCTCGGGGCCCAGCATGCTCATCGCTTGGCTCAAGTTGCGCCAACGCAGCCTGGGCCCACTTCTGGACGCCAGCGGCTGGGCCATCAATGGGCGCATGCGTATCAACACACGGCTAGGCGGTTCGCTGTCGCAAACGGCGAAGGTACCGCCGACCGCACGCCGCACACTGCAGGATCCGTTTGCCGATTCCAAAGCACCGGTGTGGTGGAGCGCGGCGACACTGCTAGCGCTGCTTGTGGTGGCGATGATTACGTGGCGCCTGCATTGGCTTGAGCGGTGGCTATCGCCCTCCCCCCCTGCGGTATCGTCCGTGACAACCTCCACACCTGCAGCGCCCGGCAACAGTCCACGGGTATCGCATGGCACCACACCCGCCGCCACAGGCGCAGGCGCAGCCTCAGCAGCGCCTTGAACGCATCAGAAGGTCGGCTCATCGGGCTGCCCACCATCACCACACGCGGTGAGCACAAAGCCTAGCGAATTTGCAGCGTCGGGCTGCGAGCGGCCACACCGGACATAGCAAGAGCAGGGGCATAGCCTGACTGCGCCGACCCGGAGCCACCCTGCAGCTTGAATTGGCTGACGGCGCTGTTGAGGTGGTGGGCTTGCTCACGCAGTGACTCGGACGCTGCGGTGGACTCCTCCACCAGCGCAGCGTTCTGCTGGGTCATCTGGTCCAGTTGGGTGACCGACTGGCTGATCTGGCCGATGTTGTCGCTCTGCTCGGCCGACGAGGCGGTGATCTCCGCAATGATGTCGGACACACGCCGCACGCTGCTCACGATCTCGGTCATGGTCTGGCCGGCCTGGCTCACCAGGCGCGAGCCGTCCTCCACCCGTTCCACCGACGAGCCGATCAGCCCCTTGATCTCCTTGGCCGCCTCGGCGCTGCGCTGCGCCAGGTTGCGCACCTCGCTGGCCACCACCGCAAAACCACGGCCTTGCTCACCGGCACGGGCGGCTTCCACGGCGGCGTTGAGCGCGAGGATGTTGGTCTGGAACGCAATCGAATCGATCACGCCCGTGATGTCGGCAATCTTGCGCGAGCTGGTGGTGATCTGGTCCATGGTGGTCACCACCTGCGACACCACGGCGCCACCGCGCGCAGCCACCTCGGCAGCGGTCGACGCGAAGTCGCTGGCCTGGCGCGAGGCCTGGGCGCTTTGCTGCACGGTGCTGGTCAGCACTTCCATCGACGAGGCGGTCTCTTCTAGGTTGGCCGCCGTCTGCTCGGTGCGGTGGCTCAGATCGTGGTTGCCGCTGGCGATCTCGGAACTGGCGGTGGAGATGTTGCCCGCCGCGTCCTGCACTTGGCGCACCAGGTCACGCAACGAGTCTTGCATGCGGCCCATGGCCGACACCAGCTGGCCCACCTCGTCCTGGTTCATGGCCGCCACATCGCGCGACAGGTCACCGCTGGCAATGCGCTCGGCCAGCTCCTGCGCTTGGCCGAGGGATTTGGTAATGGAGCGCACGCTGAAGAACGTGAGAGGAATCAGCACCGCCAGCCCCAGCACCAGCCCGATACCAATCAGCGCCGACATGGTGGAAGTGCGCGATTCGACGCCCGCGCGGGCTTCGTCCATCTGAGTGCGGGCCGAGCTGGCAAGGCTGGAGAACAGCTTGTCGGTCGCCTCCATGTGCACCTTGAGGCGATCGGCGTAGGCCCCACCGCCCGCGCCGTCCAGCTGGGCGCCCTCGATCTTCTCGAAGATGGGAGAAATGCCCGTCTCGTACTGTTTGATCTCGTCCAGCGATTTGTCGATGGAGGCGACGAACTCGGCATCGCCCGACTGCACTTGGCGCACATCGGCCAGGCGCTTGCGCAGCGAGGCCAGGGTCTTGGCCCAGGACTCGCGAAGGGCTGAGACCTCAACCGAGTTGTTGAAATTGATGATGATGTCTTTTTCGGTCCGGCGCAGGTCACCCAGGGTGGTGCGCAGCTCGGACATGTCGGTCAGTGTCTGCACCCGCTCGGAGAAAAGTACCTGCAACGTGCCACGCGTGCGATCGAGGGCCACATAACCCATCGCACCGATGACGACCAGAAGGAGCAGAGAGAAGACGGTTCCGAAATAGAGACGTGTGCGGATGGAGAAGCGGCCGAGAACGTTCATGGCTCTTCCTTACATTTTTTAACAGATAGTCCAGGATAGCAAATTTGGTGCCACACACACCCCCCACCTTCTGGGCCGGGGGTGGGCGGGAATATATGCCGGGCCAGGCCGTCCGCTGCACCGGGTAAGCACGACCCCGAGGCCCTGTTTCAAGGAAACCTCGGGGCCAGTAGCTGCGCTTATTGCGCCGCTGCCATCACACGGGCTTGAGGGGGATGTACAGCTCGCCGCCGCCCTGCTGGAACTCGGCCGCCTTGGTCTGCATGCCCTGAGCCAGCGCTTCAGTCTCGGCTACGCCCTTTTGCGCGGCAAAGTCACGCACTTCCTGAGTGATCTTCATGGAGCAGAACTTGGGGCCACACATCGAGCAGAAATGTGCCACCTTGGCCGAGTCCTTGGGCAGGGTCTCGTCGTGATATTCCTTGGCCGTTTCGGGGTCCAGACCCAGGTTGAACTGATCCTGCCAGCGGAAATCGAACCGCGCCTGGCTCAGCGCATCGTCGCGCGAGCGGGCGCCGGGGTGGCCCTTGGCCACGTCGGCCGCGTGGGCGGCAATCTTGTAGGCAATGATCCCTTGCTTCACGTCGTCACGGTCGGGCAAGCCCAGGTGCTCCTTGGGCGTCACGTAGCACAGCATGGCCGTGCCCATCCAGCCGATCATGGCGGCGCCGATGGCCGAGGCGATGTGGTCGTAGCCGGGTGCGATGTCGATGGTCAGGGGGCCGAGGGTGTAGAACGGCGCCTCGTGGCAGGTCTTGAGCTGCTCGGTCATGTTGGCCTGGATCATGTGCATGGGCACATGGCCGGGGCCTTCGATCATGGTCTGCACGTCGTGCTTCCAGGCCACCTGGGTCAGCTCGCCCAGCGTGTGCAGCTCGGCAAACTGGGCTTCGTCGTTGGCATCCGATGCGCAGCCGGGGCGCAGGCCATCGCCCAGACTGAACGACACGTCGTACGCCTTCATGATGTCGCAGATGTCCTCGAAGTGCTCGTACAGGAAGCTCTCGCGGTGGTGCGCCATGCACCATTTGGCCATGATGGAGCCGCCCCGCGAGACGATGCCCGTGCGCCGTTGCGCCGTGAGGTGGATGTAGGCCAGGCGCACGCCCGCGTGGATGGTGAAATAGTCCACGCCCTGCTCGGCCTGCTCGATCAGCGTGTCGCGGAAGATGGCCCAGGTCAGGTCTTCGGCCACACCGCCCACTTTTTCCAGCGCCTGGTAGATCGGCACCGTACCAATCGGCACGGGCGAGTTGCGCACGATCCAGTCGCGGGTGGTGTGGATGTTCTTGCCGGTGGACAGGTCCATCACGTTGTCGGCGCCCCAGCGGATGGCCCACACCAGCTTTTCCACTTCTTCTTCAATGCTGGAGGTGACGGCCGAGTTGCCGATGTTCGCGTTGATCTTGACCAGGAAGTTGCGGCCAATCGCCATCGGCTCCACCTCGGGGTGGTTGATGTTGGCCGGAATGATGGCGCGGCCCCGGGCCACTTCGTCGCGCACGAATTCGGGCGTGATGATGCGAGGGATGCTCGCGCCCATGGGGTTGCCCATCAGGCGCCTCTCGCGGCCTGCGTCGGCCATGTACTGCTCCATCCATTCGCGCTTGCCGTTTTCGCGGATGGCCACGTATTCCATCTCGGGGGTGATGATGCCCTTCTTGGCGTAGTGCATCTGCGTGACATTGGCACCCGCCTTGGCGCGCAGGGGCTGGCGCTGCAGGGCTGCGGCCTCGGCACGCAGCTGGGCGAGGCGGGTGGCGTCTTCGCTCTTTTGTCCGTCGTCCAGCGCCACGGGGGCGCGGCCTTCATAGTGCTCCACATCGCCACGGCCGGTGATCCAGCCGCCGCGCACGCTGGCCAGGCCTTTGCGCACGTCGATGATGGCGTTGGGGTCGGTATAGGGGCCCGAGGTGTCGTACACGCTGACCAGCTCACCGTTAGTGAGCGCGATGTCGCGCACAGGCACGCGCAGGTCGGTGTGCAGTTGGCCGGGGATGTAGGCCTTGCGCGATGCGGGGAAGGGCTCGCGTGTGCGAGCAAGCAGCTCGGCGAACTTCTCGGGGGCGGCGAGTTTGGCGTAGGGATCGGGGGCGTTCATGGGCAGGTCTCCTGGTTCCGGTGGCGGTGGGTCTGCTCCGGAATGGACCTGTGCGCCCCTCGGGTGGCTGCACATGGCAGCACCTGAGGCATGGCGTGCCCACAGGGACTGCGGGCACGGGGACAAGGAGGTCGGCTCTTCTTCCGCCGGTATGAACCGGATCAAGTTCGTCGGGTTCGCAAGCTCGCCTGAATTCCTTCAGACCCTTGCATCTCAGCGCATCAGCACACCCCGGAGCAGGCGCGAGTATAGGCCAGAGAAAAAACGGGCCCGCAGAGCCCACGCACCAGCAGACGCATCAAGCCAGGCGGCCGATGAGGATCACTGCAAAAAAGAACACGGCGGCGATCACCGTCCACTTGAGGATGACGAGCCCCAGGCGCTTATAGCGCGGCTGCCCAGTGCCCGCGTAGAACGCGAACGACACGGCCGCCGCCAGGAGCAGCAGCATGGCCAGCCAGCGAAAGATCAACATGGCCAGCGGGCCCTACCAGGCACGCGCAGGCTGCGCAAAGCCCGTAGGTGCCTGGCGCTCATCCTCGAACGTGACCACCTCCCAGGCATCGCGCTGGGCCAGCAACTGGCGCAGCAGCAGGTTGTTCATGGCGTGGCCCGAGCGGAACGCGCTGTAGGCGGCCAGCAGTGGCTTGCCAATGAGGTACAGGTCGCCCATGGCATCCAGGATCTTGTGCTTCACGAACTCGTCGTCGTAACGCAAGCCGTCGCTGTTGAGCACCTTGTAGTCGTCCATCACGATGGCGTTGTCCAGCCCACCGCCCAGCGCCAAGCCGTTGGAGCGCATCATTTCCACATCGCGGGTAAAGCCAAACGTACGCGCGCGGGCAATGTCACGGCTGTAGTTGCCTTGCCCCAGGTCAAACTCCACACGCTGGCCCGTGGAGTCCACGGCGGGGTGGTCAAAGTCGATTTCAAAACTGAGCTTGTAGCCGTGGTATGGCGTGAGGCGCGCCCACTTGGCGTTGGCGCCTTCACCCTCGCGCACCTCCACGGGGCGGGTGACGCGGATGAAGCGCTTGGGCGCGTTTTGCAGCTCCACCCCGGCGCTTTGAAGCAAGAACACGAACGAGGCCGAAGACCCGTCGAGGATGGGGACCTCTTCGGCCGTGATGTCCACGTAGAGGTTGTCGATGCCCAGCCCCGCGCAGGCCGACATCAGGTGCTCCACGGTGTGCACCTTGGCATTGCCCACCGCGATGGTGGACGCCAGCCGCGTGTCCGTCACCGCCTCGGCACGGATGGGAATGTCCACCGGCTGCGGCAGGTCCACCCGCCGGAACACGATGCCTGTGTCCGGCTGCGCAGGCCGCAGAGTCAACTCGACCCGTTGGCCGCTGTGCAGACCCACGCCTACGGCGCGGGTCAGGGTCTTGAGGGTGCGTTGCTGGAGCATCCGCGCATTTTAGTTTCTGCGCCGCCGCCCCGCATGCGCCGAGGTCTTGTCAGCCCTTCAGAGACGCGTACGTAGAGCTACCGCCGCGTTTTCACCCACTGTGCAGGCCCCATGCTTGGTCCCACAATTTGCGCTCTGAGGGCCTTGAAAATACACGACATGAACTCATTACACCCGCCCCACAGGAGACGCCCATGAGCAGACTCAGTTTCAAGATGTAGGTCATGCTCATGATCGGCACCGCGCTCACGGCGCTGCTGATCATGGCCATCCGGTCCCTCCTCCAGGAGCGGCGGCTCATCACCAAGTCCCGCAAGAACATGCTGACCACCGCCGTACAGTCCGCCCACAGCATGGTGGTCGGCTACCAGGCCAAGGCCGCCAGCGGCGCCATGTCGGTAGAAGATGCGCAGAAATCCGCCAAGGACGCCCTGCGCATTGCCCGTTACGGCGGCCCCGAGGGCAAGACCGAATATTTCTACATCTGGACCACGGAGGGCGTGGGCGTGATGCACCCCTTCAAGACCGAATGGGACCGGCAGGACATGCTCGGCAAGGTCAATGACGGTTCGGGCGTGGACATCATCGGCCTGCTGGTCAACGGCATGCGCAACAGCAAGGACGGCAAGGCCTTTGTGCCCACCATGTTTGCGCGCCCCGGCCAGCAGACGGCTGTGCCGAAGCTGCAGTACATCGTCAAGGTGGATGGCTGGAACTGGATGGTCGGCTCCGGGCTGTACACAGACGACGTGGATGTCATGCTGCGCCAGCCCCTGTGGTCGAGCCTGGCGCTGGTGCTGGCGGTGTTTGTGGCTGTGGGGGTGATCGGCCTGCTGGTGTCGCGCTCGGTGTTGCGCCAGATTGGCGGCGAGCCCACCCATGCCATTGCCATCATGTCCGAGGTGGCCGAAGGCAACCTGGACGCGCAGATTCCGGCCGCCCGTCGGGGCTCCATGCTTGACGGCCTCGCCCACATGGTGACCTCGCTGCGCAAGCTGGTGACCGAAGTGCGCTCGGCCACCGACAGCATTGCCACCGCATCCAGCGAAATTGCGCAAGGCAACAACGACCTGGCCCACCGCACCGAAGACACGGCCAGCGACCTGAAGACCACGGCCAGCAGCATGGAGGCGCTGACCAGCACGGTGAAGCAGACCTCCGACCCCGCCCAGACCGCCAACCAGATGGCCACGTCTGCCGCCGAAGTGGCGGCACGCGGGGGCGAGGTGGTGTCCACCATGCAGGACATCAACGCCAGCAGCAAGAAGATCAGCGACATCATCGGTGTCATCGACGGCATCGCGTTCCAGACCAACATCCTGGCGCTCAATGCTGCCGTGGAAGCCGCCCGTGCCAGCGAACAGGGTCGAGGCTTTGTCGTGGTGGCGGGCGAGGTGCGCAGCCTGGCGCAGCGCAGCGCCGAGGCTGCCAAGGAGATCAAGTCGCGGATCGGCGCGTCGGTCGAAAAGGTCGAGTCCGGCACCGCCCTGGTGGGCAATGCCGGGGCCACCATGACGAAGATCGTGGCCAGCGTGCAGCGCGTGACCGACATCATTGGCGAGATCCGTGCCGCCACTGCTGCTGCACCTTCACCCACGCCAGCGGCAGCATTGCCCCCAAGGCAAGCAGCCCCAAGCTTGCGGCTGACAACAACGACGACTGGGAGTCTTTCTGATCGCGGATAGGTCGGGGGTAGCCCCGGCCTGAGTGCGCACAGCATCACGAGACCTTGGTAAAAAAGCCCTGCCAGCTTGCGCTGGCAGGGCTTTTTTGTTTTTGCGCCCCCATCAAAGAGAGGCGAAGTGCGATCAGCGGGAGCTCTCAGTCAGCTTGCTTGCGCAGGAAGGCAGGGATCTCCAGGTCATCCATGCCGCCGGACGACAGGGCATCCACCCGGGCTGCAGCCTGCGTGCGGTTGGTGCGCCACACGCTGGGCACCGACATGCTGCCGTAGTCGGCCTGGGCGCTGCCCGCATGGCCGCCAGGCACGCCCACAGCGGCACCCAGCGTGCCCACACCGGCGACGGGCATCTGGTAGGCCATGTTGTCCGTGCCCGTGCGCAGGCCGCCCTGCACCACCGAGATGGGCTGGCGGCGTGCATTGGCGCGCGACAGGCCCGTGGCCACCACGGTCACGCGGATCTCGTCACCCAGGCCTTCGTCGTAGGCGGCGCCGAAGATCACATGCGCATCGGTGGAGGCGTAGGCGTTGATGGTGTTCATGGCCTGGCGCGACTCGGACAGCTTGAGGCTGCCCTTGCTGGCTGTGACCAGCACCAGAACGCCCTTGGCGCCCGACAGGTCGATGCCTTCGAGCAGCGGGCAGGCAATGGCCTGCTCGGCAGCGATGCGTGCGCGGTCCGGGCCGCTGGCCGTTGCCGTGCCCATCATGGCCTTGCCAGGCTCGCCCATCACGGTGCGCACGTCTTCAAAGTCCACGTTCACCTGGCCGTATTCGTTGATGATTTCAGCGATGCCGCCCACGGCGTTCTTGAGCACGTCATTGGCGTGCGCAAAGGCCTCGTCCTGGGTGATGTCGTCGCCCAGCACGTCCAGCAGCTTTTCGTTGAGCACCACGATCAGCGAGTCCACGTTGGCTTCCAGTTCGGCCAGGCCATCGTCCGCATTCTTCATGCGGCGACCACCTTCCCAGTCGAAAGGCTTGGTGACCACGCCCACGGTGAGGATGCCCATCTCCTTGGCCACGCGGGCGATCACGGGCGCCGCGCCCGTCCCCGTGCCGCCGCCCATGCCCGCCGTGATGAACAGCATGTGGGCGCCGGAAATGGCTTCACGGATATCGGCCACCGCTGCCTCGGCCGCGTCGCGGGCCTTCTCGGGCTTGCCCCCTGCGCCCAACCCGCTGTTGCCCAGCTGGATGACACGGTGGGCCGAGCTGCGCGTGAGCGCCTGCGCGTCGGTGTTGGCGCTGACAAACTCCACGCCCTGCACGCTGCGGGCAATCATGTGCTCGACGGCATTGCTGCCGCCGCCGCCCACACCGATCACCTTGATCTGGGTGCCCTGGTTGAATTCTTCGGCTTCGATCATTTCGATGGTCATCTTGGAGCTCCTGGTTCTAAATTCGTATGCAATTGCCAATTGAGAGATGGGATCATTTTTCTTGTAGTGCGTGGCGGTCCTGTACATCGCCATCGCTCACGCGGTATCTGGTGAGGGCTCCCACGCGCCAGCCACAGGGGATATTTCATGGTCAGAAATTCCCCACGATGAAATCTTTGAAGCGTCCGAATGCGGTCTTCATGGACCCACTCTTCTGAGCCACCTTGAAGCCGCGCAGGCGTGCCAGACGGGCCTCTTCCAGAAGGCCCATCACCGTGGCGGCACGGGGCTGAGCCACCATGTCCGCCAGCGCGCTGGAATACTTGGGGATGCCGCGCCGCACGGGCTTGAGGAAGATGTCTTCGCCCAGTTCGATCATGCCGGGCATCACCGAGCTGCCACCCGTGAGCACGATGCCCGACGAAAGCACTTCTTCGTAGCCCGACTCGCGCACCACCTGCTGCACGAGCGAGAAGATTTCTTCGACACGCGGCTCGATCACACCGGCCAGCGCCTGCTTGCTCAGCATGCGCGGGCTGCGGTCGCCCAGGCCCGGCA
>JADHED010002726.1_pt1 | contig 11666 bp, 14 predicted proteins | sample 8952041 | NCBI WGS metagenome assembly JADHED01 (sample SAMN16124423, study PRJNA663239) | bioreactor sludge metagenome | isolation source: sludge (control) | place: India:Bengaluru | collected 2018-09-08
GCTTAAGCAGCCAGTGCAGCCGCTGATCGTCACGCTCAAGGCTGATAAATCTCTCGAAATCGAAGGAAAACGCCTGCAGCGCGATGAGGTGTTGTACCAAGTTCGTCAGCAGGTGTCCAAGGTACCCGGTAAATCCGTGGTGATTGCGGCGGACGAGAACCTGCCTTACAAGGAGGTGATCGGTGTCATGGATATGCTCAAGCAGGGCAAGATTGAGAGAGTCGGGCTGATGTTGAAATCCGCCCAGTAAGTCGTGATGACGCATATCCGCCCCCGCGAAAACCAGATGATGTGGCAGGCAGGTGCCCTGTCGCTGCTGGTGCACGCCGTGTTCTTCGGATTGCTGGTGATGACCTTCACCCTGAAAAGCGTGCAGCCCCTGCAGGTCGCCGAAGTCGAGTTGTGGGACAGCGTGCCCGCACCCAGGGCGCAGCAGGAACTGCCCAAACCGCAGCCTGTGGTCGAGCCCAAACCCGAGCCTCAGCCGGAGCCCAAGCCTGAACCGCCTCCGGAGCCCAAGGCGGAGATTCAGGTCAAGCCCAAGCCGCCAGTCAAGGTGAAGCAGGAGCCCGAAAAGAAGCCTAGGGAAGAAAAGCCCAAAGAGGTGAAGCCCAAGGTCGATCCCAAGGAACAGGCAAGGAAAGACGAGGCGAAACGGCTAGAGGCGCTGAAGCAGGCCATGCTGGAAGAGGATGATCCTTCTCAGGCCCAGGATCATGAAGCCCGGCAGATCGCTGCCGCCAAGAACGCGCAGGCGCAAGCCGCCGCAGCCTCCAGTGGTGCGCTGGATTCCGCCACAGCGAAAATCGTGGCCAAGATCCGGCGCCATGTGAACTCTCAGGTGTGTGGTACCGGCAAGCCGGTGCTGGAGTTTGAAGTCTCCCTCATGCCGACCGGGGAGGTGGTAGGGGCGCCCCGCTTGAAGAGCGGTAGCGGCATTCCCGCCTGCGATCAGGCAGTCGAGCGCGCCATCCTGCAGGCGCAGCCCTTGCCCGTACCGAAAGAACCGGAACTTTTTGCCCATTTCCGCGACCTCAAACTGAAGTTCCGTCCCAACGACAGTCAGTAGCAATGATCACATTCGGGCTTGTCCGGCACGAGTGTTTTACGTAGGGTTCTGATTTATAATGGCGACCATGCTGAAAAACGCACTCCTTTCCTGCTTCATCCTGATGGCCGCATTCTGCGGTCGCGCGCAGGCTGCCCTCGACATCGAAATCGTCGGCGGTGCCGCGCAGCAGATTCCCATCGCGGTGGTGCCCTTCGCGCAGACACAGGCTGAAAATCTTGCGACCGTGATCAATGCCGACCTGCGTCGCAGCGGCTTGTTCCGCGCGCTGGAAACGCGTGGCGTAGCCAATCAGCCGCATGATGTGGCAGAAGTGAAATATCCGGAATGGGCCGCGCTGCAGGCGCAGGCACTGGTGGTGGGCAAGGTGGAGCCGCAGTCGGGCAATCGCCTGAAGGTAACCTTTCGGTTGCTGGATGTGCTCAAGCAGACCACGCTGGCCGGGCTGGAATATGACATCGCCCCGACCCAGATGCGTGCGACGGCCCACAAGATCGCCGACGTCATTTACGAAAAGCTGACCGGCGAGAAGGGGGTGTTCGGCACCCGCATCACCTACGTGGTCAAGCAGGGCAGCCGCTTCCAGTTGCAGGTGGCGGATGCAGACGGTGCTAATCCGCAGACCGTGCTGGCTTCAACCGAACCTATTATTTCCCCCTCCTGGTCGCCCGATGGCACCAAACTGGCGTACGTCTCCTTCGAAAAGAAGAAGCCGGTGATTTTCGTGCAGTCCTTGGTGACGGGGCAACGCAGTGTGCTGGCCAATTTCAAGGGTAACAACAGTGCGCCGGCGTGGTCGCCCGACGGTAGCCGCCTTGCTATCGTGCTGACCTATGGCGCCAACTCGCAGGTGTATCTGATCAATGCCGACGGGACCGGGCTGAAGCAACTCTCGCGTAGCAGTGCGATCGATACCGAGCCGGCGTGGTCACCAGACGGCAAATGGGTCTATTTCACCTCCGACCGTGGCGGTAGCCCGCAGATTTATCGCATGTCGACACTGGGTGGCGATGCGCAGCGCGTGACGTTCGAGGGCAGCTACAACGTGAGTCCGCACGTGTCGCCGGATGGCAAGCTGCTGACGTATGTCCGGCGCGAGGCCGGAAAATTCCGCGTGGCACAGCAGGAGCTTTCCACCGGTCAGGTGCAGTTGCTGAGTGAGTCTGCCCAAGACGAGTCGCCCAGCTTCGCGCCGAATGGCCGCATGATCCTGTATGCCACCAGCATCAACGGTCGGGGCGTGATGTCCATCGTTTCTGCCGATGGCCGAACCAAACAGCGCCTGAGCGAAGCCGGTGGCGACGTTCGGGAACCTGCATGGGGCCCTTGGGTGAATTGAATCGATTGCCCGGGAGTTACCGAATTTTTTGATTTTTGATAGAAGGAGAGCATAAATGAACAAGAAATTGATGATGAGCGTTGCGCTGGTATCCCTGCTGGCCGCCTGCTCCAGCAAGCCGGTCAAGGAAGAGCCGAAGGCCGCAGTCGAGGACAAGAGCCCTGCCGCCACCCAGACCGCACCGCAAGCGGCTACCACTGACGGCAGCGCGACGACTGCACCTGCAGCGACTTCCGACGTGGCCGTCAATCCGCTGACCGATCCGAACAACATCCTGTCCAAGCGCAACGTGTTCTTCGACTTCGACAAGGATGAAGTCAAGGCCGAGTACCGTCCGCTGGTCGAAGCGCACGCCAAGTACCTGGTCGCTAACCCGAACGCCAAGGTGTTCGTGCAGGGCAACGCTGACGATCGCGGCAGCCGTGAGTACAACCTGGCCCTGGGTCAGCGCCGTGCCGCAGCCGTGAAGAAGGTGATGAACCTGAATGGCGCTTCCGACAAGCAGATCGAAACCGTGAGCTACGGCGAAGAGAAGCCGCGCTGCAGCGAGCAGGCTGAATCCTGCTGGTCGCAGAATCGTCGCGCCGACTTCGTCTACGCCGGCGAGTAATCCATGCGCCTGCTGCTTCCGCTTCTGCTGCTGTTTTCCTGTGGCGCATCCCAGGCGGCCTTGTTTGCCGATAACGATGCGCGCGACGAAATCGTCAAGCTCCGCAAGTACGTCAAGGAGACGCAGGATCAGCGCATCACGGAACTGCAGGCCAAGCTGGATGTTTCCGACAAGGCACGCCAGGCGCTGGAACAGCGTCTGAATGATCAGAAGAATCAGACGATCGATCTGTTGTCGCAGATCGATCGTCTGAATGCCGAAATCAGCAAGTTGCGCGGCCAACTGGAAGTGAACAGTCACGAGATCGAACTGGCGCAGCAGCGCCAGCGCGATCTGTATGCCGATCTGGATGGCCGGATGCGCAAGCTCGAAGGCGGTGCATCCGCGACCAAGCCGGCAGATGCGGCGGTTGCCGCGACTGCAACGCCCGCTGCGACGGCGACCCCGAATGCCGCGACGCCGCCGACGGATGGTGCGGCCGAACTGAAGGCTTACGAAGCTGCGTTGGAGTTGTCCAAATCCGGCAAGCACAAGGACGCTATCGAGGCGTTCGAGAAGTTTCTCGAAACCTATCCTGCCAGCAAGTACGCCGCGCCTGCGCAGTACTGGATCGGGTATTCCTATTTTTCGCAAAAGAACTACAAGGCAGCCATTGCTGGTCAGCAGAAGCTGATCAAGCTGTATCCGGACCACCACAAGGTGCCGGACGCAATGTACAACCTGGCCAACAGCCAGATCCAGCTGTCCGAAATCGATAACGCCAAGCAGACCTTGCGCGAAATCGTGTCCAAATATCCCTTGAGCGATGCCGCTCCGCTGGCGAAGAAACGCCTGGCGGTGCTGGAGTCGGTCAAGTCCAAAAACTAGTTTTCCCTTGTTGAAAGTCCACGAAATATTCCACTCCCTGCAAGGGGAGTCGTCCCGCGTGGGCTTGCCCACGGTGTTCGTGCGCCTGACCGGCTGCCCGTTGCGTTGCGGCTATTGCGATACCGCCTACGCCTTTCAGGGGGGCGAGAACATGACGCAGGAGCAGATCGTCGAGCGTGTGGCGGGCTTCGGTGCAACATACGTCACCGTGACCGGCGGGGAGCCGCTGGCGCAAAAAGAGTGCTTGCCCCTGCTGCAGAAATTGTGCGATGCCGGCTTCGACGTGTCGCTCGAAACCGGTGGGGCCATGGATATCAGCAAGGTGGACCCGCGCGTTTCCGTCATTCTCGATCTGAAAACCCCGGGTTCCGGTGAAGTGGAAAAGAATCTGTGGGCCAATCTCGAGCACCTGCACGCCAAGGATGAAGTGAAGTTCGTGCTGTGCGACCGCGCGGATTACGATTGGGCACGACAAGTGCTGCTCGAGCGCGGTATTGCAGACAAGTGCCGCGTGCTGTTTTCGCCGGTCTACAGTTCACTTAACCCCACCGATCTGGCCGACTGGGTGTTGCAGGACAAGTTGCCGGTGCGCATGCAGGTGCAATTGCACAAGATCCTCTGGGGCGAGACGCCCGGAAAATGAAGAAAGCCGTCGTACTCCTGTCGGGCGGGCTGGATTCCGCTACCGTGCTGGCGATTGCCAGAAGCGAAGGCTATGCCTGCTATTGCCTGAGCTTCGACTATCATCAGCGCCACGTCGCGGAACTGGAAGCTTCAAAGCGCGTGGCGAATGCACTGGGGGCGGCCGAGCATCGCGTATTCCAGCTGGATCTCTCGACATTCGGCGGGTCGGCGTTGACGGACACCCGCATTGCCGTGCCGGAGGTGCATAGCGAAGGCATCCCCGTGACCTATGTGCCCGCCCGCAACACCATCATGCTGTCGCTCGCGCTGGCATGGGCGGAAGTGCTGGGAGCCAACGACATTTTTATCGGCGTGAATGCACTGGACTATTCTGGATATCCGGATTGCCGTAAGGAATACGTCGAGTCTTTCGAGCGCATGGCCAATCTGGCCACCAAGTCGGCTGTCGAAGGGCAGCCGTTGCGCATTCATGCGCCGCTGATCGACCTCAACAAGGCCGAAATCATCCAGCGTGGGCATGCGCTCGGACTGGATTACGGCATGACCGTCTCGTGCTACCAAGCCGATGGCGAAGGTCGTGCCTGCGGCGTGTGCGATTCCTGCCGTTTCCGCCGTGCCGGTTTTGCCGCTGCCGGATTGGCTGACCCGACGCCCTACAAGCTCCCGTCACGGTAGATTTCTTCTGCCAAAACGCGGCTCGTGTTCGGCATGCAGTAATGTCTTGCCAACACACTAAAAAATAACGTAAAATCCGCCCCTTTCTGTTAACTGGCTAAAGAGATAACACTATGGTGATCATTCGTCTCGCCCGCGGTGGCGCGAAGAAATCCCCCTTCTACAGCGTGGTAGTGGCTGATTCGCGCAATCGTCGCGACGGTCGTTTCATCGAGCGCGTAGGTTTTTACAATCCGACCGCTGCCGAAGGCCAGGAAGGTCTGCGCCTGAACAACGAGCGTATCGCTTACTGGCGTGACAACGGCGCTCAGCTGTCTGATCGCGTTGCCCTGCTGGTCAAGCAAGCTGCCAAGGCTGCGTAATTCCCTTGACGCCGCCTGAGCTGGTGGTGATGGGGCGGGTCGCCGTCCCGTACGGTGTACGCGGGTGGGTGAACGTCCATCCCGACACCGAAACGCTGGATGGATTGTTCGATTATCCGGTGTGGTGGGTGCAAACCGAAGCCGGCTGGCGTGCGTTCCCGGTTCAGGAAGCCAAGGTGCACGGCGATCACCTGGTCGCCAAGTTCGAAGGCATCGAGGATCGCGATCAGGCCTTCAAGCTGAAGGGTAAGCCGGTCGCCGTTCCGCGCGATGAATTGCCGGAAACGGAGCAGGACGAGTATTACTGGTCCGATCTGGTCGGGCTGGAAGTCGAAAACCTGCAGCACGTGAAATTCGGCCGGATCGCCGAGTTGTTCGCGACAGGTGCCAATGATGTGATGGTGATCAAGGGCGAGCGCGAACGTCTGGTGCCGTTCATCGATCAGGTCGTGCTGGAAGTGGATCTGGCGACCAAGCGTATGTTGGTCGATTGGGACGCGGAGTTTTGAGCGATTCTGCAGCGAGGATTGCGATGCAGTTCGATGTGGTGACGCTCTTCCCGCCGATGTTCGAGGCGATCTCCCAGTATGGAGTCACCTCGCGCGCGCTGGAAAAAAAGATTTATGACCTGACGTTGTGGAACCCTCGGGATTTCACAGCCGATAGTTACAAGACTGTGGATGATCGTCCCTACGGTGGCGGCCCTGGCATGGTAATGCTGGCGGAACCGCTGGAAAAGGCGATCAACGCCGCGAAGCAGCGGCAACGGGATGCCGGGGTTGCGCATCCGAAGGTGATCCACCTGTCGCCGCAAGGCAAGCCGTTGACGCACGACACCGTGCTGTCGCTGGCCGAAGAGCCGGGGCTGGTGCTGCTGGCGAGCCGCTATGAAGGTGTGGACGAGCGCCTGTTGCAGCGTGTGGTGGATGAGGAATACTCGATTGGCGACTATGTGTTGTCTGGCGGTGAACTGCCGGCCATGGTGCTGATCGATGCGGTGGTACGGCATTTGCCCGGTACGCTGGGGGATGCGGATTCGGCGGTCGAGGACTCCTTTGTGGATGGTCTGCTGGATTGTCCGCACTACACGCGACCGGAAGTGTATGAAGGCATCAGGGTGCCGGACGTATTGATGTCCGGCCATCACAAAGAGATCAAGCGCTGGCGGTTGAAACAATCGCTGGGGCGGACCCGGGACAAGCGCCCGGATTTACTGGCCGCAAGGTCGTTGACGAAAGAGGAATCTCGGCTGCTCGCAGAGTATGAGCAGGAACAAGATCCTCACAATTAAAAGGAACTGAGAAATGGCAAACATTATCCAGATGCTGGAGCAGGAAGAAATCGCCCGCCTCGGCAAGAACATCCCTGACTTCGCGCCGGGTGATACCGTGGTCGTCGGCGTGAACGTGGTGGAAGGTACCCGTAAGCGCGTCCAGGCATACGAAGGCGTGGTGATCGCCAAGCGTAACAAGGGACTGAACTCCTCCTTCATCGTTCGCAAGATTTCTTCTGGCGAAGGTGTGGAGCGTACTTTCCAGACATATTCCCCGCTGATTGCCAGCATTGAAGTGAAGCGTCGTGGTGATGTGCGCCGCGCCAAGCTGTACTACCTGCGCGAGCGTTCCGGCAAGTCCGCACGCATCAAGGAAAAGCTGCAGGCACGCGAGAAGGAAATCGCTGCAGAATAAATTGCAGTGGTATGACAAAAACCCCCAATGCTTTGCGACTTGGGGGTTTTGTTTTTTGTATCGTACAGAGCGCAACGTGCCATATGATTCAGGTAACATGACCGCGTGAAACCTCTGCCCTCCAGCTTCGATGCGGTATTTGAAACGCCCTTTGGCGCGCTGGGTATCTGCGTCGATGCGACAAGTGTGACGCGTCTCGAATTTCTTGGCGATCGTGTCGCGGTGTCGCATTCCTTAAACCCGCTGATCACGCAATTTGGCCATGCACTGCAGGCGTATCTCCGGGATCCGCACGCGGCGTTTGATGTTCCTGGTGCCTTGCAAGGCACACCCTTTCAGCTGCGTGTCTGGCGAGCGATTGCCGATATCCCGGCAGGGCGCACGCTTACTTATGTCCAGTTGGCAGAAAAAGTGGGTTCTGGACCGCGTGCGGTTGCCAACGCTTGTGGGGCCAATCCCTTGCCGCTGATCATTCCCTGCCATCGGGTCGTAGCCCGCAGCGGGCTCGGTGGTTTCATGCAGGGGCGGCGCGCTGCTGCGCTTTCGATCAAGACATGGTTGCTCCAACATGAAAGCGCCGCCGGAACTCCTTGATACCTTTATCGACCAGCTCTGGCTCGAAGAAGGATTGTCACGTAATACGCTCGAAAGTTATCGACGTGATCTCTCCCAGTTTGCGGGGTGGCTGGATCAGTACGCTGGCAAGTCGCTGTTGGAGATCGAGCGGGTAGATCTTGAGCGCTACCTCGCCGTGCGCTTCCCGCAGGTGAAGCCGCGAAGCGTGGCGCGGTTGGTGGCCAGTTTGCGGCGTTTTTACCGAATGATGGTGCGCGATGGGCAATTAGCGCACGACCCGACGCTACAGTTGGCATCCCCCAAATTGCCACGGAGTCTTCCCAAAAGCTTGAGTGAGCAAGAGGTCGAGCATCTGTTGGAAGCGCCCGACACTCAACAGCCAATCGGTCTGCGGGATCGTGCAATGCTGGAAACCCTTTATGCCACCGGATTGCGCGTGTCGGAACTGGTAACGCTAAAGGTCAGTGAGGTCAGTCTGGACATGGGGGTGGTGCGGGTGATGGGCAAGGGCAGCAAGGAGCGGCTGGTGCCGCTGGGTGAGGAAGCGCTGGACTGGATTCGACGCTACCTTGCCGTGGCGCGGCCGATGATCCTGGAGCGGCGTTTGTCAGAAAGTCTGTTTGTCACGCAACGTGGTCAGGCGATGACGCGGCAGGCATTCTGGTATCTGATCAAGCGCTACGCGGCGCAGGCCGGGATTGTGAAGCCCATGTCCCCGCACGTGATGCGGCACGCTTTTGCGACACACTTGTTGAATCATGGAGCGGATTTGCGGGTGGTGCAGATGTTGTTGGGGCATGCTGATATTTCCACGACGCAGATTTACACGCACGTGGCGCGTGAGCGTTTGAAACAGTTGCATGCGATCCACCACCCGAGAGGGTGAACAGGGGTTTCAGTGGGAGTGGGCTTGGGCGGGGGCGTTGAGTCCCGCAATGAACGTGTCGACCAGATTGCTGGCCATCTCGTCGAGCGGAAAGAGGTTCGGATTGAGTGTCCAGTTGACGACCAGACCATCCATTAGTGCCATCAGGCCTACGGCGGCTTGGCGTGGGCAGGCGTTCTTGCCGAGATATCCTCGTTCTAGCGCGAGTTGCAGGGCCTTTTCCATGATATCCAGGAAGCGGTTGCCGCATTCCATGTGCTGGTCACGGATGCGTGCCATTTCGCCAACGTATTCACACTTATGCCATGCAATTTCCAGGACGCGGAAATGACGCGGGTCGTGAACCAGATCATGCAGAATAGACAGTACCAAGTTACGAACGAATTCGAGCGGGTTGTCCTGCTGGTGTTGCAGCAATTCTTCAAGGCGTAATTCAAAAGGGGCAATGATGCGCTGGATCATCGCGTCGTACAGGTCGACCTTGTGCTCGAAATGCCAGTAGATGGCACCGCGCGTGACGCCGGCCTCGGTGGCGATGTCAGCCAGCGAGGTACGGGAAACCCCGTTGCGCTGAAATACAACCTCGGCCGCATCAAGGATGCGGTTACGGGTTTCAAGCGCCTCTTCCTTGGTCTTTCTCGCCATGTGCGGGATATTCTCCGAATAAAAACCTTAAACAAAACAGAGACATTATAGCACAAATTGATTACATACACTCATGAATGTATGTATAATGCGCCGCTATCAGGATTGCAGTCGTAATTCCGGCTGCCGTATCACGCCAACGCATGGCGTGAAATTATGCGGGGAAAACTCCATGTTGGCTTATCGTCGTTTCGACCACTCCTTCACACGTACCGCGGCTACGCTGGCATTGCTGACCACGCTGGCGGCCTGTTCCAAGTCGCCTGACGACGGCGCTGGGCATGGAATGGCCAACATGCCGCCGCCAGAGGTGGTGGTGTCGGAAGTCAAGGTGGGCACGGTTCCCGTCACGTATGAATACGTCGGTCAGACGGTCGGTTCGCGCGAGGTTGAAGTCCGCGCCAGAGTGACTGGGCACGTCGACAAACGCTTGTATGAAGAGGGTACGTTGGTCAAGGCGGGGCAGCCGTTGTTCCAGCTGGATCCGCGCCCGCTGGCACTCGCGGTGTCCAGCGCAAAGGCTGCCGTCGTGACTGCGGAGGCGGATATCGCGCGTGCCGAGGCCACGGCGGCGCAGGCCCAACGCGAGCGGGACCGCATGACTACGCTGGCCGAGGCAAAAGCGATCAGCCGTAAGGAAGCGGATGATGCGACTTCTTCAGCACAAGTCAGTGGCGCGGAAGTACAGGCGGCCAGGGCGCGTCTGGAACAAGCGCGCGCGCAATGGCGCGAGGCGCAGTTGAATCTGGAGTACGCCAGCGTCAAGGCGCCGATCAGCGGGGTTGCAGGCAGAGCGTTACGTCAGGAAGGTTCGCTGGTGAGCGTGACGGGTGATAGCCTGTTGACCACGCTGGTGCAGTTGGATCCCTTGTATGTGACCTTCAATGTGCCGGATGCGGAGCGCCAGCGTCAGGAAAAAGAGATTGCTAGTGGCGAACTGGTGCTGCCAGCCGGCGGTTACCAGGTGAAGCTACTGCAACGCGACGGGACGCCTATCGGTGTGACGGGCAAGGTGAACTTTACCTCGCCGACGATCAGTGCCCAGACCGGTACGATGGAATCGCGTGCGGAATTGTCCAATCCCAAGGGTGAGATCAAGAGCGGCCTGTTTGTGCGCGTGATTCTGGAGGGTGCGACACGCCCCGACGCCATGACTGTGCCGCAGCGTGCCGTGATTGAAGGGCCGAAGGGCAAGATGGTCATGGTCGCGGTCAAGAACAAGGAGGGTGCCACGGTGTCCGAGCCCCGCCCGATCGAGGTGGGCGAGTGGGTCCTGGATGCGGCTGGCGAACGGATGTGGGTGGTGCGTAGTGGGCTGCAGGCTGGCGAACAGGTAATCATCGAAGGTTTGATGAAATTGCGCCCCGGTGCGCCGATCAGCCTGGCGAAGCCGGCAACTCCGGCAGCGACGCCGGCCAGTGGCAGTTAAGCGGGGCGAATCATGAATTTTTCGAAGTTTTTCATCAATCGCCCGATTTTTGCGGCGGTGCTGTCTATCTTTATCGTGCTGGCGGGATTGGCTGCAATGCGCAGCCTGCCCATCGCGCAATACCCGGAGATCGCGCCACCGGTGGTGACGGTGCGTGCCGTGTATCCTGGCGCTTCGGCCGAGGTGCTGGAACAGACCGTCGCGGCACCACTGGAGTCGCAGATCAACGGCGTTGAGCACATGATGTACATGCACTCGACCTCGGCCTCCAGCGGCGTGCTGGAAATTCAGGTCACATTTGATATTGGTACGGATGCCGACCAGGCGGCGCTCAACGTCAATAATCGCGTCAAACAGGTTGAGACACGACTGCCACAAGAGGTGAGACGGCAGGGCGTGACCGTCGAGAAGGGCTCATCGTCTTTCTTGCAGGTGATTGCGTTTACTTCGCCTGATGGCACGATGGACGATCTGGCCATCAGCAATTACGTCACGTTGAACGTCCTAGACCGCATCAAGCGTATTCCAGGCACGACCAACGTACAGATTTTCGGGGCCAAGGACTATGCCATGCGCATCTGGCTGAAGCCAGACCGCATGAAGCAGTTGGGGGTCTCCGTCGGGGAAGTCGCGAGTGCGATCACCAGCCAGAACGCACAGTTCGCGCCGGGCAAGATCGGCCAAAGTCCCAATGGCGGTGACCAGGATCTGGTCTACACCATTACGACCCAGGGTCGCCTGAGCGACGTGAAGGCCTTCGAGGACATCATCGTGCGGGCAAGTGCGTCAGGAGCCGAAGTGCGTCTGAAGGATATCGCTCGAGTACAGTTGGGATCGAAGGATTACGATTTTATCGGTCGGGTGAACGGCAAGCC
>JADHED010002727.1_pt1 | contig 11665 bp, 17 predicted proteins | sample 8952041 | NCBI WGS metagenome assembly JADHED01 (sample SAMN16124423, study PRJNA663239) | bioreactor sludge metagenome | isolation source: sludge (control) | place: India:Bengaluru | collected 2018-09-08
TCGGTACAAGATTAGAAAAAATAGAAATGGCAATCGGTCAAGAAAATCAAGCGAGAGGTGTTCTCCAAGAAGCTAATGTTGCCTATTCTGAAAGATATATTATCGCAACCAATGATATGGAAATTGAAACTATTTCTCTAAACGTAGGCGAATTGGCTACTGCTGGTTATGCACTTTTCAACGGATATATCCCGAATACAACTTATTTTAGATTTACCATTCCGGAAAGTAAAATCTCTAAATACCAAAAAGGAATGACGGTAAATATGAAATCAACTTACGGAAATCAGGAATTTTCGGGTAAAATAATTTCGATTAAACAACTGACAAAATATGCAGATATTACCACAGCTTTTCCAGATTATCAGCCGGAAGATGCGGTTTATGAAATAAAAGTAATCCCCACAGATAGAGCTAAAGTGAATGGTTTGTTGGTGAATTCTAGCGTTACTTTGAAATAATCTTGACTAAAATTTAATAAAATGAAACAGTTAAGATACCTTTTAAAACGAGAGTTTAAGTTGTTTTTTACCAATAAAACAATGCTATCTGTGTTTTTTATAGCACCGATATTTTATGCTCTTTTGATGGGTTTTACCTACAAAAGTGGAAAGATTACAGATATTCCTGTAATTGTGGTAAATCATGATAAAACACCACTTTCTAATCAAGTGGTTGATATGTTAGAAGATAATAAAGCAATAAAAGTTCTCAATTATGTAGAAGAGCCAGCTATTGTAAAAGATGAGGTGATAAAAACTGAAGCTGGAGCGGTTGTGATAATTCCGGATAGATTTGAAGCCAATATGTTGCAAAAAAAATATCCAGAAATTAATGTTTACGTGAATACTTCTAATGTTTTGACAGCCAATTTTGCCTCAAAAGCAATTCAGTTGACTTTAGGAACTTTTTCCGCAGGCGCAGAAATGAAGGCTTTGCAGAAAAAAGGAATGAATTCTGAACAAGCAAAAACCAATATTGAGCCCTTTAAAGCAAATTATATTACACTTTTTAACACCACCAGTAATTATTTAATTTTTATGTGGCCGGCTTTGATGGCGGTGGTTTTGCAACAAGTGATTTTGTTGGCAATGGCGGTTACTTTTTCCGAAGAGTTTAAAAGAGATTCTTTTGTGAAAGATTTTGCAGGAAAACACAAATATGCCATTTTGGTAATGGCAATCAAATGTTTACCAGTTTGGATTTTCTCTAACTTTAATATCTTATTTTTCTATTTGTGCAGTATTTATTTCAAAATTCCTGCTCCAGAAAATGTGATGAATTTCTTCTTAATTACAGCGATTTTTGTAGTTGCAGCAACTAATTTAGGAGTTTTGGTAAGTATTTTGGTTCCAGATGCGTTAAAAGCTACTCAAATATTGATGGTTATTGCTTCTCCGGCATTTATTATCAGTGGTTTTACTTGGCCTACTTATGCGATGCCAGAATTTATCGCCAATTTCACCAAAATCATTCCTTTGACGCCGTATTTAGAAGCTCTTAAAATTATGGTGGTAGAAAAAGGTTCAGATTTTCTTACGTACAAATATTTTTGGCATTTATTCATTTTAGGATGGGTTTATTTTATCTTAGGATGGATTGCTTTGAAGATAAAAATCAAAATGTTATTCAAAGAGTATCATTTACAAGAAAATTATGATGACCAAGAAATTGGTATGTCATAAAGTTTTCAATTTTTTGATGTTTGTTGTGAGCGTTTCAAAAAGGGTTTTTGGAGCGCTCATTTTTTGTATTTTTGTAGAAAATCAATAATATGAAAATTCTTCAAGAAGTAGAAAAACACGTAAAAATAGATGCCGAGATAGAAAAGTTTTTTTATGAAGAATGCAATACTTATACTTTTGATAAAGGAAAACTAATAAGTGAGCAAAACCATTACAACAGGAATATATATTTTGTAGAAGAAGGTATGCTGAGAACTTTTTATTACGAAAACGGAAAAGACATTACCAGCAATTTTTATTCTGAAGGAAAAGTTACGGCAAATATAGATACACTTTTTAAAAACGAACCTTCCAAAAATAATATAGAAGCGATAGAAAAATCTGTAATTACGGTTTGTAACTATAATAAATTAGAAGAATTGTGCTCTGTTTCTCTTACTGCAGCTAATTTTAGCAGATATATTTTGGGAAATCTAATGCTCCAAATGTCTAGCAGGATTATATCGTTGCAACACATGTCTGCTAAAGAAAAATACATTCATTTATTGGGAGAAAATCCTAATATTATTCTTAGAGCTCCGTTAGGAATGATAGCTTCTTATCTCGGTATTTCTCAGGAAACATTGAGTAGAATTAGAAGCGAAATGTAAGCCTTAGTTTTCATCAAAGTTATTTTTTTAACTAAGTTTTAAGAAAGAATTCGATAAAGTATTGAAAAAATAAATTTAAATTTATAATCTGTTAAAAAACAAAGAAATGCAAAATATTTTTGATGCAAAAGATGTGCAGCAGTACATAGATAGAATAAATTTACTAACTCCCGAAGCACAACAAAAATGGGGGAAAATGAATGCAGAGCAAGTTTTGGCGCATTTAAATGTAGCTTATTCTATGGTTTTTGAACCAGAAAAACACAAGAAACCGAGTTTTATCGCTAAATTTCTCTTGTCAAATTTCGTAAAACCAAAATTAACCAACGAACTTCCTTACAAACAAAATTTGCCTACAAGTCCGGCTTTTATCATTTCGGATGAAAGGAATTTTGAAGAAGAAAAGAAAAAATTAATAGGAAATATCCAAAGAGTTCAGCAGCTAGGTAGAATTGCTTTTGAAGGCAAGGAACATATTAATTTTGGTAAAATAAATGCCCAAGGCTGGAACAATATGTTTGCAAAGCATCTTAACCATCATTTAGAGCAATTTGGCGTTTAGAAAACAACAATTCAAATCATAAAATTATGGCAACAGTAAACATCTATCTTACGTTTGACGGAGAATGTGAAGAAGCTTTCAAATTCTACGAATCTGTTTTTGAAACAAAAATTCTTATGTGGAATAAATTTGGAGATATGCCACCACAAGAAGGGATGCCGCCACTTTCTGAAGAGTATAAAAATAGAATAATGCACGTTACACTTCCTATTTCTAACGAAACTATGCTAATGGGAAGCGATACAATGCCTGGAATGAATGTTTGTACCAAAGGAAATAATTTTTCTATTTCTATCAATGCAAATTCTAGAGAAGAAGCAACAAAATTTTTTGACGGACTTTCGGAAGGCGGAAATGTTACCATGGAATTACAAGATACTTTCTGGGGAGCTTTTTTCGGAATGTGGACGGATAAATTCGGGATTAATTGGATGGTGAATTATGATGACCCTGATAAAACTCAGCAACATTGATGTATTAATTTTTTGTAAATTTGATATTAACTAATTGTTAAATCTCTAAAAAATATAACACCATGCACGAAAATGTTAAAATCAGCGTAAAAGTAAATGCGCCAGTACACAAAGTTTGGAATGCATTAACTAACAAAGAGCAAATGAAAAATTGGTATTTTGATATACCAGATTTCGAACTAAAAGAAGGTAATGCATTCAATTTTTTTGAGTCGGGTGAAGAGAGAAAATTTCATCATCATTGTGAAATTGCAGAAGTAGTACCAAACGAAAAACTTAAACATTCTTGGACGTATCCAGATATAACCAAAGAAAAAACTTTAGTAAAATGGGAACTGAAACCAGAACAAGAAGGTACCATCGTTACATTAACGCATAAAGGTTTAGAGAATTTCCATCATTTGGGAGAAGATTTTTATCCTGAAAGTTTCAGAAAAGGTTGGGAAGATATTATAGGAAAATCCTTAAAAGAATTTGTAGAAAATTAATTTTTTTTAAAATATTGAAAAATAAGAGCATCATTTTTAGTAAATGGTGCTTTTTTTGTAGTTTTGGAGTAAATTTTTTAATTAGATGAAAAAATCAATATTTATAGGCTTTTTTGCGCTTCTTATTTTAGCTTCTTGTAATAAAGATGAGAAAATTTTAGACTCACTTAATAATTACAATACTTCTATTGAAACCAAAGGTTACCATTTTGGCGATAAAATAGAATTTCCGAAAGAAGTTACAGAAAATGCAGAAAGCATCAGTATAAGTTTTGGTGATAAAGAAACTAGTGATTTGGTAATAGACCCTAAATTTTTTACGCTTGGCGATAATGCTGTAACCATCAATATTACCAGAGATGGCAAAGTATTGTCTCAAGATGCAACGATTAATGTTTTTGCAAAAAATCCTGAAAAAAATCTTACCTACGAAATTGTAGCAGAATATCCTCACAATACAGAAAATTTCACCGAAGGTTTCTATTTAGATGGCAATACCGTTTACGAAAGTGTTGGTTTGGATGGTAAATCTAAATTAATGAAATATACCTTAGGAAGTTCTACAAATTCTAAAGAAGTAAACCAGCCTCAAGATATTTTTTCTGAAGGAATTTCTTCTGTAGGTAATAAAATTTATCAATTAACTTATAAAGCAAAGAAAGGTTTTATCTACGATAAAAACACTTTTGAACAAATAGGAGAGTTCCCTTATCCGAACGTAATTGGCGAAGGCTGGGGAATGACTACAGATGGAAAAACCTTGATGGTTTCGGATGGTACTAAAAATATATATTTCCTTAGTCCTTCAGATCCTTCTAAAATGATAAAATATATTTCTGTAGCAGGTAATAAAGAGGTTTATGACCAAATAAATGAGTTAGAATATCACAACGGATTTATTTATTCAAATGTTTGGCAGAAACCCATAATTCTGAAAATTAATCCTAAAACTGGTGAAGTAGTTGGTAAGTTTGATTTTTCTGCCATTGCAAAAAAACATATTACTAATGAAGACGATGTACTAAACGGAATTGCCTTTAAAGGAGAAAATATGTTGATTACTGGTAAAAATTGGGACAAAATCTACGAAGTGAAGATTAAATAATTTTTGCTGAATTATAAAACAAAGCATCCAAATTTTGGGTGCTTTTATTTTTTACGAAAAATCAAAATCATTTCATTATTTTTACTGAAATAAATTTCAAAAAAGGTGTCTCAAGTTTTTCAATTCTTATTTCTGTTTTTTTTCTCTGTGGTTTCGGCGCAGAGCAATTTAGAATTGGAAAATGTTAAAGATTTTTTAGCAGACGATTATGGCAATATCTACGCTTACCAAAATCGGGATTTTAGTTTTGTAAAATTCGATTCTTTGGGCAAGCAAATAGGGAAGATGATGCTGGTTATGCCTTATAAAATTCAAAGTGTGCAGAATCCGCTTAATATTGTTCTTTTCTCCGAAAATGCACAAGAAATTAAGTTTATAGACCAAAATCTTAACGAAATTCAATCCTTAGATTTAAAAGAAAAATTTGGTTTTGTAAGAATGGCTTTTGCCGAAGATTTGCAAAAAGTTTGGCTATTAGACGAATCTAAAAATCAATTGATATATTATAATTTTAGAGAAGACAGATTGCTGAATTCTTTCCCGATAAGGTTTAATCTTAATAATGTAATTGATATTTTAGTTTTTGAGTCAAAATTGTATTTATTGAGAGAAAATTCATTAGAAATTTATAATTTTAACTCAGAAAAGTTAGCCGAGTTCAAGACCAATAACGCAAAAAGATTGAGTAGAGAAGGAGATGATATTTTTGTAATTTCGAGACAAGAAATTTTTAAATTTTCCTTTTCAAGTGGTTTCAAATCAGTCTTTAGCAATAAAGAAGCAAAAATTGTGGATAAAAACCATCTTCAATTTTTGGCTTTGATAGGAGACAAATTTTATCTTTACAAAATAAAATAAGAACTGAGAAACGAAATGTGAGAGCATTATCTTATCATTTTTCGACTTAGATTTATAAAATTAAATTTTGAAATTTTTATGCATATTGCAGTAACCGGAAACATAGGCGCAGGAAAAACAACGCTAACTACCATGTTAGCAAAACATTATAATTGGGATGCTCAGTTTGAAGACGTAGATCATAATCCTTATTTGGAAGATTTTTATGCCGATATGAACAAATGGAGTTTTGCGCTTCAGATTTATTTCTTAGGCAGCAGATTCCGCCAGGTAAAGGAAATCAGAGAAAGCGGGAAAAATATTATCCAAGACAGAACAATATATGAAGATGCCTATATTTTCGCAGAAAACTTGTATGATATGAGCCTTTTGACAGAAAGAGATTTTAACAATTATACTTCTGTTTTTCATTTGATGAAATCTTTTGTTTCGGCTCCAGATTTGTTAATTTATTTGAAATCTGATGTGCCAAATTTGGTTAAAAAAATCTATAAAAGAGGTAGAGATTACGAAGCGAGCATTAGCATAGAATATCTTTCTAAATTGAATGAAAAATACGAAAAATGGATTTCTAATTATAACGAAGGCAAACTTTTGGTAATTGAAGTTGATGATTTGGATTTTGTAGAAAGACCAGAAGATTTCGGATTCATTTTAGATAAAATAGAAGCAGAATTGCACGGACTTTTCTAAGTTTTTAAAGAATTTTGAAATCTGAATCTTTAAAATTTTAATATGAAAATCGTCATTTTACACAACAACAGATGCGGAAAATCTAGAGCAGCATTGCAGCTTTTAGAAAGCAAAGGTTTAGATTTTGAGACAAGATTATATTTAGAGAATCCTTTGTCTGAAACCGAAATTAAAGAACTTCTTGAGAAGTTGGATGTTTCGGTGAATGACATCATTAGAAAAAATGAAGAAATTTGGAAAGAAAATTTTTCTTCTACCACTTATTCGGAGCAAGGGTTAATTTCTATACTTTCAAATTATCCTAAATTATTGCAAAGACCAATTGTAATAAAAGGAAACAAGGCAATTGTAGCAAGAGATTTAGAAAAGCTAGAGCAATTTCTTTCAGCATAAAAAAAACGGAACTTTTTATAAAGTTCCGATTTTTGTTTTATAATAAATTTTCGAATGTTTCGCTTAGCATAGGATGTTTAAATTCAAATCCTAGCGATTTTATTTTTTGATTGCTGGCTCTGCTGCCTTCTAAAATAATGGTGGACATTTCGCCTAAAATTAATTGAATTAAATGCCTAGGAACAGGAATTGGAATAAATAATTTTTTCATTTTTTTTGCCAATTCTTTCATGAAATTTTTATTAGAAGGAATTTCGTCTGCTACAGCGTTGAAAGCGCCTTCCATTTCAGTATTTTCTACTGCAAAAACATACATTTCTACCAAATCATCTAGATGTATCCAATTCATCCATTGGTCTCCGCTGCCAAGTGGCGAAGCTAAATTAAGATTGGTAACTTTCTTCAAAAGTTCTAAGGTGCCACCTTTCTGAGATAAAACAGGCGATGTTCTGAGGCAAACAACGCGCTCTGAAATTTCTGAAAATTGTAGCGCAGCTTCTTCCCAGTTTTTACACAAATTTGCTAAAAAATCTAGCTTTTTAATAGGTATTTCTTCTGTTAAAATTTCATTGCTTGTAAAAGTTCCGTAATAATTAATTCCCGAAGCAGAAATGAAGCTTTTTAGCTTTAATTCGTGTTTTTTTGCATAGCTAAAGAGTAGGTTTGCGGTTTCTACTCTAGAATCATGAAGTTCTTTTTTATAATTTTTCGTCCATCTTTTGCCTATAGAAGCTCCAGAAAGATGGATAATGCTTTCTACGTTTGTAAAAGCTTCATCTTCGATGAAATTTTCGGTTGTATTCCACAAAAATTCATTAGGATTTTCTGTTTTATTTCTTACCAAAATATTTACAGAATGTCCTTTTTCTTTCAGCCTGTTTACTAATCTTTTCCCGATTAAACCTGTAGCGCCTGTTATTAGAATTTTCATTTTTCTTTAATTTAACAATTAAAACAGTTTGAAACGGTTTTTAATTTCATTGAGAATAGTTTAAAGCATTATTACGCCTTCAATTTTTGCAACTTCTTTGTAGAGTCTAATTACTTGCTCGGCGTCTAAAACGAAGCATTGTATAGAGCAACTAATGTATTTTCCGTTGCTGCTTTCTCTTGTTGAAAAAGTATTTTTAGTGCCGTCAAAAACTTTATAAATTTCTGTTAATTTCTCTTTGTCGTTCAAAATGATGAATTTATAAAGATAATCTTCAGGAAAATTATGATTGTTTTCTAAATTTATCTTTAACGAAGCATAGAATTCTTCTTGTTCATCAAATTGTTTGTTACCTGTAACTTCTATCATTACTTAATTTTTTACAAATTTAAATTCTTTATTTTCTATCTTTTTATAAAATAATGTTTTTACTTTATAAAATTCAATGGATTTTCTGGACTTGTGTTTTCGTGATTTTCGATGATGTTGAAAAGTCCATTTACCAATTGTTCTGATGCTAATTTACTAAGACTGCTAGAAGCTGTAGTAGTTTGATTGCCTGTTAGAGCGCCTAAAAAGCTGTTTCCTTGTAAAGCAGTGTTGATGGTTTTTACAATGCCATATTCATTTAATTTAGCATCTACTTTAGGAGCAATAGCAGACATTAATTGAGTTGCTGCTTTTTCTCTAAGGTAAGCTGTAGCTGCGCCTTTTCCTCCGTTTGCAATTTTTTGTGCATCTTCCGAAGTCATATTATGTACGGTATTCACTAATATTGGTTCTGCAATTGGAGCAATAAATGCTGCTGCATCTGCAATGTAGGATTTTTCTTTGGTTACCAAATTGTTTAATCCTATTTTTTCTAGTGTAGAATTAATGCTTTTTAATTGTTCTGGTAATGCTTTATCTATTAAACCGTTTGCTAAGAAACTTTCTTTATTTTTGAATATTCCTAATCCTTTTGTAATTCCGCCAATAAGTATTTTTTTGATGATTGGTAATCCTACGGTTGTAGCTACAGCTACACAAGATTGAGTAGAGGTTACAATAAATCCTGTAGCTCCTAATGCTAAACCAGCCATCATTATGTATTTTTTTCATAAAATTCTAATTTCTATTCTATTTTTCAAATATTGAGCCAAAGTTATTAAATTAATTTTTTATAAATTATTGATTTGTTTAATAGCTTGTAAATAAAAACCGCCCATCAATAAATTTGATGAGCGGTTCTTTTGATATGTTAATTTTAATTAAGCCTCTTCTGTTTTAGCTACTTCAGCTACAGGAGCATCAGAAACTACATCAAATTCATATTCGAATTCTACGTTTCTGTGTGGTCTTACTTTAGCAGAGAATTTACCAGTTCTCTTAATAGTATTACCAGGGATTTTGATGTATTTTTTATCAACTTCTACACCAGCTTTAGCAAGAGCTTCAGCTAAGTTAGCGTTATTGATAGAACCGAAAAGTTTATCACCTGTACCAGCTTTAGCAGTAATAGTAACAGGAGTAGCTTTTAGTTTTTCAACAATTGCAGTAGCAGCAGCAATTAATTTAGCTTCTTCTTCTTTTCTAGCTTCCAAAGTAGCTTCTAAAGTAGCTTTGTTTTTAGGAGTAGCTAATAATGCAAAACCTTGAGGAATTAAGAAATTTCTTGCATAACCAGGTTTTACGTTTACTGTATCAAACTCAAGACCTAAGTTTTCTACATCTTTTTTTAGGATAATTTCCATTGTTGTTGTCCTTTTTTAATTTAAAAAGTTAGGTTTAGAATTCACTAAAACCAACAATTTATTTTGTTAAATAATTATTTTAATAAATCTGCTACGTAAGGCATTAAAGCTAAGTGTCTAGCTCTTTTGATAGCTGCAGAAACTTTTCTTTGATATTTAAGAGAAGTACCTGTATATCTTCTTGGTAAGATTTTACCTTGTTCGTTTACGAACTGTAATAAGAAGTCAGCATCTTTATAATCTACGTGCTTAATTCCGAATTTTTTGAATCTACAATATTTTTTTTCAGATTTTGTAGTAATATCTAGTGGAGTAAGAAATTTTACTTCAGATTCGCCACCTGCTGCGGCTTGTTGTGCCATTTCGTCGATTGCCATTTTTTTAAATTTTTAAGGGTTAGAAAATTAAGCTTTAGTAGCTTTTAACTTAGCTCTTCTAGTAACAGCGTAATCTACAGCGTGTTTGTCTAGCTTAGTTGTTAAATAACGGATAACTCTTTCGTCACGTTTGAAAGCAGTTTCAAGACCTGCAACTACAGTACCTTCACCTTTGAATTCGATCAAAGTGTAGAATCCATTCTTTTTTAATTGAATAGGATAAGCTAATTTTTTAAGACCCCAGTTTTCTCTGGTAACGATTTCGCAATTGTGCTCTTTCAAAAAGTCTTCGAATTTTTTTACTGCTTCCTCCACCTGTGCGTCAGATAGAACGGGAGTTAAAATGAAAACAGTTTCGTAATTGTTCATAATGTTAAAAATATTTGTTAATTATTTCGAGGTGCAAAAGTAATGAATCTTTATAAAATACACAATATTAATGTGATAATTTGTTGGATGTTAGATGCTGGAAGATGGAAGCATCTCATAATCCAAAAAAAAAATTACTTTGCTAGATTTTCTATTCCTTGTTTATCTAAACGAAAGACTGTCCATTCGTCCATAGGTTTTGCGCCAAGAGATTTGTAAAACTCTATAGAAGGCGTATTCCAATCTAGGACGCTCCATTCTAATCTGCCACAATTTCTTTCTTTGGCAATTTTTGCTAATTCTACCAAAAGTGCTTTTCCATATCCTTTCCCACGATGTTCTATTTCTACAAAAAGGTCTTCGAGATAAATGCCAGGTTTACCAATAAACGTTGAAAAATTATGAAAATAAAGTGCAAAACCAATTGGTTTAACGTTTTCTTCGGCGATGAGAACTTCGGCATAATTTTTCTTAAAAATATTGGTTTTGAGTTCTTCTACTGTTGTGATAACTTCGTTTTCTAACTTTTCATAAATAGCTAATTGAGTTATTAAATGTAAAATAGTTGGAGTGTCTTCTGGTGTTGCTTTTCTAATGTGTAAGTTGGACATGATTTATAAATTATTTTTTAGAAAATTAATTATTTGATTGAAATTTATTCTATTTAAAGTTTTTTTATTGCTTATTATCAATTCATTATTGAAAACCTCGATGCTGAAATTTTCTTTTTTAGGAATTGAAGTTAAAATTTCTCTAATTTCTGAATTTAGAAATTGTTTTGCTTTGTTTTCTTCTTCTGCAACAACAAAAAATCTATCACTGAATTTTTTATCATCTTTAAAATCTATTTCGGTTTTATTGAATGCCTCTAAAATTTTATCAAATACGTTTTCTTCACGAATGAGAATTCTACCATAATCTTTTTCTAGTATTTTAACTCCTAAAATCTGATTTTCATTGTGTATAGAATCTCCGTGTCTTCCGCCAATAAAATGATGTTCAATGTTGATTATTAGTATTTTAAATTGATTGTTGAAATTAATTGATGAAAGTGTTTTAATATCTGAGTAATGCTGAAAAGTCTCAAATTTTTTAAAATTAAAAGTAGGTCTGTTGTCAAAAGATAAGTTGTAATCATTTGAAAGATTTGAAACTATTTCGTCTAAAATAATTTCTTCTTCTTTTGTAATAAGATAATGATAAGGTTTTTGATGAATGTTCACTAGTTGTTTTTTGTCAAAATTAGCAAATTTTGACGAAAATGTAACTAGCCCCGATTGACTCCTTTTAGTCGTCGAACATTCTATGTTACTATGCAAATTTTAAGGGTTAATTTTTTTTATTTATT
>JADHED010002728.1_pt1 | contig 11662 bp, 10 predicted proteins | sample 8952041 | NCBI WGS metagenome assembly JADHED01 (sample SAMN16124423, study PRJNA663239) | bioreactor sludge metagenome | isolation source: sludge (control) | place: India:Bengaluru | collected 2018-09-08
CCCCCCCGCCCGGCCCCCCCCCCCCGCGCGGGCGGGGGGCGGGGGGGGGGGGGGCCGCCCCCCCCCCCCCCCCCGGGCGGGGTGGGGGGGGGCGGGGGGGGGGGCCCCCCGCCCCGCCCCCCCCCCCCACGCCGGGGTGGTCGAAGCGGGCGAGCGTCCGCCGCTCCATCTCGAAGCGGGCGACGATGCGCTCGGTGTCCAGGCCGCGCCGCACCACCTTCAGCGCGACGTCGCGCCGGATGGGCGCCTCCTGCTGGGCGCGGTAGACCACGCCCATGCCGCCCTCGCCGAGCCGGTCGAGGAGGCGGTACGGCCCCAGCTGCGGCGGCACGCCGCCGGGCGCCGCGCCTGGGCCGCCGCCCGGCAGCGAGAGGTCGCGGTCGCCGTGGGTGGGCGTGCCGGCCAGGGCGTCCACCGCCCGGGCGATGCCGTCGCCCTCGAGGATGGGCGGCGTCTCGGTGTCGAAGGCGAGCAGCGACTCGATCTCGGCGCGCAACGCGGCGTCGCCGGCGCAGGCGCGATCGAGGTAGGCCGCGCGCTCGGCCCCGCGCAGGGCCTGCGCGTCGAGCAGGATGGCACCAGGGTCTGGCCGGGGGTCGGGCATGGCGGCGGGGAGGCGACGTGGCGAAGGTAACATGACCGAAGCGATGGACCCGAGCCCGCCGCCTTCGGCCCAGATCACGCAGTTGCTACAGCAGGTACGGCCCGACGACCCCGAGAGCGGCGAGCGCCTGTTCGCGGCCATTTACCCTGAACTGCGGCGCATGGCCAGCGCCTTGATGCGGCGAGAGCGGGCCGGCCACACTCTGCAGCCCACCGAGTTGGTGCACGACGCCTTCCTGCGGCTCGTGGACCAGACCGTGTTGCGCGAGGCCGACCGCGTGCGCTTCCTCGGCATCGCCGGCCGCGCCATGCGCCAGATCCTGGTGGACCACGCGCGCCGGCGCGACGCGCAGAAGCGGGGCGGGGCGGCGCACCGCGTCACCCTGGACGAGGCACTCGCCGCCGACGGCCTCGGCCTCGACGCCCTGCTCGAGCTCGACCGGACGCTGGCCGGCCTCGAGGCCGCCTACCCGCGCGCGGCGCGGGTCGTCGAGCTGAAGGTGTTCGGCGGCCTGGTGAGCCACGAGATCGCCGAGGTGCTCGGGGTGTCGAAGCGGACGGTGGACGGCGACTGGGCGCTGGGCCGGATGTGGATTGCCCGGGCGCTCGCCGCCGGGCCGTAGCGCCCGCCACCGGCAGGCCAAGGCGGAGAACGGACCCGCCCCCGGTTTTTTCCGGGGCCTGCAACATCCGCCTTCCGTTTACGCATTCTCCTGTGACGGCGGGCCCTGGCTGGGCTCGCCTTCCCACAGGAGCCCGCGCGTGTTGCAGCCGAGTCCGGTCGACGTCCACCCGTCGCGCCCCGACGCGCCCCCCTCGCGGGGCGCCGCGCCCACCCAGTGCGGCTGGTGCGGCAACGTCATGCGCCGCAAGCCCACCGGCATCTCGCGCCGTTCCACCATCGTCTGCCGCCCGTGCGTGGAGAACTTCCTCGCGCGCTCGAAGGACGAGTGCCAGCGGCAGTGGAGGTAGCCGTGGGGACGCTCGGGCACCTCGTCTCGGTCGCGGCGGCCGTCTTCACGATGGCGGCCATGGCCTCGATCTGGCAGGCGCGGCGGAGGGGCCCCCGCCGGACAGCCAGGTCCGCGGCCCGCGGCTGGTAGCACCCCCGCGCCCGCCATCCTGCCTCGCCGGTGCGCGTCCTGGCGCCCGCTGTGACGGAACCCCGGCGCCGCGCCTCCCGTCTGACCCCATCGCGCCTCGCCTGGGGCCTGCCCACTGGCCACGCCCTGCCTCCGTGCCGCCCCCGGTGGACGCCGCTTCGGCCCGCCCCTCCCCGCGGCCGTCACAACGCGGTTGCGCCAGGCGGCGCCGTGGCGCAGGGTAGGCCTGCCGCGGTGTCAGCGGCCTGGATCTCGCATGCACGCTCCTTCTGTCGTGACCCTGCCGCTTGCCGCCCCAGACGCCCGCCCTGCCGCCGGTGCCCTGTACCAGCGCTTCGCCTCGAGCCGTGCCGCCATCTTCGTCGGCGGCCTCTCGCTGCTGAGCCTGTTCACCGCGGCCCACATGTACGTGGTCTACCGCGAGCGGATGCCCATCGAGTGGAGCGAGGCGCTGCTCTCCGGTTTCGCGACGTGGTACCCCTGGCTGGTGCTGGGCCCCGGCGTGTTCTGGCTCTCGCGGCGGTTCTCGCTGGACCCCGAGCGGTGGCGGTGGTCGTTCCTCGTGCACCTGCCGGCCAGCGTGCTGTTCGGCGTGCTGCACGGCGTGCTGCGCTGGACGGTGGGGCCGCTGGTCGATTCCCGGCCGATCTCGATCGACCGCATCATCATCGGGCAGTTGCTGCTGACGGTGCTCTCCTACTTCGTCCTGGTCGCGGGGCACCAGGCGGTGGTGAACTACCGCCGCTACCGCGAACGCGAGCTGCGGGCCTCGCAGCTCGAGGCGCGGCTCGCCCAGGCCCAGCTCGAGATGCTGCGGATGCAGCTGCACCCGCACTTCCTCTTCAACACCCTGCACGCCATCTCGACGCTGGTGCACCGCGACCCCGAGGCCGCCGACGAGATGATCAGCGAGCTGAGCGACCTGCTGCGGATGACGCTCGACAACATCGGCAAGCAGGAGGTGACGCTGCGCGAGGAGCTCGACTTCGTCCAGCGCTACGTGGACATCCAGCAGATGCGCTTCCAGGACCGGCTGCACGTCACGCTGGACATCCAGTCCGACACGCTGGACGCGCGGGTGCCGAACCAGGTGCTGCAACCGCTCGTAGAGAACGCCATCCGGCACGGCCTCGACGGCCGCGCCTCGGGGGGCACCATCTCCATCGCCTCGCGGCGGCTCGGCGACGCGCTGCACCTGACGATCCGCGACGATGGTGAAGGGGTGCGTACGGGGACGTCACGGCCCGAGGGTATCGGGCTGGGCAATACGCGGGCGCGCTTGCGCCAGCTCTACGGCGACGGCGCGTCCCTCGAACTGGCCAATCACTGGGAAGGCGGCGCCGTCGTGACGGTGGTCGTGCCCCAGCCGCCGGCCGCCGACGGGCGACCCGGCGACAGCTCTGGAGGAGGCGCATGAGCATCCGGGCCGTCATCGTGGACGACGAACCGCTCGCCCGCGAACGCATCCGGTCGCTGGTCGGCCAGGAGCCCGACCTGGAACTGGTGGGCGAGGCTGGCTACGGGCAGGCCGCCGTCGAGCTGGTCCGGCGCGAGAAGCCCGACCTGGTGTTCCTCGACGTGCAGATGCCGGGCCTCGACGGCTTCGGCGTGCTGCAGGCCCTCGGCGACGAGGTGCCCCCGGCGGTGATCTTCGTCACGGCCTACGACCAGTACGCGCTGCAGGCCTTCGACGTCCACGCGCTCGACTACCTCCTGAAGCCCTTCAACAGCCGCCGCTTCAAGAAGGCCGTGCTGCGCGCCCGCACGGAGCTCACCCGCGAGCACCCGCCCGAGGTGAACGAGCGGCTGCTCTCGCTGCTCGAGGGCCTGCGGTCGGGCCGGCGGCCGCCCGAGCGCATCGTCCTCAAGAGCGCCGGCCGCGTCTCGTTCCTCAAGGTGGACGAGGTGGACTGGGTGGAAGCCGAGGGCAACTACGTCCGGCTGCACGTCGGCGCCCACTCGCACCTGCTGCGCGAGACGATGAAGAACATCGAGGGCCGGCTGGACCCGGACCGCTTCATCCGCATCCACCGCTCCACCATCGTCAACACCGACCGCATCAAGGAGCTGCACCCGCTCTTCCACGGCGAGTACGCCGTCATCCTGCGCGACGGGACACGGCTGACCGCCAGCCGCGGCCCGGACAACAAGCTGCGGCGGTTGCTCGAGGCGACGGGGTAGCGGCGGCATCGAGCGCCCAGGTTCGCAGCGCAGAGGGTCGCCAGGCCCCAGGCAGGCCCTTCGACTCGCGCTTGTGACCGTGGCGCTCGCTCAGGGCACGCCCTTCGACGCGCGCGACAACACTGCAAGCGCCCAGTGCTCAGCGCAGAGGGTCGCCAGGCCACAAGCCCCAAGCCTCAAGCCCCACTTGTGTTTGAATACGCGCGGAGGTGCCACGCATGGCACGTCGTCCGCGCGTCGGACCGCGCGTCTTCGCTCTCGCCCTCGGGCTGCTCGCCTCGGCCGCTGCGTTCGCCGATCCGCTGCCCGAGCGCTCGCAACGCCTCGTCGAGTACCGCATCGACGTGACGCTCGATCCGGCCAGCCGGGTGTTGCAGGCCCAGCAGCGGGTGAGCTGGCGCAACCCGTCCACCGACCAGGTGGGCGAACTCTGGTTCCACCTCTACCTGAACGCGTTCCGCAACTCCGAGAGCACGTTCATGCGCGAGACGCGCGCGTCGGGCGGCATCCGCGGCACCGAGATGACCGACGGGGGCTGGGGCGGCGTCGACGTGACGTCGATGCGGCTCGCCGACGGTGTCGAGCTGGCCCCGCGGCTGGTCTTCGAGGCGCCAGACGATGGGAACACGGAGGACCGGACGCTGGCGAGGGTGCCGCTGCCGGCGCCGGTCCCGCCCGGCGGCGCGATCACGCTCGACATCACCTTCACCGCGCGCCTGCCGCGGGTGCTGGCGCGCACCGGCTACGCCGGCGACTTCTTCTTCGTGGGCCAGTGGTTCCCCAAGCTCGCGGTCTACGAGCCGGCCGGTCGGCGCGGGCGCGCCGCCGGCGGGTGGAACGCGCACCAGTTCCACGCCACCACCGAGTTCTACGCCGACTTCGGCCGCTACGAGGTGGCCATCCGCCTGCCGTCGCGCTTCGTCGTCGGCGCCACCGGGCAGCGGACGGCCACCACGCCGCACGAGGACGGCACCACCACGCACACCTTCGTCCAGGAGGACGTGCACGACTTCGCGTGGACCGCCGATCCCCGCTACATCGAGCAGGTGCACCAGTTCTCGGCCGAGCGCGACGTGACGCCGCAGGAGTACGCGGAGGCGGCGGCGCTGCTCGGGCGGTCGCTCGACGAAGTGAAACTGCGTGACGTCGAGATTCGCCTGCTGATCCAGCCGATCCACCTGCCGCAGGCCAGCAAGTACGTCGAGTCGGCGAAGGCGGCGATCAAGTGGTTCGGCCTGTGGTACGGCCGGTATCCCTACGCCACGCTGACGGTGGTGGACCCGGCCCCCGAGGGCCGGGAAGCGGGTGGCATGGAGTACCCGACGCTCATCACCGGCGGCACGTCCTTCCTGCTGAACCGCTGGCCGCTGTGGGGCGCGCGCGCCGTGGAGGAGGTCACGGTCCACGAGTTCGGCCACCAGTTCTGGTACGGCCTCGTCGCGAGCAACGAGTTCGAGGAGGCCTGGCTCGACGAGGGCCTCACCTCGTACTCGACGGCCGAGGTGATGGACAAGGCGTATGGCGCCGACCGGTCGGTGATCGACGTCCCGGGCGTGCGCCTCGGCTCGCAGACGGTCGCGCGGATGCAGAACTCGCCTCGCTACACCTTCGCCCGCGTGCGCCAGCCGGCGTGGTCCTACCCCGAGGGCTACGGCTTCCACTCCTACACGAAGCCCGAGCTGCTGCTCCGCACGCTGGAGGCGCACCTCGGCGAGCAGACGATGGCGCGCGTGATGCGCGCCTACCACGAGCGCTGGCGGTTCGGGCACCCCGGCAGCGACGACTTCTACGCCGTGGCGAACGAGGTGAGCGGCCAGGACCTCACGTGGTTCTTCCGCCAGGCCGTGGAGGGCACCGACGTGCTCGACTACGAGGTGAGCAGCGTGCGGGTGCGGCGGCCGCCCGCGCGCGAGGGCTGGTTCGACGGGCCGGAGGGCGAGCGGCTGGAACCGCCGCCTGCCGCGGGCGCGGCCGGCGGCACGTGGCGCAGCACCGTCGTCGTGCGGCGTCGCGGCGGGTTCGTGTTCCCCGTGCAGATCGCGCTGAAGTTCGAGGGGCGCCCGGTCGAGCGCGTGGCGTGGGACGGCCGCGAGCCCCTGGTGCGCCTGGTGTTCGACCGGCCCGAACGCCTCGAGTGGGCCGAGGTCGATCCCGACCGGACGATGGTGCTCGAGGTGGACTGGCTGAACAACGCGCGGCGCGCCGAGCCGGACGGGCGGGCCGCGGCGAAGTGGGCTTCGCAGTGGTTGGCGATCGTGCAGGCGGTCGTCGCCACCATCGGGTGGTGACGTGCACGGGGCGCGGGGGACAACGATGCTGAGGAGCCTGGGCACGGGCGTGCGGGCGGCGCTGGGGCAGCCGTGGCTGGCGGCGCTCCTGTGGGGGTGGAGCGCCGCGCTCTCGCTGGCGGCGACCCTGCCGGCCGCGGTGTGGCTCTCGCGCGGCCTGTCGCTGCGGCCGCGCGGCGACGTGCTGCTGGACGGGTTCAGCTTCGAGGTGCTGAAGGAACTGCTGCACTACGACGCCTCGCCCGTCGGCACCGTGCTGGGGTGGGCGGCGCTCGGGCCGATCGCGCTGGCCGCCGTCGGCGGCGCGTTCGTCAACGGCGGGGTGCTCGAGGTGCTGTGGCCGCGCGAGCCTGGCGCCGATCCGCGCCCCCGCCTCCACCGGTTCTTCCGCGGCGCGGGCCGCTACGTCCTCGTTCACCTGCGAGTGCTGGCGCTGTCGGCCTTCGTGGCGGCCGTGGCGCTGGTGGGGGGGCTGGCCGTGCTGACGCCGGTGCTGGAGGGCACGGACGGGTCGCAGCGCGAGGTGGTGGCGTGGCTCGGGTTGCTGCTGCCGCTGGCAATGGGCGCCGTGGTGGTGGCGGCGTGGGGCACGGTGCTCGATTTCGCGCGCCTGCGCGTGGTGGCCACCGACGATCGGCGTGCCGTCCGCGCGCTCGCGTGGGCGGCGTGGTACGTGGCGCGGCACCCGCTGGCCACGATCGGGCTGTGGACGGTCATGGGCGTGGCCACGCTGGTCGCAGGCGTCGCGGCGGTGCTCCTCGTGCCGTTCGTGCCGGTGCGCGGCTGGGCGGGCATCCTCGGGATCGTCGTGGCGCAGCAGGCCATCGTGTTCGTGCGGGCGTGGCTGCGCGTGGCGACGGTGGCCGGCGAGATCGCCCACGCGGCGCCGCGCGGCGCCGGAGTCGCGGCCGCCGCCGCGCTTCCCCCCGCGGAGGCGCCCCCCGCGCCGGTGGCGCCCGTGCCCTTCGCCGGCGACGGGATCTGAGCGGCGGCGGGCGGGCGACTAGAATCGAAGACGTGTTCCAGCAGCCCGACTTCTCGCTCGACGGGGCGCGGCCCGTGCTCGACCGCATCACCGTGGAGTGCAGCGCGCTCGGCTTCCAGGCGGTGCTCACGCTGCTGCTGGCCGTCGCGTGCTTCGTGCTGTGGCGCCGCCGCCGGCAGCCCTACTTCCTCACCTGGGCCGTGGCCTGGGCGATCTACGTCGCGCGGCTCTCGTTCATGTCCACGTTCCTCGTGCGACGCGAGCCCGAGTGGCTGGTGCTGCACCAGACGGCCACCTACCTCAGCACGTTCGCCTTCCTCGGCGCGGCGCTGCAGCTCTCCTCGGGGTTCCGCTGGCGCTGGCGCCACGCCCTGATCGCGGTGGCCGCCCTCGGCTGGAGCTACGCGGCCATCATGGTGATCGACAGCATGGTGGTGGCCGGCGTGTCGTCGATCGCGGTGCTGTTCACGGTGACCGTCGCGACGGGCGTGGTCCTGTGGCGCCAGCGCGCGCAGGTGCCGGGCGCCTCGCTGCCGCTGCTGGCGTGGACCTTCGTGCTCTGGGGCGTGCACCACCTCGACTACCCGCTGCTGCGCCAGTTCGGCACCGCCGTGCTCTACGGCGTGTTCGTGGACATGCTCTTCATCTTCGCCATCGCCCTCGGCGTGCTGTTCCTCGTGATGGGGCAGGACCAGCGGGCGCTGGCGGCCCGCAGCGGCCAGCTCGAGCAGTTGACGCGCCTGCTGCTGCGGGCGCAGGAGGACGAGCGGCGCCGCATCGCGCGCGACCTGCACGACGAGGCCGGGCAGGTGCTCACGGCCGCGAAGATCGAGCTGGACCTCGCCGGCCAGGCCCGGGGCAGCGAGCTGGTGGGCCGCGCCCTCGCGCAGATCCGCAACCTCAGCAACCTGCTGCGGCCGGCGGCCCTCGACCTGGGCCTCGAACCGGCGCTGCGCGCGCTCGCCGACGATTTCGCGGAGCACCTGGCCATCGACCTCTCGGTCGACCTGCCGGGCCGCGAGCCCGGGCAGGTGTCGGCCGCAGACGTCGTGGTCTACCGCGTGGTGCAGGAGGCGATCACCAACGTCGCGCGCCACGCCGGCGCCGAGCACGTGCGCATCCGCCTGTCGCGCAGTGCCGGCGGTGGCGCCACCGACGTGCTCGTCGAGGACGACGGGCGCGGGTGCGAGCGCGTGAACGCCCACCTCGGGCTGCTCGGCATGCGCGAGCGGGTCACCGCGCTCGGCGGCGCGCTCGACGTCGGCGAGGGGCCCGGCGGCGGGTTCCGCGTGCGCGCCCGCGTGCCCGACGAGGTGGCGGCATGACGGCGCTCGCCCGCGTGATGCTCGCCGACGACCACACGCTCGTGCGCGAGGGCGTGCGGCGCATCCTCGAGGGCCAGCCGGGCATCGAGGTGGTGGCCGAAGTGGCCGATGGCGAGGCGTTGCTCGCCGCGCTCGACCGCCAGCCGGCCGACCTCGTCGTGCTCGACCTCACCATGCCGGGGCTCGACGGCTTCGCGGTGCTGCGTGCCATCAAGGCGCGCTGGCCGCAGGTGAAGGTGCTCGTGCTGACGATGCACGCGGGCCGGGAGTACGTGCGGCGCGCCGTGCACCTCGGCGTGGACGGCTACCTGCTCAAGGACTCGGCCGTCCAGGATCTGGTCGGCGCGATCGACGCGCTCGGCCACGGGCGGCCCTACTTCAGCCCGTCGGTGCAGGGCGAACTGGCGGCGCTGGTACGCACGCCCACGGCCACGCCGGTCGACACGCTCACCAGCCGCGAACGCGAGGTGCTCGTGCTGGTGGCGCGCGGGCGGTCGAGCAAGGAGATTGCCTCGGCCCTCGACATCAGCGTTCGCACCGTCGAGACCCATCGCGCCAACCTCATGCGCAAGCTCGGCCTCGATTCGGTGGCCACGCTCACGCAGTTCGCCATCCGCGAAGGCCTCGTCGACCCGGCCTGATCCACCCGCCCCTGGCCACCAGCCCGGCCGTTTCCTCCGTAGTTGTACGGAGCCCGGATCTGCGATCTCCCGAATGGCGCCGGCCCACCCCCGCGCCGTACCCTCGCACGACGATGGGCGGCGTGCCGCGCGTGGGCCGCCCGTCGAGGTGACCCCGCAATGCCGGACCTCCGGGCTGCCGAGCCCCACACCTGCCCGTATCCCGTTCCCCCGCCCGCCTGCCTCGGCTCGTGCCGCATGCCGTCGGGGTTCGCCTCCATGCGCAGCGCGGGCGTGCGAATCGACGCGGCGGCGGCCGGGCAGGGCGTGTCGCTGCGGCCGTCCGCGGTGGCCTGGCTGCGCGAGACGCTCGGCGCGCAGCACGTGCCGTTCGTCCTGCTGGCCACCTGCAATCGCTCCGAGCTCTACTGGGTGGCGCTCGGCGCGGGTCCGGCGGACGAGGTCGTCGCGGGCGCCTTCCGCGAGGCGCTGCACCGCTCCGGCGTCGCCGCGCCGTTCACGCGGCGCGAGGGCGAGGACGCCGTGCGCCACCTGCTGCGCGTCGCGTGCGGCCTCGATTCGCTGGTCGTCGGCGAGGTGGAGATCCTCGGGCAGGTGCGCGCCGCCCTGCAGGAGGCCCCGGACCACGACCTGCTCGGCGGCGTGTTCCGCGCCGCCATCCGCACGGGCCGCATGGCGCGGGCGGAGACCGCCATCGGCGCCGGCGCCATCTCCGTGGCCTCCTCGGCCATCCACGCGCTCGAGTCGCGCATGCCACTGGCGGGAGCGCGCGTGCTGATCGTCGGCGCGGGCGAGACGGCCCGGGCCGCCGCCCGCCAGATCGCCAGCGACGGCGTGGCGTCGGTCGTCGTCGCCAACCGGACGCTCGCGCACGCGGAGGCCCTCGCGGCCGACGTCGGCGGCCGCGCGGTCCCGATCGCGGCGCTCGAGGACGCCCTCGGCCTGTCCGACGTGGCGATCGTCGCCGCGCGGGGCGAGACCTACTTGGTGGACGCCGCGGTCGTGTCGCGGGCGCGGTCCTGCGGCGACGCCGCGCGCGCGCTGGCGTTCGTGGACCTGTCGATGCCGCGCCTGGTGGATCCGGCCGTGGCGCGGCTGCCGGGCGTGTCGGTGATCGACCTCGGCGCCATCCAGGCCGACGTGGATCGCAACCGCCGCCGCCGGGCCGCCGAGGTGCCCAAGGTGGAGGCCATCATCGAGCGCGAGCTCGCGTGGCTCGCCACGTGGGCGCGCCACGAGTCGCTGCGCCCCCTGATCGCCGGCCTGCGGCGCAAGGCCGAGGCCCTGCGCCGCACCGAGCTGGAGTCGCTGCGGCTCGCCGGCGCCGACGCCGAGGCCATCGAACGCTTCTCGCGGCGGCTGGTCAACCGCCTGATCGGCATCCCGCTGGAAGTGCTCGAGGCGGGCGACCTGCCGCTCGACCCCGAGCACGCCCTTTACCTGCACCGGCTGTTCGCGCTCGACGCGACGGGAGATCCGGCATGAGACCGTTGCGCTTCGGCACGCGTGGCAGCGCGCTGGCCCGCTGGCAGACCGAGCACGTGATCGCCGCGCTCTGCGCGCACCACCCCGACCTGGGCGTGGACATCGTGGAGATCCGGTCGGAGGGCGACGAGCGGCTCGACGTGCCGCTCGACCAGGCAGAAGGCACCGGGCTCTTCACCTCGGCGCTCGAGGACGCGTTGCTGCGGGAAGAGATCGACGTCGCGGTCCACAGCCTCAAGGACCTCCCCACCATCTCCCCGTCAGAGCTGACGGTCGCGGCCGTGCCTCCGCGTGCGCCGGTGGAGGACGCGCTGTGCAGCCGCCATCCCGGCGGCCTCGCGGGCCTGCCGGAGGGAGCGCGCGTGGGCACGTGCAGCACGCGCCGCCGCGCGCAGTTGCTGATGCTGCGCCCCGGCGTGGAGCCGGTGCCGATCCGCGGCAACGTGCCGACGCGGCTCGCGCGCGTCGCGCCCGGCGACCTCGACGCCGTGGTGCTGGCGTGCGCGGGGCTGTTACGGCTCGGCCTCGACCGGCACGTCTCCGAGGCGCTGCCGGTGTCGTCGATGCTGCCGGCGCCGGGCCAGGGCGCGCTCGCGGTGGAGGCTCGCCGTGCCGACACGGCCGTGTGCCGCCTGCTGGCCACGCTCGACGACCGCGCCACGCGCATCGCGGCGACGATGGAGCGCGACCTGCTGGCGGCGATGGGGGGCGGATGCGCCGTGCCCGTGGCGGCGCTGGCCGGCGCTGGACCGCGCGGCACGGTGGTGCTCGACGCGGGCGTGTTCGCGCCCGACGGATCGCGCGCGGTGCGCGTCCGCGTGACGGCGGCGTCCCCCGACGAGGCGGTGCGGCAGGCCGCAGGCCAGCTGGCCGCGGCTGGGGCGCGCGAGATCCTCGCGGCGTGCGCGGCGCCCGGCGTCATGGACGGGGTGCGCGGATGACCGCCGGCCCACGGCGCGTGGCCGTCACGCGCGAGGAGCCGGACGACGGCCCGCTCGCGCGCGCGCTGCGCGCGCAGGGCCTCGAGCCGCTGCCCTGCCCCGCGGTGTCC
>JADHED010002731.1_pt1 | contig 11658 bp, 16 predicted proteins | sample 8952041 | NCBI WGS metagenome assembly JADHED01 (sample SAMN16124423, study PRJNA663239) | bioreactor sludge metagenome | isolation source: sludge (control) | place: India:Bengaluru | collected 2018-09-08
CCACTTCCGCCAGTCCCGTCGGCTCCGGGGCTCGAAGGTCTCCGTGATGATCATGCTTTCGCCTGCTTCAATGTGCGGTCGGCCGGGCTCAGCGGCCCGAGGAGCGCGGCGCGACGGGCGGGGCGGCCGTGGCGGCGCCGCCGCGAACCGGGGCCGGCCGGCCGACGCCCGGGCACGGCTCGGGCGCGTCGGACAGCAGGACGGCCCTGAAGACGAGGGAGGACCGCTTGCGCCAGGTTCGATCGTTCAGCGGCGTGTCGTACTCCCCCGTCGTCCACCTCTCTGCCGTCTCCATCGAGACGTCTCGCGCGAAGTAGATGGCGTGCGCCCCCTTCTTCGCGGCCTTCGCCCTCAGGCGGCTCACGATCTCCTCGTCGGAGTAATAGCCCGAGACGTACGCCTCGACCTCCCCGAGGACCGTGAACGGCTCCTGGGGAGGCCGGGAGAGCACGCGAACGGACGACGGTTCCACCGCCGGGCAGGCGACGATGTCGCGGTCGGGGCTCGGGCGGAAGACCGTCGAGACGCAGCCCTGGGAAGGCAGGACGACGGCTGCCGCGGACAGGAGCGCGATGCTGAGGCGACTTCTCATATCTTTCGTCTCCCGTCAGACGAAACAAGCAAGAGCTGCACCTGCGGTGGGCGTCCTCTCCCCGGGACGCCACCGGGCCTCGGGCATCCCCGGCGGGGACGATTCCTCAGGCCACGTTGCCGGGGTACCTCAGCGTGAGGCGCAGCATGTCGAAGAGCTGTATCCCGTTCTCGAAGATCGGCTCGGGGTAGCTCCTGACGAAGAAGTCGCGGTCGATGCACGTCACGCGAAAGCCCTGCCGCTGGTAGAACGCGAGCTGATAGCCGAACGTGCCGGTGCCAACCTCGAGCTGCCGCGCGCCGGCACGGCGATAGAGGTCGACGACCCATCTCAGAAGCGCCGTTCCGTATCCGGACTTCTGGTGTTCCGGGAGCACGGCGATGCTCATGAGCTCGTGGGCGCCCGCGCCTCGCGGCTGCACGACGCACGCGCCCACGACGACCGCGCCGCGTGAAGCCACGAAGCACCTCGATTCCGGAAGGTAGGAGCGGATCTTCTCCTCCGAAGGATCGGCGAGCAGAAGCAGCTCCAGCGGCGCCTCTGCGGCAGGGACCTCCTGAATCCGTAGCGACATCTCTTCCTTTCCGCCTTCGGGACTCCGGATCGAGGTGGAAAGCGCGCGGCTCCGACGACCGGAGTGCCGGCTCCCTACTCCGCTCCCGAGACGTTCTGCCCGATCCAGAGCCGGTTGCCGTCCGGATCGTCGATCCGGAACTCCGTCATGCCGTAGAACGTGACCTCCAGGTCCGGGATCTCGAGGCCGCTGCGTCGGACGGCCTCGTGATACTCGAGGATGTCGTCCGGGTACAGGTAGAGGACGGGATCTCGAGGAGCGTCCGGATGGACGTTGATCGATTGATCGACCATGAGGCGGCATTCGCCGAGGCGGAGCATCGCCCATCCCCACTCCTCGTGCCTCGTCTCGACCGTGAAGCCGAGCTTCCCGTAGAACGCGACGCTCGCGGGCACGTGTCGGACGGGCAGCATCGGTATGAGACGGCTCAGCATGAATGGCTCCTTCGCGGACGGCCTCCCGGCGCCGGCCCGGGGGCTGAGCTGGCGCCCCCGGCCCGGGTGGGCGCGCCCGGGGGACGCCGGGTCCGGGGGGCCGCGGAAGGCGGGTGCCCCCGCGTGGGCGGGGGCACCGCTCTCCGATTCGGGGGGTCCTACTCCTGAATGGTCCACTCTCGCGGAGCGCCCCGGGGCGAGAAGACCGCGTCCTCCTTTGATGACTCGAGGAGGCCTTCGGCCGTCCATGTCGCCTCATCGAACGCTCGGTCCGAGCCCGCGCTGACGAGGCGGTAGGCCGTGCCGTCCGCCGAAGGGAGATAGCGGAGCTCGGTGCCCCACGCGTCCGTGAGAGGCGCCGCTTTGATGAACGAGGGCTGGACGAGGTCGCGGAGGGCGGCCACGGATGCCGCGGCCGGATAGCGGTGGTTGACTATCGCGTACGCCTCGATCGCCGTCTGAAGGGATCGCATGGCGATCAGGGTCTCCGTGCACTGGAGCGACGAGTCGACGCGCTGCCGCGTGCACTGGCGAGGAGACACGGCGAGAGAAGACGATGTGGCGAGGCAGAGGAGCACGGCCGGGAGAAGGGAGGCGAGGGTGCGCTTCATTTCGACGTCCTTTCTGGTGCCATGGTGTATCGGCACACCAACACACTAGTCCCCCCCGGGAGCGAACGTCAACGGCAAAGGACTTCCGAACGGGGGCGTCAGCGGCGAGCGCAGCGAAGCTCGCTGCGAGCCGGGCTTGGCAGCGGTGGCTGACGCCGTGACGCGCCAGCGGGTCGGAAGGGGATCGAGCGGCTGAATCCAGGCGACCCGGGCGGATGCTCTTCGTGCCGCGCGCGAGCGTCGACGAGCTCTGCGACGCGAAGGAGCGGCGCCGTCATCGCGGTCCAGGGTGGTAGCGTCTGCCGCATGTCAACCGTACCCGTAATCGTCGGCATAGTGCTTGCGGCGGTGATCGGCGTTCTGGGGCGGTCGTCGGGCCTCGACCGTGACCGCGCCATGTACCCGGTCGCGCTCATCGTGATCGCCGCCTACTACGTCTTGTTCGCGACCATGGGCGGAGAAGAGGCCCTGCCGGCCGAGTTGATCGGGGCAACCGTCTTCGCCGTGATCGCGATCATCGGGTTCCGCACCAGCCTCTGGTGGGTCGCGGCCGGGATCGCCGGGCACGGCCTCTTCGACTTCATCGTGCACCCTCGACTGATCGCGAACCCGGGCATGCCGGCTTTCTGGCCGGCGTTCTGCGGGTCGATCGACATCGCGCTCGGGGCGATCCTCGCCGTCCTGCTGCTCCGCCGCGCCATCCCTGCGCGCGAAGGTGCGCCCACGCCGTAGCGCCCACGCCGCGGGCGCGCGGGTGACTACGACCCTGCTCGACAGATCGTGATTACGGACTTTCCCCGCGAGTGACCGGCCGCCAGCGCACGGACAGCGGACGGTACCTCGCTCAGCGGATAGCGGCGATCGACGACCGGCCTGAGGCTACCCGTCTCCAGCATGTCCTTCAGCACGCGCAAGTCCTCCTGGTTCACGAGGGCGATCGGCGACCGAAACCTCTGCCGGGCGGTGATCCCGATGACCTGGGACCAGGCCTGCCGGCCCATGCCGAGCCACTTGCCGCCGCCCTCACCGCCGAGGATCACGAGCGTCCCGGTCGGGGCGAGCGCGCGTCGCAGCGCAGACACGCGACGGCATCCCGCGAGGTCGATGATGGCGTCGTACGTGCGGGCGCCGGTGGTGATGTCCTCGCGCGTGTAGTCGATTGCGTCGGCCGCGCCGAGGGAGCGAACGAAGTCCAGCTTCGAGGTGCTGCACACGCCGGTCACCTTCGCGCCCAGCGCGCGCGCGATCTGAACCGCGTAGGAGCCGACTCCGCCGCCCGCACCGGTGATCAGGACCGTCTGTCCCGCCTCGATCTCCGCTGCGCGCAGGCCCACGAGGGCGGTCGTCGCGGACACCGGCACGACCGCCGCCTCCTCGAAGCCGACGTTCGACGGCTTGGGGACGAGCTTCGACGGTGCGGCCCGCGTGTACTCGGCGAACGAGCCATCGCCTATTCCGAAGACCGCGTCGCCCGGCGCGAACGCGGTCACCTCCGCGCCCACTCTCTCGACCACCCCGGCGAGCTCGAGGCCGCGTACCGGGTTGCGCGGACGGCGCAGCCCGGCGGCGAGGCGCACCGCGTAGGGCAACCCCTCCATGAGGTGCCACACCCCGAAGTCGACGCCCGCCGCGTGGACTCGCACGATGACCTCGTCCGGCTGCGGTCGGGGGCGTTCGATCTCGCGAAGCTGCAGCACGTCGGCCGAGCCGTAGCGGTCTTGAACGATGGCGGTCATGAGCGAGCCGGTCGAACGTGCGGTCACGGGAAGCTCCTCTGTCATGTTCACGGCTCCAGCCTGGCGGCGCCTCGGGTGAGGAAGATGGAACGGCGGGTCCGGCCTCCTCCGCGACCTCGGCGAGGACGGAGCCGCCTGACGCCATGCGTCGCGGCTGCGCGCCCGACCGGGAGCGGCACCTTGCGCCACCCTCGCGTCCGGCCTCGCCACATCGCCCTGAAGGCTGCGCGGCTCCTGCAAGCGCTCGTCCGGCGGTGCGGTCCTCCTTCGCGGACGAGGCGACGGAGGTCAGGCTCAGCCTCGTCGTTCGCGCAGGCGCGCCGATGGCGGCGACGGCCGAGGGCGGCGCCGATCAGCCCGAGGGCGGGGATCCAGCGGGGCACGAGCCGGGACTGGTACATCATCGAGCCGAGCGGCACCGCGTTCGCGATGGCCATGGACCCGGGGCCGAACGGGAAGCTCCCGTCGTGTATGGCCAGCAGCACCGGACGCTGACCCGGACCGAGGCGGCGACATCGCCGCTGGCGCCGGCGGAGTCGTGGGGGAGCGTGACCATGGCCAGGATGGCGAGGGCCCGACCACGAGGGTCCCGGCCTCGATGACCCGGAACGTGACGAGCCCCAGCGAGCGCGCGCGGCTGACGCGGCGGGCCACGGGGTAGAGCGCTACCGCGGTTCCGATGCCGGTCACGCCGGTGAGGAGGTCGAGCCGCGCGGCCCACACCCCGCCGCGTCGCCACCTGCGCCCAGGACGAATGCGGGATCGCGGAGCGGAGGCTTCATGACCGGGGCCTCCTGCGGGAGCCCGGGGTGACGGTGCCGGTGGGCGCCACGTGGGTTCTGCCGGCCCTGACAGGCGCGATGGAGGCAAGCCGGGTGCCGGGAACGCTGGAGGCGTTGCTGCGGACGACGGCGAAGGAGGTCCGGGATCTGGACCGCCGGGTCGAGGAGGCCGAGAGCACGCTGAAGCGGATGTCTCGGGAGACGGCGGCAGCGGTTCGGCTGCAGACGGTCCCGGGCATCGGGCTGTTGACGGCGACGGCGCTGATCGGCTCCGTCGGCGAGCCGGGCCGATTCCCGTCGGGCCGGCACCTGGCGTCGTTCCCGGGGCTGGTTCCTCGGGAGAGCTCCAGCGGGGACCGCAGACGGCTGGGATCGATCACCAGGCGGGGTGACGGATACGTTCGGATGCTGTTCACGCACGGAGCGCGGTCGGTGCTTCGGGCGGCGTCCGTGAAAAGGCAGAACGACCGGCTCAGGACCTGGGCGCTGGAGACGCAGAAGAGGAAGGGCCACAACAAGGCGACGGTGGCCCTCGCGAACGAGCTGACCCGAATCGCCTGGGCGGTGATGATGAGAACGGTCCGACCGTCACGGAGGAAAGCCGATGACCCTGGTGGCTCGAAGAAGCCGTGCTACGCGATTGGCTCTCCGTGCGCGAACCTCATCACGGCCCGGAGACGGCATGCCGCTCCACACGCGGGCCGGAGATGCGACTGCCGTCGCGACCTCTCCTCTCTCGTCGACCTCGAAGCGGAGTCCGCGGGAACCACTCCGCAAAACGGCCGAGTACCACCCGATTCCGCTTGACGGGAGGAGTCCAGATTCGGGGTTAGGCAGCCGGCGCCGCGAGTGGGGGCTGACTCAGGGAGCGGGTGCGCGCCAGGGCTGATTGCCGTTATCCATGTCGGAAACGATCAGCCATCGACCGTCCGGGTCCTTGCGTAGGGTGAGGGTGAACTTGCCGTCATCGGGGGCGCCCGGTTTCGCGGCGTAGGCGCCGATGATGAAACCGACCGAACCGTCGACGGCGTAGTGAAGCGCTCGGAGAGACAGCGGCCCGCCGCGCGTGGAGTAGAAGCGGCGGATCTCTTGCCGGCCGCGAACTGGCGGATGTCCCCCGGAAAGGACGAAGCCATCCTCGGAAAAGAGCATTGAGAGCGCGTCGGCGCGACGGTTGCTCCACGCCGTCTCGTAGTCGGTCAACACGCGCGCCAGTGGGGGCGGGAGCGAGACGGACGGAAGCGCCGTCGTCGCGGCGGCGGGACTCTCGGCGGGCGTGAGGAGAGCGAGGACAAGAAGGGTGTGAAGCATGTTCCCTCCCCGCAGATGCTACTTCGGCTGCCTGACGTTCGAGCTGAGCGGAACGCGGAGGACAGGCACCGTCGCCGCGAGGCGCATGCTGGACCTCAGCGCCTCTCGGCCAGAGTGCCTTGCCGGAGAGGGTCCGCTCGAGCGAAGGGTCAGGCCGCGCCTGCGTGGCCCAGCTGCTTGAGACCGGCCAGGTTGTCCCACTCCGCCCAGGCCTCCGCGATTCGCTCGTCTTCCATTCTGTAGATCGCGATGTACGTCGCTTCGAGGACCTCTCCGCTGGGTGGATAGCTCCCCATCGGCCCCAGCTGCGTACCCCGGAAACGATGCCGCGCGGCGACCTTGTCAGCCTCCGCGACGAGGTCGAGCAGCGTTTCTCGAGCATCGGGGAATGTGACGAACTCCGCCTGCAGGTACGCCACGAGCTCCTGGGCTGAGCGGACCGCCGGCTCTCCAGCTGCGGTGCTGTGGCGCTTGAAGTCGCTTGCCAGGAGACCGAGGACTCGCGGCCAGTCTTGGGCGTTGATCGCGTCGACGAATGCTCGGACGAGTGACTTGTTCTGCTCGGACATGGCGGTTGCAGCGTGCTCCGGCGGCCTACCGTGGGCGGCAGTGGCGAGCGAGCGCAGCGAAGCGAAGGCCGCTTGGCGCCAGGTCAGGCACCGTGCCCCGCTTGCGCGGGCGAGTGCGAGTGCGTGGAGGCGGAGGCCGGGGTGAGCCGAAAGGCCGTAATGAAGAGGGCTGCGAGGACAAGGTCGATGAGGCCCGCACCCAGGACGGCGGCAGGAATGCGCCCTTGGGTGAAGAGGACGACAGCCGCCACACCGAAGGCGAGCTTCTCGAGAACGGCGACGGGCATGACGGGCCGGTAGCGGATCGGATCGCGGGCTATGACGACGAACAGGACCTGCCACGCGAGGGCCACGCCGATGAAGCCATAGAAGTGCTCCGGATGGGTGACGGGCGGCGGGAAGTCGCGGCCGACCTTGGCCTCCATGAAGTACTGCGGTGCGAGGACGAGGACGCCGTATACCGCGGCGGTCAGGAACACGCGACGAGCGAATAGCACCCGTGCACCTCCTTGAGGCGACCACTCCGGCGAGAGACGGCCGCGCTGCCGAATGCGCAGGCCTCCGTGAGGTGCCTGACGTACGAAGCCAACCCGCTTCGCAAGCAACCCGGTACCGTGTCTCGCATTCTACACCTGGCGGGCGCTTGCGAAGTCGGGTTGAGCGCGAAGCCAGGCCGCGGTTGGTCACCCGAGCGCTTCTGCCGGCAACAGGCCAAAGACGACGAGGGATGTCACCGGGCAGCAGACAGCAATCCGGAAGAGCTCTCCCTACCTTCCGGTTCCGGTACGACGCCTGGACGACACGCGACAGACAGAGCGCGTGAGGCGTTTCCTCCCCGGATCCACGAGTGTCATCCCGTACGCGATCGCCAGGGAATGGGACAGCGTCGCTCGGTACACGCCGACGAGGACCTTCTCCGCCATGGAGCCATCCGTGCGGGCTTCGCCTGCCCCTTCGCGGCAGAAGCTCCGTCATGACGCTCCACTCCAGCGCCTTCACTTGCCGTTGATGCCACATCAGAACAAATGGCCGAAAGAGAGAGCACGGACGAGTCTTGCCCACTTTCGTCCCATAGAGCGCCCCTGCCGAGAAGAGTTTCCTGCGGATCGGGCGGTACTTGTGTCGTTGGTCTCTCCCCGATGTCCATCTCCGGGGGGGTCGTTCGTCGTGAACTTACATCCCCGGCTCGGTGCGGCGGAAGCGCGGATCCGGGACGGGCGCGGCCGGTCGAGCCCATGCACGCAGCGATCGCCGCGCGGTGCCCGAGGGTGCGCCCGGGTGCGCGGGTCTGCCCGAGCGTTGCGAGCGACGACCACGAGAGCCCCGCCGATGCTGCCGAGGGCGATGTGGACCCGGATCAAGCGCGCTCGGGCGAAGATCGAGGCGGCGCCCCCCGATTTCCGCTCGTGGCCGGCGGTTCCGCTGCGCGCGCCCTCCGAAGGTGTCGCGCCGGAGCCGGCACCACTCGACCGCTGGAGCGGGCGGCCTCAGCGCGTGAGCATGTCGAAGGCAGCACGGTAGCGGCGGCTGCCGGCGACCTTGGTGCCGTCGCGCAGCACGACGACGAAATCGCCGCTGAACATCGGCTGCAGCTCGCGGACGCGACTGGCGTTGACGATCGACGCGCGCGAGACGCGGACGAAGCGCTCCGGATCGAGGCGGGCCTCGAGACTCGCCATCGTCTCGCGCACGAGATGATGGCGCGCTCCGGTGTGCACCTCCACGTAGTTGCCCGCCGCTTCGAGTCGGTCGACCTCGTCGACGTCGACGAGAATCACGCGTCCGTCGCCCTTGATGGCGAGCCTCTTCGCATGGTCGTGCGCCGGGCGTCCCAGCTCCCCGAGCGCTGCCGCGATCCGTCTGTCGACCCGCCCCGGCGCGTTCGCCAGTCGCCGCCGTGCGCGCTCAACCGCGGTGCGGAAGCGATGCCGGTCGATCGGCTTGAGCACGTAGTCGACGGCATGCACGTCGAACGCGCGAAGCGCATGCTCGTCGTACGCGGTGACGAAGACCACCGCAGGCATCCGCCCGACACCGATCGCGTCGACGACGTCGAAGCCGCCGACCTCGGGCATCTGGATGTCGAGAAAGACGAGATCGGGCGCGAGCCTCGTGATGGCGTCGATCGCCGCGGCTCCATCGCCGCACTCTCCGATGACCTCGACGTCCGCTTCGCCCCGCAACTGCTGGCGGATGCCGCGCCGCGCGATCGGCTCGTCGTCGACGATGAGCACGCGAATCACGCGGGGATCTCCAGCGATGCGATCGTTCCGCCCTCGCGGCTGCTCGCGAGAGCGAACGAATGGCGCGCACCGTACTGCTCCTGCAATCGTTCGCGTGTGTTCGAAAGACCGATGCCGTCGCGCACGCCGGCCGCGACCCCCGGCCCGTCGTCGCACACGGTCAGCCGTAGCCTGCCGTACCGTCGCGCGGCGGTGATGTCGATCCGTCCCCCGGCGATGCGCCGCGAGATGCCATGACGGACCGCGTTCTCGACGAGCGGCTGAAGGATGAGCGGAGGCACCGGCACGTCGAGCGCCTCGCTGGCGACGTCGATGCGATAGGCAAAGCGGTTGGTGAAGCGGACGCGCTCTATCTCGAGATACGTCTCGACGAGCTCCAGCTCCTCTCGCAGCGGCACCTCGTGCTTCGCGGAGCTGTCGAGCGTCTTCCGGAGCAGTGCGCTCAGGCGCACGAGCACGTCCTCCGCAGCGTCGGCGTCCTCGCGCATCAGCACGGACACCGTGTTGAGCGCGTTGAACAGGAAGTGCGGCTGCAGCTGCGCCTTGAGCGCGAGCAGCCGCGCCTCGGCGAGCTGCCCCTCCAGGCGCGACAGCCGGGTGGTCTCGGCCACGACCACGAGCAGCCAGTAGGCAGGGAGGTCGAGCAGGAACGTGGACCCGAGGAGGCGGAGAAAGGTGGCGCCCCAGGAGCCGGCGGCGCTCGTCGCTCCGACCAGCGGAGCGACGAGCGCGAAGATCGCGAGGTTGAGCAGCACGGCGACCACGCTTCCGGCTGCGTGCACGAGCACGCTGCGCAGCACCCGTGCCCTGCCGAACGGGTACCGGGCGGTCAGGCGCAGGATCGCCGGCGTGAGAAGGGCCCAGATCCACGCCCACGCGAGCCAGATGGCGAGCGGGCGCGCCCAGCCGATCGGCTCGCCGCGCATCGCCGCCGAGACGTGCGCCTGCGCCGCGAGCAGCACGCCGCAGAGCGTCCAGCCTGCAGCGATGATCACCGCCGGTCGCACGGTCTTCGGCTTACAGCAGGCCGAGCTGCTTCATCAGGCCGAGCGTATTCGCCGAGGTCCACTCCTCGGCGATCTTGCCGTCCACGAAGCGAAAGATCGCCGTCCCGCTCACCTGCACCTTCCGGCCGGTCGCAGGGATGCCGTTGCCCGTTCCGGTGTTCGTGCCGCGCGCGGTCCAGCGAACGGCGACCAGATCGCCCTCGGCGACCATGATGTCGATCTTCACGATGAGGTCGGGAAACGCCGAGCGCCATCCCTTCGCCTCCTTCATGCCGTCTTCGTGGGTGAACGTCGTCGAGCCGCCGTGCCCGACGAAGTCGTCCGTGTACGGCGCCGTGAAGACCCCCCGGCTCAGTCCGTCTTCGTAGACCCGCCTCGCCACCTCCTTGTTGATCGCAGTCTCGTCCGCCAGGCACGGCAGTGTCAGTAGAGCCAACAGCATCGTTCCGAACAGCTTCATCACTGTCTCCCTTCGCGGCGCATCGTGCCCGGCAGCGTCCGGATCGCCGAGGATCTTGTGACGAGCGGAATCCTCCGCGTGACGAGCGGATGGACTTCCGCGCCGATCCGGCGGGGCGTCACTCGGCCCACGCGTTGCTCTCGCGGGCCCAGGGACGCCGGACGTCGGCGCCGAAGGGCGCTCGCACCCGTGTCGATCCCGCCTCGATCTCGCGCCGAACGTCTTCGACGTCGTCGCGCGAAGCCGCTTCACCGCGTATCCGCAAGGGACACGCGATGCCAGCGCCCATGGACCTTCGCCCATACGACACCCTCAATCACGGAGGCTTCGACGGCGGAGTTCGGAGGGTCCTGGAGCGCTATGCCGGATGACGGACCGAGGGGTACCCAGTCGTGGAGTGCGACACCCGGCGGCGTCTCGTACTGGATGTGCGCCTCTTGAACCACCACCGGCGGAGTCGGCCGTGACCGTGTCGTCTGGGCAACGGCCACTGTAGCTGCGAGAGCGCCGAGGCCTGCGAGGACGAGAGCAAGGGACGATCGCATGATGGTGCCTCCTGGTCGGAGATGAGGGCGGGTGAGAAGGCGGGTCTGACGTCCGGCGTCCGTGGCGAGCGCGGCGAAGCGGGGCGAGATGGAATGAGAAGGCCGGTCTCCCGCCGCAGTCTGAAGATCAGCTGCAAAGAAGACGGGCTCGAGGCCCAGAAGGGAGACCGGCCATGAAGAAGCGTAGCACCGAGGCGACGAGAAGGAGACGGGAGACGAAGGGGGTGGGAGGGGTCAAGGGTGCGGATTCGGCGTGGGCGGGAATGGCGAGGAGCCTGACGATCGGTCTGGACCTCGGGGATCGGATGAGCCAGCTCTGCGTGCTGGACTCGATGGGCGAGATCGTCGAGGAGACGCGGGTGGCCACGACGAAGAGCGGCCTGACGCGGGTCTTCGACGTGGAGCGGCTCGGGAAGTGCCGCATCGCGATGGAAGTGGGGACGCACTCGCCGTGGGTGAGCCGGTTGCTGAGGGAGATGGGGCACGAGGTGCTGGTGGCGAACTCGCGAAAGCTGCGGTTCATCTACCAGAACCGAGGCAAGACGGACCGGGTGGACGCGCGGTCGCTGGCGCGGGTGGCTCGGATGGATCCGGCGCTGCTGTCGCCGGTGAAGCACCGCGACGAGGAGGTCGCGCAGGACCTGGCGGTGCTGCGGGCGAGGGACCTCTTGGTGCGGACGCGGGTGAAGCTGATCGGGCATGCCCGAGGCGCGGTCAAGTCGGCCGGGTATCGGTTGAAGGCGAGCTCGACGAGGAGCTTCACGGCCGAGACGGAATCGATGCTGCCGGAGGAG
>JADHED010002732.1_pt1 | contig 11651 bp, 9 predicted proteins | sample 8952041 | NCBI WGS metagenome assembly JADHED01 (sample SAMN16124423, study PRJNA663239) | bioreactor sludge metagenome | isolation source: sludge (control) | place: India:Bengaluru | collected 2018-09-08
CTCGTCGGCCGCAAACAGGATGGCCACGTCAAAGGTGTCGCGCAGGCACCCCTCCATCATTTCGACCGTCAGCAGCGTATCGACGCCCTTCTCCTGAAATGAGATGGACTCGTCCCGGAGCATCGAGGCGTACTCGGTAAAGCGGGGCAGGAGGGGCAGCGGGACGCTCTTCTGGTCGCGAATCTCTTCGAGGCGGATGGCCAGCCGCTGGCGAAAGTCGCGCGCGCCCTGGTTGGCCTTGACCGCCTCGTCGAAGAGGGCGCGGTCGGAGGCGGCCATCTCGCGGCCGTCGCCGACACCGACCAGGACCTGCTGGGCCCAGGCGAAGGCATCGCCGTAGCGGTGGGGGCGCCGGTGGGCCACGACGCGGCCGGTCACGAGGCGGGTGTACCGGCAGGACTCGACGTGCCGGACGAGGCGCCGGTGGCCGTCCAGGACGCGCTGGGCGCGGTGGGCCTCGTGGTCGCCGAGGGCGATGCGGCCCATCATGGGGCGGTGCTTGCCGGTGGCCTCGTCGAGGGTCTCGGTGATCTCGACGGGCTCGCCGGTGTAGTAGTTCACCCGGACGAGCTGCTCGTCGGCGGCGCAGAGGAACTGGCCGAAGGCGTGGTAGTCGATGGTCTCCTCGAGGCGGCGGAACTTGTCGAAGTAGGCCTTGCGCAGGGTGTCGCGGAAGGCGCTGCCGTCCATGAAGATCATTGTGCGGCGGGAAGTGGACATGGTTTCCTATTCAGACGAACGCCGTAGTAGACTGCGTGGGCCATAATAGCACAACGAATGGCGAACGGGTACGGCCCTAGCAAGATGCGAGTACTCGGAACGCTGGCGGCGCACACAGGCCGCAGGGCACGCGCCGGTTCAGGGACTGGCTGCGCACGGTGGAAACTCAAGAAGCTGATTGCCTTGCAAGTAGCTCTCATAGGGACCGGAGTAGGAAATCGTCTGCGGGACGATGCGCGTTACCATCTCGCGCGCGACCGGGATGATCTCATTGACCGCAGCATGGCCAGATTCGTCGATCGCCAGGCCCTCATGAATGATCGCGTTGCGCACCTTTATCATTCGCGAAATGTGTGGGAGCAAATCATCGGACGGAATGCGCTGCTTCCGAAGATACTCCAGCAAGCGGATCTTGAAAGATGATTGTTCATTAAGGGCGGCAATCCTGTTGACAAGCAACGAATGCCGTTGATCCCCCGACAAGCAGCCTGTGCCTGTTAGCAGCTCTGATAAGCGCGCTCTCAGCGGCGGCGCAATTGAGCGTTTGAAGATGTCGCGGTCAATGATCCCGGACGACGCATGTGAACGGCCAGATACATGGAGAAGATGTTCGATAGCGGTCATGAGGCCCAAATATCCAGCCTCAGCATACTGGCCGCCGGAGAGCGACCACGATATTGCCACGTCGACTCCGGAAGCCTTCCGAACTTCGTCCGTGTAGTTCTCCAGCGCGGCATTCACGACGGAGTGCATCGCCAAGTAGGGAATCGCTGGCCAGCGTGCTCGCGTGGAGGGTGCCCGCCCCCGGAGATACAGCTCGATCCCGCCGACCCCCAAGTATGACCTTCGAGCGACCTGAGCGATTGTGCGTCCGTTTGCAAATGAAAGAATCTGTAGCAGTCGTTCGACGGAGCGATCGATGGCACTGACGTCAGGTGCTTGTTCGCATTGCCAATCAGCTGAGACCAGACCGCCGTGCGCAGGATCAATGATGCGGTGGTCCACGCCTTGAACGACGTAAGTGCACTCAGGGCGGGACACGGTCACTGGCGGCCAGCATCGCAGACCGGATAGATGGTACTCAACATGGTTCGAAGCGGGCGTTCCGGTGCCATCCCAAGGAAAAGTCACGATTGTGTCAAAACAGGTGGCCTCAATCGACGTCGCCGTGCCGTGATCATCTGAGTCGTGGCCCAGTCTCGTGATGTAGGCGTGAGACGTGTTTATGGTCTTCCCGGCATGGTCGCGGACCGAGAGGGTAAGGGCTTCCGCGTGCCCGCGCGACGAGAGAAAGACGTCATCAAGGAACGCCATGTCGCGCGAATTGGGCATCTGCGCGACTGCAAATGTGGTCTGGCCTGAACGCTGTACCGACAAGCGGCCCTCAACGCGACAGCTAAGGTGGTTCCAGGTCAGTGTGCCCGCGCAATCTGGAATGGACAGGATGGCTTCACTGGCTGATAGGCTCTGCGTCATTTGACCACCCCAGTTCTACTCGTGCACTTGCCACGTCACTGTGTGGCGCACCATGACGCTTAAAGTGTTGCAGAAGACGCGGCCGTCAATGAAGTGGGTGGCGCGGCGCGAGCACATCGGGTTCAGTCCTCGGTGCAAATGATCAAATGGACGAATAGCGGCCGTCCGGCGTTAAGCGTGCTTGGCCCATTGCGACGACGGTGTCGAGTATCGGAATGACCTTCGCCGACCTCAGGCGAGCGAACCGGCGGGCCACTTCCTCAGCCGTGATCGGTGTGCCTGCACTCATCAGTGCTGCTCGCACGGCTCCTACCTGGGCCGGGAGATCCGCTGGCCAATTCAGCTTCACGGCGGGACCCACGGCGGACTTCCGCCCAGTCAACGGCTTCAGCACATCTAGCGACTGCTGCTCAGAGCCTCGTGAAGTTTCTTGGAACTCGGGACGCATCCACAAGATCCTTCCGGCGACTTCTTCCCGGGCGCGTTCAGCATTTAGGCGCACGAGGCGCACCAGAATGTCGTCTGCGGGAAGATCGGCGGGCCATCCGTAAGCCGCAGCCACAAGGCCGTCGAGTTCGTCATGGAGCTGCCGGAGGACCGCCACGAGCCCCTTTTCGTGAATTTTGCGGTCCTTCTCGGACAGCGTGGCGCCCTCGCGAAGCAACTGGAGGACGTTGTACATCCCGGTCATTGTCAGGTCAGGATGCTCTGCCTGCCGCGCTTTGCGGTGAGCGTCAAGTTGCTCGCCGACTTCACGGATAGCGACTTTGGTGGTCTCCGTAGTTTCGGGAAACGGGAACGTCTCGAAACAGCGGGACTTGTTGTAACGGGGATCGTTGCCGACGCCCAGTCGCCCGCCGGCTTCGAGGGCCCAAATCACGTGGGGGCGGCTGCTCAACACCCCGAGTACGTAAGCGTCATCATGAGCGATGCAGACGAGCATGTTATCAGGCAGGATCGAGGCGTCCAAGAACTGAAAGTAACGGTGTTTCGATGTCTCGACTGTGGCGATGTATCGCGACAGGCCCGCCATGGCTGGCCGAAAGCTTCCGCGCGGCTCGCCATGCAGCCACCAGCTATCCCGGTATGTGCTTCGATTGTTCTGGTCGCGTTCAGGTTTGACACGCTCGACAAGCCACTGGTAGACCGCCGGGAACCGAACGAGCAGGTCGTTCTCGGTTAGCCCGAAGGTGTCGATAACCATGACGCCGCGCGGTCTCGAGGCGAGGTCACGCCCATTTCGGTAGCCGCGGATGTGCGATTCCACGCCGGGAACTGTTCCGAGGCCCAGGTGCGCGGCCTCTTCGGGGGTAACGATGAAGCCAGCGCCGTGCAACTTCACGCCAGGGCAGCTGATGCCCTCGTTTGATCGAAGCGCCACGGCCCCCGCGACATCGGCCCAGATCGACAAGTCCGCCTGTATCGTGCCGACGCGCTCACGAAATGCAACTGCCGCCACGCCATGCGCACCTTCTGATTCCGATACGACCTCGAGCAGGCGGCCGTCGCTCGTACCAGAAGTGATCGCTGTCATGGCTATGCGCACGGCCGCCCCGTCGGCTGAGTCTACCCATGGATGGTCGGGAATCGCGAACAGGATTGAAGCCGGGTCGGGGGATTTCATGTGCTCCTGAAGAACCCGCCGGTTGAACGTCTGGCGGATGCTGTTCGTGCTGACAAAGCCAAAGCGCTTGAGCTTTCCAGCCCGAACCAGCTTGGCGGCATGATTCCACCAGTACATAACGAAGTCGCTGGAGGCTCCCAGGTCCGCGTGAGCCGAGCGGACGGCCTCGGTGTACCCGTCACCCAGCGCCGCACGCATGAGCGACGCGCCGATGAATGGCGGATTGCCAACGACATAGTCGGCTGCGGGCCAAGTGGCGGGGCGGGGTTTGATGTATTGGACAACCGGCACGCGCCTGGACTCGTCCGGTACATCCTTGCCGGTCACGGGGTGGGGCATTGTGCTGTGGCCGTCCCAGCGCGTGACCGGCACCCCGCTGTCGTCGCAGACGGGCTCAATTCGGTCCCAATCTATCAGGGCGTCGCGGCACTCAATGTTGTGGAAACTCCTGATGACCGGTTCAGGGACCGGCGTGTTGCCGCGGTTGCGGAAGTGCCACTGCAGCGTACCGATCCATAGGACCAGCTCGGCAATGGTCGCGGCGCGGGGGTTCACCTCGAGGCCCAGCAGTTGGTGGGGGTCCACCGTAACTCCCTGCAACTCCATGAGGACCTGGCGCTGGCCCAGCGACTCGAGAGTGTCCAGAACTTCGCCCTCAATGCGCTTGAGGTGCTCCAGGGTTACGTACAGGAAGTTGCCGCTGCCGCAGGCCGGGTCCAGCACGCGGATGTTGACGAGCTTGCGATGGAACTCGCGCACCGTGGCGATGGCCTTGTCTGCCTTGCTGTCGCCCACCAGGACCAGGACGGCGGCGCGCACGGCTTCCCATTCAGCCCGGATCGGGTTGATGATCGTGGGCATCACGAGGCGCTCCACGTACTCGCGCGGCGTGTAGTGGGCTCCGAGCTTGTGGCGCTCGACATGGTTCAGGGCGCGCTCGAGAAGTGTGCCGAAGATTGCCGGCTCCACATCCCGCCAGTCGCACTTGGCGGCTTCGACCAGCAGCAGCAGCTGATCCCGGGTGAGGGGCAGCGCGGTTGCTTGCTCGAAGAGGCCGCCATTGAACCGAAGCACGTCCGACCGCAGACTCGTGGAGAATCCGCCGGCATTCATCCGCGTCCAGAGTTCCTCGGTCATCGGCACGACGTGCTCGGGCTTGTCCTTCAGGCTGTCCAGCAGGCCAGAGAAGCTGCTCTTTGGGAGTAGGCCGACGTCCTCGGCGAACATCGTGAACAGGCACCGCATCAGGAATCCGGCGGTTTCGTGCGGATCGTGCCCGCCCTGTTCGAGGGCGACAGCCAGTTTGGCGAGGCGATCGGCAATCTCCCGGGTTACCTGGGCGCTGCGCCTCGACGGGTCCAGAGATGTCGGATCGGTCCACACGGCGCGCAGCCTGTCGCGGATCTCCTCAAGCTTGAGGTCCTCCAGATGAATGCGATGGCTGCCGGGCGCGGGGAATGGCACGTAGGCGCCACCCGAACACGAGAATTCCGAATAGAGCTCCAACGAGTGGCCCACGTCGGCCACAACGATGAACGGCGGGCGACCTTCTTCAGCAGGGAGCGCGCGCACGTACTGCTCTGCCTGGCCCCGGGCGCGCAGCATGGCCTCGTCCCAGGCCGGCGTTCCGCGGGCGCCAATTCCGCGGCCCACCCGGCGTCCCCGGTCGCGGACCACAGTCGACAGCGGTGAATCCTGGACGGGCTGAGGGTACTCGGCGCCCTGTTTGGCCTCCAGGACGAAGGCGCCACGTTTATAGAGATCGATCCGGCCGTTGCTGGAAGTGCCGTCGCCATAGCGGAATACGACGGACCGCTCGAACACGTAGGTGTTCAGGCTGGTATCGGGAGTGGCAGGGTCTGGTCGAGGGACCTCCAGCAAATCACACAGCTCCGCCAGGAACATCTGGTAGTTGGCGCGCTCGGCGGCACCGGCCTTGTTCCAGCGGTCAATAAAGGTCTGAACTTGATCGGCCATGATTCGCTTTCCGATAGTCGAAGCGCGGTCAACTTGTCCGCCGCCCCCATCCCAGACGCGCGGTTGGCGCCTAGCCTCGAATAGCCGATGCGGGCAAGCGGCTAAATGCCGTCAGATCATACGCGATGTGCCGGGTGCTGGCCACAATTTGCGATACGGGCCTGTGCACCGCCCCGGCTGGGCTGACCCCCGTTGACGGCGCTTCTCAGTACGGCTACATTTGGCGGGCTGAAGTACCCGGACGCCGCGAAGACAAGAAGGTTTGCCATGCCCCGCCTCAAGTCCAATCCCCTGTCCAGCCTGTCCGTCGCCGACCTCAGGGCACTTCTCGCCGATAAGGAGATCGAAGAACTCCGGGCGCGGCAGGCCGAGCTAGAGGGCGATCTCCGGCGCGTTGAGAAGGAGCTGGCTCGTTTGGTGAAGGGCGCCGCTGTTGCGAGACCGGCCGCCGCGAAGCGGGCGAAGCGAGCCACGCCCAAGCCCGGCACAAAGAAGGCAGGTAAGAAGGCGGCGGCAAAGAAGGCCCCGGCCACCGGCACTCCCTCTATCGAAGCCGTCGTCATCGACCTGCTCACAGCGAATGGGGCCCCCATGGCTGTCCCCGAAATCCTCGATACGATCAAGAAGCGGAAGCTGGTCAAGACGAAGGCCGCCAATTTCGACGGCGTACTGCGGCAGGCGATGTACAAGAGTTCAAAGATCAAGAGGGTCGGGCGAGGGGTGTATCGGACCTGAACCATAAATACGTCCCGCGGCTGGAATGCGTCTGAACCGGCGCGAAAGTCGGTCGCAATTTGTGCGCGGAGGCCTGGTCAAGACGCCTACGAGTGGTGGCGCATTGTGGCAGGGGAGGCAGTGAACGCTGATCGCACAGCCAATCGACATTGCGGTCGAAGCGAGCTAGGCATTGGTGAGAGTCTCCCGGTGAATGTGCGTGTCTGCTGACCCGTCGTTGGCCGCCGATTCACGGGCCACAGTCTTGGTCTACGAGGTAAATCGATGGAACAGCGGTGGTTCGAGATGTCAGAGATCCGGCGTAAGCGACTGGCTGAAGCTGTTTGGATACCCCTGAGGAGGATCGAGCAGATTCGCCGCAATGGTCGTCCTGGGCATTGCGGATACATAGAAGAGTCCAGAGGAGTTCGCACCTTGGCCGTGCCAGTCAGGCATCGGCACTCGGCCAACCAGCTTCAATGGCAAGACATATGTTCCGACAACGGGCATCGTGGATATGTGGAACGTGGGCGCTACCGGCCCGCCGATGAGTATCGTGACGGCAAACCGCCGTGGACGGGCCTGCATCTAGTGCTCGAACAACCAGGCAATAGTGAGGAACAGGATCAATGGCACTTGCACCAGGATCTGGCCATTGCCCTAGGGCTGAAGCGCGAGAATGACATTTGGCTGCGTCCGGATGAGGGGTACGAAACAGTTGTGAAGCTCCATCGAGCCGAAGACGGACGCCCATGCGGGATTGAGATCCGGTCATCTCACCTGCGGGACTATCTGTGCGCGCGGAAGATGGCCCTATACGCAACGTCATTTCAAGGGCGAGTCGAAATCTGCGAATGTGCCGACCACATTTCGTGGTCGTCCCATCAAATCCAAGATGATTGCGCCATTTGGGAAGGTCATGTTGTGGCAATCCACGAGGGTGGCATGCCGCATGGAGGCGGGACAGCGGTTCTCCAAGTCAGCCGCACTGACGTTGACCCAGAAGTGGACGTACCTGTCATGGAGCCGCCAGCGGATTGCAATACTGCGACGGAATCATGGACCATCGAGCACGGGGAGCGGAAGCTGTATAGGATTGAGGGCGCGATGCGGAAATGTGAATGGATCGAGCCCGCGCTGCGAAGCCCAATCGTCCGCGGCGATGAGGAAATGGGCGACATTTCGTTCATCGCAGACGCCGAAGGCAATCATCTGCGAAGCACTGAGTTTGTTGATACAATGCGTTGGCTTTGGTTTCGACCTGAGGTGATGTCCACGCTGGCGCATCGAAGGGGAGGAGCTCTCGGCTGGTATACGCGCAATACCGGAGACGTGGGCTGCTCGCCTGACTATCCAGTTGTGTTCGGCATGAACTCACTGGGCCTGATAAATGTGTTTGCTGAAGACATCGCACGACTTCCGCACTGGCAAATGAAGATTTGGTCCGGATTCAACTGTGGCCCGGATGGCCGGGTGTGCGAGGAACTGCTAGCAGCCCAAATGAGATGCCAGCCTGCCGAGACTTGCGCGCCGGAGGTCGCGCTACGGGATGGATTGGAGCGACTTGAAGCACTCACGAAAGTGAAGCTCGGTGTGCCTGTCGTCAGGTCGCATGCGCACTTCGATACTTTGGTAACGCGCGCGCACCGCTTTCGGGCAGTTGATGAATCGAGTCTGCTGATGTTGGCCAAGGATATCGCGCGCCTGACCGCTGATAGCCTTGACGCCAAAGTTATTCAACGATTCGTCAAGCGAGATGCAGATCAGAGGCTAGGATCATTGAAGTCGCTTGAGAAGCTGCTTGCGTCCAAGGTAGATGTTGGTGCCGCGAGTGCGATGCTTGCGCCTCTATTTGGCGCGTACGAATTGCGGCACGCGGATGCGCACCTCCCCGGCTTTGATCTTGAAAGGTCATATCGGCTGGTCGGAGTCGAGTCGGGTGCACCATATGTAATCCGAGGCGTCCAGATGCTCGCGAGCTGCGCTTCTAGCATAGAGCAGGTGTGTCAAGTATTCGAAACATGGTAGATCACTGACTGGAAACTCATGCCGCAGTTTCTTGGTTAGGCGCTCGCGAGAGACTCCACACAGTTTGGCGGCGGCCGCTAGGCCGGCGGCCTCCACGCTCTGGATCAGGAAGTGATCCAATATGCCAACGCCAGATTCTGGGCACGACGGCTGCGTGGTCGAGCCGCTGCCGCCCGGCCCTAGCCCCCGGCCCCGGCTTCGGTGGCTACCGGCATCGCAATTCCACCTGAAACGCGACCCCGCGAGCGCCCCGACGCACCGACCAGTACACTCTCGCCGGAATGGGCTACGTGAGCCACGCTCTACATTTCCAGAGACCAGTCTGCGCCGATGATCTCGGTCAGTGCCGGCATCGAGCGCCGACAGTACGCCACGAGTTGCGCGTAGCGAAATGAGAGCTTCGTATTGCGTTCGGCGCGGTGTAGGTCGCACTGATCTGTGACGAACTTGTGCATGCCGGCGATCAGTGTGCGGGCATTCTCGACGCCCAAGATCTTGATAACGTAAGGGCTGAGGAAGTGTACTATGACGTGGCCGTCAATATCAACAGTCATAAACCGCTTGGCAATTGATGCTGCTGACCTGCACAGTGATGCGTATAGATCTGGATTAGAAATGCTCGGTAGTTCGCGGGCCGCGTCGGCGGTCATCTTTTCGCAAGAAGACAGGTAGGCGATGAGGTTGTTGCCGACCACAACGCGCGGATACTGGGCCACGGCGTGCTCAATGGCATACGCGCGTGATACTGCCGGTCCGTAGAGGACACCCGGTGCAACGTTGGCAGCATGCCCGACTTCGAGACCGCCACGAATCGGACTTCCTGAGGCGAGTTGCATAATCATTAGGTTGGCTGCGATTGCAATAAGGCTCGCAACGCCATGTGCTGGAAGAATCTCGTGATCGATTGCCAGGGAGACGTCGATCAATGAGCCGTCAGAAAACGGAATAACGCGAGTCTCGTACGACGTGAGCTTCTCCCAATACAGCTGCTGCTCCGGGGGAACGCCCCGCCCCACTGCATCGCGAAACGACCGCGTTGCGGTGTCAACGCGATTGTGAAGGTCCTGGGCCTTCTTGTATGTCTGCCGAACAAGCGCGATGAAATCAGCATCGTGCGCGAGGTCGGAGTCGAGAGGCATACGCTCAAACTTGTCTAGAGCCGCTTGCTGGCCGAGCAAGTCGACAAATGCGCAGGCATGCCAATCTATGCTAAGGTCTGGTTTCTTTTCGGGCGCCATTATGTGTGTCCTCACGCAGTTGCTGGTACGTCGACAGGCGGCACGCTGCGAGGAGTTCGCTTCGGGGCTCGTGGCACGATTTTGCGCGACCGCGCGGACTATCACAAGTACGAATTGAACATGCCGGGTTACAGGTTGACTCATGTTTATGTGCGATCCAATTGGGAGCGGTCGCCTACTGTGCGGCGAACATAATGGCGGCCAGCGCTGCAATTGTCCGCGCCCGCGACACCCCGCATTGCCTCGCCACCGCCGCGACGGCGGCGGCCTGCCTAAGCCGGCGCGCTCGATGTCACGCCGGGAGGATGCCGTCGGGGTCCGATACGCAATCGGAGAACGCAGCGCCGTTGACCACATCAATTGGCCCGCGAAGTAGCCTCAGAAGCACGCCGATGCCGTGTCTGATGGCGAAGACTCCAATGAGCGCCGGTATAATCATCATGACAAATGCGGAGCCCAACACGAGCTTCTTGAAAACCAATTGCATCACTCGCTCGTAGTGGCTTCGGATAATCGCGCCCTGTTCGGGCGGGAGGGCGGCAATTGATGCTTCAAAGCGCGTCGAAAATTGCGCGGCTAAGACTGGAGCATGTCTTCTCATGGCTATCAGCACCAATGTGGTTTCGACGAGGCCAAGTCGGTGCGCATAGCGGATGTGACTGTTCATTAGTGTCCGAAGCATCGTGTAGGCGTCTGAATCGAATGCAAGTCGGCCCACAGCGGCCTCGTCAAACAATGAATCGCGAATCGCAAACATCTCCTGACGATATCGATCGATGGCGTATTTTGGATATAGCACCCAAAGCACGAACGCCATACCCGCAAGTCCGGCGAGAGAAAACAGTACATTGACGTACTGGACTTCGCTCATCACTTGTCCTCCGGTCTCGTATCGCCACGTTCGTCAAGGCCGCTGCTGGAACGCGCAGGAGCTATTTGCAGTTCCAGGGCATGTATGCGTCCGTGAAGTCGCTGGACTGTTGTCTTGCGGAGGTTGCGTTCTCTGCCCCAAAGTACACCCAGAGAGATGGAGATGCCAAGGTTGAGAGAAATTGCAATCTTCGCGTTGGCGAGCGTCTGTAGGATCAGGCGTACGGTGGTCTCTTTTCCCGCCACTGCGATTGTTGCCTGCAAGAAACATCGCGCAACGCCGTAGAGCATCAGGCAAATTACCAGTACGCGGAACATCTGGACGATTGCCGACCACCGCAATTCGGTCTTGCGAATCGTGGCGAATTCAGGCGGAAGTTCATCTCCCATGCGGCCTCCTTTTCAAGGCAGGTGACCATGTGCATGAGTTGTCGTCAATGAGTTTTCTGGTCCGAGGCATTCGGCAGGAGTACGCGGGCGCCGCCAGTGCCGACCCGACCGGCGGAGCGCCGAGCGCTCATTTGCGACGAGCTTTCCAATCTGCCGCAAATGTGATGCCCGCTTGGGTACCATTTCCTAGCCTAACGCGGCGCTCTGATCGGCAATCGACATGTCCAGCATGCCAACGGTAGTCGTGATCCGCGCACGCGAAACGCCGCACATCCTCGCTGCCGCCGCCAGGTCGGCGACCTCTCCACTCCGAATCAGGTGGTCGATCCAATGGGCCAGTGCCAATTTGCGGGCTCGGCGGGCCGCCCGATCCACCCGCTGCCGCTCGGCTCGGTCCACGAGCGCGGCGGCGGGCTCCGGCCGCTGCTTGCCAATCCGGACCTTGAACTCGACCATGAGCGCATCCTGCTTCACCGTACCGCCTCCTGTGCCGCCGCCACCTCCGCAGCCAGCGCCTTGATCCCCATAGGTTTGAACGTGATAGCGACGGTCTGCCGCCCCCCGTCGAACTCCACCCTGTCGATCAGCAGTCCGAGAACCCGCTCCTGCTCCCG
>JADHED010002733.1_pt1 | contig 11646 bp, 9 predicted proteins | sample 8952041 | NCBI WGS metagenome assembly JADHED01 (sample SAMN16124423, study PRJNA663239) | bioreactor sludge metagenome | isolation source: sludge (control) | place: India:Bengaluru | collected 2018-09-08
CTATTCGTGGGAACTCCTCTATTTGTACTTTTCGGTTGGTTATCAGACAAAGTGGGCAGAAAACCAATAATGTTAATAGGAATGTTTATTGCAATTATCTCGTACAGACCAATTTACGATAAAATGTATCAATTGGGAGATTTTTCTAAAAAACAAGAAATAACTGATAAAGCAACCAAAGAAGCTTCTGTTAAAATCTTAGAAGGAACCAAAATAGATTCTATTTATACTTCTCAAAAATTCTATGCAGACGGAAGCCACGTAAAAGAAGTGGTAACCAAACATATAGAAAATGGTCAAATTTTAAAAGACGACAAAGGCAAAGACCGTGTAGAAACCAAAATCACCAAAACAATAGACAGCAACACAAAATGGACTTTAGCATTCTGGGTTCTTATACAAGTAGTTTTCGTAACAATGGTATATGGACCAATCGCAGCATTTTTGGTAGAAATGTTCCCAATCAGAATCAGATATACTTCTATGTCTCTTCCTTATCACATTGGTAATGGTATTTTCGGAGGATTATTACCTGCTGTTGCAACTTATTTGGTAACAACCGCCAAAGACGCTAACGCAATTGCAGAAAAAGCCGGACAAGCAATTGCTCATCCAAAATGGTACCTAGAAGGACTTTGGTACCCTATTGCCGTAGCAGCAGTCTGTCTAATAATTGGTTTAATATACTTAGACGGAAAAGACAGAAACGTAGAGGATTAATGACAGATGTTGGATGTTGGATGATGGATGTTAAATAATTGAAGTAGAAAATTTAACATTAAAAAAACATCCTACACCCAACTTCAATCACCCAACAAAATTTTAAAAATTTTCACTAACTTTAAAAAAAGAAAAAATGGACGCAATAAAAAAAATATTAGGAATTATTTGGCTAGCTTTAGCAGCACTTGTAGCCTATCTAGGACTTACCGTTTTAGGAATTCCAAAAATCACTTCAGGCAAACAAGAAGACCTTGTTTTTGGCATTATCATCGTTTTTATATTAATGCCAATTGTAGTAGGAGGTTTAGGCGTATTTGGATTTTATGCACTAAAAGGCGAATATTCTGCAAAAAATAAATAATTATTGATGGCAGATATTTCATAACAATTATTTGCCATCTATTTTTTAAAATTTGATGATTGTTAAAAGATTTAGTAATCATCATTTATCCACTATGAAAAAGAGACACGAGCAAAAATTGGTGATTTTGAGTGTAGTACTTTTTGTACTATTCAATGCACCAATTTTGCTCATTTTTAATAAATCTGAAAGTTTTTTCGGGCTTCCCATCATCTATGTTTACATTTTCGGAGTTTGGTTAATTTCCGTAATTGTTTCATTTATAATTTTTAAAAGATTTGATGAATAATTTAGAATTATTTCTGGTTATTATGCTTTATTTAGCGCTTCTTTTCTTCATTGCTTTTTGGGCAGAGAAGAGAAAAAGTAATTTTTGGGCAAATAATCCTTATGTTTATTCATTATCTCTTGCGGTTTATTGCACCGCTTGGACGTATTATGGGAGCATAGGTGTAGCGGCTAACCAAGGATTAGAATATCTTGCCATCTACATTGGCCCTATCATCATTATTCCTGCTTGGATTGTCATTAATTCTAAAATTATTAGAATATCAAGAGTGAACAAAATAAGTTCTATTGCAGATTTTATTTCGTTGAGATACGGCAACAGCAGATCCTTCGGAGCTATTATTTCCGTGGTGTGTATTTTGGCGATTATACCTTATATTGGTCTTCAGATTAAAGCCATATCAGACACTTTTCACTTGGTTACCAAATCAGAAAACCCAAGTAATATTTTTACAGATACGGCAACTTATGTAGTGCTTTTAATTGCTATTTTTTCATCTTATTACGGCACTAGATATGTAGATGCATCAGAAAAAAGATTAGGAATTATCTCTGCGGTAGCGGTAGAAAGCTTCCTTAAGCTTATCTTTTTTGCCATTCTTGGAATTTTCGTAACCTACGGAATTTTCAATGGTTTTGATGATATTTATGAAAAAGCGAAGAATCTACCAGATTTCACCCAAAGAAATTCATTTAACGGTCTTGAAGGCAGTTTCAACTGGATGCTTACTTCTATGCTATCTATGACTGCTATTTTTTTATTACCAAGACAGTTCCATACTACCATTATAGAAAACCGAAAAGAAAATCATTTAAAAACTGCAATTTGGGTGTTTCCTCTATATCTATTGATTTTCAATTTTTTTGTTTTCCCGATTGCTTGGGGAGGCAAAATTTTATTTCTTGGGCAAAATGTAAATCCAGAACTTTTCCCTATTCTTATTCCTCAAAAATTCGGAAGTATTTTAATTTCAGTTATTGTTTTTTTAGGAGGCTTAAGTGCCAGTATTTCTATGATCATTATTTCTAGCATTACACTATCTATTATGCTATCAAATAACGTAATTATTCCGTACGGCTGGATAGATACTTTCAAAACAAAAAATGACACTTTTAACAATAAAAACATTGTAAACATCAGAAAAGTAAGTATTTTTTTACTCATTATAACAGCATTTGTTTTTTACAAATATTTAATTCTAGAATCATCGCTTTTTTCTGTTGGTTTGGTTTCATTTGTATTGATTGCACATCTTGCACCATCATTTTTCGGAGCTATTTTTTGGAGAAGAGGCACCTACACAGGAGCGGTAATTGGTCTTATTTTAGGTATTTTAATATGCTATATCAACCTCATTATTCCTCAATATTTAAAGGCTATCAATCCAGAATTGGCAATCAATCAATATAGAATTTTACAATTTTTCAAAATCCCATATTTAGAAACTATTCCACAAGTTTTCTTTTGGAGTTTATTGGCAAATGCTACTGTTTTCACCATTATTTCTGTAAGTTCTAAAGGAAACTATAGAGAAAGAAACTATGCCGAAATCTATGTGGATATCAATAGATACATCCAAAATCACGAAGGCGCCTACATCTGGAAAGGAAAAGCTAACGTTTCGGATATTAGAAGAATTTTGGTAAAATTTTTGGGTGATAAAAAAACGAAGCAAGCCCTCAAAATTTTTAATCTAAAATATAATATTGATGATGAAAATGATACCGCAGATTCTAGATTTATCAAATTCTCAGAAAACCTTCTCTCAGGTAGAATAGGTACAGCATCTGCTAAAATTTTGATTGAAGGCGTAACCAAAGAAGATAAAATTTCTCTTCCCGAAGTGCTCAAAATTTTAGAAGAAAGCAAAGAAAATATTACCCTAAACAGAAAACTTACCGAACAATCTAGACAATTAAGAAGACTATCAGACGATTTGCGCTCTGCAAACAGCAGTTTAATAGAAAAAGATAAACAAAAAGACGATTTTTTAGATTCTGTAACGCACGAACTCCGAACTCCAATTACCGCAATAAAAGCAGCCGGAGAAATACTTTTGGATGACGACGAAATTCCTACAGACATCAAAAAAGAGTTTCTAAACAACATAATTACAGAATCTGACCGATTGAACGAACTCATCAACGATATTCTGTATTTAGACAAATTAGAATCTGGAACTATTAAATTAAACATTCAAAAAAATAACATTATAGATACTTATCATAAAGCCTTAAATCCTATTTATCACCTCATTCAACAGAAAAAAATTCATCATTCTGAGATTAATTTATTGAATAAAAATGAATATTTTTATGACGAGGCAAGAATTATTCAGGTATTTCAAAACATACTCGGAAATGCTTATAAATTCACGGAAGATGGAGGCATGATACAGACGAAATTTCAAGAAAAAGACAATTTCTTAAAAATTGAAATTTTTAACACGGGGAAAAACATTCCTATTGAAGATATTGAATTAATTTTCGACAAATTTTATCAATCTAAACATCAAAATATTAGAAAACCTGTTGGTACAGGATTGGGATTGGCGATTTGTAGAAACATCATCAACGCTCACAAAGGAAAAATTTTTGCTGAAAACAAAGAGATTGGAGTAACAATAAATATATTAATGAATAATGACAAAAATGAAGCTGTATGAGAAAAATTTTAATTGCAGATGACGAACACAAAATTGTAATGACGCTGGAATATACTTTTAGAAAAAATGGATATGAAGTATTTATTGCAAGAGATGGCTCAGAAGTTTTAGAATTACTAAAAGAAGAAATTCCGGATGTAATTTTATTAGACGTAATGATGCCAAATGTAGATGGATATACCACAATACAGGAAATAAGAAAACAAGAAAAACTGAAAAATTGCAAAGTAGTTTTTCTATCTGCCAAAACCAATCCTGCGGATATTGAAAAAGGATTAAAATTGGGCGCAGATGCTTATGTTACAAAACCTTATTCCATTAAAAAATTAACTCAACAAATAGATGAATTATTAGAAACATAAAAACAAATACATATTAACCTAAAAAACACCAACACAATGAAAGCGAATGATATGTTCCTCAATAGTATTGAAAACAAGGAACAATTTTGGGCACAACAATCCGAAAACATTCAATGGTTTAAAAAACCTCAAAACATTCTTTCTGAAGGAGAAAACAACTACCCTGTCTGGTATGCAGATGGCGAACTGAACGCTTGCTATCTTGCTGTAGATAAACATGTAGAAGATGGTTATGGAGAACAGATTGCTTATATTTACGATTCGCCGGTTACAGATACAAAACAGAAAATTTCCTTCAAAGAATTGCAAGAAAATGTTTCAAAATTCGCAGGAGGTTTGCAATCTCTTGGCTTAAAAAAAGGAGATACCGCAGTTATTTACATGCCAATGATTCCTCAGGCTGCCTATGCTATGCTCGCTTGCGCAAGACTTGGAATAACACATTCTGTAGTTTTTGGAGGTTTTGCTCCACACGAATTAGCGATAAGAATAGACGATTGTAACCCAAAAGTAATCATCACAGCAAGTGCTGGTGTAGAAGTTAAAAAAAGAGTTCCTTATCTTCCGTTTGTAAAAGAAGCTTACGAATTATCTGCTCACAAACCCGAAAATATTGTGGTTTTCGACAGACAACTTTGGGGCAACAAAGTAGATTGGGAAAACGAACCTCAACTCACTAATTTTCAAGAATTATTAGAAAAATCTGAGCCTGCAGATTGTGTTTCTGTAGAATCAACACATCCATTATACATTCTTTACACTTCTGGCACTACAGGCAAACCAAAAGGTGTGGTAAGAGATACTGGAGGATACACTACCGCTCTTAAATTTTCGATGAAAAACATATATGGACTCAATGAAGGAGAAGTTTTTTGGGCTGCATCAGACATTGGTTGGGTAGTTGGGCATAGTTTTATTATTTACGGTCCGCTTTTTAATAGAAATACTTCTATTATCTACGAAGGAAAACCAATTATGACACCAGATGCAGGCACAACTTGGCGTGTAATTGAAGAATATAAAGTTTCTGTAATGTTCACTGCTCCTACTGCAATTAGAGCTATTAAAAAAGAAGACCCAAATGGCGAATTCATCAAAAAACATGACATTTCTAGCCTTAGAACTCAGTTTCTTGCAGGCGAAAGATGCGATGTTGCTACATTAGATTGGTACGAAGAAAAAGTAGGAATTACACCAATAGACCATTGGTGGCAAACAGAATCTGGCTGGCCAATGCTGAGCTTAATGCCTGGCGTAGAAGCAGCAGAAGTAAAAAGAGCTTCAGCAGGAAAACCAATCCCGGGATATGATATAAAAATTTTCGATGAAGAAGGCTACGAATTAGAACCTCACCACGAAGGTTATTTAGTGATAAAACTTCCGCTTCCTCCAGGTGCTTTATTAGGAATTTGGGGAGATTACGAGAGATTTCATTACGGATATTTGGCGAAATTCCCGGGTTATTATTTCTCTGGAGATGGAGCTATTAAAGACGAAGAAAATTATATTTTTATCTCAGGAAGAGTTGATGATATTATCAATGTTGCAGGACACAGACTTTCTACCGCCGAAATGGAAGAAGCCGTTTCTGGACACAAAGATGTTGCCGAATGTTGCGTGGTAGGAATTGAAGACGAACTGAAAGGACAAATTCCATTTGGTTTGGCTGTATTAAAATCTGGCGTAGACATTTCTGAAGAGAATTTAGAAAAAGAAGTAATAAATATTGTAAGAGAAAAAATAGGCGCTGTAGCTTGTCTCAGAAATATTGTAGTGGTGAAAAGATTACCAAAAACACGTTCTGGAAAAATTTTAAGAAAAATGATTAGAACAATGCTTGATGGTAAAGAATTTCAAATTCCTTCAACAATAGACGACGAAACCATTATAGCAGAATTAGAAGAAAAATTTATAGAATACCGAAAATAATTTGAATTAAAAAAAATAGAAACAATCATGAAGAATTATGTAATAGACAATCTGCCAGATTATTTCAAACAATACAAAAAATCCATTAAAGACCCAAAAAAATTCTGGGACAAGATAGCTGATGAAAATTTTGTATGGTACCAAAGATGGAACAAAGTAGTAAAATTCGATATGGAAGAAGCCAAAATCGAATGGTTTAAAGGAGCAAAACTCAATATTACTAAAAACTGTCTAGACAGACACCTTAACTTAAGAGGTGATAAAACTGCTATCATTTGGGAACCAAATAATCCAGATGAAGAAGCACAGCATATTTCTTATAAAGAACTCCACGAAAGAGTTTGTAAAATGGCAAATGTACTTACAGAATTGGGCATCAAAAAAGGTGATATAGTTTGCATCTATCTTCCTATGATCCCAGAATTGGCAGTTACGATGCTGGCTTGTGCTAAAATGGGAGCGGTACATTCAGTAATTTTTGCAGGATTTTCTGCTTCTGCCGTTGCTACTAGAGTGAATGATTGCGAAGCGAAAATGATTATCACTTCAGATGGAAGCTACAGAGGAAATAAAGCGATTGATTTAAAAGGAATTATAGACGAAGCTGTAGAAAAATGCCCAACTGTAGAAAAAGTTTTGGTGGTAAAAAGAACCAATACTGATATTAAAATGAAAGAAGGTAGAGATTTCTTGTTAGACGATTATTACCCTCAAGCTTCCGCAGATTTTGTGACTAAAATAATGGATGCCGAAGACCCTTTATTCATTCTTTACACTTCTGGTTCTACAGGAAAACCAAAAGGAATGCTTCATACTACGGCTGGTTATATGGTTTACACCGCATATACCTTCAAAAATGTATTTAATTATAGAGAAAACGACATCTATTGGTGTACTGCAGATATTGGCTGGATTACAGGACACTCTTACATTTTGTACGGACCACTTTTAAATGGTGCTACAACTGTAATTTTCGAAGGTGTACCTACTTATCCAGAACCAGACAGATTCTGGGAAGTGATAGAGAAACATAGAGTTAACCAATTTTATACTGCCCCAACTGCTATTCGTTCTTTAGCTAAAGAATCTTCTGGTTGGGTAGAAAAACATGATTTATCTAGTCTTAGAGTAATTGGTTCGGTAGGAGAACCTATCAACGATGAGGCTTGGCATTGGTACAACGACCATGTTGGCAAGAAAAAATGCCCAATTGTAGATACTTGGTGGCAAACCGAAACTGGCGGAATTATGATTTCCCCACTCCCATTTGTTACCCCTACTAAACCTACTTATGCTACACTTCCACTTCCGGGAATTCAACCAGTTTTAATGGATGAAAAACGCAACGAAATTACCGGGAATCAAGTGGACGGAGCTCTTTGCATTAGATTTCCTTGGCCAGGTATCGCCCGAAGCATTTGGGGAGACCATCAACGTTACAAAGAAACTTATTTCTCTGCATTTCCTGGTAAATATTTCACGGGAGATGGCGCTTTGAGAGACGAAGTAGGTTATTACAGAATTACGGGTAGAATGGACGATGTAATCATCGTTTCGGGGCATAATTTAGGAACTGCACCTATTGAAGACAGCATCAACTTGCATCCAGCAGTTGCAGAATCTGCAATTGTAGGTTTCCCTCACGACATTAAAGGAAATGCACTGTATGGTTTTGTAATCTTGAAAGAATCTGGCGAAGAAAGAGACAAAGAAAATTTAAGAAAAGAAATTAATATGTTGATTTCGGACACTATTGGGCCTATTGCAAAATTAGATAAAATACAATTTGTATCTGGATTGCCAAAAACACGCTCTGGAAAAATTATGCGTAGAATATTGAGAAAAATTGCCGAAGGAGATTTCAGTAATTTCGGTGATACTACTACCCTTCTAAACCCAGAAATTGTAGATGAAATTAAAAATGAAAGAATTTAAAAAATTTTAACATTCAAACTCAGTGAAATTAACTTGCTTTTGAAAAGTTGAAATCATTTCCAAAGAGAACCTCACCTAAAAAGTGAGGTTTTTTTGTTAACTTTAAAAAAAATTCAAAAATGAAATATTTATTGATAACCATTTCTCTATTATCTTTGCTATCTTGTGGAAATAAGACTTTAACCGAAGATGATATTCAAAAGATATTAGATTCTTCTAAAATATATAATGAATATACTTTGAAAAAGGATTTTAAAATTGAAACTATTAATAATAAATTAGATAGTAAAGTTCTAAATAGTATTATTTTACAGAAAAACTTTAAGTCTTACTATATTGCAGATTTTAATAAAGATGGTTACAAAGATTATCTAGTAAATTTAGATTTAAAACCACAAAAAGATTCCTCATCTATTATAATTCAACCTCTTTCCGAGTACAAAAATCTTGTTATTTTATTATCAAAAAACAGAAAAGAATTTGTAATTCTTTTAATTAAAGTATTATAATTTGCATATTTATCTTCTAATAAAAAGTTGGCATAAGTAGTTCCATCAAATGGTTCTCCATCTACAAATGCAGGCGAAATAGGAGCTAAAGCAACTGCTTGCATTGGCGTGGTAAACTGATTATCATTAGAAACCCTGTCTATACTTGTTCTAGAAAATCCTAAACTTAAACCTAATTTTAATTTATCTGTTGGGCTTGCACTAACATTCAACCTTGCTGTGTTTCTATCCAAATCATTACTTCTAATAATCCCTTTGGTATCATTATTAGAAGCTGTAAACATGTAGTTATATTTATCATCACCACCAGAAACAGAAAAATCTGCATCTCTTACACTTCCATTTTGAAAAATATAGTCTTGCCAATCGGTATCTATTACACCGTTTCTCCAATCGGTATTGTTAGAATAAGCATCCAATCTTCTTTCTACATATGCTTCACTAGCCCAAGAACTATTTCTACCTGCTTCTAAAAATAACTCTACATATTGTTTTGCATTAAGCCATTTTACTTTATTAGTAGGCGCACTAAAACCTTGAGACAAGTTTAAAGTAAGCTTAGGCTTCCCTTTTTTACCAGTTTTTGTTGTAATTAAAATTACACCGTTACTACCTCTAGAACCATAAATTGCAGCAGATGAAGCATCTTTCAAAATTTCTATAGATTCTATTTCAGTTGCACTTAGCGTAACCAATGGGTTCACAGGCGCTCCGTTGGTAGATTCGTCTGAATTAATCATCGGGATTCCATCAATTACATAAAGAGGACTCGTTCCTGCGCTGATACTTGCAGAACCACGTACATTGATATTAAACCCAGACTCTAATTTACCATTGGTTTGATTAACCCTTACCCCAGCTGCTTTTCCAACGATTGAATTTTGAAAATTAGCATTTGGAACTTCCTTAATAGACTCTGAACTAATTTTCGCCACATTGTCTGTAAGTTTCGCTTTGGTAGATTTTCCATAACCTACCACTATTACCTCATCTATTTTTCTTTCGGTAGCAGCCGTGTCTTTTTTCTGACCATAAACTCCTACACCCATGAAAAACAATGAAGCAACAGATACTTTTAGTACATTTTTTTTCATATCAAATTAATTTTTCACAATATTAACAATAAATTCAATTTTAACAAAATTTTAACAAGAAAACATTCAATTTACCCAACACTAAATAATAAAATTAAAAGAACGATAAAAAATTATCATTTTTGCAAATTATTTTAAAAGATAGTAACTAGACTATAGGGTAAATTTATCTCCATTAAGATAAATATCTAGCAAAATAGAATTTGCACCCAATTTATCTCCTTTTATTTTTTGAGATTTTTTAGGATTCTTAAAAACAATTACTTGAGCTTTTCCCACTACTTCTACCAAACCATTTTTAACTAAAATTGCTGTACCTTCGTCTATTCCAATTCCTTTAAAAGTGGGATTTTCAATAATTAAAGACAACAATCTGTTATACCTACTTCTTACCACAAAATGCTGGTCTATTACTGCTGAAGTAATAAAACCTAGCCCTTGTTTTGTTTCTACATTTTTAATTTCAATATTATCGAATGTATTTTCGTAATCTTTGTATTTTAATTGATTACCAGTAATCATTACTTCACTCATCACCGCAGCACCTGCGCTAGTTCCAGCTATCATTTTTCCATTTAGATAAGCAGATTTAAGCAAATCTTTAACCTCTGGATTAGAATTGATGGTTTCCATAAATCTCACCTGATCACCTCCTCCAATATAAATGAGTTTTGCGTTTTTAAGAGAATCCAATTTAGATTTAGAAAGCTTTTCGTCCTTCTTAAAGGCACAATTCAAAGTTTTAAGATTTCTTTTTTCGAATTGTTGTTTTGCATAGTAAAAAGAAGAGTCTTGCTCTTCACTAGCATGCGGAAAAATCGCTACAAAATCACCAATTTTCAAGCCTGCTTCGTTTACCATTCGATCCACCAAAAAATCTGGTCTAGAACCACCACCTATAATAAATAATTTTCCTTTTGGAAGTTGAGCATTTAAGAAAAACCCAACAAATAGAATTAAAAAGGGTATAAATTTCTTCATAGGCAATTCGTTATTTATAAATTTCAATATTTATTTCTCCATCTTCGGTTACGGTACCTCTGTACATTCCTTCTGTGTTGAAAGTCATAGCAATGTTTCCATTTTTATCAAGGGCAATCATACCGCCATCACCGCCTAATTTTTCTATTTCTAGCATTACTTCTTCAGTAGCAGTTTTTACATCTTTATTCTGATATTCGTATTTTGCAGCAACCGTTCTGGCAGCAGAAGTTCTAATATAAAATTCGCCCCAACCCGTACCAGAAATTCCTACATTTTTATCAGCGTAAGTTCCTGCTCCAATTATCGGAGAATCTCCTACTCTACCATATTTTTTATTGGTCATTCCGCCAGTAGAAGTTCCGGCAGAGATGTTTCCTTCTTTATCTAAAGCTACACAACCTACCGTTCCAAATTTTCTATCTACCCAATAATTACTAGGATAGTGTAGATTATTCATTGCATTTGGTTGATTGGCATTAAGTTCTGCTTTCTTTACTTTTTGAAGAGCATTCCATCTTTTTTCCGTCCAGAAATATTTAGGACTTACGATTTCTAAACCTTCTTTTTTTGCAAATTGCTCTGCTCCTTTCCCTACCATCATTACATGTTCAGACTTTTGCATCACAGCCAAAGCTGCTTTTATAGGGTTTTTAACTACCGTAACACCAGCTACCGCACCAGCAGATTTATCTTTACCATACATTATAGATGCATCCAATTCATTTCTGCCATCATTGGTAAAAACAGCACCTTTTCCGGCATTAAAAAGTTGACTATCTACCATCACAACAATTG
>JADHED010002681.1_pt1 | contig 11638 bp, 8 predicted proteins | sample 8952041 | NCBI WGS metagenome assembly JADHED01 (sample SAMN16124423, study PRJNA663239) | bioreactor sludge metagenome | isolation source: sludge (control) | place: India:Bengaluru | collected 2018-09-08
GCGATGCCTTGTTCACCGATTATGACAATGACGGCTGGTCTGACCTGATCCTGGCCGGGGAGTGGATGCCCGTTACGGTGCTTAAAAATGAAAAGGGACGGTACCGGAATGTGACCGCGGCAACGGGTCTGGCGCCCATGACCGGCTGGTGGAACAGCCTGGCGGGTGGGGACTTCGATAACGATGGCGATATCGATTATATCGCCGGAAATCTGGGAGAGAACACCTTTTACAAAACATCGCCTTCCAGGCCGGTGGGTATTTATGCCAAGGATTTCGACAACAACGGGAGTTACGATGCATTTCCCTCACAATACCTGATCACCAGCCAGCAGGATACCACCTGGCGCGAGTATCCGGTGCATACGCGGGATGATGTAGTGAAACAGATGATCAGCATGCGGTCGAAGTTCCAGAATTACAAGTCATTTGCCATTTCCTCCGTCGATAAGCTATTCTCCCCTGAGCAAATGAAGGACGCACTGGTATTGAAAGCCAAGTGTTTTACCTCGGCATACATCCGGAATGACGGAAACGGGAAATTCTCCCTGAACCCCCTTCCGGTGCAGGCCCAGTTGTCGGTGTTGAACGGGATGACGGTGGACGATTTTAACGGGGATGGCAACCTCGACGTGCTGATGAATGGAAACGACTGGGGTACTGAAGTGTCGGTAGGCCGGTATGATGCGTTGAACGGTTTGGTGCTTGTGGGCGATGGAACCGGCAACTTCAGGAATTTGTCCATTCTCGAAAGCGGGATTTTCATTCCCGGTAACGGAAAAGGACTCGTGAAACTGGAAATGGCTGATGGCAAATACGCCGTGGCGGCGGGACAGAACCGGGGTCCCCTCAAGGTGTTTGAACTGAAAAGAACTGTGGACCAGGTGCGGTTGAAGCCGGACGATATGTGGGCGGACATCGTTTTTGAGGACGACAGGCGGCAGCGGCAGGAGTTTTATTACGGAAGTTCTTTTCTGTCGCAGCAGGCGCGGTTTTTGGCAGTGACGGCAAACGTGAAGGAGGTTGGTATAGCAAGTTGGCGAGGAACCAGGAAGCTTGAGATGAAGAAGTAAGGCGTAGTTACAAACTACGCCTAGCGGTGAGGAATTAAGGCGTAGTTACAAACTACGCCTAGCGGTGAGGAATTAAGGCGTAGTTACAAACTACGCCTAGCGGTGTCAAATGATAATGAATAACTAAAAACTAAAAACTAAAAATGAAAAGAAGAATTACCATGAAAGATTCCAGGAAGAATAATTATCCCCCGCCGGCGGGGGCAGGGGGTGGACTTACCTTAGTTTCCTCCGTTGCCCTTGCCCTCCTTGCCTTTTCCTGCACCGGAAAGAAATCCGCTTTGCCTGGCGACACCGACATCCTGCATCAAAACCAGGACCTGCTGACCGAGGTAATCATTTACGATGTGTTCACCCCGCCGGTAGCCAGCCGTATTTATGTGTATTCATCGCTGGCATCCTATGAGGCTATACGGTATGCGCAACCCGGATCGCCTTCCATTGCCGCAAAGCTGAAAGATTTTGGTCCCATGCCCGAGCCGCAGTCCGGCAAGGAGTACAACTACACCCTGGCTGCCAGCCGGGCTTTTTTCACGGTGGCACATAACATTAAGGTATTCTCGGTGGATTCATTGAAATCGTATGAAGACAATCTGTTTCAATCCTTCAAGGAAAATCTGGATGATTCGGTATACGCCCGTTCTGAAGCTTTCGGAGACAGCGTGGCAGCAGTGATTCTTAGAAGGGCAAAAACCGACGGATACCTGGCTTCGCGCGGAAAGGAGAAATACCTCGGCAGCAATGATGCCGGCAAATGGCGGCCCACCCCTCCCGATTATATGGATGGTGTGGAATGGTGCTGGAACACCATGAAGCCCATGGTGATGGATTCAGCATCACAGTTCAAACCGGCACCCCCGCCCCCGTTCAGCATGGATACCAACTCATACTATTACAAACAGCTATGGGAGGTATACCAGATCGGGAAAAACCTCACTGATGAACAACGTACCATCGCCAGGTACTGGGATGACAATCCCTTTGTGGTGGAGCATTCGGGACATATGATGTTCGCAAATAAAAAGATCACTCCCGGCGGGCACTGGATGGGGATTACGGCCATTGCCTGCAAGCAGTCAGGCGCTGACGCCGTGAAAACGGCAAAAGCCTATGCCCTTACATCCATTGCACTTTATGATGCCTTCATTTCCTGCTGGGATGAAAAGTACCGCAGCAGCACCATCCGTCCCGTTACCCTGATCAATGAAAGCATCGATGTTTCCTGGGCGCCCTTCCTGCAAACCCCGCCCTTCCCCGAGTACACAAGCGGACACAGCACCATTACCGCCAGTGCGGCCGAAGTGCTGACCGACCTTTTCGGCGATAACTTTGCCTTTCAGGATACAAGCGACCTGCGGTATATCGGCATGCAACGGCATTTCAATTCCTTCCGCGAAGCCGCTGCCGAAGTGTCGATCAGCAGGGTTTACGGCGGCATTCATTACCGCTACAGTGTCGACATCGGAGCCGAGCAGGGCAAGAAACTTGGGGAAATGATTGTGTCAAAGATGAAATAAACCGAAACCTGACACGACCAGACCCGGATAGTAATATACATATTAAGAGCATATTAACAGCCGTAACAACCTTGCGGCTGTTTTTTTTGTCAAAAAAATCCGATTTTTCTTGACATATAAGAAACTTATATATAATATTGACATATAAAAGAGAGTTATATATAATGAAGGAAGTGTTATGGAGGATGGAAGAAGGAAGAAGGAAGATGGAAGAAGGAAGAAGGAAGAAGGAAGAAGGAAGAAGGAAGATTAAAAACAGAATTTTTCTTTTCTTCCATCTTCGATCTTCCATCTTCGATCTTCCATCTTCGATCTTCCATCTTCGATCTTCCATCTTAAATCTTCAATCCAATGATATCTACCGAATTACTCAAAGGCTCCCTGAAATCGATCGTACTGAAACTCCTGGCAGAGAACGGGAGGATGTATGGCTACGAAATCACCCGCATGGTGGAAGAACTCACCGCCGGAAGGATCAAACTGACATACGGGGCGTTGTACCCGGTATTGCACAAACTGGAAGTGGAGGGTTCGGTGGTGACCGAGACGGAAAACTTCAACAACCGGACGCGCATCTACTACAGCCTCACACCTACCGGCGAAAGCTTTGCCGCAGAGAAGATACGTGAACTTGAGGAATACATGGAGGTAATGGGACTGTTTCTCAAACCCAACATGCGCCCCGGGTTGATTTCGGGCAATTAACCTGATAATGCTTCACTATGGAAATTGTACTGCGGCCTGAAGAGGTTCAAAAAGTAAGGCAGGAAGTGATGCAGGCGGGAATCAGTTTTTCCCACCTTGATGATGACCTGATCGACCACCTGTGTTGTGATGTGGAGGATGAGATGGAAGGCGGACATTCCTTTGAAAAAGCATGGAACAGGGTCAGGCTGAAAATAGGTCTTGGCGGATTGGAGCGCATTCAGGAGGATACCTTGTATGTAATCAATAAAAAATACCGGATCATGAAAAATGCAATGAAAATTTCGGGATTTCTGGCGCCGCTTCTCCTGGTATCGGGCACAATTCTCAGAATGGAACACTTACCAGCCGCGGGAATCCTGCTTTCGGCATGGTTTATATTGTTATCGTTCGTTTTTTTACCAAGTGCCTTGTATGTAAGTTTTACGGAAGTGAGCAACCGCAGCAAAAAATGGACCTACGTGATGGGATTTATGGGCACCTTTTTCACGTCGATGGGATTTCTGTTCAAAGTCCAGCATTGGCCTGGCACTTCGGTCATCCTGTTACTTGGGTTTTTGCTGATCATCCTGGTCTTTCTTCCCATGGTTATGGTAAACCGGATCCGCGATAAGATCGATCCGGTTCCGGGGCACATTTATGTAATCGCCCTGGCGGGGTTGATTATCAGCCTTACCGCATTTCTTTTCAAGGTGATGCATTGGTCGGGGTCTGGCATGCTGATGATTTCAGGCCTGGTCATGCTTGTCTTTGTTGCTTTTCCAGTGTATGTCGTGAAAACAAGTAAAGATAACCTGCATGTAACAGGAAGTTTCGTTTTTGTTGTGATGGCCCTGATCTGGTTCGTGGTACCGGTTACCCTGATTTCGTTGAATAACCCTGTTCCCAATTACGAAGCAGCCATGGCCGACAACCGGATGATGGAGGCAGACCTGGCCAGGATCGGGGACCGTAACCGGGAATTGATTACCCGTCTAGAGGGCGATTCCATAGCCATCGGATTGGACCGTACTGCCGGAAACCTGATGCAGTTGCTTGACAACTGGAAACAGTCCCTTATTTTAGGCTACCGGGTGATACCGGACAGCAACTATTTTGACCAGTTACATCAATTTGAAACCCTGACACGGGCGGTCTCTGATGATCCTTTCTTTCAGAAAGAGGTTGCACAATATCTTTCTTACGCACCGGAATTGCGGGACGACCTGAAGGAGATATCCCTGAACAGCCTGGTATTTCTCGGACAGGGAATTGGGCTTGCCGAACAGGCGGCTCTTTTGGAAAGATCCAAAAATGCCGGAACATCACAGTTAATGAATTAATACCTCTGAACCATGAAAAACAGGATTTATTACCTGGGAATACTGATAACCCTTATTATCGCAAGCGGTTGTCTGTTCAAGATCATGCATGTTGCGGGAGCAAACATCCTTTTAACAGCAGGCCTGGTATCATTTGCACTCATTTTCCTCCCCCTGGCGGTAGTGAGCCTCTACCGGTCGGAAGAGAACCGGAGGCAACGCATCTTCTATATCCTTACAGGCATCGTACTTGCTGCAGATGCCATCGGCGTCCTGTTCAAGGTAATGCACTGGCCCGGCGCTGGTCCCCTGCTGCTGATCACGCTGCCGCTTCCCTTTCTTGTATTGTTACCGTATTTCATGCTGATGCATCCGGATGAAAAGCGGGTGAATTACACAAACTTTGTCGCCATATTGTTCTTTTTTGCCTATGATGCCACCATTGCAGCATTGCTATCCACCAGTGTGTCAAAGAATATCACAGACGGGTATTTGCTCAATGCGGCCGCGTTTCAGGAAAGAGCAGCTGTGCTTCAGGAAAAGGCAGCACGGTTGAATACGGAGGAGGCAGGTAAAAAGGCTGACATGCTTTGCCGGGATATTGGCAATTTGCGTAAGGAATTGATCGAAAGCTACTCCGGGAATGCGGACAAGGTTATGAAAGATGCGACAACGATTGATTTCCTGGCAATAAAAAGAAAAGACAGCAGGGTGTATGTGGATACTGTTAAAGTTACCCAGATATTGGAGGAGCTCGGCAACCTGAGGCATCATACAGGGGAGCCTGCGGAGAATGATGGCCTGCAGCCGGAAGAAATACTGCGGGACGGGAATATCCTTGCCGCTGCCCTGGAACAACTCTGTCTGCTTGAATATGAAGTGCGGCTTGCAGAGGTCGAATCAACCACAATAAAAGTAGCGGAATAATATATGCAAAGGAAATGCGTTATTGGTATAACCAATTGATTGATTAACCCATAACGAACCTTTTGCAATGAAGTTGAACCACGCATTCTTCCTTACAGGCATGATGATTTGCGGTGCCATGTTGCCGGCCTCCGCCCAGGAAAAGAACAAGGGTGAATTCCATGGTACCCTCTCTACCGGATACAACCGCGGGTTTGGCCTCCGTGCCGCCGTGAGCAACCAGCACCTGTCGCCCGATCTGAAGTTCGGACTCCGCCTGGCTGCCGGCTGGACCATGCTGGACCCGGGAAACGCACTCGACGCCCGCCGCATCTTCATCAATAACAACACCAATGGCACACCGGAGAAGAAGGGCCATGCCTGGGACATCCGGCTCGATTTCATGAAACCGCGACCCGTATTTGGCATCAGCCACTCCTTCTTTGTATTTGGTCCCCGCTTTTCCTCCTTTGTAGGAGATTTCAATTATGTGGGCGGGAATGAGGATTTTGAGGTCAGGTCGAAGCAATGGGGCGCCGGTGCCGGTTTTGAGCACCATTTCCACCTGAGTCCCAAACTGGACCTGGCAGTGGAATACGGCGTTGATCTGTACGCCCCGAGCCGGCTTTACGGGCATGATACCTCCTACAGCCCCTGGGGTGACCATGTCAATCCCAATAACGACAACGAAAACGACGACCGCGAATTCCGTTACTGGGATGCCGACCGCGCCATCCGCCAGCCCGAAATCATGCCCCACCTCATGGTCGGACTCGAATTCGCGCTGTAGGATACCACCCCGACGGGGTCCCCCCACCCCGACAGGGTCCCCCCACCCCGTCGGGGTCCCCCCACCCCGTCGGGGTCCCCCCCATAGGCTCCGCCTGCATTTCTTCCATTCACATAATCTATTTGTCCTAACTTCGTATTAGAAATAGATACGAAATGGCGCCAACATCACGTGAATTTCAGGTGTTTGTAAAGCCGGTGGGGCCGGCGTGCAATATCGACTGCAGCTATTGTTACTATCTCGGCAAGGAGAAGCTGTATGATCCCGGCACGGTGTTTCACATGAAGGATGATGTGCTGGAACGGTATATCATACAGCATATTGAAGCATCAACGGAACCGGCGATTTCCTTTTCCTGGCACGGAGGGGAGCCGTTGCGGGCGGGACTGCGTTTTTTCCGGAAGGTGGTGGAGTTGCAGCAAAAGTACATTCCCCGGGGTCGGACCATTGTAAATGGCATGCAGACGAACGGCACCCTGGTGAATGATGCATGGGCCTCCTTTCTCGCAGAAAACAAATTTTTCATCGGACTGAGTCTCGACGGCCCCGAAAACCTGCACAACATCCACCGCCTGACACGCGACGGAAAGCCCACTTTTCACCAGGTGATGCACGGGTATGACCTGCTGGTGATGCATGGGCTTGATCCTGAAATCCTGTGCGTGGTGAATTCAGTAAATGCCTTATATCCCTTAGAGGTATACGGATTTTTCAGACAGCTCGGGGCTCCGTTTCTTACCTTCATTCCCCTTGTCGACCGGATGCAGGGTGGACCCTCACCGGTAACGCCGGCATCGGTTTCTCCGGAGGATTTCGGCACCTTTCTCTGCCGTATTTTCGACGTATGGAAAGAAAAAGATATTGGCAAGGTTAAGATACAAATTGTGGAGGAAGCCTTGCGGACGGCATTCGGACAGGATCACACCCTGTGCATATTCAAGGAGGAATGCGGCGGCGTGCCGGTGGTGGAACACAACGGAGATTTTTATTCCTGCGACCATTTTGTAAGTCCGGAACACCATCTTGGCAATATCAGAACCACCGCCCTGGCGGATCTTCTTGACAGCGACCGGCAAAAGGCATTCGGGAGGGCAAAACGGGACACCCTTCCCCGCTACTGCAGGGAATGCGAGGTGCTGGACATGTGTCATGGCGAATGCCCGAAAAACCGGTTTATCCTCACACCAGACGGAGAGCCGGGCCTAAACTACCTGTGCGCAGGATACAGGAAATTCTTCAACCATATCCGGCCGTTTGCAAAGGCCGTGGCCGGGGTCTGGAAGGAAAGGGAACTGAACACTGAACAAGGAACACCGAATGATGAACTTCGAAGGGAAAGCACTTCATGATTCATCATTCGGTGTTCGATGTTCGGTGTAAAAAGGCCATTTTTACTTCAGCTTCTCCTTAAAAAACGCCACCGTCCGTTCCCATGCCAGTTTGGCGGCTTCGGCATTATATCGTTCAGGATTGGTGTCGTTATTAAATGCATGCTTGGTATTGGGATACGTGTACAACTGGTAGGCGATCCCGGCTTTTTTCAGGGCTTCTTCAAATCCCGCGATTCCGGCGTTGATCCGTTCATCGTCACTCGCATAGTGAGCCAGGATCGGGGCTTTGATTTTGGGAACGTCTTCAGCTGCCGGCACCGAACCGTAATAGGGAACGGCTGCATTCAGTTTCGGATCGTTCACCGCTACCTGGTTTGTCATGGCGCCACCCCAGCAAAATCCGGTGCAGCCGACCTTGCCGTTCGACAGCGGATTTGTGCGCAGGTATGCTGCGGCAGCCACATAATCGCGGGTGGTTCTGGCGTCGTCGAGGGCCCGCATTTTGGCCATGGCCTGTTCGCGGTCGGTCGGTGAGCCGCCGTCACGTGAAAGGGCATCGGGGGCCAAGGCAAGAAAACCTTCCTTGGCGAAGCGCCGGGTGACGTCTTCGATATGCGGATTCAATCCCCATATCTCATGGATCACGATCACGGCAGGGTGTTTTTTACCATCGTCGGGCCGGGCCAGGTAGGCCTTCATTTCACCGCCTTCCACGGGGAAGGTTATGTATTCTGTAGCCAGTCCTTCTTCCTTTTTCAGTGCTTCGCGGACAGGAGCCGCGGCAGCCCTGCTTTCAAGCTGGGGCAACAGCATGAGGGCAGCAGCGGTGCCGCCGGCATACAGGGCGAGTTTCCGGAGAAAACAGCATGAGGGCAGCAGCGGTGCCGCCGGCATACAGGGCGAGTTTCCGGAGAAAATCCCGCCTGTCGATTCCTCCTTTGAGGTAATCGTCATACAGTCCTTTAATTTTCGGGTCCATGGTTTATGCTTGATTTATTCCGAAGATACGGCAATTTTTTAAGAAGTCGTGCAGTCATGCAGTCGTGCAGTCGTGCAGTTTTAATTCTTCCTTCTTCCTTCTTCCTTCTTCAGTCTTTAATCTTCCTCGTCCCTCCTGGTGGACAATTCTGCTTCAGGTACCGCGTGAGGAGGGAGTAGAGGTGCCGTTGGGTATTGGCGCCTTCGTAGATGGAATGCGACCGGTTGGGATATTCCATCATGGTAAAGGGCTTGTTATAGCGGATCAGTTCATTGACGACCCTTTCGGTGTTCTGGTAGTGTACATTATCGTCTCCCGAACCATGCACAATCAGCAGGTTTCCCTTCAGGTTCCTGGCAAAGTTCACCGGTGAACCTTCATAGTAATCCCGTGTATTGTCTGAAGGAAGACCCATATACCGCTCCGTGTACACGTTGTCATACAGGTGCAGGTCGGAAAGGGGAGCAACCGCCATACCGGTTTTATAGATTCCGGGATACCGGAACAACAGGTTGAGGGTCATGCTGCCTCCGCCGCTCCAGCCCCAGACGGCCACCCTGGAGGAATCGATGAAGTCCCACTCCAGCACTTTTCTGGCTGCCATTGCCTGGTCATGCGAATTAATCCGGCCTACCTGTTTATAAATGCTTTTACGCCAGGCGGCGCCATTCAGGCAGGGGGAACCGCGGTTGTCCATGGCAATCACCACATAGCCCTGCTGGGCAAGAAAGATGTGCCATAGATTCGGCCATTGGTTGAGGGCTACCTGTTCCCACGGTTCTCCGTAAACATGGAACAGGACAGGGTACTTTTTCTGGGGATCGAAATACAGGGGCCTTGTAATGCTGCCGGTTACGTTCACACCATCGTGGGTGGTAACCGTAAAAAATCCGGTTTCGGGCCATTTCAGCTTTTCAGCTTTCTTTTTATAGGCAGCATTGTCTGCCAGCACCCCGATTACGCGGTGGGAAGGCAATGCCACCAGGCTGGTGACGGGCACATCAGTGATACTCGAATGTTCGTGGAGGGCATATTTTCCGCCGGGCGACACGTTGTAATTATTCATGCCGGCCAAAGGTCCCGGTGTGATCCTGAGGGTATCTCCCTTACCGGACAAGGAGACGGAATAGAGATACCGTTCCGTGGTGTTGCGGGGGGAGGCGCTGAAATAAACCACCTTGTCATTGACCGCGTAGGTTCGTGCCACATCATAGGTACCCGGTGTCAGGAGTACTTTTTCTCCTGTCGCCAGGCTGATCCGGATCAGGTGCCGCCAACCGTCTGTTTCTGTCATTCTCAAAACGGCTTTTCCATGGTCGGCCGTCAGCAGGTCCTCCATTTCCCATCCGTCGGCTGTAACATCAGGGTAGGAAATATCAACCCAGGTTTTTTCGGTTTCTTCATAAATGGTACGAAGTGCTCCGGTCGAAACCGTGTAGACATACAGGGTAAGGTGGTTCTGCAGCCGGTTGAGCTGCTGGATGAGCAGTTCATTGTCGCTGACCCACTGCATCCGGGGAATGTAGTTTTCTTTGGGATTTCCGGGAATGGGAATCCATACCACCTTGTGATCACCGGTCTGTACGATACCGACCCTGCAGGCGGAAGGAGGCTGGCCGACCATGGGGTACTGGATGGGAATGACCCTGGAATAGACGGAGTCGGTGTTGTTGATCATGTAAAAATTGCGGGTGTCGGATGCATCAAGTTGCCAGAAGGCGATACAGGATCCGGAGGCATTACATCGGAACCCGTCACGGCAGCCGAATTCCTCTTCATAGACCCAGTCGAAAGTACCGTTGATGATTCCCCCGTTGCCGTCGGAAGTCAGTTGTGTCGTTTCTCCGGTGGACAGGTTTTCAATATAGAGATTGAAATCATGCACATAGGCAGCATAACGGTTGTCGTTTGAAAGCTTGGCGAACATCAGGGAGGATTCCGGGAAGGAGGCCCCCAGCCGGCTTAGCCTGCCTGTCGATAGATCAGCCACCCAGAAATCCCCTTTGGTATTGCTTCTCCAGACCCTGCTGCTGTTGGTGAAAATCAGGGCCCTGGATTCATCGGCAGAAAGTGTAAATGACTCAATATCAATAGGCATTTTGTCGTCCGCCGGAATCAGTTTTGTTGCAGGCAGAAAAACCGACCGCTTCTGCGTAGCGGCATCCACACGGATCAGGTCTTCCCGTCCCGGAATTGAAGCGTTGGGCGTGCGGAGAATATAAGCATTGCCCTGTTGCAGCCATTGAATTTCAGGAGCCTGCTGCAGCAGGAATTCTGCGGAGTTGAAAATTCTGTCGATACTTAGAAGTCCCGTGTCGGCAGGGGATTGGGCGGATAGGCACACAACCTGAACACCTGTAAGCCATACCCCAATGAAAAATGATCTGAAACTCATAAAAACTATATCTGAAATTTAAATTAATCCAATCTCCGCTCGCCCCTCGACTCCGCTCGCCCCTCGCTCGGGGTGACGGCACACCCACACCCACACCCACACCCACACCCAATCGTCCCTTGTCCCTAGAAAGTACTTGCAATCGCCTTCACCGGGTTCAGCCTCGATGCGGAGAGCGCGGGCATGAGTCCTGCAATGATCCCCGTTGCTGTGCTGATAAAGAGTCCCATAGCCACATTGCCGGCACTCAGAAAGATTTCGAATTCTTTGGAACGCGCGATAAGGGTGCCGGAGTAGATCAGCAGCAGTCCCAGGATCCCGCCGAGCAGCGACAGCAACACCGATTCATACAGCACTTCCAGGATGATGTAATAGTTTTTGGCGCCGAGGGCTTTCTGGATGCCGATAATGGGGGTGCGTTCCTTTACGGAAACAAACATGATGTTGGCGATTCCGAAGGCACCTACAAGCACGGCAAAAATTCCGATCAGCCAGCCGGCGGCGTTCACCACCTTGAAGATCTGGTCGATCCCGGCGCTGATGAGGCTTGTTTCATTCATGGCGAAGTTGTCGCCTGCACGGGGACTGAGGCGGCGGATCGACCGCATATGCTGCCGGATTTCCGATTCCAGGGCATCCAT
>JADHED010002734.1_pt1 | contig 11633 bp, 12 predicted proteins | sample 8952041 | NCBI WGS metagenome assembly JADHED01 (sample SAMN16124423, study PRJNA663239) | bioreactor sludge metagenome | isolation source: sludge (control) | place: India:Bengaluru | collected 2018-09-08
CTTGCGCAGGGCGACGGTGACGTTCACGCCGGAGTCCTTCAGATTCTGGGCATGGGCATGGCCTTGAGAGCCGTAGCCGACGATGGTGACTTGCTTGCCCTTGATCAGGGAGAGGTCGGCGTCTTTGTCGTAGTAAACCTTCATGTCATTTCCTTTTCAAATAAATCGGTTAGTTCTGCGTAGCTAGATTTTGAGGATGCGGTCGCCGCGGCCGATGCCCGAGGCGCCGGTGCGCACGGTTTCCAGAATCGCGCTGGTGTCGATGGCTTCGAGGAAGGCGTCCAGCTTGGAGCCGGAGCCGGTCAGTTCGATGGTGTAGCTGCCGTCGGCAACGTCGATGATGCGACCGCGGAATATGTCCGACATACGCTTCATTTCTTCACGATGCACACCGGTTGCCTTGACCTTGACCAGCATCAGTTCACGCTCGATATGACGACCATCGGACAGATCCAGCACCTTGACGACATCAATCAGCTTGTTGAGTTGCTTGATGATCTGCTCGATGACCTCGTCGGAGCCTGAGGTGACGATGGTCATGCGGGATAGCGTTGCGTCCTCGGTCGGAGCCACGGTCAGCGATTCGATGTTGTAGGCGCGTGCCGAAAACAAGCCGGCAACGCGCGACAGGGCGCCGGCCTCGTTTTCCATCAGCAGAGAAATGATGTGACGCATTACAGGTCCTCCGCCAGGATGATTTCAGACAGACCCTTGCCGTTCGGCACCATGGGGAACACGTTTTCTTTCTGGTCGGTGATGAAATTCATGAACACGAAGCGATCCTTCATCGCAAAGGCTTCCTTCAGCGCGCCTTCCACGTCTGCTGAATGGTCGATGTGCATGCCGACATGGCCATAGGATTCCGCCAGTTTGACAAAATCCGGCAGACTGTCCATATAGGACTCGGAATAGCGGTTCTCGTAGAAGAATTCCTGCCACTGGCGCACCATGCCCAAGTAGCGGTTATTCAGCAGAATGACCTTGATCGGCAGGTGATACTGCTTGCAGGTGGACATTTCCTGAATGTTCATCTGGATGCTGCCTTCGCCGGTGATGCAGGCAACTTGGGCGTCGCGGTGAGCGAACTGAACACCCATGGCATAGGGCAGGCCGACGCCCATGGTGCCCAGGCCGCCGGAGTTGATCCAGCGACGCGGCTTGTCGAACTTGTAGTACTGGGCCGCCCACATCTGGTGCTGGCCTACGTCGGAGGTCACATAGGCTTCGCCCTTGGTGACTTCCCACAGTTTTTCGATCACATACTGCGGCTTGATGATGGGGCTGTTGCGGTCGTAGCTCAGGCACTTGCGATCACGCCAGGCATCGATCTGCTGCCACCAGGCCTTGAGGGCGTTGGCGTTCGGGCCCTTGTCGCCTTCCGCCAGCAACTCCAGCATGTCGGCGAGCACGCTCTTGACGTCGCCCACGATGGGCACGTCCACCTTCACGCGCTTGGAGATGGAGGAGGGGTCCACATCGATGTGAATGATCTTGCGCGGGTTCTCAAAGAAGTGAGACGGGTTGCCGATCACGCGGTCGTCGAAGCGCGCGCCCACAGCGAGCAGCACGTCGCATTCCTGCATCGCCATGTTGGCTTCCAGTGTGCCGTGCATGCCCAGCATGCCGAGGCACTGCTTGTCCGTGGCCGGGTAGCCGCCCAACCCCATGAGGGTGTTGGTCATGGGGAAGCCGAGTTGACGGACCAGTTTTGCCAGCAGGTCGGATGCATCGCCCAGCACCACGCCACCGCCGGTGTAGATCATCGGGCGCTTGGCTTCCAGCAGCAACTTCAGGGCTTTCTTGATCTGGCCTGAGTGGCCTTTCAGCACCGGATTGTAGGACCGCAGGCTCACCGATTCCGGATACTCGAATTTTGCGGTCTGGGCCGTGATGTCCTTGGGGATATCCACGACGACCGGGCCGGGGCGTCCGCTGGCCGCGATGTAGAACGCCTTTTTCATGGTCGCGGCCAAGTCCTTGATGTCCTTGACCAGGAAGTTGTGCTTCACACAGGGGCGTGTGATCCCCACCATGTCGCATTCCTGAAAGGCGTCCTGACCGATGGCTGCAGTCGGCACCTGGCCGGACAGCACCACCATGGGGATTGAATCCATGTAAGCCGTCGCGATGCCAGTGATGGCATTGGTCGCGCCAGGGCCTGAGGTGACGAGCGCTACGCCGACCTTGCCGGTCGAGCGTGCATAAGCGTCTGCGGCGTGAACGGCAGCCTGCTCGTGACGCACCAGAATGTGCTTGAAGCCATCCTGCTGGTAGATTGCGTCGTAAATGTTGAGCACCGCGCCGCCCGGGTAGCCGAAAACGAATTCGACCTTTTCCTCGTGCAGGCTGCGGATGACGATTTCTGCGCCGGTCAATTGCATAAATTCAATCAGTTGTGAAAATTTTGGAAATTACTGCGAAACCCTGAACAGTAGCGTTTCAGGCAGATTTGGTCAAGGCCAATCGTGAGTAGGGTTTTGTTTTGCTGTGCTAATCGCCGGGCGGAGCGACCTTGACGACTTCTTCAAAAGTGGTCAGGCCCGCGACGATTTTCTCGGCGCCGTTGATGCGCAGGGTTTTCATGCCTTCCTTGTAGGCCTGTGCCTTGATTTTTGCCAGATCCGCATCCTTGGTCACGAGTTTCCTCATCTCGGCCGAGATGGTCAGGATTTCGTACAACCCGGTCCGGCCACGATAGCCTGTCATGCGGCATTCCAGACATCCGGCCGCGACGCTGATCCGGGCGGGTTTGCTGAATTTCCAGGGGGATATCAGTTCAGTCCATTGTTCGTCGCTGATCACGCCATCCTGCTTGCAGTGCGGGCAGAGTGTGCGGGTCAGTCGCTGCGCCATGACACCTAGCAACGTGGCGTTGATGAGGTACGGTGGTACACCCAGTTCCATCAGGCGTGTAATGGCAGAAGGAGCATCGTTGGTGTGCAGGGTGGAGAGCACCAGGTGGCCTGTCAGCGCGGCCTGGATCGCCATTTCGGCGGTTTCGAGGTCGCGGATTTCGCCGACCATGATGATGTCCGGGTCCTGGCGCAACAGGGTACGGATGCCGTCGGCGAAATTCAGGCCAATGTTGGCTTGCACCTGCATCTGGTTGAACGAGGGCTCGATCATTTCGATCGGGTCTTCGACCGTGCTGACGTTCACCTCGGGCGTCGCAAGTTGCTTGAGGGTGGAATACAGCGTCGTCGTCTTGCCGGACCCTGTTGGGCCAGTGACGAGAATGATGCCGTTGGGTTGGGTGGTCCAGTGGGTCCAAGTCGCGAGTTGCTCCTTGGAGAAACCGAGGCTGGCGAAGTCGCGGACCAGGATTTCCGGGTCGAAAATGCGCATGACCAGTTTCTCACCGAATGCAGTCGGCATGGTGGACAAACGCAGTTCGATTTCGGTGCCATCCAGACTCACCGTCTTGATGCGGCCATCCTGTGGCCGGCGTTTCTCGATCATGTCCATGCGCCCCAGCAGTTTGATGCGGCTGGTGATGGCGTTGGTGATGTTGGCGGGGAGCTGGTAGACCTGATGCAGCACGCCGTCAATTCGGAAGCGCACGATGCCGACTTCCCGGCGCGGTTCCAGATGGATGTCGCTGGCGCGCTGCTCGAAAGCATATTCGAACAGCCAGTCGACGATGGTGACGACATGTTGTTCGTTGGCGTCGAGATTCTTGTTCTTGCCCAGTTCGATCAGCTGTTCCAGGTTCTGCACGCCCACCACCTGTCCAGCCTTGGCGGTGTTGGCGAGCTGGACGGAATTGGCGAGGCTGTAGACCTCGGGCAGGTAGCGGTTGATCTCGACCGGGTTGGCCATCACCAGCTTGATCTTGAGCTTGAGGATGCGCTCCAGGTCGGGGATCCAGTCGGTGCGGAACGGCTCGGCCGTGGCGATGATGACTTCGCTGTCGGTGACCTTGACCGGCATGATCTTGAGCCGCTCGGCATAGGCTTTCGATACTACCCCGGCAATTGCCCCGAAATTGAGTTTCAGCGGGTCGATGTGAAAGTAAGGGACGCCCAGGCGGCCAGCCAGCCATTCGGTGAGGAATTCCAGCGTGTAGGTTTTGCCGGGGGGGCGGGGGTTGAGCCATTGCTGCTCGGCGATGACGGCGAGCGGGTGGGTATTGGAGCTGTCGAGTTGTCGATCCTTGTAGAGTCGTTCGGCGACTTCCTTGATGACCATGCCATCATGCACCATCAGGCGCAGAATTTCGCCAAGCGACAATTTGTGGTCGTGTGGCGGCGGGGCTGGGAAGTGGTCTTTGCTCATGCCGGTATCATGTCCCTGTCTCGAAACGCATGGAGAGGTCGATGGCGCGAACGTTTTTGGTCAGGCTGCCGATCGAAATCCGGTGTACGCCCGTTTCTGCGACGGCGCGCACGTTGTCCAGCGTGATGTTACCAGAAGCTTCCAGTTGCGCGCGCCCGGCATTGAGTGCGACCGCCTCGCACATTTTCGCTGGGGTGAAATTGTCCAGCAGGATCAGGGTTGCGCCGGCTTCGAGCGCCACCGTCAGTTCCTCCAGGGATTCGACCTCGATCTGGATGGGCACGTCGGCAACAGTCCTTGCCGCCGACATCGCGGGCTGGATGCCGCCCGCCGCGGCAATATGGTTCTCCTTGATCAGGATGCCGTCATAGAGGCCGATGCGCTGGTTCCGGCCTCCGCCTACGGTGACCGCGTATTTTTCCGCCAGGCGCAGACCCGGCAAGGTCTTGCGGGTGTCGAGGATGGCGGACTGCGTGCCGGTAATCGCGTCCACATAGCGGCGTGTTTCGGTGGCTACCGCTGAAAGGGTCTGCAAGAAGTTGAGTGCGCAGCGTTCCGAGGTCAGCAGGCTGCGTGCCCGGCCATGCAGCAGGCACAAGGCCTGCCCCGCCTCGACCCGTTCCCCTTCGCGCACCAGCCAGGTGACATGGCTGTCGGCATCGATTAACCGGAAGCAAGCGTCGAACCACGCTTGCCCGCAAAGGATGGCGCTTTCCCGGCTGATGACGCGGGCGTGTGCCATCTGGTTTGGCGGGATCAGTTGGGCGGTCAGGTCGCCGGCGCCGATATCTTCGTCGAGTGCGAGGCGGACTTGGCGTTCAATGTCGGCGAGAGAGGGCAGCATTTGTGCATTATAATGCGATTCTCTTCAATCGCTTTTGTCGTGGTTCCGCAATGAAGCTATACAGTACCCCCACCAGCCCGTATGCCCGCAAGGTGCGCATCATGCTGATCGAGAAACACATCGATTGTGATATCGAAGTGGTGCCCTCGCTTGCTGCCCCCGAGTCTCCGGTGCCTGCGCATAATCCGCTGGGCAAAGTGCCTACTCTGGTGCTGGATGATGGCACCAGTCTGTACGACTCGGTCGTGATCGTCGATTACCTGGACCACAAGACCCCCGTGGCGCGCCTGATTCCGCAGGACAACAATCATCGGGCCATCGTGCGTCGCTGGGAGGCGCTCGCGGACGGTGTCTGCGATGCGGCCGTGGCCGTAGTGATGGAAGGGCGCCGCGCGCCCGAGAAGCAGGATGAAACCATCGTGCAGCGCCAGATGCTCAAGGTGACGCGTGGACTTCAGGCGATGTCGGATGACATGGGGGAACACAAATGGGCCGCGGGCGACAAGTTCACCCTGGCGGATATCGCGACCGGCGTTGCCCTCTCCTACGTGGCGTTGCGTTTGCCCGAGATTGACTGGCGAGGCAGCTACCCCAACCTCGCACGCCTGTTCGAGCAGTTGATGGAGCGCCCGTCGTTCCGGGATACCGCGCCGCCGGTGGCGTAATGCAGCAATAAAAAACGGAGGCAGATGCCTCCGTTTTTTATTGGGGTTCCGCGCGGTTAGTGGCCGCCTGATTTCCCACTGGAAATGCGGTCGCCGATGGCAAATAGCAGGCCGGTGACGACGAAAGTGACGTGGATACCGACTTTCCATGCCAGTTGTTCGTTCGTCAGGGTTTCGACATGCATGAATGCCTTGAGCAACTCGATCCCCGAAATCGCCACGATGGAGCCGATCAGTTTGATCTTGAGTTCGGAGAACCCGACATGCCCCATCCAGGAAGGGCGGTCTTCATTGTTCTCGGTGTTGATCTGCGATACGAAATTCTCGTAGCCAGCGAACACGATGATGATCAGCAGGTTCGCCACCATGACCACGTCGATCAGGGAGAGGATGCCGATAATCACATCCCCACCCTCGCCCGTGAACACCAGCGGGACGAAGTGGTAAAACTCCTTGGCGAACTTGACCAGCAACAGGCCCAGCGCCAGCACCAAGCCTACGTAGAACGGGGCGAGCAGCCAGCGGCTGTTGAAGATCAGGTTTTCCAGGCCATGTTCCAGTTTTTTCATGTCATTCTCCAGCGGGCAGGGGTTGTTTGCCAGGGCGTGTCGCAGCCAGGCTGGCCAGCACCGAGGTTAGCAGAATAATGCCGACGATGCCCAGGGCAAGCCCGATCGGTACCTTGTAGAAATCCACGATCAGCATTTTGGTGCCGACGAACACCAGTACCAGCGCCAGTCCGTATTTGAGCAGATGGAACCGGTCGGCCATGTCCGCCAGCAGGAAGTACAGTGCACGCAAGCCCATGATGGCGAAGATGTTCGAGGTGAAGACGATGAACGGGTCGGTCGTGATCGCGAAGATGGCCGGGATGCTGTCCACCGCGAAGATCACGTCAGAGGTCTCGATCAGCACCAGCACCAGGAATAATGGCGTAAACCAGCGGACGCCGTCTTTCATGATGGCGAACTGTTCACCATGATATTCGCGGGTGATGCGCAAATGGCCACGCATCCAGTGCAACACCGGGTTGGATTCGAGATCGGCCTCCTTGTCGGCGAAGATCAGCATCTTGAAGCCGGTCAGGACCAAGAACGCACCGAACACGTAGAGGATCCAGTGGAACTGCGTCACCAAGACCGCGCCGGCCAGGACCATGGTGGCGCGCAGGATGATTGCCCCGATCACGCCGTAGATCAGTACCCGGCGCTGGTACTCCTGCGGGACGGCAAAGAAGGTGAAGATCATGATGAACACGAAGATGTTGTCTACCGACAACGACAGTTCGATCAGGTAGCCGGTCAGAAACTCGAGTGCCTTCTCGTTGGCGATTTCGCGACCGACCGAGCCATCGAGCCACCACCAGAGCAGAGCATTGAAGGTCAGTGCCAGTGTGACCCAGGCGGCGGTCCAGCCCAAGGCTTCGCGGGCGGAAACCTTGTGTGCCGATTTGCCGCCCAAGGCATAGAGGTCGATCGCCAGCATCGCCAGCACGAAGAGTATGAATCCTACCCAGAAGATCGGGCTGACAATGCTTTGCAGTTCCACGAGCGACTCCTGTTAGCGGGACGAAGCTTCGAGGGCGGCGATACGCTCTTCGAGCGGCGGGTGCGTCATGAACAGGCGCATCAGGCCGCTGCGGGCGCCTGAAATGCCGAAAGCTGCCATCTTGTCCGGCAAGGGTTGCGGCTCATGCAGGGACTGCAGGCGCTTCAGCGCGTTGATCATGCCCTGGCGGCCGGCGAGGCGGGCACCGCCCTGGTCGGCACGGAACTCGCGTTGGCGTGAGAACCACATGACGATGATGGAGGCGAGGATACCCAGCACCAGTTCCGCAATAATCATGGTGACGAAAAACGCCGGACCCTGACCTTTCTCGGTCTTGAAAACCACCTTGTCGACCAGATGGCCGATGACGCGCGACAGGAACATGACGAAGGTGTTCACTACGCCCTGGATCAGCGCCAGCGTGACCATGTCGCCGTTGGCGGCATGCGAGACTTCGTGGCCGAGCACGGCTTCCGCTTCTTCGCGGGTCATGTTCTGCAGCAAGCCGGTCGAAACGGCAATCAGCGAACTGTTCTTGCTCATGCCGGTGGCGAAGGCGTTGACGTCCGGAGATTCGTAAATCGCCACCTCCGGCATGTCAATGCCGGCGGCTTGGGCCTGGCGGGCGACGGTTTCCACCAACCAGCGTTCCTGAGCATTCTGTGGGCTGGTGATGACTTGTGCACCGACGGACATCTTGGCTGTCCACTTGGACATGGCCAACGAGATCAGCGAACCGCCGAAGCCCATGATGGCGGCGAAGGCGAGCAGCGCACCGAGGTTCAGCCCGTTCGCGTTGAGGTAGGGTTCCACGCCCAGCAGACGCATGGTGAAGGACAGCACCAGCATGATGGCCAGATTGGTGGCCAGGAACAGAAATATGCGTTTCATTCAGACATCCTCCTAAAAAAATCATCGGGTCAGGCCGACCCGGAACGACACAGTTCGACACCTTACGCGCAACTTAATATCAAATAAAGTCGAATATATCTTGGATATAATTCGTTTTAATCGAATGGTTAGATGGGGTGTCGCGCATGAATTTCAAGCATCTGCATTACTTCTGGACAGTGGCGCGTAGTGGCAGCGTGATCCGTGCGAGCGAACGGCTGCATCTGACACCACAGACCATCAGCGCACAGATCAAGTTGCTGGAGCAGAGTCTGGACGCGACCCTGTTCCGCCCGGTGGGGCGTGGGCTGGAATTGACAGAGGCTGGACGTCTGGCACTGAGCTATGCCGACGAGATTTTCGCGCTGGGCGATGAGCTGGAGGCCGCACTGGCATCGCGGCGAGGGATATTGGCCTTGCCGTTTCGCGTAGGGATTACCGATGTGGTGCCCAAGGCGCTGGCCTACCGTCTGCTGGCGCCGGCCAGACGTCTGGAAGAACCGATGCGCCTGATTTGCCGCGAGGGCAAGCTAGATCGTCTGTTGACCGAATTGTCGCTGCACAAGCTGGACATGGTGCTGGCAGACCGGCCGTTGCCGGCGGACATGGGGATGCGAGGCTATAGCCACAAACTGGGAGAAAGCACGCTGGCGTTCTTCGCGGCGCCTGAACTGGCGCAGGGGTGCGGTGCCTTTCCGCGCTGTCTGGACAACGCGCCGATGTTCATGCCGGGTGACGATGCGACTGTGCGCGGTCGCATTGAGCGCTGGCTGGAACAATTGCGTATTGCGCCGCGTGTGGTCGGAGAGTTCGATGACGGCGCCTTGATGAAGGCCTTTGGGCAGGAAGGGGGTGGTTTTTTTCCGTCGCCTGCCGTGCTGGCCGAAGAAATCGAACTGCAGTACGGGGTGAAACTGGTCGGTCGGGTGGACGAGGTCAGCGAAGAGTTTTTCGCGATTACCCGGGATCAGAACTTATCACATCCCGGGGTGCGGGCGATTACCGAAGCGGCTGCATCGGCGCTGATCAAGCAGTAGTCGACGTGGTCACGATGGTCGTCAGACGATGATGCCACCACCCAGGCAGACATTGCTCTCGTAAACCACGACCGACTGGCCCGGCGTGACAGCCCATTGCGGCTGTCCAAAGCGGATTTCGCAACGCTCGCCGTTGATGGCGTCGATTTCACAAGGCGCATCGGCTTGGCGGTAGCGAGTCTTGGCGGCATACACCCAGTGGGTGCGGGGGGCGTGCCCGGCGATCCAGTGCATCTGGTCGGCCTGCAGGGTGTCTTTCAGCAGCAGTGGATGATCATGTCCCTGCACCACGATGAGTTCGTTCTTTTCCAGATCCTTGGCGGCGACGTACCACGGTTCGCCGTCACCTTCCCTGGAACCGCCAATGCCCAGCCCCTGACGCTGGCCGAAGGTGTAGTACATCAGCCCGGTGTGTCGGCCGACGACCTTGCCTTCCGGCGTGCGCATGTCGCCGGGTTCCGTTGGCATGTAGCGCTGCAGGAATTCGCGGAACGGGCGCTCGCCGATGAAGCAGATGCCGGTGGAGTCTTTCTTCTCGCTGGTCGGAATGCCAGCCTTGCGGGCAATCTCGCGCACTTCGCGCTTGAGGTACTGGCCCAGCGGAAACATGGAGACCGACAACTGGGCCTGATTGAGACGGTAGAGGAAGTAGCTCTGATCCTTGGAGCCATCCTCGGCCTTCAGCAACTGGAACAGTCCGTCGACTTCACGCACCTGGGCGTAGTGACCCGTGGCGATCTTGTCGGCGCCCATTGCCATGGCGTGATCGAGGAATGCGCGGAACTTGATCTCGGAATTGCACAGGATATCCGGATTGGGCGTGCGGCCGGCACGGTATTCTTCCAGGAAATTGGCGAATACCTTGTCCTTGTATTCCTTCGAGAAATTCACGGCCTCGATGTCGATGCCGATGTGGTCGGCCACCGAGACGGCGTCGATGAGGTCTTGTTTGGAGGAACAATATTCGTCGGTATCGTCGTCTTCCCAGTTCTTCATGAACAGGCCAACCACGTCATAACCTTGCTCTTTGAGCAGCAGAGCGGTGACGGAGGAGTCTACGCCGCCGGACATGCCGACGACGACGCGTTGTTTTTTCATAGATGGGTCAATACGGATAAAGGGAAGCGCTGCCCGGCCAGATAGTGCTCAATGCAGGTCAGGACTTGTGGGCTGCGGTGTCGGTCTTGCGTGGCGCGGACCTCGTCCAGGGTCATCCATACGGCGCGCAGGATGCCGGAATCCAGCTTTTGCGCAGGGTCGTGACTCACGACATCGCCGACAAAGGCGAAGCGCAGATAGGTGAGATCCTTTTTCGGGTGCTTCCAGTGGTAGACACCGAGCAGCCCGGAGGGCTCGAAACGGTGAGCGGTTTCTTCCCATGCTTCGCGCTTGACGCCGTCAAGCAGGGTCTCGCCGTTTTCGAGATGGCCGGCCGGCTGGTTGAACATGATGCCGTCTGCGGTTTCTTCTTCTACCAGCAGGAATTTGCCATCACGTTCGATGATGGCGGCGACGGTGACGTTGGGTTTCCAGATCATGATGCGACGTGTGTGAACAAAGGGTGATTTTACCCGTTTGCCAGTGCCGGGAACAGGCCGAGCAAACCCTGTGCGATGAACTCGACTGCCATGGCGGCCAGGATCAGCCCCATCAGTCTTGTGAAAATATTGATGCCGATGGTGCCCAGTTGGTTGGCGATCTGCCCCGACAGCCGGAGGATGCCCCAGGCCAGCAGGGCGACGGCAGTGACCGGTGCCAGCAGCTGCACGTGCCCCCAGAAGCCCGGGTTCTGCTGCGCAGCGATAATCATGCTGCTGATCGCGCCGGGGCCGGCCAGCAGGGGGATGCTCAGGGGCACGATGGCGATGGCTTCGCGCTCGGCCACCGCCTGGGCTTCCTCGGCGGTCTGGCGCGCCCCGCTTTGTTTGGCATGCATCATCGAAATGGCCATCAGCAGTAACAGGATGCCTCCGCCGGTCTGGAACGAGGGGATGCTGATGCCGAAGAAATCCAGAATCTGGTCCCCCAGAAAGACTGCCAGCGACAACACCAGAAAGACCGTCAGCGCTACCATGCGCACGATGCGCGCCCGTTCGGCCTCGCTGCTGCCGCTGGTGGCGGTGATGAAGATCGGCACGCTGCCGATGGGATTGACGATGGCGAACAGCGCCAGTCCGGTTTTGAAGAGTGCGGCCCAGTCGGTCATGGCAGGGGTGGCTCCGTGCTATCCTTGCGTGAAAATTACCGAGAGTATAGAACGATGGTGAGCGTACTGGTTCCCCTCGCGACGGGGTGTGAAGAAATCGAGGCGGTCACGGTGGTTGACCTGCTGCGCCGTGCGGGCATCAAGGTGGTGACGGCGGGCCTGACGCC
>JADHED010002736.1_pt1 | contig 11621 bp, 8 predicted proteins | sample 8952041 | NCBI WGS metagenome assembly JADHED01 (sample SAMN16124423, study PRJNA663239) | bioreactor sludge metagenome | isolation source: sludge (control) | place: India:Bengaluru | collected 2018-09-08
TTGTCAAACTTTTTCGGTCCCCCGGCAAAGCCGGGGGTTTTCCCGGGATAATAATTCTAATGTGCGCATAAAATATATTGATCTGGATCAATAATTTTCGCCGCACTACCACCAATCAACACCCTAGAGAACAATCATGCAAGCCACCCGGCGCCAGTTCCTAAAAGTCTGCGCGGTTGGGGTGGGTTCCTCGAGCTTGACGGCACTGGGGTTCTCGCCCCAGGTGGCGTTGGCCGAGGTACGCACCTACAAGCTCGCCAGGGCCACGGAAACCCGTAACACCTGTCCCTACTGCTCCGTCAGTTGCGGCGTCCTCATCTACTCCCTTGGCGACACCTCCAAGAACGTCAAGGCCGAGATCTTCCATATCGAAGGCGACCCGGATAACCCGGTCAACCGCGGTACCCTCTGCCCCAAGGGCGCGGGCCTGGTGGACATGATCCACAGTAAGGACCGCCTGTTGGTGCCCGAGGTGCGCGAGGCCGGTACCAAGGAATGGAAGGCCATCTCCTGGGACGAGGCCCTCACCCGCATCGCCAAGCACATGAAGGCCGACCGGGACGCCAACTTCCAGACCACCAATGGCGAGGGCGTCACCGTCAACCGCTGGAACACCACCGGCTTCCTGGCCAGTTCCGCGGTCAACAACGAGGCGGGCTACCTCACCCATAAGATTCTGCGCGGACTCGGCGTCGTTACCCTCGATACCCAGGCGCGCATTTGACACGCCCCGACGGTGGCCAGTCTGGCTCCGACGTTTGGGCGTGGTTCGATGACCAACCATTGGGTTGATCTCAAGAACGCCGATCTGATCCTGGTCATGGGCGGCAACGCGGCCGAGGCCCACCCCTGTGGTTTCAAGTGGGTGATCGAGGCCAAGGCCAGTCGCAAGGCCAAACTCGTGGTGGTGGACCCGCGCTACAACCGCTCCGCCGCCGTTTCCGACTTCTACGCGCCGATCCGCTCCGGCAGCGATATCGCCTTCCTGGGCGGGGTCATCAACTACCTGCTAAGCCACGACAAGATCCATCACGATTACGTCAAGGCCTACACCAATGCCAGCTTCCTGATCAACGAGGACTTCGGTTTCAAGGATGGGCTTTTCACGGGTTATGACGCCGCCAAGCGCAAGTACAGCGACGCGACCTGGCAGTACCTGAAGGACGAGGAAGGCTTCGCCAAGGTCGATGAGACCCTGGAAAGCCCCAACTGCGTCTTCCAGATCATGAAGCGCCACTATGCGTCCTACACGCCCGCCATGGTGAGCAAGGTCTGCGGCACCTCCGAGCAGGATTTTCTCAAGATCTGCGAACTGATCGCCGAGACCGCGGCCCCCGACCGGACCATGACCATCTGCTACGCCCTGGGCTGGACCCAGCACAGCGTGGGCTCGCAGAACATCCGCACCATGGCCATGATCCAGCTCCTGCTCGGCAACATGGGCATGGCCGGCGGCGGCATCAACGCCCTGCGCGGGCATGCCAACGTCCAGGGCATCACCGACCAGTGCCTCTATTCCGACAACCTGCCGGGGTACCTGGGCGCGCCCACGGATGCCGACAAGGATCGGGCGATCTATCTCGAGAAGCGCACCCCCAAGGCCCTGCGGCCGGGGCAGATGAACTTCCCGCAGAACTTCCCCAAGTGGTTCACCAGTCTGTGCAAGGCCTTCTATGGCACGGCGGCCACGGCGGAGAACGACTTCCGCTACGACTGGCTGCCGAAGAAGGACAAGGCCTATGACGTCCTGGCCATGTTCGAGCAGATGTACCGCGGCAAGATGAACGGCTTCTTCTGCCAGGGCTTCAATCCCCTGGCCTCGGTGCCGGACAAGGCGCGGGTGGCGGAAGGGCTGGCCAAGCTCAAGTACCTGGTCGTCATGGACCCCCTGGCCACCGAGACCAGTGAGTTCTGGAAGAACTATGGCGAGTTCAACGACGTGGACCCGGCCAAGATCCAGACCGAGGTCTTCCGCCTGCCCGCGACCCTTTTCGCCGAGGACGATGGCACCTTCACCAACTCGGGACGCGTCATCCAGTGGCACTGGAAGGCGGCGGAGGGACCGGGCGAGGCCAAGGGCGACATCGAGATCATGGCCAGCCTCTTCACCAAGCTGAAAGGTCTCTATGCCAGCGAGGGCGGCGCCTTCCCGGATGCCATCCAGGGGCTGGCCTGGCCCTACGTGATCCCCAATCGGCCGCATCCGGAGGAGTTGGCGAAGGAGATCTCGGGCAAGGCCCTCGGAGATGTCCTGGATCCCAAGGACGCGACCAAGGTCTTGGCCAAGGCCGGGGAGCAGTTGAGCACCTTCGCCCACCTGCGCGACGACGGCAGCACCGCCTCCGGTAACTGGATTTACTGCGGCATGTGGTCCCAGGCCGGCAACCTGACGGCCCGCCGCGATCCCAGCGACCCGAGCGGTCTGGGCCAGACCCTCAACTGGGGTTACGCCTGGCCGGCCAACCGCCGCATCATCTACAACCGCGCCTCCTGCGACCTGGCGGGCAAGCCCTGGGATCCCAGCCGCGCCGTGATCAAGTGGCTGGGGGACAAGTGGGGCGGCAACGACGTGCCGGACATGCGACCGGATGCCAAGCCGGATGAGGGGGTCATGCCCTTCATCATGAACCCGGAAGGCGTGGCCCGGCTCTTTACCCCCGCGCGCATGGCCGAGGGACCCCTGCCGGTGCACTACGAGCCCTTCGAGTCGCCGCTAGAGACCAACCCCATGCAGCCCGACAACCCGGCGGCCAAGAGCAATCCGGTCGCGCGGCTGTTCGAGGGCATCACCGACACCTTCGGCACCGCCAAGGAGTTCCCCTACGTGGGCACCACCTACCGGGTGACGGAGCACTTCCACTACTGGACCAAGCACGCCCAGCTCAATGCCGTCACCCAGCCGGAGGCCTTCGTCGAGATCGGCGAGGAACTGGCGCGGGAGAAGAACATTGCCGCGGGCGACAAGGTGCGGCTGCGCTCCAAGCGCGGTCAGGTCATCGCCAAGGCGGTGGTGACCAAGCGCATCCGGGCTCTGGACGTGGATGGGAAAAAGGTGCACACCATCGGCATCCCGATCCATTGGGGGTTCAAGGGGGTGACCAAGCCGGGTTACCTGGCCAACAACCTCACCCCCTTCGTCGGCGACGCCAATTCCCAGACGCCCGAGTTCAAGGCGTTCCTGGTGAACATCGAGAAGGTCTAGGGAGGTTGCCATGTCATTACAGTCGCTTGATATAAGGCGGCGCTCGGCGACCACCACCGAGATGCCCCAGGTGCGCGAGACCCTCGAGGTGGCCAAGCTCATCGATATCTCCCAATGTATCGGGTGCAAGGCCTGCCAGGTGGCGTGCGGCGAGTGGAACGACCTGCGCGCGGACGTCGGGACTAACTTCGGGGTCTATACCAATCCGGCCGATCTGGGGCCGGAGACCTGGACCCTGATGCGCTTCAGCGAGGTGGAGGTCAAGGGCCGTCTGGAGTGGCTGATCCGCAAGGACGGGTGCATGCACTGCGGCGACCCTGGTTGCCTCAAGGCCTGCCCCGCCCCTGGGGCCATCATCCAGCGCGCCAACGGCATCGTGGACTTCCAGCAGGAGCACTGCATCGGCTGCACCTACTGCCTCACCGGCTGCCCCTTCAATATCCCCCGCTTCGGCGCGGTGGACAAGAAGGCCTACAAGTGCAGCCTCTGTTCGGATCGGGTGGAGGTGGGTCAGGCCCCGGCCTGCGCCAAGGCCTGCCCCACCGGCGCCATCCGCTTCGGCAGCAAGGCGGACATGCTCGCGCACGCCCAGAAACGGGTCGCCGACCTCAAGGAACGGGGCTACGCCCAGGCCGGGGTCTATGATCCCCCGGGGGTGGGCGGGACCCACGTGGTCTATGTCCTGCCCCACGCGGATCAGCCCGGGCTCTACGATGGCCTGCCCAAGGACCCGACCATCAGTCCGCAGGTGGAGATCTGGAAGGGCATCGCCAAGCCGCTGACCATCGCCGGCATGGCGGCTGTCGTCCTCGCCAGCCTCTACCACTATGTGACCAAAGGTCCCAATGAGGTCTCCAAGGAACTGGAGAAGGAGGAAAATTCATGATCCGCGATCCCAACGACCTGGTCCGTTACACGGCCTCGCAGCGCTCCAACCATTGGACGGTGGGGATCAGCTTCATCCTCCTCGCCCTCTCCGGCCTGGCCTTCTTCCACCCGGCCTTCTGGCCCCTGACCCAACTCTTTGGCGGCGGCACCTGGACGCGCATCCTCCATCCCTATTTCGGGGTGTTGATGACCTTGTCCTTCCTGATCCTGGGGATACGCTTCTTCAAGCTCAACCTCATGGGCAAGGTGGACTTCCAGTGGCTGGGCCGCATCGGCGAGATGATCGACGGCGACGACCACAACATGCCCGAGCAGGGCAAGTACAACGGCGGCCAGAAGCTCCTCTACTGGCTGCTGTGGCTGTGCGTCCTGGCCCTGGCCGGTTCCGGCGTCGTCCTCTGGCGCGACTGGTTCCAGTTCCCGGTGGAGTTCGTGCGCTGGGCGGCGGTGGTGCATGCGGCCACCGCGGCGCTGATGATCATCCTCATCTTCGTCCACGCCTACGCCGCCATCTGGACTAAGGGCACCATCCGCGCCATGTGGTACGGCCGGGTCACCCGTGCCTGGGCCAAGCAGCACCATCGCGCCTGGTTCCGGCAGATGACCGGGGAATGAGTAACCCTGGGCCCTAATCAGCGGTTCGACTCAGCTGTGGGGACCCGGGAATGGGTCCCCTGTTCGCCGGGCGGCAACCTCGCCGCCCGGTTTTTGTTTGCTCCCAAAAGGACGGCAAGTCCCAGAGAGCCAGATCACCAGTGACCAGCCCCATGGATATTCCCATCCCGGCCGATCCCTCCGGCATGAACCCCAGCAGCGGGGATTACCCCCGGCTGCGCCTGCCCGGCGGCCGCCTATTCACCGAGCGCGCCAACCGGCTGCGCCAACTGGCCCAGGGTCACAGTCTGGGTGAGTTCCTCTTGTTTTCCGCCAACCTGGCGGATGCGCAGCAGGCGCTGTTTGACACTTACCCGGACATCCCCCTGCCCGATCTTGCCTTTCTGCAACGCTGCCAGGAGCATGGCATGGCGCCCCTGGCCCCGGCGGGCTGGGCGCTGGACCCGAGCTGGCGCCCGGTCTTGGCGCGGCTGGTGGCGCAGATCCAACAAGATCCCGCCCTGCCCCCCATGGCCCAGGCCGCCCTGAGGCGCCTCGCCCAGGCGCCCGCCATAGGAGCCGGGACCAAGGTGACGGCTGAGCCAGGGAAGGTCACTCAGACGGAGACTCCCTCCCTACCCCTGGCGTTTGAGGACGAGGGTGATCAGGAGGATGGGGATCAGCCCCTGACCGATGCGGCGCTAGCCGCCCCGGACTGGACCGAGTCCCAAGCCCGACTCATCCTTGATGACGATATCACTGGCCTCGACCTGGCCACCGCCCCTTTCATCGGTGCCGCCCTGCAGGTCCACTGGACCCGGCTGGCCGCCCATCTGACCCCGGACCAGGTCGCTCCACCTGCCGATAAGGCCCTCTGTCCGGTATGCGGCTCGCCGCCGGTGGCCGCCGTCATCCGCGCCGGGGTCGAGGATGCCGGCCTGCGCTATCTCCACTGCGCCCTGTGCAACAGCCAATGGCATCGGGTGCGGGCGGAGTGCAGCCAGTGCGGCAACGACCGCGACTTGGGTTATTACCACCTGGAGGGGCGCCAGGACGATCCGGTGAGCGCCGAGGCCTGCCCGGCCTGCCAGGGTTACCTCAAGATCTGCCGCCTCGACAAGGACCACCTGGCGGAGCCCTTGGCCGACGACCTGGCTAGCCTGACCTTGGACCTCCTGCTGGGCGAGGAAGGCTTCGCCCGCGCCGGCCTCAATCTGTTGCTATGGCAGGGTACTGAAACCGCCGAGGGTGGCCAGAGTCGGTTTCAAGAGATGCTATGACCCCGAGGGATAGGACATCGGTAAACCCGCACCCTGGTCAAGGACCAGCCATCTGGCGTCCACCCAGCGTAGATCTCATCCTGCGCTGGCCAGGCGTGCAAAGCCTGATCGCGGCTCATGGGCGGGAGTCGGTAGTTACAACCGTCCGCGAGCTTCTGGCTGAGGCCCGCGCCAAGTGGGCTCGCAAGCCGGTGACCGAGGCCACGTTGGACGAGGCCAATCTGGCCGATAAATCCTTGGACGAGCCTTCTCTGGCCAGGGAGCCAATGGACGAGGCCAGCCTGGTCCCCCAACTCGCCGCCCGCCTCACCGCGCGACTGGCCCCGCGCCTGCGGCCCGTCTTCAACCTCACCGGCACCGTGCTGCATACCAACCTAGGCCGGGCGCCCCTGCCGGAGGAGGCCATCCAGGCCCTGGTCACCGCCGCCCGCGAGGCCTGCGCCCTGGAATACGACCTGGATTCGGGTGGGCGCGGTGACCGTGACGACCTGGTCGCCGACCTGCTACGGGAACTCACCGGTGCCGAGGCCGCCACGGTGGTCAACAACAATGCCGCCGGCGTCTTCCTGCTGCTCAACTCCCTGGCGCGCAAGAAGCAGGTCATCGTCTCCCGGGGCGAGCTCGTCGAGATCGGCGGCGCCTTCCGCATCCCCGACATCATGCGGAGCGCCGGCGCCCGGCTCGTCGAGGTCGGCACCACCAACCGCACCCATCGGCGGGACTTCGCCGCCGCCATTGGCCCGCGCACCGCCCTGCTGATGAAGGTCCATGCCAGCAACTACGCCATCCAGGGCTTCACTCAGGCCGTGCCGGAGGCGGAACTGGCCAACCTGGCCCATGAGCGGGGTCTGCCTTTCGTCGTCGATCTGGGCTCCGGCGCCCTGGCCAACCTGGAGCGCTGGGGCCTGCCGCACGAACCGACCCCCCGGGAGACCCTCGCCGCCGGCGCCGATCTGGTGGCCTTCTCCGGCGACAAGCTCCTCGGCGGCCCCCAGGCCGGGCTGCTGGTGGGGCGCAAGGACCTCATTGCCGCGATCAAGCTCAACCCCCTCAAACGCGCCCTGCGGCTGGGCAAGATCAGCCTCGCCGCCCTGGAGGCGGTGCTGCGCCTCTATCGGGATCCGGACCGCCTCGCCGAGCGCCTCACCACCCTGCGGCTGCTCAGCCGCCCCCAAGAGGACATCGCCGCCCTGGCGACGCGTCTGCTACCCGCCCTCCGGCAAGCCCTGGCGAACTGGCCAGTGGTTGTCAGCGCCGAGCCCGTCCTGAGCCAGATCGGCAGCGGCTCCCTGCCCGTCGATCGGCTGCCGAGTCAGGCTCTGGTGATCCGGCCCCAGGGCACCCGCGCCGGGGTGCTGCACGCGCTCCAAGCCGCCTTGCGGGGCCTGCCCCGACCCATCATCGGCCGCATCGCCGAGGATGCCCTGCGCCTGGATCTGCGCTGTCTGGAGGACGAGGCGGGATTTCGGGAGCAGTTGCGTTTGCTGGTTGGGATTCAACCGGCCGGTGTGGTGGCGGCGGGAGTTCCCGCTAAGCCTGCCCTGGGCGAAGACGATGCCCGGGGCCTGGTTGTCACCGTTGATGCCGAGTCAGGGGAGGGCTCGCATCACACCACCAGTGCCACCCTCGCTGAAAGTCCTCCGGTCGCTGCTGATGCCCAATTCGCCGGCACCGTGCAACTCGTCACCGAGGGCGGCGCGACAGGCCCGATCAGCCGAGGCGGCCCGGGGGCGGCTGAGCCAGGGGCGCGGCCATGATCATCGGGACCGCCGGCCATATCGACCACGGCAAGACCGCCCTGGTGCGCGCCCTCACCGGCGTCGACACCGACCGCCTGCCGGAGGAGAAGGCCCGCGGCATCACCCTCGACCTGGGCTATGCCTACCAGCCCTTGCCCTCTGGCGAGGTCCTGGGCTTCATCGATGTCCCCGGCCACGAAAAGCTGGTCCACACCATGGTGGCCGGGGCGACGGGGATCGACTTCGTCCTGCTGGTGGTGGCCGCCGACGATGGCCCCATGCCCCAGACCCGCGAGCACCTGCAGGTCCTGGATCTGCTGGGTCTGGACCAGGGGGCCGTCGCCCTGACCAAAATCGACCGGGTAAGCCCGGAACGGCGGTGGGCGGCTGAGGCCGAGGTGGCCGCCCTCCTCGCCGGGTCCGCGCTGGCCGGCCAGCCGCTCTTCCCGGTCAGCGCCCTCACCGGCGAGGGCGTCGCCGCCTTGCAAGACCATCTGGCCGCGGTAGTGGCTCAGGTGAGAAAGCACAGTCCAGGCCGCTGCCGGCTGGCCATCGACCGCAGTTTCACCCTCACCGGCATCGGCACCCTGGTCACCGGCACCCTCTACAGCGGGGAGGTGCGGGCCGGCGACCGGCTGCTGCTCGCTCCCGCCGGCTGCGAGGTGCGGGTGCGGGGCCTGCGCGCCCAGGACCGGCCCGTGGCGGTTGGCATGGCGGGCCAGCGCTGCGCCCTGCAACTGGCGGGGCATGATCTCCACGCCGGGGACATCCGCCGGGGCGACTGGGTCCTCGATCCGGCGCTGAATTTCCCCACCGACCGCCTCTCGGTCGCGGTGCGGCTCCTGGCCACGGAGGAGCGGCCCCTGCGCCACTGGACCCCCGTGCATCTGCACCTGGGCGCCGCCCATGTCATGGCCCGGGTGGGCCTGCTGGAGGGGGAGAGCCTGGCGCCGGGCCAGGAGGGCCTGGCGGATCTGGTCCTGGAGCGACCCATCGCCGCCCTCAACGGCGATCGTTGCATCCTCCGCGACCAATCCGCCCGCCGCACCCTGGGCGGGGCGCGGGTACTCGACCTGGCGCCGCCCAATCGCGGCCGACGCAAGCCCCAGCGCCGGGCCTGGCTGGGTGCCTTCACCGGCCAGCCGCCCCTGGCGGCCCTCCCAACCGCCCTGGCGCAGGCCCCGCTGGGACTGGACGTGACGCGCTTCATCGCCCAGTGGAACCTGGACCCCGGGACCGAGACGGTCATCACCGCCTTGCCCGATACCCTGGCCCTGAGCACGCCCGCCGGCCCGATGCTCTTCACGGCCGACCAGTGGCGCCAGTGGCGCGAGCGGGTGCTGGCGGTACTGGCGGCGGAGCACGCCCGCGCCCCGGACTACCTGGGCCCGGATCGTGAGCGCCTGCGCCGTCTGGCCGCGCCCAACCTGGCGCGCCCCCTCTTCGGCCCCCTGGTGGACGGCCTCATCGCCGATGGCGCCGTCGTCCGCACCGGCCCCTGGCTGCACCTTCCCAGTCACGAACTGCGGCTGACGGCCGAGGAGGAGGCCCTCTGGCGCACCGCCATCGCCCCGCGCCTGGCGGAGACCCCCTTCAACCCGCCCCGGGTGCGTGACCTGGCCCGTAGCCTGGATCGGGAAGAGGACCAGGTGCGTCGCTTACTCAAGCGCTTGGTGGGCCTCGGGGAGGTCTTTCTGGTCGCCCAGGACCACTACTTCACCCGAAAGGCCGTGGCCCGGCTGGCGGCCATCGCCGCCGACTTGGCGGAGCGGGACGGCGCCGCTCGGGCCGCCCCCTTCCGCGACCGCATCGGCACCGGGCGTAAGGTGGCCATCCAGATCCTCGAATTCCTCGACCGCCTCGGGTACACCCGCCGCATCGGCGATGACCATCGCGTCTTTCGGGACAGCCTGCTGGACCTGGAGGCGCCCAGCGGGGACAATCCACCTTGATGCGGCGAACAACTGGAAGGGCATCGCTATCCGGTGAGGCGGCCGGTCTTCAAAACCGGTTGGGGCCGTCAGACGGTCCTGGGTGGGTTCGACTCCCACGCCCTTCCGCCACTTTAAAACAATAGCTTACTCCCATACCCATTCCCCGCCGGTCTGCCCAAGTCGCCTGATATTGCCCCTATCCTGTGCTGTTACGGGTAGCTATTTTGCCACCCGTCCTGTCAATCCCCCTTAGTTGTATCCAAGGGAGCCCGCCTGGCCCGGAACCCCAGGCTGTTTGCTGACTTAAACCAGGACCCACCCATGATCGAGGAAACCATGACTGAGGAAGCTGCCGCCCCGGCCGTACCCCGCCTGACCACCCTGACTCACGGCGGCGGCTGCGGCTGCAAGATCGCCCCCAAGGTACTGGAGGAGGCCCTCAAGGGGCTGTCCATCGGCTTCGAGCACCCAGACCTGATGGTGGGCAGCGCCACCGCCGACGACGCCGCGGTGTTCCGCCTCAATGACCGCCAGGCCCTGGTGGCCACCACCGATTTCTTCATGCCCATCGTCGACGATCCGACGGACTTTGGCCGCATCGCCGCCACCAATGCCATCTCCGATGTCTACGCCATGGGTGGCACCCCCATCCTGGCCCTGGCCATCGTCGGCATGCCCGTGAACACCCTACCCATCAGCGTGGTGCGGGAGATCATGGCTGGGGGCGCCACCGTCTGCCGGGATGCCGGCATTCCCCTGGCCGGGGGCCACTCCATCGATTCCCCCGAGCCCATCTACGGCCTGGCGGTCATGGGTCTGGTGTCCCCGGAGCGGGTCAAGCGCAACGACGGCGCCCAAGCCGGCGATGCGCTCATCCTCGGCAAGCCCCTGGGGGTCGGCATCCTCAGTGCCGCCCTCAAGCAGGGCAAACTCGACGCCCCGGGCTATGCCGCCATGCTGGCCACCACCACCCAGCTCAACAAGGTCGGCATGACCCTCGGGGCCATGGACGGCGTCCATGCCATGACCGACGTCACCGGCTTCGGCCTGCTGGGCCATCTGCTGGAGATCTGCCGCGCCTCACGGGTCGCCGCTTGCCTCGACTGGGCGAACATCCCGCGGCTGGCGGCAGCCTTGCCCTTCCTCGAGGTCGGGGTGGGACCGGGGGCCATCGACCGCAACTGGGCTAGCTACGGCGCCGAGGTCACGCTCGACCCTGGCCTGCCGGATACGGCGCGGCGCCTGCTATGCGACCCCCAGACCAGCGGCGGCCTGCTGGTCGCCTGCAACCCGGAACAGGAAGCGGCCGTGCTGGCGGCCTACCAAGCGGCGGGCTTCGGCCAGGCGGTCCGCATCGGCACCCTGGAGGCCGGTACCCCCGGCATCCGGGTCGCATGAAATTTGGCGAGAATGATCACCACCTGGGACTAACGCCATCTTTCATCATCAGGGGTGCGAGGGAGAATCCGGATGACGGTTGGCGTGAAACACACCAACGGAGCCTTTCATCTGCTGGGGTGTGGCTTACCCCATCATGACAGTTAGTGTGAAAGCCACGGCATAGTCTTTCATCATGCAGGGGTGGGGCGCACCCCTGATGACGGTTTGCGCGGCCAGGCCCGAGACCGCGCGTCCGCTGGCACTTGAGCTGGTGAATACGGGCACCAAATTGATTTGTTCACAAAAACAACACCACCAACAAAGCGAGGAAGACTCCACATGATCTACGCCAATCCGAACACCCCCGGCGCCGTCGTCAACTTCCGCGACCGTTACGACAACTTCATTGGTGGCCAATGGGTGCCCCCGGTCAAGGGTCAGTATTTCGACAATGTCTCGCCGGTCAACGGCCAGGCCTTCTGCCAGGTCGCCCGGTCCTCCGACGAAGACATCGAGCTGGCCCTGGACGCCGCCCATGCCGCCAAGGCCGCCTGGGGCGCCACCTCGGTGACCGCCCGCGCCAATATCCTGCTCAAGATCGCCG
>JADHED010002737.1_pt1 | contig 11616 bp, 11 predicted proteins | sample 8952041 | NCBI WGS metagenome assembly JADHED01 (sample SAMN16124423, study PRJNA663239) | bioreactor sludge metagenome | isolation source: sludge (control) | place: India:Bengaluru | collected 2018-09-08
ATGGCCGGTTGCAAGGTTGCGCGAGACCCGAAATGGCCGGTTGCAAGGTTGCGCGGAAGGTCCGAAATGGCCGAAAGGTCCGAAATGGAAGCGTTCCTCAGGAGGCGCCGGCGGGTCCGTCCTCGTCGTCCCGCTCCTTCCACGGCTTCCCTGTTTCCGGGTTCACGCCGGCCCGCCGGTTCCGCCTCGAGGCGAGCTCCTCCGCCGTGGGCGCCTGTCCCGTCTCCACCCACCGGAGGACGAGGCCCTCGAGCTCCGCCGGGATGGGCTTCTTCTCGGACTCCCACGTGGAGAGGGCCTGTCGCGTCACGCCGAAGAGGACCGCCACGTCCGCCTGAGAGAGCTTCCGCTCGATTCGCTTCTGTCGGAGACGGACCCGGAGCTCCTCGTGCTCGAGGCCCACGAGCGGCTCCGGAGCTCCCGGAGGTGCGGCCCGCTCCACCCGGACCCGGACCGGGAGGACGCCCTTCTGGGTCTTCACGTCGAGGTCCTCTTGGACCCGCCCGTCCATGTGGCCCTGAAGGTCCGGCGTCACGAAGAGGAACCACTTCAGCTTCCGGACGAGCTCGGGCTCCTGATAGCCGGCGACCTCGTCCACCGTGAGCCACGCGCCGGCCTCGCTCCGCACCGCCACCACGCCCTTGAAGGACTCCACCACCCGCACGATGTCGCGGAGGGCCTGAGCCACGATGGCCTGTCGCGTCTGGTAGGCCGCTCCGGGCGGGTAGTAGTAGCCCATCACCTCGAGGAGCCCGCCCACGTGCGGGCCTCCCGTGGCGGTGGCCCTCCCGGTGGTCCCGCCGAGAGTCCACCCGGCCTCCGGGTTCCGCCTGAAGTTACTCAAGGCGCACGCGAGGAGCCGGCCCTCCGGGATGAGAGGGCAGAAGTCCGACCCGTAGAGGCGAGGCTCGTCCGCGTCGGGCGCGGTGGCTCTCACACGGAGCCGCTTCCGGGCCTTCGGGACCGGGTCCTTTCGGCGGGTCACTTGGGACTCTATCCACCCACGGAGGAGACCCTGCTCCTTCGTGAAGCCCTCCGCCACGTCGTAGTGGGACGAGAGGGAGAAGCCACGGAGGAAGCCCTTCTCGAGGTCCTTCTTTTCCGCGTCGGAGAGCTCCTTCTGGAGACTGAAAAAGACGGTGGACCGTCCGCGCAGTAGGTTGTCCCGGACCTTGAAGACGTTCAGGCAGCCGAGAAACTCGCGCGAGACCTCGAGATAGAAGTCTCCCTCGCCGTGCTTGCCGGCGCCCTTCTTCTCCTCGCCCACGGACTTGAGGAAGACGCCGCGCACGTGGTGGGATGGCCGGTTCCCTCGCACGATGGAGATGGAGTAGCGGATCTTCTCGAGGGCGGAGAGGACGCCACGGACCCGCTCCATGGCGTTGTCCGCACCGTGGCAGCGGAGGAGGTTCTTCAACTCCCACGCCGGGAGGACCACCGGATTCTGTCCGCCCGCGAGGAGCTCGCGGCCCACCCGCTCGATGACGAGGCGTCCGTCCTCGATGTAGGAGAGGGTCCGGAGAGAATCCTCCACGGAGGCCCTCTCCTCGACGTTCAGGTCCTCGAAGAGGGCGGGCTCCTTCAGCTTCTGGAGGCGGGCCTCGAGGTGCCGGCGGGTCTCCGCGACGGCTCCGGCGTGGAAGGGCTCCGCGAGGTCGTACCACGAGAGGCGGGCCTCCACGTGGCCGTCTCCGGCCCGAAAACGGCGGACGAGGTATTCCCGCTCCACCGTTCTGTCGTCGTCCGAGAGGAGCTTCCGGTAGCCCTTCAGTCCCGCCCTGTCCGCGAGGGCCTCCTCGGCCTCCCACGTCAGGGACACACGGGTCTCCTTCGTCTTCCGGTCCGTCTCCTTCTTCAGGAGCGGCGGGTCTCGGAAGGCCCGCTCTCCGTGACGGTCGAGGATGTCGGAGATCTCCTCCGCCACGAGGGCCTCCCACGTCGGGACCTTGCTCCACTTCCTCGGCAGGACGAGACCGCCGGCGTGCCGCACGAGGGCGTTCATCTCGTGCGAGACGAGCGTGGGCCGGCTCCGGAGAGGCGTGGTCCTCGCGGGACGCGGGAGCGGGACGAGGGCGGGCGCGAGCTCCACCGGCGCCTTCTCCACGGTGGCCGTGGCCTCCGCGCCGGAGACGGCGCCGGCCTCGCCGGAGGCGGAGGGTTCCTCGCGCTTCTTCCAGCCGGTCGGTTCCGTCTTAGCCCAGAGCTTCTCCTCCGCCTCGCGGATGGTCCCGATGAAGACCTTCCAGAAGGACTCCCGGTCCTCGCGCGGGAGAGAGCCGAAGTCGTGCTCCGTCCCGTCCGCCTTCGGATGGACGAAGAGGCCCACGGTCACCGGGTAGAAGGCCCGCTTCTCGTCCTCATGCACCACGAGCGGGTCCACGCGGAAGTAGGTGGACCCGGAGAAGGGCTCGCCGTTCACGTCTCCGGAGAACTCGAGGAAGGGCTCCGCGAGCTCGAGGCGGGCCGCGAGCCCCGGCGCGACCTCCGCTCCGTCTTCCGGCTCGTCCTCCTCGGGAACCGCCGAGAGGACTCCGCCGACCTCGAAGGGTTCACCGAAGTCCGCGAAGAAGGCGTCCCTCTCCTCCTCGGACATGGCGTCAGCGGCGGCCTGTACCTCGGGCGCGATGAGAGGGAGCGGCACGCCGTCCTTGATGTGGACGGCGGCGCCGCGCGTCAGGCGCTTCATCACCTCGAGGTGGAGGACGCGAATCTGGTCTTCCGCCAGCCGCTCCACCACGCGGGCCTCCGTCTCGAGGTCCTCGTCCGGGAAAGCGTGGACGGGAATCGGCGCCATTCCCGCCCAATCCCACTCCACCGGGTAGTGGAGCTCCACGAACGGGTTCTCCCACGTGCTTCCGCCGTCCGGGTCTCCCTCCATGTAGCCGTGAAGGTTCTCCACGGCGCCGGCGAGGACTCCGAAGAGGCCGAGAGTCTCCACGTCTTTCCCCTCGAGGATGGTCCAGAGGTTCGGGAGGACCTCCAGAATCCGCGCCCGCCTCTCGTCCATGGAGAGGGACCGCCACTCCGGGACCGGCTTCTCGTCCGTCACCGTTCCAACCTCCTGAGCATCTTCTCCGTCCGCTCCCTCGAGACGCGCGCCGCCTTCAGGGCCTTCAGGATGGTCCCGGAGGAGAGGTCCTCGGGCGAGGCCGTGAGGGCGGACCTCGTGGCCGCCGGGTCCCGGAGGAAGGCGTCCACGCCCTTGTCGTGCTCCTGAGAGGAGCGATAGGTGAGGCGGTGGCAGCTCCGGCATCCGAAGAAGCGGGCGGAGGGCGGGAGGTAGAGCTTCTGGACCCTACGCCCGCACGGGCGCCCGTCCACGGCCAGCGGGCAGCACCACCACCACCTCGTCCCTCCCAGAGGCGGGCGCGTCACCACGAGGCGGAGAGGGACCTCCACCGGCGTCCCGCCCGCGTTGTAGGACAGGGAGGCGTGGGCTCCGGCCTCGTCGCGTGAGAGGACCCAGAGGGCCACCGCGCCCACCTCGCGGTCCCGGACCGTCCACCGGATGGTCGCGGAGGCCGGCCCGTGCGTGGTCCGGAGGAGGTCCCGGCCCACCTTCCCGGCGTCGAGGACGAGGGAGTCCTCCACGAGCTCCGCCTTCTCGTGGCTCGCCCACCGGGTGGACCCGTAGCCGCCCACTACTTCGCCCTCCGCTTTACCGTGATTCCCTCTCGGATATCGGCCTTTGTCGGTCCCGGCGCGCCGGCCTCGAGGCCCGGACCCGCACCACTACGCGGTCCGGACCACGGAAAGGTCCGAAAGGCTGTAAAGGTCCGAAAGGTCATAAAGGCTTTCATTTCGGCCATTCCGAACCCACTACTCCGCCGGAGCCGGGACCACCTCGGCCTCGAGCGTGTAGGACCCGCCGTCCGTCTCCACGTCCACGTCCACCGCCACCGGCGCGAGGACCGGCCCGCCGGCGCGGGCGGCCTGAAGCCGCTGGAGCTCGTGGAGGGTCCGGAAGAGGGACCTCTCCACCGTGGTCTCGTACTTCGTCACCTTGTCCACGAGCTCGCCCTTCAGGAGGAGCCGCTCGTGGCGCTCCGCCTGTCGGGCCTCGAAGGCCTTCTTCTCGTTCCGCTCCGCCGTGTCCCGCTTGTACCGGACCGTCCTCAGGGCGTCACCGTGAAGGTCCTCGGGCGTGAGGTTCAGAGTCCGGGCGTAGGCCGCCACGGCGCCACGGAAGAGGCCCGCCGTCCACCCGTCGAAGTCCGCCCGCTCGTCCTCGTCGTCCGGGAGGCCCGCCACGGAGACGTGGAGCTCCTCCACCTCGGCCTGTCGCGCCGCCTCCTCGTGGACCGTCCAGAGGGCGGAGGCGGCCTCCTCGCCGTCCAGAGGCTCGCCGTCCGGGAGGCCCGCGAGGCGCTCGAGGAAGCGGAGGTCCCGGTCCGCCTCCTCCCGCGCCGAACGGTAGGCCTCCGGCGAGAGGAGCGGCGTCCCGCCGGCGACGGCGTGGAAGGACGGAACGTCCTCGGCCCGCCTCCACGAGGCGAGGACCGCCTCCCGTTCGTACCGGGCCACCCGCCGGAGCCGCCAGAGGAGGAACGCCACCCGCTCCGCGAGGACCTCCTCGAGGTAGCCGTCCGGCGCGAGGGAGCGGAGGACGCCCTCCCGGTGGGCCTCCCACGTCTCCCGGCGCTCGAGGCCCGGAAGGGCAGGGTCCACCGCGTAGAGGCCGTGCCGCGTCCCGTTCCTCGAGGAGCGGGCCTTCCCCTCGGGCGACCTCGGGCCGGTGGACTTCAGGGCGTTCCGCCGGTTCGCTTCCAGCTTCTTCAGGCTCGTCACGCCGGACTCCTTCCACGGAGGGCTTCTTCCACGATGAAGAGGACCTCCGCCGTGTCTCGGACCTCGGGGCGGGAGGACTCGCCCATCCCGCGCCGGGTCCCGTTCACCTCGAGGGCCGCCTTCTCCGCCTCCACGGGCGCCACCCGCCGGAGCCGGCCCGCGAGGTCCACCGCCACGTGGAGGAGCTCGTCCCTCGAGACCTCCGCCCGCGCGAGGGACTCCCGGCTGGCGGGCTTCTCCTTCACGCGCCGGCCCTCCGCTCGTGGTGGCCCTGTGCGAATCGCGCCACGTTGGGCGTAACTCCGGGCGTAAGTCCTTCCGGGATGAGTCCCAGATTGAAGGTTGAAGGACTCATCCCTCGTCGCCCTCGTCCTCGTGGCCTCGAGGCGCCCACGCGGTGGTGGTCCGCTCCCGGATGTAAGCGTCCAAGGCGTCCTTCGTGAAGCGGAGGGACCGCCCCACCCGCACGTGAGGGACCTCGCCGGCGCGGACGAGGCGGAGGAGCTTCACCACGGAGATGTCGAGGTAGCGGGCCGCGTCTTCCTTCTTCCAGACGGCGGGCTTCACGGCGCCCACGCCCGCGAACCACGCGAGCTCCTCGGGCGTCAGGACGCCGGAGCGGCGGGCCTCGTCCACGGAGGCCCACGAGGACAGGCCCACGCCCGCCTTCTTCAGCTTCGAGAGGACGGTCTCAGGGTCCACGTGCTCCTTCCTCACCGGACCGGCCTCCCGCCCTTCAGGGCCGCGCCGTCGCCCTCGAAGGGCTCGCCGGCGTTGTGCTTCTTCCGGAGGAGCTCGAGCTCGCGCCGGATGGCGGAGACCACGAGGGCGGAGAGCGTGAGGCGCACGGGCGGGCCGGAGAGGGCCACCACCGCGTTCCTCGTCTCGGCCACGAGGTCCTCCGGGAGGGCGTAGGTCACGCGGACCGCCCTCGAGCGGGCGGGCGGGACCGTGGCCTTCTCGGGCTTCCTCGAGGCCGTGGCGGGCTTCCGGGGCGCGGGCGTCTCCCTCGTCTCCTTCGGCGCCGGCACCGTGGGCGTCAGGAGGGCGTCCAGAGGGTCTCTTCCGATGGTCGGGCGTTTCGTCATGGCGTCCTCTTCAGGAGCTCGAGGGCCACGGCGCGGTAGTCCTCGGCGCCGGGTCCCTTCGCGTCGTAGGCCGTAATGGGCTTCTGGAAGGAGTAGGCCTCGCGGAGGCGGACCGTCTCGCGGACCACCGTCTCGAGGACTACCGGCCCGAACCTCGAGCGGAGGCGGTCCACCACCTCGTGGGAGAGGTTCGTCCGGAGGTCCGCCCGAACCACGAGGACGTGGGCGAGACGGAGCTCCGGGTTCAGGCGTTCCCGCACCCGCTCCACCGTCTGGACGAGGCGCGCGAGGCCGGCGAGGGCGAGCGTGGAGGCCTCCACCGGGACGAAGACCTCCCGGACCGCCACGAGGGCGGAGACGGAGAGGAGGCCGAAGGAGGGCGGGCAGTCCACGAGGACGAAGTCCCACTTCTTCGGGAGGTGGTGGAGGGCCTTTCGGAGGAGCGTCTCGGCGCCCACCTCGCCGGCCATGGCCCGGTCCACGCCGGAGAGCCACTCCGTCGCCGGGACCACGTCCACGCCGGGAATGGCCGAAAGGCTTACAAGGTCCGAAAGGCTTCCATTCCCACCCGTCAGGGCGTCGAAGACGGGCCGGCCTCCGTCCGGGACTCCGCACCACGTGGTGGCGCATCCCTGAGGGTCGAGGTCCACGAGGAGGACCTTCTTCCCGGCCTCCGCGAGGGCCGCCGCGACGGAGACGGCGCTCGTGGTCTTCGCCGTCCCGCCCTTCTGATTCGTGAAGGCGAGGGTCCTCACCTGTCCACCTCCTCGTGCTTGCCGTCCGTGACGATTCCGGAGAAGAGCTTCTTCAGGCGGTGGACCTTCCGAACCGCCTCCGCCGGGAGGTGGACGAGGTGGACGAGCTCCTCGGCGCGGTAGACCGCGAGGCCGTCCCGTGCGTCGAGGGCCTTCACGTCGTCGGAGACGAAGAGGACCTCCTCCTCGAGGAGGCGGGACTTCACCCGCACCACGAGGCCGGCGCGGGAGAAGGCCTCGAGGGTCATCTCCTCCACCGTCCGGAAGCCCGGCACGGCCACGAGCTCCGCCGGCGCGGGCGTCTCCTTCGCCTTCGTCTCCTCGGCCTTCTGGAGGCTCCGGAGGGCCTTCAGGGCGAGGCTACTCACCGGCCCTTCCTCGTGGTCCGGTGGAGCTCCTCCGGGTCTCCCTGTCGCGGGTCCCGGATGAGACCGAAGGCGCCGGCGAAGGCGAGACGCGCCCACCGGCCCACCTCTCCATCCCGCACCTTCAGGGTTCCGACCTCGAGAAGCGTCACCCACGGAAGCGTCCGGTCGTCCGCGTCCCGCCGGTAGTCCGCCGCGTAGTTCAGGAGGCCAAGGACCACGTCCGCCTCCTGCTCGAGGCCTCCCTCGCGGAGGTGGTGGAGGTCGGGCCGCGCCGTCCGGATGAGGTCGAGGGCGTCCACGTAGGTCTCCTTCTTCGTGATGTTCTCGGCGTACTTCGTCGGGATGGAGTCCCGGTTCATTTGGGCGCCGGCCACCACCGGGACTCCGAGCTCCACCGAGAGGACCTTCAGGCGCCGCGTTACCGCCGTCACTTCGATGTCCCGCCGGTCCGCGTCGAGGCCCGCCGGCGCGGAGACCTTCTGGACGTAGTCCACGAGGACGGCGCCGAGACGGACGCCGCGCTCCTTCAGGGCGAGGGCGTGGGCCGAGATTCGCTCCACGTCCCACGCGGGCTTCCAGACCACGAGGAGGTGCTTCTGGAGCTCCCGGAGACGGACGCGGGCCGCCTCGAGGAGGCGCGGATCGGGATAGCGGTCCCGCGAGTCACGGTCGGACGCCCACGCCCGGACGGCTGCACGGTTCCACCCGTCCCGCCCGTGCGAGTCCTCCGCCGTGAGGATGGAGAGAAGACGGTGGTACGTGCGGGACTTCGGCTCCTCCATCGTGTAGAGGACGAAGACCTCGTCCTTCTCCGCCGTCTCGAGGAAGTTCCGGAGGAGGGCCACGAGGAGCGTGGTCTTCGCGTGTCCCGTGCGGGCGCCGAGAAGGGTCAGCTCGCCCGGATAGAAGCGGACCTCGAGCTCGTCCAAGGCCCGCCACCCGGACAGCTTTCCGGGCCTCGTCCTTGCCGTCTCCTCCCAGAGGGCCTCTTCGTCGAAGGGCTCCGGTTCGGGCTCCGTCTTCGCGTGGAGCTCCGCGAGGCGGCCCGTCAGGCCACGGAGGACCTCGAGGGCGGGCTTCTTCCTCGCGGCCTCCTGAGCCTCGCGGAGGGCCACCTCGAGGCCCTTCTCCGTCTCCTCCTTCCGGCGCCGCGCCTCGTGGTCTTCCGCTTGGCCGGCGAGCGTGTCGAAGGAGTAGGCCGTCCTCTCCGCCGTCATGCGGAGGATGTCGTCACGGTCCGCGCCGGCCCGGAGGCCACGGCGGGCGTTCACCACGTCGAGGACCCGGTCCACCGCCTCGCGCCGCACCTTGTCCGGGCTCGCCGGCGTCACGCCCTCGAGGGCGAGCTCCGCGAGGAAGACGCCCGCCGCTCGAGCGTGGGAGAGGACCTCGAGGAAGGCGTCCTTCCCGTGGGTCCTCACGAAGGCGTCCGGGTCCTTCGCGTCCCTCAGGGCCGCCGGGTTCACCACGTAGAGGTCCGGCGCTCCGTCCGCCCGCGAGGCGGCCTCCACCGCCGCGACGGCGCCCGCGCGTCCCGCCTCGTCATTGTCGAGGGCGAGCGTCACGCGGCGGACTCCGAAGGAGGCCAGCTTCTCCCACCTCGCCGGGTTCATCTCCCTCCCGGCTCCGCCGATGGCCGCCACCGCCGGGAACCCACGGAGCGGGAGAGAGACCGTGTCGAGGACGCCCTCCACGAGGAGGAGGTCCCGCCGGCCCGCCTCCGTGCGGAGGGCCTCGTGGAGGCCGAAGGCGCCCATGTCGGACTTGGGCGCGCCGGAGAGGTAGAGGTACTTGGGCTCCGCTCCGTCGAGGGACCGCGCCCACACGTTCTCGAGGAAGCCACGCCGGTCCCGGAGCTCGCCCACGAGGCGGCCCGTCCACTTCGTGGCTCCGTCACCGAAGGCGGGCGGGAGGAGGCCGGCGGACCGGATGTCCTCCACCGCGAGGCCTCTCCGCGTGAGGGCGTCCTTCACCGTCTCCGGGTCCGTGTAGAGGCCCAGAGGGAGGTCCTCGAGCTCGTCCTCCCGGAAGCCCCGGTCCTTCGTGAGGTAGACCCGCGCCTTCTCTCCGGCGGGACTCGAGACGAGGGCCTCGTGGGCGTGGAGGAAGAAGGTCTCAAGGACGGAGAGGCGGGCCTGTCGGGCCTCCCGGCGCGCGAGCTCCTCGGGCGTGGCCTTCCTCTCGAGGACGGAGGCGTCCACGCCGGCGCGGCCCGCGAGGTCCTTCACCGCGTCCACGTAGGCCTCTCCGCGAGGGACCGTCCCGCCGTTCACGTAGGCCGTCCAGAGGACGGACTCTCCGCCGTGGACGAGGAAGCCCATGGGCGCGTTGCAGACCACGCGGCCCGGACGGGCGCCCGTGAGCCTCTTCGTGGTCTCGCGGTCCGTGGCGGTCCACCCGCGCGCGGTCCGCTTCCACCCGAATTCCGGGAAGGCGGAGTCCAGTCTGTCGAAGAGACGAGGGAGGACCTCGTCCTCGAGGAAGTCCACGGCGTTCGTTCCCACTACCGTCTCCCTTCGGGAAATGCTTCCATTTCGTGCCTTTCGTGCCTTTCGGGTATTTCGTGCCTTGTGGACGTTGTGGCCGTGCGGATGGCCCGGACCCGCGTCCAGAGGATGAAGGCCCACGCGGCCACGTCGAGGAGCTCCTCCTCCACCTCGCGCGCGAGCTCCGCCGGCGGGAGGGAGAAGGAGCGGTCCCCGTAGGCCGCCCGTCCCGCCTCGAGGCGCGAGGAGGCCTCCGCCACGAAGGAGGGCCACGAGGCCAGCGGGTCCGCCGTCACCGTCACGCCACCGCCCTCCCGGCCACGAGGGCCGCGACCTCGCCGGCCATGTCGGTCCTCGAGTCGTCGTAGACCGTGAGGACGCGGAGGTCCCGGTGGCGGGAAAACTTCTGGACCCGCCGCACGTCTCCGCCCGTGAGCTCGAGGGCCTCCGTGATGGCCGCGTGACGGAGGCCGTGAGGGCGAACCGTTCCCACGCCGGCCTCGAGGCCGAGCTCGCGGACGAGGCGGTGGACGCTCCGGCCCGTGAGCCTCTCGCCCTTCCCGGCCCTGTCGAAGTTCAGGAAGAGCGGACCCGGCTCCGTCCCACGGACCGCCACCCACGCCGCGAGGGCCTCCCGCGTGGGCGCCGGGACCGTGAGCCTCTCCTTCTGGGTCCTCTTCTTCCCAAGGACGAGGACCGTACCGGCCTCGAGGTCGAGGTCCGCGAGGTCGAGGCGGACCACCTCCACGCGCCGGAGGGCGAGGTCGTAGAGGAGATGGAGGACCGCCCGGTCCCGCTTCCCCTTCGCGTCCACGCGGGCGTCGAGGGCCGCGAGGAGGCGCCGGTAGCCGGCCTGTCCCGGCCCGCGCGTGTCGCGGTAGGCCACGGACTCCACGCCGGGAACCTCGAGCGTCCACGGCACGAGGCCCACCGTCCGCGCGAGGGCCACGAGGGACCGGAGGGCCGTCAGGCGCCGATTCACCGTCGCCGGCGCGAGGCCCCGCGCGAGGAGGTCCGCCCGGTAGCGGAGGACCGTCTCGTTCGCCGGCCCGTGGCCGCCGGCGAGGAGCTCGCGCGAGGCCTCCTCCATGGAGCGGGCGCGGAGGAAGGAGGCGAAGTCCGCGAGGTCCCGCCGGTAGGCCTCGAGCGTGAGGTGGGACTTCCCGGAGAGGAACGTCTCCACGAGGCGAGACGCCGGCGAGGACACGAGCGTGGAGGTCGTGGTCTCGAGGACGAGGGCGGTGGTCTCGGCCATGGAGTGATTCTACCACGCCGAGAGGTCAAAAAGAGTCAAACGGTATCCGGGAGAGTCCGGGAATGCGCGTTTAGGGTCACTACGCGACACGTTCCCGGTAAACGTCCGTGAGGTTTTCGGGATTGTTGGCAGGTCCCTCGAGGTCGGCGCGGCACGGCGCGAATCCGTTTTTCCCCTTCCCCGGCCTCGAGGGAGACACCGGCCTTCCCCTTCTCCGGCCTCGCGCGGGCGGGCGGGCGGGCGTCCATCACTCTGTTCTCAGAGTGCCCGTGGCGGAGGAGGGCGAGCTCGCCGGCGTCGTCCTCGCGGCCTGAGAACAGGCGGACCCGCCGCTGTTCTCAGCGGCGCCCGCCGGCCAGAAGACACCACGAGTCTCGTGGGCGAGGAGGCGGTGGAGCTCCACCCGGAGGGCGAGTCCGGGCGAGCAGCGGTTTCCTAAACCGCGTGCCACGGGTTCGGCCCCACCCTGACCCACGCCGTCACTCTTTCAAGGTGACGCTCGCGGGTTAGAAGGAGGACGCCGTGGAGCTCCGCCGCGTGACGCTGCTCGGCAGCGTGACCTCCGCCTCGAGCTCGTGGGCGAGGAGGCCGTGGGCGTCCGGCTATGTCCCGCGATGTCCCGCGATGTCCCGCGCGTCTCGCCATGTCTCGGGACGGCTCGCCGGGGCGGTCCGCCGGGTCCCTCGGCGCCCTTCCCGGTGGTGCTCTAAAGGGCGGGCGCGACCTCGGGGAAGCGCCCGTCCCTCTAAGACTCTTCTATGAGTCTTCTATGCTCGATTTTTCGCCCGTAAGTCCTTGCCCTGCAACGTCCATTTTTCCGGATGGCCGGTTGCAAGGTTGCGCGAGACCCGAAATGGCCGGTTGCAAGGTTGCGCG
>JADHED010002739.1_pt1 | contig 11607 bp, 13 predicted proteins | sample 8952041 | NCBI WGS metagenome assembly JADHED01 (sample SAMN16124423, study PRJNA663239) | bioreactor sludge metagenome | isolation source: sludge (control) | place: India:Bengaluru | collected 2018-09-08
CTTTGCTGCCTGGTAGACAGTTGTACCTTTTTTAACTTCTACCTCGATTTTATCTATAGTTAATTTTACTACTTCCATAGAGTTTGATTATTGAACATGAATAGCTGTAAACTTACACTTGTCGTAACAAGCACCGCATCTGATACATTTATCAACATCAATCACGTGTGGCTGACGTTTTTCTCCGGTAATGGCATTAACAGGACAAGCTCTGACGCAAGCTGTACATCCTGTACATTTATCGGGTACAATTGTATATAATTTAAGAGCTTTACACCTTCCGGCAGTACAAACCCTCTCTCTGACGTGAGCAATATACTCATCGTGGAAATGCTCCAATGTAGAAAGAACAGGGTTTGGAGATGTCTGACCAAGACCGCAAAGCGAGGTATCTTTAATTACCTTGCTCAGGTTCTCGAGATAGCTAAGATCATCTTCGGTACCTTTTCCGTTACATATTTTCTCCAGAATTTCATGAAGTCTCTTGTTACCTACACGGCAAGGTGCGCATTTTCCGCAAGACTCCTCAACTGTAAATTCGAGGTAGAACTTGGCAACCGAAACCATACAGTCATCTTCGTCCATAACAATCATACCGCCGGATCCCATCATTGAGCCTGCAGCAATCAGATTGTCGAAATCAATAGGAGTGTCAAGGTGTTTCTCTGTAAGACATCCGCCCGAAGGACCTCCTGTCTGTACTGCTTTAAACTTCTTACCACCCTTTATTCCACCACCAATCTCAAAAATAACCTCTCTTAAAGTGATTCCCATCGGAACCTCAATAAGACCTACGTTATTGATCTTTCCTGCAAGTGCAAATACCTTTGTACCTTTTGATTTCTCGGTTCCGATACTGGCAAACCAGCTGGCACCTTTAAGGAAAATAACAGGAACACTGGCAAATGTCTCTACGTTGTTCACGTTTGTAGGTTTTCCAAGGTAGCCCTTCTCGGCAGGGAACGGTGGTTTAACCGTAGGTTCGCCCCTGTGTCCCTCCATTGAGTGGATCAAAGCTGTCTCCTCTCCGCAAACAAATGCACCCGCACCATACTTCAGCTCAATATCAAAAGAGAACTCGGTTCCCAAGATGTTTTTTCCAAGCAGACCATACTCTCTTGCCTGATTTATAGCTGTCTGAAGACGCTTAATTGCAAGCGGATACTCTGCGCGGATGTAAACAAGACCGTTGGCAGCTCCAATACAGTAACCGCAGATGGCCATTGCCTCAATAATAGAGTGAGGGTCTCCCTCCAGGATTGATCTGTCCATAAATGCGCCCGGGTCACCCTCATCGGCATTACAAACCACATATTTCTGATCAGATTTGTTCTTTGATGCTATCTCCCATTTGATTCCTGTTGGGAATCCGCCACCGCCACGACCTCTGAGACCAGACTTCTTAATTTCGTCTATTGCCTGACTCTGAGTCATCTCAGTAAGAATTTTACCGATTGCGGCATAACCGTCACGTGCAATATATTCGTCAATATTTTCAGGATCTATGAAACCGCAGTTTCTGAGCGCGATCCTTAACTGTTTTTGGTAGAAGCCCATATGCTTCGAGTCCTCTACATGGCGTCTGGTTTCAGGATCCTCATAAAGAAGCCTGTTTACTCTCCGTCCTTTAAGAATGTGCTCACTAACGATCTCGGCGCAATCAGAAGGTTTTACCTGAGTGTAGAATGTGTTGTCAGGAATTACCTTTACAATCGGACCCTTCTCACAGAATCCGAAACAACCTGTAGCAACAACCTGTGCATCGTTTTCCAGACCCTGTTTTTTAAGTTCAGAATTGAGATTAGCAATAATCTCTTCACTTTGTGAGGCCCGGCATCCGGTACCAGCACAAACCAGCAAATGCATTTTATACTGTGCCATAAACTATTCCTTTACTGATTAATAGTTTGATAGTTAGTTGGGATGATACCATCCAGCAGCTCTCCCTTAAGAACATACTTATCAATGATATCAACAGCTACCTGAGCGTCAACGTTGCCAAAGACAACCGGATCTTTGCCGGGTACCTTTACCTCTATTGTAGGCTCTGCGTAGCAATAACCCATACACCCACCCTGTGTTACCACAGCTGGAATCTTTTCCTTCTCTATCTTCTCAATGAGAGCATTCATTACCGTTCTGGCGCCTGCCGCAATACCACAGGTTGCCATAGCCACACGGATCTGAACAAGAGAATCAGGCGAATTGCTCTTCTCACGGATATTCATTCCGTTTTCGAGACTTTGCTTCATCTTCCGCAAATCGTCAAGGGATTTGATTTTATTCATACTTTTTATATTTGGTTTTGTTGTGTCCTGCGAGTCCAATTTGAGGCGCTAAAAGTAGGCATTTTATTACAGATTGCAAAAAATATTTTACAAATAGTAATAATTTGTTATTTAATTATTACTATCTGATAGTTTACCCCAACTCATTTCTGATTATTAAACAGGCTAAATACAGCTATTTATAAATATCCTTAATTAAAAGTGGCGCAAATATAAGAACAAACTTTTACAAAAAAATATTTATTTGGCATCTCTTAACTCTTCAATATTTGAGTTTACCATCTCAGTAAGCATTCGTATAACGGAAGGGTCGTTCAGAGGCATTCCATCCAAAACCTCCTTTACCTCAACAGTGTCGAATATATACTCGCTGTCGTTGTATATATAACTGAAAAAGAAATCAATATCCGGATTGGCACTTACCATCAGAATAAGAGCATTTGCTATATCTCCCAAGGGAGGTCTGTCTATATGACTGTGTCTGAATAATGCCGTAACAATGGTACCTTTTCCGGCTTCGGAACTAACCGTGAGTGATCCCTCGCTCTGCTCTGCCGACTGTTTAAAAAGTGGAATCCCCATCCCTACCCTCCTGGTAGTTCTGGAGGTAAAAAAGGGATCCTCCAGTTTAGAGACCTGCTCCTGTGACATTCCCCGTCCGTTATCGCCAATGGTAATTGTAAGCAGATCGCGTTTAAGATTTTCATCTACAGTAAGCTTTATAAGCGAGGCCCCAGCCGAAAGCGAATTCTGAATTATGTCTATAACGTGTAATGAAAGGTCATTCATCTTTTTAAAGCATTTTTTATATTCTCAAAAGAGATTTCAGCCATCTCCAGATTGGTAAATGATCGCCCTATCTCCTGTGGATAATGAGCGTCAGATGAGGTTATAAAGGGATAATTTTTAAGATATGGATTGCTTTTTAAAAACTCCTCTTTGCTAACTCTGTAAGAAAGTTCAAGTGCATCAACTGCCAGGTGCAGCGGTACAAATCCAAGCTGACTTATAAGAGAGTTTTGCTGCTTATCTATATGCGCAGGTATAAAGATCCCTCCCAGAGAGTGAACGAACTCCTCTACCTCCTCAATGGAGCGGTCAATAGATCCGATCAGCAGATTATCTTCCTGGTAAAGAACATTTTCTAACTCATCTACAACAAGTTGATAACCGAAAATCTCCGGATTATTGGGGACTTTGATAAGATTTTCCTGCAGATAGTTTTGTAGGGAGTTAAGATTCTCATCACCGTTCACCAATACTACAACATGCACCTCCTCCTTTGTTGTTACTTCGGCTCCGCACAGAACATACAAACCCTCCCTCTCTCCAATTTTTTGAATCTCCCGGGACTGCAATGTAGAGTTATGATCGGTTATACCAATAATATCAAGCCCTTTAGCCTTTGCAAGTTTGACAATTTCCAGCGGAGTCATCTCTATATCTCCGCAGGGAGATAGTGTCGTATGAATATGAAGGTCGGCTTTATACAAGTTTATATAACTCTCCGGAAAGCTCAAAAGCCTCCATCTCGGTTCCAAGAAGAGGGATGTTCTCCGAAATTGAGAGCTTTACAGTCTCTTCATCAGGTTTAAACCCCTTTACAAGAATTATTGCCGAGAGGTCTCTGAGTGAGGCCACTCCAATAATATTTTTATGAGTCTGAAGAGTTATCCATACCTGACCCTCTTTTGAATGTCCCATGACATCGGAAAGAAGGTCTGAGGTGTATCCACCCTTAACATCATTATCCAGTGCATCTTTGCATGAAAAAACCTTAAGGTTCAATCTTTCTGCTATCTCTCTTAATTTCATATTATTTAATATTAATTTCCATCCTCTTTATTAAATCTCTCCGAACCCCATATGCTCTCCATTATCTTTATGGTATCTTCAAGAGAGATCTCACCCCTTTTTTCAAATACTGTTCTCAGGAAGATACATGAATTTATCTCGGCCTGTTCTCTTACGATATCCTCTGCAAGAGCTTCACAACTTGGTGCTCCGCAGGCTCCGCAATCTATTCCCGGCAAAAGTGTTTTAAGCTTTCTGGCACTCTCCATTTTCTTGATAGCAAGCTCAATATCTTTATCATATTTGACCATTGACCGAGGTTCTATCTTGTCCATGTGGACTACGGCACTGACCGATCTTTTATACTCATCTATAAGAGAATGGCTGTCAGGAATCTTCTTTGCATAGTTTTTCAGACTTTCGGCTGCCAGAAATCTGTTTCTGTGCGATAAAATCCCGCCCGCACAAGACTCATCGCATGCCCTTATCTCGAGAAAATCAACACCTTCTATCTCTTCATTTTCAAGCATTTCAAGAAAATCAATGACATTCTTCATACCATCGATTGCAAGTGTTTTTCCCTTGATATGTCTGCTCTCCTGCCCGGTTGTGGGGAAGAGTATCCCCTTTGACGATATCTCACCGTTAACCTTAATGGTTGTCGTTATAGGTAATCTTTGTTTATAGGCCAGATATACTTTATTAAAGAAGAAGTCCATGTTAATCACTCCGGTAATGGGAGAGGTGTAGCCGCCAACCGGTGATTTAACTGCTGCAATTTTGGCTACACATGGGGTGAGGTAAAATATGCCGGCTTCACTCTCAGGAATCCCCTCCTTTTCAAATTTTTTCTTATAAAATTGTGCCGTAATTTCAATTGGAGGCAACAGCTTCATTATATTATCGACAAGTGAAGGGAATCTTACCTGAATGAGCCTTATAACTGCGGGACAGAACGATGAAATTACCGGTTTTTCGGCATCTTCCAGAAAGTCATTAATTTCGTTTAACAAGGTATCTACGCTTTGTTCTACGGCGCAAACCTCGGTGAAACCAAGTTCTCCGATGATACTGTAAATGGCATCTCTCGGGATAGAGTCTTTAAATTGTGCAAAAAAGACGGTAGGGACAAGTAAAACTCTTTGCTTGTAGTTGAATATCTGTTTGAAGTCGTCGTCCATCACCCTTATTGCCCGGGTAGGACATACTCTGTAGCACTCTCCGCAATCGATGCACCAGTCTGCATGTATTCCTGCTTTCCCTCCTACCACTCTCAGGGCTTCGGTTGGACACACCTTCATACAGTGGGAACATCCTATGCAGACGTTCTCCATAATCTCAAGAGCCCTGTTGTATGTTGTCTGGCGTGATTTCATCTTAAAGATTAGTTAAATCTTATCTCAATGTTGAGTGTTGTGCCCTTTCCAACCTCTGTATCAATGGAGAGAAAATCGGCATTTTCGCTTATATTGGGCAGACCCATTCCCGCTCCGAAACCCATCTCCCTTACAGCCGGAGATGCTGTTGAAAAACCTTTTGTCATAGCCATGGTTACATCCGGAATTCCCGGACCCTCATCTGCAAGTTTCAGTTTTATACCTGAGCTCTCAATATCTACATAAATCACTCCTCTGTATGCGTGGGCAACAATGTTAACCTCAGCCTCATATAGTGCCACCACAACTCTTTTGATGACGGCAGAATCGACACCTAACTGTTTAAGACTCTTTTTTACCTGAGAAGAGGCATATCCTGCCTGGGTAAAATCGCCACCCTCTACCTTATATTCGAAATGCATTTTAATATACCGGTTTTACTCCGGCAGCGTAAAGCAGACCGGCACATCTGAACATCGAAAACTTACTCTTAATAATAAGTATATTATTCTCTGAGGCCAGCTCAAACATCTCGTCTGTCACCTCTTTGTTCCGGCACAATATAATGTAAGGTGCGTCTGACATCTCGGCCGTCCTTATAGACTGGATGTTTGCCAGCCCCGTTAGCAGTAAAAAGTGATCTCTTTTGATAGTAAGTACATCGCTCATGAGATCGGAGGCAAAAGCGAACTCAACACATTCGTCCAGCCTCTTCTCTCCGCAAACTACAGTTCCCTCTAAAAGTGAATTAATTTCTCTTAATGTCATCCTAAATATTTTTAATATAGCATCTTCTCTTCATATACGGCTCAAATCCATATCTCTCCCACACCTTATACGCCGAATTATTTTCGGCCTGAGGGTTTGTGAGAGCATATTTAACATTGGCCCTGTGGAGGTTTGTAGCTATATGCGTATGGTAGATTGAAGATATTCCTGTGTTCTGCCACTCATCGGAGGCGCCAAGTAACAGGAGATCTATCGTATTATATTGTTTGAACTCTTTTAATATGTGGAAAAAGCCGAATGGAAAGAGCTTTCCTTTTGCCTTCTGAAAGGATTTTGAAAGATTTGGTATGCATATACCAAATGCAGCGATGTTATCTTCGCTGTCTACAATGATACATGTGAGCCTGTTTGTCAGTTTCGGGAAATACTCCTTTGCAATCATATCGACCTCTGCATCAGAAAGGGGTACAAAATTGTCAATATCCTTGAAACCTTCGTTATAACTTTTGTGAAAGCTTTTGACATATTTATCTGTTCCCTTTAACTCCTTAACATCTAAAATCCTGAGTTTATGCTTTTCGAGAAGCATCTGATTTATTCGTTTTATCTTATCGGGAACACCTACATCGGCCTTTAATTTAATCTGGACCCAATCCATCTGCTTTCCAAAGCCAAGTTCATCCATTATTGCCGGGTAGTAGGAGTAGTTGTAGAGACAGTTTACCGGAGGTACATTTTCAAATCCCTCAATGAGCATTCCCTGTCTGTTGAGAGTGTTAAACCCGAGCGGACCATGCATTTGATCAAGCCCGTTCTCTCTGCCCCATGAGGCCACCTTCTCTAAAAGTGCCTCTGCTATCTCCTTATTATCAATAAAATCAAACCATCCGAAACGAATTCTCTTTTCAAAATGGTACTCATTTGATCTTGGATTAATTATCCCGGCAATACGGCCGGCAACCGAACCATCGTCCAGAATGGCCATCCACATCTTTAGTGAACAGTATTCAAGGGACGGACTTTTGGTAAGTGTAGAAAATTCATCCCCATCCAAAACCGGGACATACTGTTTATCACCTTTATAAAGTTTATGCGGAAACTTGATGAATTGTCTTATCTGAGATGAGGTTACAACCTCAGTTATCTTAAATCCCATGCCGGTTTGTTTAGGTTAGCATTTATATCACAAATGTAGAAAAAAAAAGGCAGAGTCATATTCAAAGAGGCTGTTCGGTGTTTGTCAAATGTAAAATGGCACTCTGTGCAGCAACACATCCGAAGACCGCAGGCAGATAAGATATTGTACCAACCTGAGACTTTTTGTTCTGCTCTTCTACGGGAATAATGGCCTCACTATCGGGAAGTTCTTCCGAGAAGACCACATTAAATCCCTTGCTTATTCCAGCTTTGCGTAACTTCTTTCTGAGTATGTATGCCAAAGGACAGTTGAATGATTTTGATATATCCTTGATTCTTATTTTAGTTGCATCTACTTTGGCTCCTGCTCCCATTGAACTGACAAGCGGAATTTGGTTTTTTACCGCGTAGATTATGAGTGCAATCTTTGGAGAGAGGGTGTCTATTGCATCGATGATAAAATCAACTTTTTGATTTTTAAGAAGTCCTTCCACGTTATCCTCTGTAAGATACTCCTTTATTCCGGTTATCTCCAGCTGTGGGTTGATATCGTGAAGTCTGGCTGTTAAAACATCTACTTTTGATTTCCCCATCGTGCTATCCAAAGCACGTAACTGCCTGTGTTTATTGGATTGCTTCACCACATCACTATCCAGAATAAGTAGCGACCCCACACCGGCGCGGGTAATCATCTCGGCGGCATATGCGCCAACACCTCCCAACCCTATTACGGCAACTTTTGCTTTTTTCAGCCTTATCAGGGCATCGGCACCCAATAAAAGCTCGGTTCTTACCTGCCATTCTGCTATCTCTTTCATTATATTTTTTTTGCCTCTTCCCAAATTTGATCCATCTCCTGAAGTGTCATCTCCTTTAACGACCTTCCGGCTTTTATAGTTTTCTCTTCCAGATAGTTAAATCTCTTTATAAACTTTCTGTTTGTCATCTCCAGTGCTGTGTCCGGGTTAATATTATACAAGCGGGCAGCATTAACCATTGAAAAAAGCAGATCGCCAAACTCCTCTTCAGCCCTCCTTCCATCTCCGCCCTCTGCATTGTTACCTATATCTCCTTTCTCGCTCCTCAATTCGGATTCAAATTCATTTAACTCCTCTTTTACCTTATCCCACACCTGCTCTCTCTCCTCCCAGTCAAACCCCACTGCACGTGCCTTATCCTGAATTCGGTAAGCCTTTACCAAAGAGGGTAATGAAGCCGGAACACCCGACAAAAGCGATTTGTTTCCATCCTTCTCCTTCCCTTTGAGTTGTTCCCAATTTTCGATAACCTCACGTGTTCCGCTCACCTCTCTTTGTGAAAAGACATGCGGATGGCGATAAACAAGTTTATTGCACAAAGAGTCAATGACTGCCGATATATCAAACTGAGAGCTCTCCTCTCCTATTTTGGCATAAAAAACAATGTGCAGAAGAATATCTCCCAACTCTTTGGCAATATTAGAATTATCTTTAGCAATTATTGCATCGCTAAGTTCATAGGTCTCTTCAATTGTCAATGGCCTCAGAGATTCCATAGTCTGCTCCCTGTCCCAGGGGCACTTCTCTCTCAGCTCATCCATAATATCCAGCAACCTCTCAAAGCTGCCGAGCGCCTTTTCACGTCTCATTTATATCCTGTTTAATAGTATTAGCAAATTTTATTCTTATTTCGGAGGATGGGTTAAGATTCTCCAGAGTTGTAATATTTCCCTGGTTGACAGCAAGTTCAAGAAAACCGAGAGAGTTAAAAAGAGCAATTAGCTCTCCCGGGGCACTGTCGTTATATCCTCTTGAGATCCTGTTGATTTTAGTATAGGGACCCTGAACGAAAATTGTGAAATCCCTCCCTTTGTGTATCGAATCAAAGAGTCTCTTTTCAATATTGGTAATCGCATTTCCAAGTGAATCGCTGTAGAGAACCCTTCCTACTATAAGATTTGGATTGTGAACCACACCGGGCGAAGACTCCCTTTTAAGATTGCAGATTCTTGTTCTTTTTTCAAAGCTGTTTGTCAATATGATATCTACAGCCTCTCTGAAAAGTTCGAGAGAGATAAAGCTTGAGAAGGGGATCTCATTTGCCTTAAGAATTTCAAAACAGACAGAGGGCGGATTGTCGAATAAGAGCGAGAATCTTCCATCGTTAACCCCGGCAAAGTAGTGTCCGTCTCCATAAACAATAACCATAGGAGTGCCTGGGGCCGGTTCACTCATAACTCCGAGAAGGTGTATGGAACCTTCGGGATAATGTCTGAAGACCGAACGTAAAATAAATATCTCCTGCAATACATCAAAAGCGGGTATGGAATTTGTTACCTCCACAACATTCAAACCGGAAGAGAGCGAAATGAGAGAGCCTCTGAGGGCACCCATGTAGTAATCGCTGTTCTTCCAGTCACTGGTTACGGTAACAATTGTCATCCTTTCGAAGTTAATTATGCAAAGATAGGACTTTTTAATACATTTGCCGCTTGAATTCAAACTGGCTATTACAATAATATATATTTAATAATCAAATATTTATGAATCATTCAAATCTTAAGTTCATAAGTGCTGACCAGGCTGTCAAAGTTGTAAAATCGGGTGACCATATCCACCTGAGCAGTGTTGCAAGTGCCCCTAAAATTCTGATTGATGCTCTCATACGAAGAGGTGAAAATGGAGAGCTGAAAGATGTAAAAATACACCATCTGCATACAGAAGGTGAAGCTCCCTATGCCGATAAACGGTATGAGGGTATATTCATGCATCAGGCATTTTTTGTAGGCGGAAATGTTAGAAAAAGTGTTCAGGAGGGGTATGCCGATTACATTCCCATCTTTCTGAGCGAAACCCAAAAACTTTACAGATGCGGAGCTCTTCCATGCAATGTTGCAATGATTCAGGTATCTTCGCCTGACCGTCACGGATACGTATCCCTTGGAACATCGGTTGACGCTACCCTGGCGGCTATCGAGACAGCCGAATATGTTATAGCAGTTGTAAATAAAAATGTTCCTCGTGCATGGGGTGATGCAATGATTAAGCTGGATATGATTGACCTCTTTGTTGAGGACAACACACCGCTTGAACCGGCGCACTTTGCCGAACCGGATGCAATTGAGACAGCAATAGGTAAAAACTGTGCCTCACTTATAGAAGATGGAGCGACTTTGCAGATGGGCATTGGGGCAATACCGAATGCGGTACTGGCTCAGCTGGGTAACCACAAGAACCTCGGAATTCATACCGAGATGTTTGCCGATGGGGTACTTCCCCTTGTTAGCAAAGGAGTTATCAATGGAGCCGATAAAGCAATAGACAGAGGTAAAATGGTAGCTACATTTCTGATGGGTTCTCAGGAGGTTTACGATTTCATAGATGATAATCCAATGGTTCTGATGCAGGATGTTGCATATACAAATGATCCCTTTATAATTGCAAAAAACCCGAAAGTTACTGCAATAAACTCAGCCCTTCAGGTAGATCTCACCGGGCAGGTATGTGCCGACTCTATTGGTATTAAGCACTATTCAGGTGTAGGTGGTCAGGTTGATTTTATATACGGTGCATCTATGTCCCGCGGTGGAAAAGCTATCATTGCCATGCCATCGGTGACCAATAAAGGTGTAAGTAAAATTGCCCCTGTTCTGAATCCAGGAGCAGGAGTTGTAACCACCAGAAACCACATTCACTGGTTTGTTACTGAGTTCGGAGCCGTGAATCTTTATGGAAAATCTCTACAGGAGAGAGCGAAACTTATTATAAGCATATCGCATCCCGACCACAGAGAGAGTCTGGACAGAGCCGCATTCGAGAGATTTGGCCCTCACTACAGGTTTTAGCAATTATTTTGCTAAAACCTCTATGTAAAAGTGTAGTTGTTGTCTCTTGCCGAAACTCTGAGTCTGAGTGCCGTAACCCCATTCGGAACCAAAGAAGGTGACAGCTTTTCCGCCGTACTTCATCTCAAGAAGTGCCTTGGCAAACCCATCTACAACCCCGCTGCCGCCTGAAGCTGTAGATTCACCCGGTTCATGGATCTCTACAGAGAGCGGTGTGTATGTTTTATCGGCACTGTATATCTTATATTTGCGGGCTGTGTCCTCAATATTTGTATCAAACACAAACCCGTTAAGTAATCTGCCAACATAATTTACACGTGCCGTTTCTCCGGTGGCAAGAGTGTCTCCGGTTCCTTCAACCAGATTTTTAAAGTAGAATCCCTTCTTCAAAGTGTCCAGCCCGTCATAGTGTATATTGCTGAATTTCCTTAAAGTATCGAGTTCGTAATCGGAATAGTTA
>JADHED010002740.1_pt1 | contig 11603 bp, 9 predicted proteins | sample 8952041 | NCBI WGS metagenome assembly JADHED01 (sample SAMN16124423, study PRJNA663239) | bioreactor sludge metagenome | isolation source: sludge (control) | place: India:Bengaluru | collected 2018-09-08
CGGTGTCATCCCTGCTCTCTACCAAACCCATTCCACCGAAAACAGCGAAGAACCTAGATATTTAATGTAATCTATTTATTATTAAATATTTATAAAATCTATTGGATGGACTCTCCTCACAAGTGGACTTTGTTCTCGATTTCGTGATTTCAAGGCCTCTGCTTTGCTCCTGAAATGGGGAGGTGTTTTGAACCTGGATCCTGCATTGAAGAATTCCGACAGGATGAACAAGATTTGCAGGATTGATTTACTGTGGAATGCGCGGTGGACAGAAACATTTCAACGCCGCTTTTTGAAAAGGCCTTTCTAAGAACACCCGTGCGAGAGCGCTCTTCAAGGAAAAAGGAAAGTGGGCCGTGTGACCCAATCTTGTCCAAAAAATCGTTTTCGGGTTGAAATCCTCACAGACATTTTCTCAAGGTTGCTCCCGAAACACCACCTGACTCGGCTATCCGAAATCCCGGTGGCACATCTTGGGAAAGCATCGTATCCAAGACGTCTCTGCCGCAGTTCCAATGATTGCCGCGAAGGCGCAAAGGAGAAGAAAGAACCGAAGACGAATGGGGGTGTCCGCTTTGCTCTTTTTCTCTCTTCGTGATTCCAAAACGCTTTGGAAAATAAAAGCCGGCAGATCCGCAGCGGAATGTTTGTGTCAAATGTGGGCTGATTGCACAACAACCGCATTCCATTCATCCCGGATCCGGCGATTGGAGGATTTTGGACAGGATGAACAAGATTCACACAAGGATTGATTGACTGCGGATGTGCGGTGGACGGAAATATTTGAACGCCGCCTTTTGCAAATGCCTTTCCGATAATCTTGTCCATCTTGTTCATCCTGTCTAAAATCCGTTTTCGGGTTCATGGAAACAGGATCTGGTCGTGGCTCGACAGACTTTTCCGATACACATTCCCTTTGTCTGCATCGCACACCAGACCATCTCCAGGATTTTGTTTTCCATGTCAGAACCAAACAGGGAGATCGCAGCGAAAAAGAACCGGTCACTTTATGGAGATGAGCACCCCAACCAACGAACTATATTCATCGGAGTCGAAAACCACCCACTGGAGGTTTCCGGAACAGAGAACACCGTGACGCGCCCCTCTCCGGGATCTGCTCCAATCCAACGATTGTCTCCCAGATAAATCATGATGTGGATTCCGCTGGAAGTAACAGCCATGTCGCCTGGCTCCAAAAGATCCGGTTCCAGCGCGAGGAGTGAGGCGCATTTTGTCACTCCTCTTGTCCGCCCTCCATATCCATTCGCCATCTCCCTGGCTGTGGAGTCATTCCACCAAAGATCGATGGCCTCTCTCACCAAAGAAGGATTGAAGGTCCTGATTCCTTTTTGAAAAAGCGCATCCTGAAACCCTTTACGGGCAAGACCGGAACAATCCATTCCGAAACTCGATTCTCCACCCCAGACATAAGGGACACCTTCATAACGAAGCAGTGCCTCTGCATCCTCCTGCCGTAATCCGGAAAATGCAGGGCGTCCGGGAAACAACAAAAACCCTCCGACAAGCACAAAACCTCCCGTCAAGGAAAGAAGAAGCACCCTGTGCCTCGAGGCAAAGAAGAGACTTCCGATGATAACACCAAAGAGGACCAAGCAACAGCCCCACCGGAGAAACTGGGTTTTCACCGGCCAAAGCCACAGGGCCATCAGCAAGGGAAACAGGAAGACCCACAATCCCAAGGCTACTCCCCGCAGTGAAACATGACTGGATAACGCCTGCATGGATTTCTCTTACCCCCTTGACCAGACGGTGTCTTGTCCGATTTGGCGCATTTTTCACCCAGCTCGACTCCTCCTCCTTCCATTGCTTTCATGACACCTCAGTTTCTCTGGGAAATCTCACCCGCGTATCATCCCTCTCAACCCCCTGCAAAGGATCATGGGTTTTTCTTGCAATGATCTCCTGATGCAGCTCCGAAAGTTCCACGTGGAACAATTGTGTCTGACAGGCTTGGGGGTTGTGGGGTTCTTTCCTGTTATAAACCCGGATCCGGCGATTGGAGGATTTGGACAGGATGGATTGACTGCGAATGTGTGGTGGACAGAAATATTTCAGCGCCGCTTTTTGCAAATGCCTTTCCGGCAATCTTGTCTCTCTTGTTCATCCTGTCTAAAATCCGTTCTCGGGATAAAGCCTGTCTGCCTGATGAAGAAGATTCTGCTCTTGGAATGATGTCTTTTTTGTCTGTATCGCTGCTCAATTCCATTGTTCCACGTGGAACTTTTTATATATCGTTGTTTATAAACAGATTATGTAATTTTCTGTTTCTCTCCCTTTTTGATTTCCTCGCGAAATCGTTTGGGAAGTATAGTGTGCGGGAATGAAAGACACGCAAAACGAACCGGATGACCGCCAACTCCCGATTGACCGGGTGGGAGTCAAGGCGTTGCGATATCCTGTGCAGGTTCGGGACAAGGACCATTCGATACAGAGCACGATCGCGACGGTTCAGCTCACGGTGGATCTTCCCCACCATTTCAAGGGAACGCATATGAGCCGCTTCATTGAAGTGCTGGGTTCCCACGGTCCGGTGGTTCACGTGGACAATATCCGGAACATTCTTGAGCAACTCACCAAACGCCTGGAAAGCGACTGTGCGCATTTGGAGTTTGAGTTTCCTTTCTTTCTGGAGAAGAAGGCTCCGGTGACGGGTGCTCCCGGTCTTTTGGATTATTCGGCCAAGTTTCTGGCGACTCTGGAGCGGGGAAAAATGGATTTTGTGGTGCAGGTGGTCGTTCCGGTGACGACGCTCTGTCCGTGCTCGAAAGCCATCAGCAAAGCGGGGGCGCACAACCAACGTGGTCACGTCACGCTTGCCGTACGCTGCAAAAAACCGATGTGGATCGAAGACATGATCCGCCTGGTCGAGGACTCCGCGAGCTCCGAACTTTACAGCCTCCTCAAACGTCCGGATGAAAAAGCCGTCACCGAACGCGCTTATGAAAATCCGGTTTTTGTCGAAGACCTGGTCCGCAATGTCGCCGTCCGGTGTGAGAAGGATTTCAACATTCTCTGGTATCGTGTCGAAGCCGAAAACTTCGAGTCGATCCACAATCACAACGCCTACGCGCTGATCGAAAAGCGGCCCTGTTGATCAGGAGATCACAGACTCGTCTCACAAACCCACAAGTGCCGGCCAAACTGCTCGATGGCACGCCCGGTCAGAGATCCCGCATCCCCGCGCAGGATGGCAAAGAGGGTCGAGCCCGAGCCCGACATCATCGCGGCGGAAACTTCTTCCTGCGCCAGGAGCCAGGATTTCATCACCGGGAGGAGCAGATGTTTCCGGAACACCGGACCTTCCAGATCGTTCCGCAGCTCCATCCCGTGGAACACCTGGGCAGGTTCCGCGTTTTGCTGATGGGCTCCCCAGGCCTGATAGGCCCACCCGGTGGAAACAGGAAAAGGAGGTTTGAGAAGAAGCAATCTGGTCGGGGGAAGAGCCCCGGCTTCTTCCATCAATTCCCCACGTCCGCGACACCAGGCCGGAACGCTACGGATGAAAAACGGGATGTCCGATCCCATCGTCGCCGCCATTTCTTCGAGCTTCTGCCAACCCAGATGTGTTCCAAGCAATTGGTCAAGCGCTTTCAAGACCGCTGCCGCATCGCTGCTTCCGCCGCCCAGCCCGGCCCCGTGCGGAATTTTCTTTTTCAAAATCACCGTTGCGTGAAACCGCAGTCCCGTTTCCTTCGCAAAAACATCCACCGCCCGCCACGCCAGATTGCCGGGGTCCGCAGGGATATCCGGAATATCACACTGGAAGTCCACTCCCGTTCCCTCGGAAACCGTGATGTCCAGTTCATCCGCAAGCGAGACCGGAGTCATCAGCGTTTCGATCCCGTGATATCCATCCGGACGTTTCTCGAGAACCCGGAGCACAAGGTTGACTTTGGCAGGTGCCTGAATTGTCATGCAGGCACCATCATCTGCCAATGTCCCGTCCAGCCAAAGAAAAAATCATTGTCGCCGTCGACGCTCCGGATTCCGCTTCCGCCCTCGCCCTCATCAAACCGCTTGCCCCGGAGGGATGCCTCTTCAAGATTGGTCTCCAGCTCTTCACCGCGGTCGGTCCGTCGATTGTGAAAGAAATCCAGTCGCTTGGCGCCAAAGTCTTTCTCGACTTGAAATTTCACGACATTCCCAACACCGCCAGGGAAGCGGTTCACTCGGCCGTCGCTCTCGGAGTCGACATGACCACCATTCACCTCGCCGGCGGCCCGGCCATGGTCTCGGAAGCCGTGAAGGCCGCCGAGGGATCAAAAACCCTGGTTTTGGGGGTCACCGTGCTCACCAGCATGGATGACGAAACCCTGGACATCGTCGGGGTTCCCCGCCCCGCGGCCGACCAGGTTCTCCACCTTGCCGAGATGGGTGCCCATTGCAGCCTGCGCGGTGTTGTTGCGAGTCCGCACGAGATCACCCCGTTGCGCGAGGAGTTCGGCCACGGGCTTGTGATTGTCACCCCCGGCGTCCGTCCTGCCGGCAGCGACAAAGGCGACCAGCGCCGTGTGATGACCCCCGGCGAGGCCATCCGCTGCGGCGCCGACTACCTTGTGATCGGCCGCCCGATCACCGCCGCGCCTTCTCCCCGGGAGGCCTTTCTCCAAATCGCCGAAGAGATGGAGTCCGTCGGTTAACCCTTCCTTTTCCAAAGTTGTTCACTCTTTAGAATAAGAAGAGATTTTTCGGACAGATTCTCTCTTCTTATTCTAAGTGTGAACAACCGGAAGAAGCTGTGTTCCTCATTGATGGGATGGGTGTTCCACGGCGAATTTGGGGTGTGAACAAAAATCCGCGATGTGCGGATGGAAGCCAACAAACCCCGAAAAATCCCGACTTCTTGGCAGATGTCGGTAAAAACCCACAACTTGTTCACAAACGATCCACAAACCCCAAAAAGGTCCTTTTTGGATCCCAAGCGGGTACCGGCAGTTATTTCCCTGGCACAGCGGATACGGGTTCGGGAACGACGGCATCACCTTCCTGCAACAGGGCGTTGGGATTCAGAATGACCGGTATCTGGGCGGACAGACCGTCCGACATCACTTCGACAGTGCGCCCAAAGTTTTTCCCCGGCAGCACATCGATGAAGTGCACTTTTCCATCCAGAGCAACTGCCACCAGATGATTCCCTTCACGCGAGACGAGTGCATTTGTCGGTACCACGAAAGTGTCTGGTGGCGGTATGATGTGGAATGCGGCCATGCCGGTCAGGCCCGCAGGCAACGTGCGGTCCTTGTTCTCCATCAACAACTCAATCCGCATGGTTCCGCTGGCTGTGTCGAAAACCCGGCTGATGTGAGTCAGCTTTGCAGCAAAGGATTGTCCGGGAAACTCGCGAAACTCAACCAGGGCGTCTTTTTCTTTGCCCAGCCGCAGGGCGAGATCCGGACTGGCATAAATGGTGAAGCGCAGGGTGTCCAGGCGGTCCAGTTGATAAAGCCATCCCGTGGCGGGTGCAGTGTCTCCGCGGGCGAGATCGCCCCGGTCAAAATTGCGCGCGCTGATCACTCCGTCGAAAGGCGCCACAACCGTCGAAAAACGTTGCTGTTCTTCCAGCTTGGCCAGTTCCGCCTCCGCCACCCGCACCGCTGCCGCAGTCTCGCTTGCCGTCGTCTGGCGTTGTTCGGTTTCTTCTTTGGAAACAACCTGGGATTGCAGAAGACGACTGGAACGTTCCGACAAGGACGAAGCAATCTCCGCCCGGGCTTTGACCTGCTCGACATTGGCCCTGGCGGCATCCACGGCCCGATCCACTTCCGGTGTCGCCACCACGGCAAGCACATCTCCGGCTTTCACCTCATCTCCGATTTCATACCGACGTTCGCTGATCACTCCCGTTGCGCGGGTGAAGATTGTGGCGGATTCAAAAGGCTCCGTGCGACCGGGCACTTCGTAACGGGCAGCCTTGGTCGCCGGAATCGGCTGCGTTGTTTTCACCGGCACCGGATCGGCGGAAAAAACCGGCGTGATGAAGCAGGAGATGGACAAAAGGGCGATGAGTCTTTTCATGAACGGGCGAATTCTTCGGAGTCCTTGAGCAGCTCCGGCAGGTTTGCGACCTTCGGGTTATTCTTGCGGTCGAATCTTTTTCTCACGGCGGCAAAGACCACCGGAACCAGAAAGAGAGAGGCACAGGTTCCGAAAACGAGACCGCCAAAAACAGCACGGCCCAACGGTGCATTTTGCTCACCACCTTCGGTCTGGCCGATGGCCATCGGAACGACGCCCAGAATCATTGCTGCTGCGGTCATCAGAACGGGGCGCAGGCGGGTCGTCGCAGCTTCAATCGCCGCCCGCAACGCCGGAAGTCCGTCTTCCGAACGAAGCTTTGCAAAGGTCGTCACCAGCACGCTGTTTGCCGTGGAGACACCCACCACCATGATGATTCCCATGAGCGCTGGCACACTGAGCGGCGTTCCCGTCACCCAAAGCCCAAAGAATGAGCCGCAAATCGCAACGGGCAAACCACTCACTGCAACAAAAGGCAGCGTCCAGGATTGGAAGTTCACCACCATCACCAGAAACACCAGCAACGCAGCCAGGCCCAGACCCCCGATCAATTCAGAATACGACGAGCGCATGAGAGCGGCCTGACCGACAAGTTCGATCCGGTTGCCCGGTTTGAGATTGGAACGCAGGTCTCCGATGATCTTTTCCAAATCCTTCGTCACCGCTCCGAGATCGCGTCCGTGCGCATTGCCCACGATCGTGAAAACAGGCTGCAACATGCTTCGCGACACCGTGGCGGGCGAACGTTTTTCGACCACCGTTGCAAAAGCCCTGAGCGGAATCCCTCCGCCGCTTCCGCTCGACGGACGGACGACCAGATTCAGGATGTCGTCGATGGAGTCGAGTTTGTCCGGCGGGGCCATGACCTGCACATCGTAGGACGACCCCGTCACGGGATCGGACCAAAAATTGGGACTCACCGTCCCGCCGGATCCCAACGCCGAAAGAATCGCCCGGGAAGCATCCTGCTGGTTGATGCCAAATGTTGCCGCCCGCACACGATCGATCTGAATGGCGTATCGTGGCTGGTCGAGCACTTCGCGCAGGGTGACATCCACCGCGCCGGGAGTTTCGGAGAAGCGCTTCTTCAAATCTTTTGCGATGGCCAGGTTGCCCGGGCGATCCCGTCCGATGACGCGAACTTCAAATGTTGTCGGGGCACCGGAGGACAGTGTTTGGCTGGTTGCGTCGGCGGGCTGAAAAAAAGCCTGTACGTCGCCAAACTTCTCTTTCAGCATTTCCCGGATTTTGGCGATATACTCTTTGCTCGGGGCATGTCCGGGATGCAGTTGGATCAGGATTTCTCCGTCGGAGGAACTGATGGCGGCACTGGGTACCCAGGCGAGGTTGATCGGGTTCGGTGCCCCGATGTTCTCCACGATGAATTGCAATTCCCGTGCCGGGATGATGTCGCGAATTTCCCGCTGAATGTCCGCCATTTCCCGGGCGGTGTCTTCCACGCGGATTCCGCTCGGGATGCGGACAAGAAGCCGGATCAGGCCGGCATCCGTCATCGGGAAAAACTCACGACCGATTTGCGTGGCGCTCCATGTTCCCAGCATCAGCGCGCCCCCAACCGGCACCAGCACGAGCGCCTTGCGTCGCACGAGGAAGGCGAGTACCCCGCGTTGAAACGCGGTCACATTTTCCAATCCGCCCTCCACGGCATGATGCATGCGTGCCAGAAAGCCGGGTTTGCCGGATTTTCCGGATTTCGCCGCTTCCTCCGCCACCAACTCGGAGGGAAGGATCATGGATGCCAGTGTCGGTACCAGGGTGCGTGCCAGCAAGTAGCTGGCCAGCATGGCAAAGACCACCGCCATGGCCAGTGGACGGAAGACATCGGCTGCCGTGCCGGTCAGAAGGAAGATCGGCAGAAAGACGATGCAGATGGAGATGGTGGAAACAAACTCGGGAAACGCCACCTCGCGCGCGCCGTCGAGGACCACGATGTGTACATCTTTGCCCAGACCGATCAGGCGGTTGATATTCTCGATATCCACAAGCGCATTGTCGACCAGGATGCCGATGGCCAGGGCGAGGCCGCCGAGAGTCATCAGGTTGAAGGTCGCTCCGGCCAGGTTCAGTCCGATGATCGAACACAGCAGCGCCAGCGGGATGGAAGTCAGCACGATCAGCGTCGATCTCCACGATCCAAGAAACAGCAACACCACAAGGGCCACCAACCCGCCCACCAGCAGGATTTCATGCTTCACGCCGGTTACCGCGGCACGCACGAAAATGGATTGATCAAAGATCGGCTCGATGTTCATTCCCGGAGGAGCCGATGTCCGAATCTCCGGCAGGCGGGCCATGATGCCGTCGATGATGTCTATGGTCGAGGCATTGCCGAGCTTCAGGATCGAAATCATCACGGCATTCCGGCCGTCGAGGCGTGCGATGTTCGTGGTGACCGCCTCGCCATCACGCACATTGGCCACATCACGCAGAAGAACGGTCCGTCCATCAACGGAGCGCAGCGGAATGTCCAGGAAGGCCTGCACCGTTTCCGGGCTGGCATTGATTTCCACGGGCAATTCCCGGTCGTCTTCCCTCAATGAACCCGACGGCAGTGTGAGATTCTGTTGGCCAATGATGGCCGAGACATCCGAGGCCGTCAGGTTGAAGGCATGGAGCGCATCGGGGTCCAGATCGATCATCACCTGGCGGGCCGCCCCGCCATAGGGCAGTGAAATGCGCAATCCCGGTACACTCTGCAATTGGCCGCGCAGGGTGAGGCGTGCATAGTCAAACAACTGGCCGCCCGACAGGGTGTCCGATGACATGATGAGCTGCACAATCGGCACGCTCGACGGGCTGGTGCGAATGATCAGCGGTGGCGTGGTGCCCGGCGGCATGCGGCGCAGGATCGTCTGGGAAACGCCGGTCGTCTGGGACATGGCGGTGTTCATGTCCACAGAGGGCTGGAAGGTCAGATTCACGAGACCAACGCCATTCGAGGTCTCCGAACGCACCTCGATCAGGTCGTCCACGTTGTTCAGGATGGCGATCTCGGAGAACGAGGTGATCTTGGTCGCCATCTCGCCCGCATTCAGACCGGTGTAGGTCCAGACAATCGTAATTTCCGGACTGTCAACGCGGGGCAGGATGTCTGTCGACATGCGGCGTGCCGACATCAACCCAAAAAGCAGAATCAGGATGGCCAGCACGGCAATCGTGTATTTGTACCTTAGCGCGAAAACAACAATCCACATAAGATGATCAGCTCATCTGAGTTTTCGCCCACCCTAGCACCTCCCGGTCTGAAAAGTGTGCCGGGAGGGGATCGAAATTGTAACAAAGTCTGCCAAGGAGCGGATCTTGATACAGCTTGTTACACTTTTTGAGATTTCTCCCGGTGATTTCCGGGTATTCTCATCATGCACACTCATGCCGTCCGTCCTCCACATAGTCGTCGTTGACGACAATCGCGAGATCCGCGAGTTGCTCGTGCGATATCTCGGCGAGCATGGTTACACGGTCAGTGCGGCGGAGAACGCCATGGCCTTCCGGAAGCTTTTGGAGTCGGGAATGCCGGACCTTGTTGTCCTGGACATCATGATGCCGGGAGATGACGGGCTTGTTCTTTGCCGGGAATTGCGGGCGAAGTTCCCGGTGCCCATTATCTTTCTCACCGCGATGGCGGATGATACGGATCGTATTGTCGGACTCGAAATGGGGGCGGATGACTACCTGACGAAACCTTTCAACCCCAGGGAACTTCTTGCCCGCATCAAGGCCGTCCTGCGTCGCACGCAGAGCGCGCCACCGACTCGCGAACCGGTCCGGCCCGAGAAAATCACCTTCGGCGCCAAGTCGTTGGACGTCAACCGCCGCGAGGTCATCGGACGCGATGGGGTCGCTATCCCGCTGAGTCACGCCGAGTTTCGCCTGCTTTGTGTTTTTTTGGAGCGTCCGGGCGTCATCCTTTCCCGTGATCAATTGCTGGACCTCACCTCCGGTCGCATTGCGGAGGTCTGGGATCGCAGCATTGACAATCAGGTGAGCCGCTTGCGACGCAAGATCGAGGATGATCCCTCGCAGCCGGATTTCATCAGGACCTGCTGGGGCGACGGGTATCAATTTGCCGCGAAAGTCTCCCCATCATGAAAATCTGGCCACGCACCCTGACAGGCCAGTTGATTCTGGTGCTGCTGCTTGCCCTGGCGGTTTCCCAGGTTGTTACCCTTGTCATTTACCGTTTCGAGCGGGAGCGTGCCCTCCGTGTTGTCATCGGTGAAGAATGTCTGGGTCGCGCCGTCTCCGCCTTCAAGCTGGCCGAAGGAGTTTCACCTGATCAGAGAAAGGACATCCTGAACACGATAGAGACGCCGCTCACCCGTTATTGGCTGAGCGCCCGACAGATTTCTCCGAAAGATTGGCAGCAGCAGGCCCGCGAACGCCTTTTGCAGCCGACGGCCGCCACCGGACAACATCATTCCGCGGGGAGCCTCTTTGCCCACGAAACCATGCTCAACCGGACTTCCGGCAGTTCGTGGCGCGAACTGCCGGGGGGCACATGGTTGCTGCAGCAACCGCTGCACCTCCTCGATTTGCCGGCCTGGAATGGTTTTGGTTTCACCATGAGGCTTGGCAATGGCGAATACCTCAACCTGATTTACGCCAAGCCGGAATACCTCATGCCTTCCTCGCTCACGCCGGGATATTATATGGCGATGTCCATCAAGGTTCTCATTTTTGCCGGGGCCGCCATGTTGATCGCAATCCGTATCGTGCTGACGCTCCGTCATCTGACAACATCTGCGGAACGTCTTGGCCGCGGTCACGAGGTGGAAATTCTCAAGGAGGAAGGGCCGGATGACATTCGTTCCACCATTTCGGCCTTCAACCGGATGCAAATTCGTCTGGATCGCTTTTTGAAAGATCGCACACGGATGCTCGCCGCCATCAGCCATGATCTGCGCACGCCGATCACCTCGCTGCGGTTGCGAACGGAGTTCATTCCAGACGAAGACATGCGGCAAAAATTCAATGCCACACTGGATGAAATGCAGGGCATGGCAGAAGCGGCCCTGTCTTTTGCCAAGTCGGAATCCACGGCGGAAGCTCCCCGTGTCATCGATCTCGATGCCCTGCTCGAGAGCATCTGCGACGATTTCATGGAGATGGGTTGGAAGGTGGACCTGAGCGGCCTGGGACGCCTTCCCTACAAGTGCCGTTCGGATTCTCTCCGTCGGGCGCTCCGCAATGTCATCGAAAATGCCGTGCGTTACGGCGGGTGCGCCCGGGTTTCCATTCAACGCTATTCCGACCGCATGGAGATCACGGTTGAGGACGACGGTCCGGGCATTCCCGCCGCCGACCGCGAGCGGGTTTTTGAACAGTTTGTCCGCTTGGAAAGTTCACGCAATCGCGACACGGGCGGGGTCGGTCTCGGCCTTTCCATTGCGCGTTCCATCATCCGCAGCCACGGCGGAGAAATCACGCTTTCCCAGGGCAGCAGGGGTTTGCGTGTTCTCATTCAATTGCCGCCAGTCTGTCCGGGGCTTTCCTAGTCGTCCCTTAAAAACTCCTCACAGGCTCAGAGGCAGGCAGGAGATCGGTTT
>JADHED010002741.1_pt1 | contig 11601 bp, 9 predicted proteins | sample 8952041 | NCBI WGS metagenome assembly JADHED01 (sample SAMN16124423, study PRJNA663239) | bioreactor sludge metagenome | isolation source: sludge (control) | place: India:Bengaluru | collected 2018-09-08
GCGGCCGCGTGCTGGAAGCGCGCGGCATGGCCCGGGCGTTCCTGGCGACGCACCTCCGGCAGGTGCGCGACGCGCTCTGCGACGCCCTGCCGGAGTGCTCGACGCGAATCACCACGTTCGTGGACGCCGGCGTCGGCGTCCTGGAGCGGCCGCAGCCGCGATGTCCGGAGCCTGGCACCGACGGCGCGCTCGCGGAGGTGCGGCGGCTCTTCACGCGGGCCGCGGTGCGGGGCGACCGCCGGGCCGCGGTCGGCATCGCGATGGAAGCGGTGCGCGCTGGCACCCCCCTGATCGAACTGTACGAGCGGGTGTTCGAGCCCTCGCAAGTCGACGTCGGCAGGCGCTGGGAAGCGAACGAACTCTCGGTCGCGGAGGAGCACGTGGCGACCGCGGTGACGCAGTACGCCATGGCGCGCGTCTTCGGAGAGGCGCGTCCGCCCGCCCCGGCACGCGGGCAGGCCATCGTCAGCGGAGTCGAAGGCGAGCGTCACCAGATCGGCGGGCACATGGTCGCCGACGTGCTGGCGCTCGACGGCTGGGACGTCCAGTTCCTGGGCACCGACCTCCCGGAGCGTGACATCCTCCGCGAAATCGTGCGCGTGCGCCCTGCCCTCCTCGCCGTGTCGGTGACGATGCTCTACAACCTCCCGAAGGTCTCGTCGCTCGTCCGGGCCCTCTCGGACGCCCTGCCGGACGATCGCCCGAGGATCATCGCGGGCGGAGCGGCCCTCACCCACGCCTCGGCCCTGGCCGAGGAGATTGGGTGTGACGCCATCGGCACGTCATTGGCGTCGGCGCGGGCGCTGGCCGCGCTGGATCGGCCCAGGACGGACGGGTAGGCCTCGCTGGAGGGGCGAGGTCGCCTTGGTGAACCCCAGCCGCCGCCGGGGCGGGGGCGCACGGCTCGTGGCCGATACCGGCGCCACGGTGCTCAGGCGAGAGATGACAATGCGATCGATACCGACGTGCGCCCTTCTCGTGGCGTTGGCTGCCGGATGTGCCCCGGAGGCACGTGAGAGTTCCGTCGCGGCCCAGCAGGCGGCAGGCCTGCCGTTCGAGGTGCAGGTCGTGGCCGACTTCGAATCGCCGTGGGCGATGACCTTCCTGCCAGACGGCCGGATGTTGGTCACCGAGAAGGCCGGCACCCTCTACCTCGTCTCCGCGGACGGGCGACAGCGCCAACCCGTCGGCGGCGTTCCGCGCGTGTCGAGCGAGGGACAGGGCGGCTTGATGGACGTGGTGCTGCACCCCGGTTTCCGGGAGAACCGGCTGGTGTACTTCAGCTACTCCGAAGCCGGCGCGGGTGGCAAGGGGGTCGTGCTCGCCCGCGGCGTCCTCGCCGACGGCGCACAGCCGGCCCTGCAGCAGGTGGAGACGCTGTTCCGGGCGTCGCCCTACGTGACTGGCGACGGGCACTTCGCCGGCCGCATCGCGTTCTCGGCGGACGGGTCCCTCTTCTTCGCCGCCGGTGAGCGCCAGAAGTTCGATCCCGCGCAGGACCCGAAGGCGACCCTGGGGAAGGTGCTCCGCCTCACGGACGCCGGGGCGCCGGCGCCCGGCAACCCGCTGGCCGACAGGGGGTTTCACCCGGCCATCTGGTCCTACGGGCATCGCAACCCGCTCGGCCTCGCGTTCGACGCGAGCGGCAACCTCTGGGCGCAGGAGATGGGCCCCCGGGGCGGTGACGAGGTGAACCTGATCCTCCCCGGCCGGAACTACGGGTACCCGATCGTGTCCGACGGCGACCACTACGACGGCCGGCCCATCCCGGATCACGCGACGCGTCCCGAGTTCGAGGCGCCCAAGGTGAGCTGGAATCCCGCCATCTCACCCGGCGGGCTGATGGTCTACTCCGGCAAGCTCTGGCCCGAGTGGAAGGGCGACCTGTTCATCGGCGGCCTCTCGAGCCGGGCGCTGATTCGTGTCGAGGTGGACGGGACGAACGCGCGGAAGGGCGATCAGTGGCCGATGGGCCAGCGCATCCGTGAGCCCGAGGAGGGCCCGGACGGCGCCATCTGGCTGCTCGAGGACGGCCGGCTGGGCGGCAGGGGCCGCCTGCTGAAGCTGACGCCGCGCGGCGCTCGGTGACGGGGCAGGGCCACCAACCTCCTCCTTCGACAACGACGCTGTCGCCCCATATGCAGCGGCCAACTCACCGTGTACGCGGGCTGCCCCCGCACGCAAGGCGCCACGCTCAGCGATCCAACGGACCCAACCCGGCGACGACACCAGCGACGCGAGATCTTGTGCCATCCGCCTTCATCCCGCTGGCACGTGCCGTGACCAGCTACCGTCCGCGGCTCTCCTGGATCATCTCGATCCACAGGTTGAGCGTCAGATCCTCCCGCTCCGGTCGCCCAAGGTACGGACGCAGCTCAGTCTCGTAACGGTTGCGCAACACGTCGACGTCCAATCGTGCCGTGCGGGCGAGGTACATCACATCGTCGCGATCACGCTGCAGATTGCGCTCCAGCTTCGCCAATGCGAGGTCGTACGGATCGAGCGCGAAGAGTCGAAGGCGGTTCCAGGTGCCAGCTAGAAACTCCGACAGTCGCCCCTCGTACCCTTCCGGGCAGGTGACGACGGTGACGATGTCGAGATACACGCCGTGCTTCCGGTGCAGGCCGGACGATTCGCCGGCGAGCTCGATGAGCCCGCCCAGCGCCGCGCCGGGAACGACGGAGAGCACGTCGATGTCCGCCGTCGGCCTCGGAAGGCCGTGAAGGACGGTGACGACGAATCCACCCAGACAGTGCAGCTCGATGGGGCCATGCAGCCGTGCATCCACATCGTGAAGGAAGCTGCGCCAAGGCTCTCGAAACTCAGGCCGCATACGGCAACCGATCCGCCCGCAGGTCGCTCAGGAGGTTCCAGTGTGCCGCCTCGGGCGAACGAGCCGTGCCCAGCCATCGTCGTTCGGCCTGGGGCATGCCCTCGCGGCAAAGGGTGTCCTCCCTCACCAGTCGCGAGCGCTCCAGTCGCTGCTCGACGGCAGCCAGCGTCGACACCGCGGCGTGATCGCCTTTGCTCGAGGCGACCTGCCTCGCCAGGCTCACCACGAAGCCAAGCCGGTTCTGAAGATCCGCGACCTTCACACGATCCAGCAACCACGTCCAGTCCAGACCGCTGTGGTGCCATGCGACCCACGGCAAGGCCTCGGCAAGTCGCGTCTCGAGATCGGGACTGCGCAGGGCCGCAAGCAGGAGCACCGCCGGATTCACGAACGCGCGCGGCCGGCGATACGCGAACCCTGGATACCCCAGGCCCGCGAGTGCCGCCGCGAGCGCCTCAGCCGTTCGCGGAGCCGTCCGCTCCGCGAGGGGCGCGAGCGTGGCGGGCACGTCGAAGTGCCGGCGCAGGTTACCCAGCAGACGCGAGGGCACTGGTCGCCGGCCGTGTTCGAGCAAGGACCAGTAGGTCTGGGAGACACCGAAGCGCGCGGCGGCCTCTTGCTGGGTCCATCCCTTCTGTTTCCGAGCAGTGGTGAGCCACGAACCGGACATCGCACAGCTCCTCTGACGCCCAGGATATTACAGCTTAGTGTAATAGACAACATGGCACTGGTGCCGCATCCGGGAGTCCGGTGGAATCCGCTGGGGGCCGACGGTTTGGCTGTCAGTGTGGCTGTTCAAGCGCTCGCGCGGGTCCGACGACGGGCCGCGGATGCCAGGTCGGACCGAAGGACAGGCGGGGAGCCCGCGCGGCCGCTGGTGTGCTCGGCGTCAGAGACAAGCGAGCAGGCCTCGCTGGAGGGGAGAGGTCGCCTTCGCCCCCCAGCCGTCGCCGGGGCGAAGGCTACCCGCTCGGCGACGGCTCGAGGGAGGCCGCGCACGGCGGACGTCGAGCAGGTTCTGGCCGAGTGCGGCGCGAACGCGGGACACGAACTCCGCGACCGCCGACTGCACATGGGGCGACAGCGTCGTTGTCGAAGGAGGGCGCATGGTGGACCCGTCGAGCGGTGACCTGCCGGTGATACAGCGGCCAACTCACCGTGTACGCGGGCTGCCCCCGCACGGCCCCGCGCCACGGGCGAGACGCCGGCACCCACCGGCCCGGGCACGCCGTCGAGCCGAATCTCGGAGTTGGGCTGTCAGTTGGCCGTCAAACCGGGAAGAGCGTGGTGAGCCCAGCGTACGCGAGTTGGAACCCGCTGAGCGGGTGGTCGCCGCAGGTGGACAGGCTGTGGCATGCCACGTGATGGCCGCTGAGACCCGGCGGCGCGGCGACGCGTCAGCGCGATGCCTTCGTCCGAGTCGTTCGTGCGGTCGCGTTCTTAGGAGGGCGCCCGCCGAGCCGGCCGTTGGCACGTGAGGCTCGCGCCTTCGCGTCGCTACGCCTCGCACCCACCAGAGCGGCAACGCCAACGACGTCGACTCGCGTCTTCCCTCGATCGGAAACGCGTGCGACGCGGACCCGTGCGCCTGGACGACTCGCCGGGTGCGCGTCGAGGTACTCGGCCAGCACCGAGCGGATGGCGCGCTCAGCCTTCGCGTGCGAATCGGCCGCGGCATACACCGGCAACCCCGGCACGTAAGCGCTCACGGCGCCGTCCTCTTCAGTCTCGAGGACGATTGGATAGAGCATGGTCATTCGACACCCGCCTCGTGCAGGATCCGATTGCCGAGCCGACCGGCATCTTTCTTCGTGTGAACCGCCACCCAGACCTCCTTGCCGGTGGCCGGGTGCTTCAGCAGCAGGTGGCTGCCTTTGCCGGACCGTACTTCGACGAACCCCGCGGCCTTGAGTCTACGGATCACCTCGGCCCAGGTCACGATGCGATCGTAAACCTATCGGTAGGTTACGTCAATGTTTGCGGGGAGCCGCGGACGCGTGGCGGGATTCCGGGTTGGGATGCGGCCCCGCCGCAGCCGCAAGTCGGAACTGGGAGGGGGCGAGGAGGTCCGCCTTCGCGGCAGTTGCCGCTACGGCGGGACAGCCTTCGCCTGCGTGGACGCGCCCTGCTGGCCTGCCTGGCCGAAGCCGCGAGCGCAGCGAGCGTTTGCGAAGGCTGGTGAGCCCGGAAGGAATCGAACCTTCAACCAACAGATTAAGAGTCTGCTGCTCTGCCAGTTGAGCTACGGGCCCACCCTCGAGGCGGGGTCTTCGCTCCCCTTGCGAGACCGCAAGGCGAACGAAGACCCCACATGATACCCGGCTCCCGGTCCGTGGGCAAGGGCGCGTATCGCGACTGCCGAGACCCGCCCCCGGCGCGCCCCGCCCGCCGCCCCGCGCGCCCTACGGCAGCAGCGTGGCCGGCGCGTTCGTGCCCGCCGCCCAGCGCGTGCCGAGCGCGTCGGAGTACATCGCCCGCTCCACGAACACGCCCACCCCGTTGGTCACCTCGACCAGCGCCCCGAACGCCTCGTCGGCCAACTCCGGGACCATCGCATTCACGTGCACGTTGAACCGCGTCGTGGGCGTCACGCTGTACGTCTTCACCACCGTCGACCCGTTGGTCCGCAGGAACGTCACGCGCACCTCGGCCGTCTCGGTCGTGCTCGGGTTCGCGACGAGGATGAACGTCTCGTACCGCTCGTCGAAGCCCACGCGCCCTTCCGACAACCCCCACCTGGTCCCGACCATGGTGGTGCCGAAGCTGTTGTGCGCCTCGAACCACTGCGACGGCGCCCCGGCCCAGTACATCGCCCGCTCCACGACCACCGGCACGTCCGACGTCACCGTGGTCGCCACCGCCTCGTCGGCCAGCAGCGGATCCAGCAGCTCGACGTTCAGCGTGAGCCGGCTGTTGCCGGCCACCGCGTAGTTCCTCACCACCGACGCGCCCCGCCCCGTGAGGAACGTCACCGTCACGTTCGCCGTCGCCGCGTCGGGATTGCCCACCAGCACGTAGGTGTCGAAGAAGGTCCCCGTCGCCCCCTCGGCCAGGAACCACGTGCGCGCGGCCTCGCCGACGCCAGCCGACTCGTGCCCGCCGTCCCAGAACCGCGTCGCCCCGAAGTACATCGCGCGCTCCGCGATGATCGGCACCGTCGACTCCACCACGATCGAGAACGACCGGTCGAACAGCTCGGGAATCAGCGCCCCCACGACGTTGAACCGCGACGTCGGCGGCACGCCGAACACCCGCACGACGGGCGGGCCGAACTCCATCAGGAACGTCACGGTCACCGTCGCCACCGTCGACGTGGCATTGGCCAGCAGCACGTACGTGCTGAAGAAGCCCTGGGACCCCTCCGCGAACAGCCACCGCGTGCGCGGGCCGTCCACGGCCGTCCCCCCATGCGAGCCGAAACGGCCCTCGCCCCACTGCATCGTGCGCTCGACGATGAGCGGCACGGCCTCGAGCGAGGTCACCACGGTCGACATCGCCGTCGCCTCGAGCCCGGCCACGTCGTCCACGCGGATCGTGATCCGGGAGGTCGGCGCCACGGTCAGGTTCTGCGCCTGCGTCGTGCCATCGTCCCGGAGATAGGTCACCAGGATCGGGGCCGGCACGCCCGTGGGATTCGCGACGGCGATGTCGAGGTCGAAGAAGTCGCCCGTGGCGCCCTCGGCGAGGAAGTAGCTGAAGGAGGACACCGTCACCGTCACCGGCGTCGTCACGCGATTGCCGCTGGAGTCCTCCACGGTGACGCTGATCACGTTCACCCCGGCCTGCAACGGGATGTTCGCCGCCGTCCACGATGTCGTCCCCGTCGCGGCGCCACTGCCCCCTCGGTCGCTGACCCACGTCACCGACGCGACCCCGGCATCGTCGGCCGCGGTGCCGCCCAGCGTGAGGAACGGCGACGTCGCGGTGGCCGGCGGCGCGACGACCTGCACCGTCGGCATCGCCGACACGCCGTTCACCACCGACACGCCCTCGACCCCGGCGAACGTCGCCCGCGTCGACGCCCCGATCAGCAGGGCCCCGGGCAACTGCGTCACGGCCTGCCCTTCGGCGTCGAACGTGTAGGCGTCGGTGCCCGCGCCGCCCTGGACGGTCGCCGGGATCGAGGCCGCGGTCCTCAGCGCGTCGTCGCCGTCACCGCCGTCGAACGCCAGCGCCGTCAGGCCGGCCAGCCCCGTCGTGGCCGTCACGGTGTCGTTGCCCCCGAGCGCGTTCACCTCGAGCACCTCGGTGGTGCCGATGTCCATCGTGATGTTGCCCACGTCGCGCGTGAACGTCACGCGGCTCCCGTTCGCCGAGGCGGCCATCACCTCGTTGGCGCCCGACCCGTTGAAGCGGTGGGTGTCGGTGCCCGGCCCGCCCTCGATCACGTCGCTGCCGTCGCCGGGATTCCAGATCATCAGGTCGTCGCCGGCCCCGCCGTTGTGCACGTCGGTCCCGGGACCGCCCGTGAGCGTGTCGTTGCCCGCCCCGCCGTTGAGCGTGTCGTTGCCCGCTCCCCCCCGCAGCGTGTCGTTGCCGTCGCCGCCGGTGAGCGTGTCGTCGCCCTCGCCACCGTCGACCGTGATCGCAATCAAGGCCGCCAGCCCCGCATTGGCCGTCACGGTGTCGTTGCCGCCGAGCGCGTTCACCTCGAGCACCTCGGTGGTGCCGATGTCCATCGTGATGTTGCCCACGTCGCGCGTGAACGTCACGCGGCTCCCGTTCGCCGAGGCGGCCATCACCTCGTTGGCGCCCGACCCGTTGAAGCGGTGGGTGTCGGTGCCCGGCCCGCCCTCGATCACGTCGCTGCCGTCGCCGGGGTTCCAGATCATCAGGTCGTCGCCGGCACCGCCGTTGTGCACGTCGCTGCCCGACCCGCCCGTCAGGGTGTCGTTGCCCGCCCCGCCGTTGAGCGTGTCGTTGCCCGCCCCGCCCAGCAGCGTGTCGTTGCCGTCGCCGCCGGTCAGCAGGTCGTCGCCCTCGCCACCGTCGGCGACGAGCGCGAGCGGCGTCGCCAGCCCGGCACCGACGGTCACGGTGTCGTTGCCGCCGAGCGCGTTCACCTCGAGCACCTCGGTGGTGCCGATGTCCATCGTGATGTTGCCCACGTCGCGCGTGAACGTCACGCGGCTCCCGTTCGCCGAGGCGGCCATCACCTCGTTGGCGCCCGACCCGTTGAAGCGGTGGGTGTCGGTGCCCGGCCCGCCCTCGATCACGTCGCTGCCGTCGCCGGGATTCCAGATCATCAGGTCGTCACCGGCACCGCCGTTGTGCACGTCGCTGCCCGTCCCGCCCGTGAGGGTGTCGTTGCCATCGCCGCCGTTGAGGGTGTCGTTGCCTGCCCCGCCCAGCAGCGTGTCGTTGCCGTCGCCGCCGGTGAGCGTGTCGTTGCCGTCGCCGCCGTCGAGGGTCAGGGCAATGAGCGCCGCGAGGCCGGCACTGCCGGCGATCGTGTCGTCGCCGGCGAGCCCGTTGACCACCAGTTGCTCGGTGGTGCCGATGTCGATCGAGAACGGCACGAGGTTCGTGCGGTTGAACGTCACGCGGGACCCGTTGGGCCCAATCGTCATCGCGTCGCCCGTGGCCGCCGACGTGGATCCGTTCACCTCCACCCTGTCGGCGCCGGCCTCGCCGTCCATCACGTCCGTGTTGTCGCCGTTGTTCCAGATCATCCGGTCGTCGCCGGCCCCGCCCTGGTGGACGTCGTTGCCCGTGCCGCCCGTCAGCGTGTCGTTGCCGTCGCCGCCCACGAGCGTGTCCGCGCCGGGACCGCCGAGCAGCGTGTCGTTGCCGTCGCCGCCGGTGAGCGTGTCGTTGCCGTCGCCGCCGTCGATGGTCAGGGCAATGAGCGCCGCCAGGCCGGCACTGCCGGCGATGGTGTCGTCGCCAGCGAGCCCGTTGACCACCAACTGCTCGGTGGAGCCGATGTCGATCGAGAACGGCACGAGGTTCGTGCGGCGGAACGTCACACGCGTCCCGTTCGGCTCGATCGTCATCGCGTCGCCCGTGGCCGCCGACGTGGAACCGTTCACCTCCACCGTGTCGGCGCCGATCTCGCCCTCCATCACGTCCGTGCCGTCGCCGTTGTTCCAGATCATGCGGTCGTTGCCCGCCCCGCCCAGGTGGGCGTCCGCGCCGGTGCCGCCGGTCAGCGTGTCGTTGCCATCGCCGCCCTGCAGCACGTCGGTCCCCGGCCCGCCGACCAGCGTGTCGTCGCCGGCGCCGCCCGAGATGACGTCGCTGCCGGAGCCGCCGGTGATGGTGTCGTTGCCCTCTCCGCCGTTCAACGTCGCCGGCTGCAGGTCGTTGAAGATGCCGTTGGTCTCGTCGATCAGGATGGTGTCGTTGCCGCCGCCCCCGTCGACGAGGATGCTCGCGAAGTTGAGCCGCAAGAAGCTGCCGACCGGCACGCCGCCGGCGAGCACCTCCACCTGGGTGGCGTCCCCGGACACGAGGCGCAGGGTGATGGCGTCGTCGGCCGCGTCGCCGAGGACGCGCAACTGGTTCGAGACGATGCTGGCGGTGACCGCGGCCTCGGCGCTGCCCGCCGCGAGCAGGATCGCGGCGACGCACGAGAGCCAGGGCGAGGGGTGAACGAAACCGGAGCGACGGGGAGACGCAAGCAGGCGCATGGGGGCACCGCTCCTGTTCTGCGGCCGCAGGGGCCGCTGCTCCGCGGGGCACGGTCACGGGGGCCGACGACGGACAGGCGCCGTCGCGCGGCGGCCAGTGACGAACTGCTGAGGTGTGCCGGCCATTCTACGCCCATCGGTCAAGCGCGGCACGATCGGGCCTGGCGGCCGCCGGCCACGCCCGCGGCGACGCTCGCCTTCCCCGGGCCGAGGGCCTGCTACACTGCGCGCGGTCGACGATGGCTGCTTGGTCGAATGCGTTCGGTGCGGCGGCGCTCGTGGCGATCCTCTGGGCCAGCGTGGCCGCGACACCCCGGGGCGTCACGCCGCCCGGCGCGCAGCCCCGCCCGCAGAACCCCTCGCCAATGGTGGACACCACCCGTCCCCATCACCGGCTCTCCCAGGACCCGCCGCCCGGGCACCGGCTGAGCGTGGAGGCCGGCCTGCCGAGACCGGTCGAGGTGTTCCTGCCCGCCGCGGTCGACGCCGCCCGACCGTTGCGGGTGCTGATCCACGTCCACGGCGCCGCCCACGTGCCCATGCACGCGGCCGCCGCGTCGGCGGTGCCCACGCTCGCCATCGCGGTGCACCTGGGCGCGGGCGCCGCCGCGTACGAGACGCCCTTCGCGCCCGCCGGCACGCTGCGGAGCGTCGTGGAGGCGGCCCGCGACGCGATGGCCCGACACCTCGGGCGCGGGGTGCAGGTCGCCACGGTGCACCTGTCGGCCTTCAGCACGGGCTACGGCGCCGTGCGCGCGATCGTGCGGTCGCCCTCCGACCTCGCGCTGGTGGACGGCGTGCTGCTGCTCGACGGCCTGCACGCCAGCTACGAGCCCGAGCGGCAGGTGCTCGCCGAAGGCGGCCGCATCGCCCCGACCCATCTGGAACCGTTCCTGGCCCTGGCCAGGCGCGCCGCGGCCGACGACATCGCCTTCACCGTCACGCACTCGGAGGTGTTCCCTGGCACCTTCGCCAGCACCACCGAGATGACCGACGCGCTGCTCGCCGCGATCGGGACGCCGCGCCGCCCCGTCCTGGTACAGGGACCGCTGGGCATGCAGCAACTCAGCGACACGCGCGCCGGCGGCTTCCGTGTGCTGGGCTTCGCCGGCAACTCCGCCCCGGATCACCTCGACCACCTGCACGCCCTGCCGTCGTGGCTCGACGTGCTGCTGCCCGCCCCGGCGGCCGCCGGCACGGCTCCCGGCCGGGCTCCCCTCCCCCCTCGTCCGCCTGGCCCTTGACCCACGCGCCGCGTCGGCGCACAGTCTGCTGCCGTGATGACCCGCACCCGCCACGCCCTCGTCTTCACCCTGCTCGCCTGCGCCCTGTCCGCCCCCGCGCCCCGGGCGCAGGTGAAGGCGCAGTTGCCCGCCAACGTCACGCCGCCCTGGAGCAAGGGCATCCAGCCGATCAGCCGCGAGAGCTACTGGAACGCGGTGGAGTGCGGCAAGCAGGGTGGTGCCGCGCCGCCGTGCGTGTTCTACGACACTGGGCTGTGCAAGAACCCGGACTTCACGCTGGCGCTCTACACGCCCTACAAGCAGGTGGCCTACGAGGTGTGGCAGGCCGTCAGCAAGAAGCAGCCGGCGCCGACGCCCAGCTACCAGGCGGCGCAGCGCACGCGCGTGGTGATCGGCATCCGCCCGCAGCGCGGAGGCCAGAACCCGCTCACCGCGCTCACGGTGAAGCGCGGCGGCAAGGCCGTGCCGCCGGAATCGAAGGTGCTCGACGCCGGCGGCGGCACCTTCACCTTCGACTTCGCGGCCTTCGCGCCGACGGCCACCGTCACCATCGAGATGGTCGGCAAGACCGGCACGCAGACCTGCACGATCGACCGCGCCACCCTCGCCCGGATGCGCTGACGCGCGCCGGCGAGGAGGCGCAGGCCCGCCGCGTCACGACAGGCCGGTGACGACCTCGATCCGCCCGTCGGGCGCCATGCGGAACACGTTCGTGCCGCGGAGGCGCTCCTGCCCGTCCGGCCCCCGGGCCACCCAGTCGGCGAGCACGGTGCCCTGGCAGTGACGCGCCTCGCCGACGCGCACGAGGCGCACCCCGGGCATGAAGCGCTGCGACGCCTCGACGTGCGCCAGCACATCGTCCTGCCCGGCGAGCAGGCTGTAGCGATCGTGG
>JADHED010002743.1_pt1 | contig 11599 bp, 11 predicted proteins | sample 8952041 | NCBI WGS metagenome assembly JADHED01 (sample SAMN16124423, study PRJNA663239) | bioreactor sludge metagenome | isolation source: sludge (control) | place: India:Bengaluru | collected 2018-09-08
CTGGGAGAAGTACCGCGATTCTGAATTAACCTTCGTCAACAAGCGCACGGGACAGCGCTGCATGTCCCTTGCCCGCTCGCTTGGCCCCATCCTCAAAAAATCCGCCAAATTGTCGTGGGCCGGGAAGACTCGCCTCCTACAACTTGCGAAATTGGCGAAGAAGTTTGGCAAGGATGTGGAAGACTTGCTGGAGGAAAATGAAGTCTCCATCGATTTCGACCACAAGAAATGGAAGCAGGTCAAAGCCTTTCATGACGAGATCGATAATCTGCTCGACGAAGTCAAACCGCCGAAGGGGAAGAAGGAGAAAGGACTGAAGGCGACAGTCCTGCGGATGAAGAAGGCGGCCACAACCTGGTCAGAGGACTTGAAAGCCTCTAAATCCGACAGTGACCTCTTGGACGGGATCGAACCGGAAGCCATCGATGAGACGATCGATGTGGTCGAGAAACTGCTGAAGCAACTGAAGAGAGCTAAGGAGCGTATCACAGGCGAAGACAGCGACCGCGAAGCTGCCTAAAGACAACTTCAAACCTGAGGGGCCATGCCATTCGATGGCCCCTCCTATTTATTGGAGGGACCCAGATTATGAGTATCTTACGAGGTCTTAAAGGGCGGGTGTCCATCGACGGAATATCCCTGTCGTGTTCCCCGCGATCAGCAGGCATTTTTCTGCCTGACACCATTGGCAAGTATCACCGAATTAGAAACTTCAAGATAGAAGAATCTGCACCAGACAAAAAGGAGGACTTTGATAAGCGCTGCAAAAACTATCAGTGGCGCTTCGTCTATGAGCACCAAAAATCCAAGAACCTGATGTGGGCCTGCACCGATCGTTTTTCGAGAACCCACCTGGTGCCGCCGATCTACATCCATTTCCTGTCCTCCTACAACAGCCCGCTACAATATAAGGATGTCAGCGATACTCTCGGCATCCTTGAGAAGAACCACGGCCTCAATTTCACCATTTCCGCAATTGACGTGGCCATCGACCTCATACACCCACAGCAGATCGGCCTGCACAAGAGGATGTTAAGGGCCATCAATCCTAAGAAAAAGCGGGACGTGCGTTTCCTGGAGGACAAGAACGGCAAAATCACTACGACACTGGTAATGGGGGCACCAGCTTCATCTAACCGTGTGACCGCCTACGACAAGCGCCGGCAGCTCATGGAGGTGAAAGGCCAGACCCTGCAGGAGGACATCTCACGCATCGAAATCCGACTGAAGCCCCATGCGCTCAACAACTCGATTCGGACCCTTGATGACCTGAAGCAACGTGGATGGGCGTCTAATCTATATGGTCGCTACTTCTCTCTGGACTATCCTCAGCCTGCGTTAAGGTTTTTCCTTGGGCAAGAACTCTCAAAGGAACCCATCAGGAAACTCAAGGGGATTCTGACCGCAAAGCTCGGCTGGACCCCGAACAACTTCAATCGCGACTGCCTTCGGGAGCACAAACGCTTCGGGCCGGCAGTGAGGAAGGCATTGGCTGAGTTCAAGTGGAGCTGACCCCGGCATTAGGTGACGCAATGGCTTTCGGCCTTAACAGCAGGCAAAAATCGGCAACGACATCCCAATCGCAGCATAACCTCGTCTCGGCTGGCCCTGGCACTGGCAAGACCGCTGTGTTGGCCGACTATGCGAAACAGCAAGCGAGTCGTTTTATGGCTCGATCTGCATGTTCTAAAGGCCGGAAGCCACGCGTCCTGGTTCTAACCCACACCATTAACGCCAGGGATAGGGTTCAAAGCAGGGTTAACGAAATGGAGCCCGATTTGGAGGTTCGCCAGTTGATTTCCTGCATGACCTTCCATGGCTTCGCGCTCAAGATGGCAAACCACTACGGCAAATCCCGGTACGCGGTTGATGAGAATTTCGAAATTGACACCGTTCGGAAAATCATCAGCCGAAAGCGGTTTAGGAACCAGATCAATCCCGAACATGCACAGGACATCGTAGATATCAATGAAGCTTACCGGGGCAAGAAAACCTCAATCACCAAGGTCCTGAAAAACTATCCCAAGCTCCGGGGGCACCAAAAACTCATCGATCAAATCATTCGTAAGCTGGAGCGGGCAAAGGAAAAGGCCGGGGTTATATCTCCCAGCGACTCGGTCAGGCTGTTCATGAGGCTGGTTAACTCCGGAGAGATTTCACCCTCCGTGCTCCATAAAGAGTTTGGGGCCGTGGCCGTCGATGAGTTCCAGGACACGCTGGCTGCCCAATGGGAAATGATCAAGGTTGTCGTCGGGCCGAAGACCAGGCTGTTAGCGGCGGGCGATCCTGGTCAGTGCATTTTCACCTGGGCCGGAGCTTCGCTGAAAAGGTTCCATCATTTCAAGGACAGCTACCCCCAACACGAGGTCCACCGGCTCACCCGGAACTACCGCAGCACGACCCAAATTCTGGATTTCTGCAACAGCGTCCTAAGCCAGAGCACCCTTGCAGACGTTACCAAAAGCCGCTCGAAGGTGTCTGGGCCGAAACCAACAGTGGTGCTTAGCCCATCCCCGCCAAAGCTATGTGAGTATGCCGCAAAGGAAATTTCGAAGGCTCGGGATTCCGGTCAGCCACTGAGTGAGATCGCCGTTTTGTACCGCTTCCACAACGATAAGCGCATCCTGACCGGCCACCTCGAAAATGCACGTATCCCTTATCAGGTCTATCAAAAACACAAGAGGATGGACCGCCCGATAATCAAACTGATCGCCGGTATCAACTCCATCCTTCAGGGAATCATCGACCGGGAACCCAACCAGTCCATATGGGAGGAGCCATTCGATGTTCTGAAATACGTGGAGGGCGTCGGGAAAAGCAACTCCGAAAAAATAGCTACGTGGCTCAGACAGAAAAAACGACCTGGTAACCACTACTCCGAGCCGCTGCGGTTCCAGAAGCCCTTAAGCGATTTCCTGGGCTCTTTAGACAGGATCGCGTCGAACGTGGCCAACAGGAAGCCCCCAGCGCGTCTCAAGGCTATCCTGGGGTTGGTTCGCAGGCTCCCGAAGGTCAACCAGACAGATATCAGCAAGGAGCTGGCTACGCTTTTCCGGCTTGCCTATCAGTCGCGGTCGTTGGAGGAAGCTCTCGACAAGTACCATGACACCTCTCACCCGACATGCTACCCGGCCGGAAGACTGGAGCCGCCATTCCCAGATGACTATGTGACGCTTGCGACGATACACAAGGCCAAGGGGAGTGAGTTCAGCACGGTTTATTACCTCGGGACGGACGATTACCTGTACGAAAATTACCGCTGCTTCGAAGGGAAGAAAATTCTGGAAGAGATTCTATTGATGAACGTTGCGTGTTCAAGGGCCGGGCGAAAGCTAACGCTGCTGTTTCAGATTAACAGGAAGCAATGGGAATCAGGCCCTGCTGCCGCCAACCCGTGGACCATCATCCGTAAGGTTCCGAAGGATCAATTCAATTTGACGGTGGTCTGAATTTGTGTGGAGCCGAGGTGATCCTGCTTTAGACGTGAATGAAACCAACTGAAGTGACAATGATGATGGAAAACGCTGATCGGCATTCAACAAACCTTTCGACAATGGAGACCGGTCAGTATGAAATTGATGGACCTGAAAGCTCTTGCACAAGAAATCTCTTTGTCCGTTTACACACTGCGCAAGTTTGCCCGGGAGGGGATGCCGCACTACCGGGTTGGCAAGAAAATTTTAATCGATCAACACGAATTTGAATCCTGGTTTGCAGTTCACTACAAGGGTGATGTTGATTTCGAGAATAGAGATAGTGACTTGACCCAGATTATAGATGAGGCGGTGGCAGCCGTCACGAAATGATCGTTGCCGCCGTCTGAAAGACGATGTACCCTAACCCGTGATTTGCAGCCAGGGGCATAGCGAAAGGAGGATACGATGCCCCGGCGAGAATACCCGAAAAGGGAAGGCAAGTTTGGAACGATCTATAAGGTTGCCCGTGGGATTACCGTAAGGCGGGACAACCGGCAACAATGGAGCCTGGAGATCACCCGCAAGGGTCAGCGAAAGAGCGTCACCATGGGAACCGGGTCTGAGGGTCGGGTTAAAGCTATCGAGGCGGCCGAAGGGGTAGCAAAAAAACTGAGTTCAGCCGCGCTAAAAACCTCTTCGGCAAAGCCCTCAACGCCCCTCAAACCGACATTTTCAGCTTGTGCAAAGGAATGGTTTGGGGACAACCAAAACCGCTGGAGCGAGGAGACAGTGACCCGCTACGAAGCCATCCTGCGGCTGCACATTGAGCCCCATAACCTCTTCCGGCAGCCGATCGACCGGGTGACCAGGAACCAGTTCAAGAAGCACCTACGAGAGTTGTCAAAGGAGCGCTCCCCTGCCCTGGTCGAGGCTGTCCATGCGGTCGTCAGCAGCATTTTTGAAGAGGCCATCGATAGCGGGCTCATCCGGGACAACCCGGCGCGGCGGCTACTCAGAAAAATCCTTCCCAAGGAGCACCAGCGTGACGTGAAGGATGCCGCCCCAATGAGCATTACGGAGAGAGACCGGCTAATGGCCGTAGCTCAATCCACCTGCCCTGCCTCCATGCGCATGGCGTTGATGGTCATGGCTTTCATTGGCCTGCGGTTGGGTGAAGCGCTTGCCTTGCGGCTAAAACACCTGGATTTTGACCGGATGCTTTACCACGTGACCGAAAGCTACAAGGAGGGGATCTTCCGGAAGCCCAAGGGGGGCAAATCCCGTTTCGCGGACATACCGGATTTCCTGGCGGCGGAACTGGAAGCTCACGTGGCCTTCCTTAAGAAGGAACGGCTGCGGCTCGGAATTGGCGGCCCCGTGGACGCCTTGCTGGTAAACCCCAAGGATGGAGACACCCCTTTTAGCCAGAGGGATGTCCAATGTGGTCTCAGGCGGGCCTGTAAGGCCGCAGGGCTCGAGATTCGGAACCCCCATGACCTTCGGCATACCTACGCCACGATTCTCCTAATGGCGGGGGTGAGCCCGGCCTATGTCCAGAAACAGCTCGGCCACAGCTCCATTTCGATGACGGTCGACATTTACGGGCATTGGATTCCTGGGGAGGGCCGTGCTGGGCTGGAGGCGGCACTGGCGGGCGGGAGCAAAAAAAGCACAGGCGAGGCCAAAATTGTTCCTTTTTCTGTACCGAATCTGCAAATATCTGCAAATGAAAACGCAACGGCCTCATCAACTAACTGAAACCGTTGCGTTTTCTATGCAAATGGTGCCGAAGGGGAGACTCGAACTCCCATGAGGGAACCCTCACTAGACCCTGAACCTAGCGCGTCTACCAGTTCCGCCACTTCGGCACGAAATCGATTGCTTTGGCGAAAAGCGTGGTTTAAATATGCGGTTTCGCAGATCATGTCAAGCACATTGTTCGCCCAGGGGAAGCGTTCGGCATGCAGCTGGTACAGAGCTTAGATGAGATCCGGGAGCCCTTCAAACGGGCGGTCATCACCATCGGCAACTTCGACGGCGTCCACATCGGGCACCAGGCCCTCTTCTACGAGGTCATAGAGCAGGCCCACGCGATCGACGGCACGCCGGTCGCCATGACCTTCGAGCCGCACCCCCTGCGCGTGCTCAAGAAAGCCAACACCCCTCCCCTGATCACGATCTTCGAGCAGAAGGCCGAGCTGATCGAGCGCTCCGGCATCGAGGTGCTGATCTGCATCCCCTTCACCCTCGAGTTCGCCACCGTCACGGCCCACGCCTTCATCGAGGAGATCCTGGTGCGCAAGGTCGGCATGCAGGCCATCATCGTGGGCGAGGACTACTCTTTCGGCAGGAACCGGGAGGGGAACATCGCGCTGCTCCAGTCGCTCGCCCCGCGGCTGGGCTACGAGGTGATCGTCACGAGCCTGGTGCGCACCATCCAGGGCATCCCCCAGCGAATCAGCAGCACGGCGGTGCGCGAGCTCGTTCAGGCGGGCAAGATGCAGCAGGCCTGCAAGATGCTCGGACGCCATTTCGAGCTCAGGGGCAAGGTGGTGGCCGGCCGCAACCGGGGCGGGAAGCTCCTCGGGTTCCCGACTGCCAACATCGCGATCGGCGCCGAGCTCTGCCCGAAGACCGGGATCTACGCCGTGACCGTCGAAACCCCTGACGGGCACCACCTGGGGGTCGCCAACATCGGCTACAGCCCGACCTTCGCGGACCGGCAGTTCACCGTCGAAGTCCACATCCTGGATTTCAACCGGGACATCTACGGCGAGAAGGTTCGCGTGAGCTTCGTCAAACGTCTCCGCGACGAGATGAAATTCGCCGACATCGGGCAGCTCAAGCGCCAGATCCAGCTGGACATCGAGGAGGCCGTCCGGGCCCTCACCGTCGGAAGCCTCGCTTCGATCGCCCGCAACCGCTGAGCGCGTTCGGGCTTCCGCGCATCCGCAGCGGATCCGAAACTCAGGCGCCGCCCCTGTACAACTCTCGGATAGGCCTTAACGTATTTCCGCTATGAAAACCGATACTCAGAAAGCCGCCGAATCCCCTCTGCTGGTCTCTCCCACTGCGCCCGGGTCGAAGCTGAAGATCGTCACCTACCCGGAGAAGATCCTCCTGAACCCGACCGAAGCCCTGGAGAACATCGACGGCCGGGTGCAGCGGATGATCGACTCCATGGCCGAGGCGATGTACGCCGCGCCGGGCGTGGGGCTCGCCGCGAACCAGGTCGGGTGGGGCAAGAGCCTGCTCGTCTACGACATCTCCGCCCGCGAAGGGGAACGGGACCTGCGCGTGCTGATCAACCCGAAAATCCTCGCCAGCGAGGGGCAGATCGTATCGGAAAACGAGGGCTGCCTCAGCATCCCGGACTACCGCGCCGACGTGAAGCGGGCCGAGCGCATCCTGATCGAGGGCCTGGACCGCGAAGGCAACCCGGTGCGGCTGGAAGCCGAAGATTTTCACGCGATTGTTCTCCAGCATGAAATGGATCACTTGAACGGCAAGCTCTTCATCGACCGGATCAGCTCCCTCAAGCGCGAGCTCTACAAGCGCCGGGTGCGAAAGGCCATGAGGGAACAAGAGGATGAGGTATAGAATCGTCTTCATGGGCACCCCGGGGTTCGCGGTGCCCTCCCTCGAAGCGCTCGCCGCCGGCCACGACGTCGCGCTGGTGGTGACCCAGCCGGACCGCCCCAAAGGGCGCGGCCGGCGTATCGAGCCCCCGCCGGTCAAGGTCAGCGCCGAACGGCTTGGGCTGCGTGTCGTCCAGCCCTCCTCCATGCGCGACGAATCGGTGCTGCAGGCGCTCGCCGCCGCCGAAGCCGATCTCTTCGTGGTCGTCGCCTTCGGCCACATCCTGCGGGAAAGCGTCCTCAAGCTGCCCCGGATCGCCTGCATCAACGTGCACGCCTCGCTCCTGCCGGCCTACCGCGGCCCGGCGCCGATCCAGTGGGCGGTGATCAACGGCGAACGCGAAACCGGCGTCACGACCATGATCATGGACAAGGGGCTCGACACCGGCGACATCCTCCTGACCGACCGCGAGACGATTTCGGAAACCGACACGGCCGGGTCGCTGCACGACCGGCTGGCGCGACGCGGGGCCGCGCTGCTCGGCCGCACGCTCGCGGCGTTCGCCGACGGCTCCATAAAACGCACCGCCCAGGACGGCGCCCGCGCGACGTACGCGCCGCTCCTGAAGAAGACGGACGGGCTGATCGACTGGAAACGCCCGGCCGCCGCCATAGAGCCCTTCGTGCGCGGCATGACCCCGTGGCCCGGCGCCTACACGTTCTGGAACGGCGTGCGGCTGAAGGTCTTCAAGACCGATCTCTCCTCCGCTCCCCGCGATGTCGCCCCCGGGACCGTGCTCGCGAGCCCCCCCGGCGAACTGGTGGTGGCGGCGGGCGAGGGCGCGCTCTCGATTCGCGAAGTCCAGGGCGCCTCCGGCAGCCGCCTGCCGGTTTCGGAGTTCCTGAGAGGCTGCCGCATCCGCACCGGAGAGATTCTCGGTTGACGGCCCGCGGAGTGGAGCAATGACCCCGCCTTTTCCCGCCCCCCCCGGCCTCCCTTCCCCTTCCGACGCCCGCCGCGCAGCGGTTCGCATCCTGTGCGAGCTCGACAAGGGCCGGCGCACCCTGGATGCCGTGATGGAGGAGCTGGAGTCGGCAGGCGGCCTGCGGGACGCGCGCGAGCGCGACCTGATGAACGCCCTGGTCTACGGCGTCCTGCGGTGGCGCGGGCGGCTGGATTACGTCATAGGGCGGTTTTCGAAAACGCCGCTATCGAAGATCGACCCGCCCGTGCGCAACATCCTGCGCACCGCCCTCTTCCAGATGGTGCGCATGGACCGAATCCCCCCGTCCGCCGCCGTGAACACGGCGGTCGAGATCGCCAAGTCCCTGCCCAGACCCTGGGCGGCCTCGTTCGTGAACGCGGTGCTGCGCAAGGCCGCCGCCGGCCACGCCGGCCTGCAGCTGCCGGACGCGCAGCGCGAGCCGCTGCGGGCGCTGGCCGTGGCCGGCTCGCTGCCCGAGTGGCTCGCGGCCCGCTGGCTCGCCCGCCACGGCTACGCGACCGCCGCCGAGCTCTGCGACGCCGTGAACGCCCTGCCCCCGCTGACCCTGCGCACCAACACGCTCAAAGCGACACGCGACGATCTCGCCCGCTCCCTCGCCCCCCATGCGTCTGCGGCGGCGCCCACCGGGTTCGCTCCGGACGGGCTGACGGTCGCAGGGCTGCGAACGCGCATCACCGAGCTGGAGGCCTTTCGCAACGGTTGGTTCCAGGTCCAGGACGAGGCGGCCCAGCTCGTCTCCCTGCTGCTTGCGCCGCGGCCGGGCGAAACCGTCCTGGACGCGTGCGCCGGCCGGGGCGGCAAGACGGGGCACCTCGCGGCGCTCATGCGAAACCAGGGCGCGATCACGGCCCTCGACCGGAGCCGACCGCGCCTCGCGCAGCTCGGGGAGGAGATGCGGCGGCTGGGGGTCGGGATCGTCTCCGCGTGCGAGGCCGACTTGAACGTCGGGCAGCCGCCGTCTGACAGGGGCTTCGACCGCGTGCTCCTGGACGCCCCGTGCTCGGGCCTGGGAACGCTGCGCCGCAACCCCGACATCAAGTGGGCGGCCGAAAAACGCGACCTGGCGCGCTGCCACCGCACCCAATCCGGGCTGCTCGACCGGGCGGCAGGGCTGACGGCCCCGGGGGGCGTCCTGGTCTACGCCGTGTGCTCGCCCGAGCCCGAGGAGACCGTGGAGGTCGTGCGGGGGTTCCTCTCCCGTCGGGCAGGCTTCGTCGTCGACCGTGACCTCTCGGCCCTGCCGCCGGCCGCGCGGCCGCTCGCGGACGCCGAGGGATTCTTGCAAACCGGCTCGCAGCTGCGGTATATGGATGCTTTCTTCGCGGTGCGCCTGACGCGCAACCGATAGCCCCCCGCAGAGGATCGCCCCATGAGACTGATCGCCCCCTCGCTCCTCGCGGCCGACTTCGCCCGCCTCGGAGAGGAAGTCCGCGCCGTCGAGGCGGCCGGCGCCGACTGGATCCACGTCGACGTCATGGACGGCCACTTCGTGCCCAACATCACCTTCGGCCCGGCGGTGGTCGAAGCGGTCCGGCGCGTCACGCGCCTGCCGCTGGACGTGCACCTCATGATCACGGAGCCGGACCGCTACGTCGCCGACTTCGCGCGGGCGGGCGCCTCATATATATCCGTGCACGTCGAAACCTGCGCGCACCTGCACCGCAGCGTGCACCTCATCCGAGACGCAGGCGCACGACCCGGGGTCGTGTTGAACCCGGCCACCCCGGTGGAGACGCTGGAGTGGGTCATCGCCGACGTCGATCTCGTTCTGGTCATGGGCGTCAACCCGGGGTTCGGCGGGCAGGCCTTCATCCCATCCAGCCTGGACAAGGTGCGCCGCCTGCGGCGGCTCATCACTGAGAAGGGGCTGCAGACGCTGATCGAAGTCGACGGCGGCGTGAGCGCGAAGACGGTCGGGAGCATTGCAGCGGCCGGCGCCGACGTCTTCGTCGCCGGGTCGGCCATCTTCAACAGCGACGACTACCCGGCCGCGATCCGCAGCCTGAAGGAATCTGTCACTGCCTGAGGAGACCGCCATGAGCGCCGCCACATCCATCAGCCTCCCCCGCGTCCTGGTCATCCACGGACCCAACCTGAACCTGCTGGGCTCGCGCGAGCCGAACGTTTACGGCCGCAAGACCCTGGACGAGATCAACACCGCGCTGGCCACGCTCGGCCAGCGGCTGGGCGTCGCCGTGGACGCCGTTCAGTCCAACCACGAAGGGGCGATCGTCGACCGCATCCAGAAGGCGATGGGCGCCTACGACGGGGTCATCATCAACGCCGCGGCCTACACGCACACCTCGGTTGCGATCCGGGACGCGCTCGCCATGCTGAGCATGCCGGTGGTCGAAGTCCACCTGTCCAACATCCACAAGCGCGAGCCCTTCCGCCACACCTCGCTCACCGCCGCCGTCGTGACGGGGCAGATCGTCGGCCTCGGCCCCGTCGGCTACCAGCTGGCGCTGCGCGCGATCGCCGAGATGATCCCGCTCGGCGTGGCCGTGGCGTGAGGAGCGGCCGATGCTGCGACTCGGCCGGCACATCGGCCTGCTGGCGGCGCTCGCACTCCTGGGGCTTGCCGCGCACGACCGCACTGCCCTGGCCGCCGACCGCATGAGCGATTCCGAAAAACGCGCCCGGATCGACGAGCTCTACGCCGGCTACCGCAAGGATTTCTCGGGTGTGAAGGAGATCGAGCCGCAGGAGGCCATGCGGCTGCTGCAGGAGGGCAAGGCGCTCTTCATCGACGTGCGCGAGCCGAAGGAGCAGGCGGTCTCCATGCTGCCCGCTTCGGTCACCGCGGAGGAGTTCCTGAAAGACCCCGACCGCTATTCCGGGCTCACCCTGATCGGGTACTGCACCATCAGTTACCGCAGCGGCAAGCTGGCCCGGCAGCTGGCCGGCCGCGGCATCACGATCCTCAACCTGCGCGGCGGGATGCTCGCCTGGGTGCACGCGGGCGGCAGCCTCCGGGACCGCGACGGTGAGACCCGGCGCCTGCACGTCTACGGCCGCAAGTGGGACCTCGCCCCGCAGGGGTTCGAGACGGTGTGGTGAGCTCCGGGGGCGCAAGGCTCAGAAGCAAGAAAGATTGTCCGACAGGATCAACAGGATCGACAGGATCAGGAGTCGAAAGCCGACTGAATTCCCTCACCCTACCCCCTCCCAAAGGGAGAGGGAACCAAGTCGCGGCTGGAAAGCCGCTCCCACAGGACAGCGGGCAATCCCGAGTCGTCATGCCGGCGCAAGCCGGCCTCCAGGCCGAGCCCAGGAAATCGCGGCCGGATCCGCTCCCACAGAGGACGAGGGAAGCGTTTGGAGGGCCAATCCCGCCGGATGACTGACCTTATCCCGAGGCCCCGTAATACCTTCGGTAGTAGCGCTCCCCCGCGTCCGCAATCCCGAACAGGCGGCGCTCCAGCAGGAAGCGGCCGAAGAGGCTCAGGACAAGCCGGAGCCTGCGAATTGAGCCACGCGCCTGCCAGCGCCTTCCCGACACCACGACCCCGCCGGGCAGGTAGAGCGGCCGGCCGATGCGCTTCAGCCTCAGGGAGAGCTCCACGTCCTCCATGAGCATCAGCCCCGGAAACCCGCC
>JADHED010002745.1_pt1 | contig 11586 bp, 7 predicted proteins | sample 8952041 | NCBI WGS metagenome assembly JADHED01 (sample SAMN16124423, study PRJNA663239) | bioreactor sludge metagenome | isolation source: sludge (control) | place: India:Bengaluru | collected 2018-09-08
CCCCGTCAAACTATCAAGAAAAGTAATATCCTTAATCGTGCTTCCGTTCAGGTTCGGAAACCACTGCTGATACCAGCCCGACGTGTTTCTATCCTGAAATCCGGCGGACGAAAAGAAAAGAATAAACACAAGCAATATTAATCCATCAAGGATGCGGGAAAGAATTTTTTGAATTTTCATAATTAATTGAATAAATAAATCAATATTCTTATTAGAAATAAAATATACAATAATCATATTAATTAAAATCTATAAGAAAATGAGACATAACGGTTTTTGACTTCTGTGTTCAGCACCGTTAATATTCTCTTAAGAAATGGAGTGAGAGCGTTTAAAGAGTTTTCACTCGACGGTAGGAAACATTTCTTCCACAAAACAAGAATGAGTATGTACAAACTATAAAAACAAATGATTTTTACAAATATAGATATAAAGAGCCCTGGGCGAGGTTGATAAAAAACGTTACCTTTAAATTATTTTTCCCTTTTTAAATGTCTCAGTTCTTTTGCTGTTTTCTTTGAGGCGTCGGTAATCTTTTCGCTGCTGAGAAGGCGTGCAACCTCGGTTATAATGTTTTCTTCCGTCAGGTCTTTAATTTCGGCAACGGTTTCGCTGCCGACATCTTTTTTGCTGACGTAAAAATGTCTATCGCTCATAGCTGCAATCTGGGGGAGGTGCGTGATAGATATTATCTGGTGTGTTTTAGAAAGTTCAGACAAAACATTTCCGACTTTTCCTGCGACGCGCCCGCTTATACCTGCATCAATTTCGTCGAATACAAGAATGGGTATGTTTTCTTTTCCTGACAGAGATGCTTTCAGAGAAAGCATAATTCTTGAGACTTCACCACCCGAGGCGGTTTTTCTTAAAGGTGTAAACTCGCTTCCTTTGTTTGCTTTTATTAGAAACTCTACGTCGTCTGTTCCCGCAGCAGAGAGTTTATAAATTATGTTTCCTTTTTTAAAAGACAGTTCATCCGGGTCTTCCGCAGCAGTTAGACGGTTTAAGCTTACTTTAAACTCTGCTGATTCAAGTCCGACTTCTTTAAAGTAAGAGTTTACTTTCTTTTCAAGTGTCTTACCGTGCTTAACTCTAACGGAGGAAAGCTCTTCGGCTGCTATAAACACCTTTGCCTTCTTATCCTGAACTTCTTTACTTAGCTTTTCTATTTCATAATCAAAATTTTCGGAGAGATTAAACTGTTCCGTAAGTTCGGCAGCTTTGGAGATTAATCCTTCTATGCTTAAATTATACTTCTTCTTTAAAAACGTAAGAGCACCAAGACGGTTTCTGATAATTTCTATTCTTTCCGGGTCAAAATTAATCGTGTTCACATAGTCCCTTAACTCTTCTGAAACATTTTTTGATGATGTGTTAATCTCTTCCAGAGTTGATATATGTTTTTCAAGCATCTGGTCGTGCTTTGCGGCTTTCTTTAATTCTTTAATAACTTTTGATATGACCGACAGAACATTTGAATCATCTTCATACAAAGAAGAAAGGCTGCCGGAAACGGCAGTGCTTATTTCCTCTGCATTTTCCATCTTGTTCAGTTCGTTTAAAAGCTCATCATCTTCATTCGGAAGGGGATTAACATTGTTTATTTCTTTCAGCTGAAATTCAAGAAAGCTTTTCCTGCTGATAATATCCTCTCTCTTGTTTAAAAGAGTCTTTAATTTATTGTTTAATTCTTTTAATTCTAAAAATGCTTTTTGATATTTATCTTTTAATGTATTGCCCTGAATGAAATTATCCAGAAATCCGCAATGGGTTTCCTTTTTTAACAGGGACTGGTGCTCGTTTTGAGAATGAATATCTATAATCAAATCGCCAAAGTCTTTAAGGTCGGATATATTTACGAGTGAATCGTTAATAAAGCTTCTGCTGACACCTTTTTTAGTAAGCTCTCTTCTTATAATAACAGAGCCTTTGTTGTTTGAATCAGAAATAAGCTCTTTTTCTGATAAAAACTTTAATACATTACTATTACTGCTGAAATCAAAATAACCTTCAACTATAAGCCGTGAATCTTCGTTTCTGATAATCGAATAGTTTGCTCTCTCGCCTAATATAAGCCCCAAGGCGTCAAGAATAATGGACTTGCCTGCACCAGTCTCGCCTGTAAGAATATTAAGCCCTTCAGAGAAGTTCATTTCGGCTTCTTTAATAATCAGATAATTCTTTATGTATAATTTCTCAAGCACTTATTATATCTTTTAATTATATATTAGATAAAGTAATAGTAATAGCGTTGTTAATAGTGTTAAAAAATATCTATTTGTTTTGAAATTAAAAAGCAATTAAGGAATACCATGTTTATTAAATGTTAATAAACGTGAAGGAAAAATCAGGTTATTAGATAGAATAATTTATAAAGGACACAATATACATAAAAACTGTTTACAAACAGGGGTTATGAAGAAGTTAATAAGATGTTATTAACATTTAGAAAAGAAAAAACCCGGGGATAGCCGGGTTTTTAAACTTCTTAGGGGTTATTATGTTATTATTGTTTTCTATAAGAACACGAACCCGAGGTTTTTACTCCTTCTGTCTTTTGTGAGCAGTTTGTTTTTGGACAGTTTTTCATTTGTGACTGGTCCTGATTGTTTACGCCGGATTTATTCACGCAGCTTTGAGTACAGTTTTCACACTTACCGTCACACTGTTTCTGACAGTTTTCTTTTTGAGTACATTCGGTGTTACAGCACTTTTTATCTTTATCGTCAGCTATGACGTTTTTCTGTCCGTTGTACAGGAAGAAGGAACCAACGAGTAATGCTACAAAAGCGGTAATTATAATTAATTTTTTCATTAATGTTTTTATTTTAAATTAACAGAACATCAAAATATATAAATTCTTACTTTTTATCTACACAAATTACACAATTATTTAGATTAAAAAATAAAGTTATTACAAAATACGTTGATATTATAAAAAATTATAAGAAAATTTAGTAAATTAAAGATTTACGGAAAACATTAGAAACAATATAAAGCTAAAACTTGAGAATCTTCCCGCAAAACCCGGGGTATATCAATTTAAAGACATATCAAAAAAAATCATCTATGTAGGCAAAGCCAAGTTGCTGAAAAACCGCGTCAGGCAATACTTCCAATCCAGACCGCAGGGAGCGAAAACGGAATCAATGGTCTCAAAAATTGCAGACCTTGACGTTATTGTAACGGACTCAGAGGTTGAGGCTCTTATACTCGAATTTAACTTAATAAAAAAATTAAAACCCCGTTACAACGTTCTCCTTAAAGACGACAAAACCTTTCCTTACATAGTGATAACCAACGAGAGGTTTCCAAGAGTATTTCCGACAAGGTCAAAACGCAATGACGGCTCAAAGTATTTCGGTCCTTACACCGACGTTAAAACTATGCGGTTTGCGCTGAAATCTATACGGGATATCTTTACAATCCGTTCGTGCAATTTAAACCTTTCGGAAGAAAACATTTCTTCTGGTAAGTATAAGGTCTGCCTTGATTACCATATAAACAAGTGCGAAGGACCGTGTGTAGGACTTGTGCCGGAACACGAATACAAAGAAATGATTAATCAGGTTGCAAAGCTTCTGAACGGGAAGATAGAAACGCTTGAAAAAGACCTGAAAGAAAAGATGGATACCTTTGCAGAGAACATGAAATTTGAACAGGCGGCAAAGATGCGCGACAAAATAGAGGCGCTGCAGGTGTATAAATCAAAGCAAAAAATGGCCGGGGAGGAAATAGTTGACCGGGATGTTTTTGCAATAGCACAGGAAGATAACGATGCCTGCGGGATGGTGCTGAAAATACGCGACGGCAGAGTAATTGGAAAAACGCATTACTACCTTTCAAACGTTCTTGAAAAGCCGCCAGAAGAATCAGTTGAAAACCTTGTAACTAATTACTATAGTAAGGCAGAGTTTATTCCCGACGAAATCTTTTTGCCTCTTGAGACAGAAAACATAGAGGCTCTAGAACTATGGCTGAACGAAAAGAAGAGGGGAAAGGTTGAGATCACAGTACCAAAAATCGGTGAAAAGGTAAAATTGATAAGGATGGTTGAAACAAACGCAAAGTATATGCTTGACGAGTTAAAGCTTGCAAAAATGAAGAGAGAGTACACGGCACCTTCTCTGGATGCATTAAAACGCGACCTGCGGATGCACAAGATTCCCAAACGCATAGAATGTTTTGACATATCACATATACAGGGAACCGACACCGTTGCTTCAATGATAGTGTTTGAAAATGCAAAACCAAAAAAATCGGACTATAGAAAGTATAAAATCAGAACAGTAACAAACGAAACAGGCGAGCCCGACGACTTTCTTTCAATGCGTGAAGTTATACACCGCCGCTACCGCAAGCAAGAAGAAAACATGCCCGACCTTGTTGTTATTGACGGCGGCAAAGGACAACTTTCCTCTGCGGTAAAAGTTTTAAGGGATATGGGAATTAAGATAGCGAACGAGAAGAAAGATACTGACCACGAACACGGGAATGGAATAAACATAATAGGGCTTGCAAAACGGCTGGAAGAGGTTTACATGCCGGAGGATTCAGACCCGCATACAATACCAAAAACCTCCAGTGGTTTAAAACTGCTTCAAAGAATACGAGACGAGGCACACAGGTTTGCGGTAGAATTTCACAGAACCTTAAGAAGCAAAAGAACGTTAACATCAGAGCTGACGGATATAATAGGGATAGGCGATGCAACCACGAAGAAACTTCTTAGGAAATACGGTTCCTTTGAGGGTGTTAAAGAAGCTCTGCAGAAGGATGAAGCAGCTTTTGAGCTTGACATGGGAAAGAAAATAACGGGCATATTAATGAGATATTTCTACGAAGAAGAAAATTAAATAAAAACATAATGGCAAAAAACGGAGCACCAAAAACATTTGTTCTTGATACAAACGTAATACTTCATGACGGAACGTGTATAAACCAGTTTAAGGATAATGACATTGTTATTCCTCTTGCCGTCATTGAAGAGATAGACCATTTTAAACGCGGAAGCCAGGTCATAAACCTTAATGCGCGTGACTTTGCGCGTAAACTGGACGAGTTGACAGGCAAGGCACTTTTTAACGGAGGCATTTCCCTTGGCAAAGGCAAAGGAAAAGTAAGAATAGCGATAACAAAAGGAATAAGCGACGAGATAAGAGATATTTTCAGAGAAGATACCGCTGACCACAGAATTTTAAGCACAGTAGTTGAACTTAAGAATAAAGCAAAAGATAACAAGTCTGTAATTCTTGTTACAAAAGACGTTAACCTGCGAATGAAGGCAAAAGCCATTGGTGTGCTTTCGGAAGATTACACGACCGACAGGATAGGCAGCATTGATGAGCTGTACAGCGGCAAAGGGGTTGTCGAAGAGTTCGATGACGAACTTCTAAACAAAATCTATACACTTCCATTTCAGATTCCTGCTACAGAGGTTATTAAAAAAGATAAAGGCGAGATTCATCCAAACAAATTTTATATTATCAGAAATAAGAGCCACTCTGTGCTTGGTCACCTTACTCCCACAAAAGAATTTGTAGAGCGAATTGACAAAAACCCCGCTTACGGAATCATGCCGCGCAATGCAGAGCAAACCTTTGCCATGAATGCACTAATCAACAAAAACATACCGCTTGTTTCGATAACAGGAAAAGCAGGTACGGGGAAAACACTGCTGGCGCTCGCGTCGGCGCTTAGTGTGAAAAGAGAATACAGACAGATATACATAGCAAGACCCGTCGTTCCGCTTAGCAATAAAGACATCGGATATCTGCCCGGAGACGTTGACAGTAAGCTGGCACCATACATGCAGCCTTTGTGGGACAACCTAAAGGTGATACAAGACCAGTACCCCGATACAGACAGAAACCACCAGGCAATTTCTACAATGCTTAAAGAAGAAAAGCTTCTTGTTGAGCCGCTTAGCTACATAAGAGGAAGAAGCCTGCAGAGAATCTTTTTTATAGTTGACGAAGCCCAGAATTTAACGCCGCATGAAATTAAAACGATAATAACAAGAGTCGGTGAGGGAACGAAGATTGTCTTTACGGGAGACATATATCAAATAGACCATCCTTATCTTGATTCGGAATCGAACGGATTGTCTTACCTGATAGAACACTTCAAGGGACAAAAACTTTATGCACATGTAAACCTTGAAAAGGGAGAGAGGTCAGAGCTTGCGGAGCTTGCAAGTAATTTATTATAATTATTTTAAGGACGAAAGATATGAAAGCCGGATACTTACAGTTTAAACCCGAACTTGGGAAGCCAAAAAGCAACATTGAAAAGGTACAAGAATTTATTTCAAAAGAAGACTTTGACCTGCTTGTGCTACCCGAACTTGCTAACTCGGGATATTTGTTCGCCGAAAGGGAAGAGCTTAAAAACATTTCAGAAAATCCAGACACTGGAAAATTCTGCGGAATGCTAAAGAGAATCAGTAAGGAAAAGGATGCATACATAGTTTCAGGTTTTTGTGAATCCGTAAAAGAAGCAGACAAAGAAATTTATTTTAATTCATCCATACTGGTGTATCCTAACGGCGAGTTCAGAGTTTACAGAAAAACACACCTCTTTTATGATGAACAGAAATTCTTTGAACCCGGGAACACGGGATTCTGGGTATATGAAATTTATAATAAGAAGTTTGGTTTTGTAAAAATCGGAATGATGATTTGTTACGACTGGATTTATCCCGAAGCAGCAAGGTCGCTCGCACTGAGAGGCGCAGATATAATCTGTCATCCGTCAAACCTTGTGATTCGCAAACAGAGTTGGCAAAGATATTAACGGAGAAAAAAGTCTCGACTTTACGGGCGAAAGTGTAATACTAAACCCGAAAGGCGAATATCTTGCAAGAGGTTCAAAAGAGAAAGAAGAAATAACATTTATAAAAATAAATCCAGAGCTTGCACGGAATAAACACATCAACGAAAAGAACGATATCTTTGCGGAAAGGCGAGACCATTTTTATAAAGTGAGAGATAAGAGAAACTAATTGGTAAGAACATACACTATTATGTTAGCACCCATTTGAAGAGCCTCCTCCCGTTTTTCTTTTGGGTCGTCGTGTTCTCTCGGGTCAGCCCAGCCGTCTGAAAGGTTTGTCTCGTATGTATAATAAACACATAACCGCCCGTTAATCCAGTATCCAAAGCCCTGCGGAGGTTTTGAATCATGCTCGTGAATTTTCGGAAGACCGTTTGAAAACTTAAAGTGTGAATTATAAATTGGATGATTGAACGGCAGCTCTTTCATTTCATCGTTCGGGAAAACTTTTTTAATTTCTCTCCTGAAAGCCTCGTCCATGCCGTAGTCATCATCAGCATAAATAAACCCGCCGTTCTCAACGTACTTTCTCAGCCGCTTTACTTCATTATCCGAAAAAGAGATGTTTCCGTGTCCGGTAAGCAGTATAAACGGATACTTAAAAATGTCGTCAGAAGCAACATCAACAGAATAAAACTTTGGTTCATCAACATCAATAGCCGTATTGCTTTTAAGAAAGGACATCATATTAACCTCAGCCGATGGGTCATTATACCAGTCGCCGCCGCCCGAATATTTCAACCGTACAATCTTAAACTTAGTGCTTTGCGTAAACGCGTTTAACGGCATTAATAAAACCACCGCTAAAAGTATTGCTGCTGCTCTTACCGTCCTCATCTTTTCACTTTCGGAAGTTCCAGAGATGTATCAACCCGCTCTGAATCTCTCCAGATAGCCTGACAGGGAAACTTGTTTTCGTAAAGAGATTTAGAAAGCATAACAGAATCTATCTTCGGGTTCTTTAGGTCCGTAAGCATTTTCAGGTGTGAATATCCGCCTATTCCTCCTGCGGAAGTAATCTTCAGGGCGTTAGTATTTTCTGCAATTTCTAAAAGCCTGTCAATAAAGGGTCCCGAGCAATTGCCAACGCGTGTTACATCCTGATAAATTATTCTTTTCACGCCAAGCCCGTCCATCATCTTAGCAAATCCCAGCGGTGTTATGTTGGCAAAGTTAACCCACCCGTTCGTAACCACGTTGTTAAGCTTTTCATCGATTCCAATCACAAGCTTAGAAGGTGAATAAACAGAAATGATTTTTTCAATAAGTCCTGGATTTGTAATCGCAGCAGTTCCTATTACAATTCGGTAAACTCCAAGCTCCTCAATAATTCTTTGCGCCGTATCAAAGTCGCGTATGCCGCCTCCAAGCTGGACAGGTACGTCGAGCGTCTTGCAGATTTCCTTTATAATAGGAAAGTTCTGCATCTCTCCCTCAATAGCGCCGTCAAGGTCTGTAATATGAATACACTTAAAATTTTCTTTTCTAAAAAGCCGTGCCACCTTAACCGGGTCATCTGAATAAAATCCCGACGACTCATAATGTCCCTGAAAGCAACGGGTGCATTTTTCGTTATGAATATCTATTACGGGAATAACAAGCATTGTGTTATTGTTTAACAACTGCCAGCTTTCCTTTGCCGACTTTTTTTCCGTCTTTATCGAAACCCACGACTAAATAAATCCCCGAAGGAACGTATTTTCCTTTTTTATCCTTGCCGTCCCACGAGGCAATCCTTCCGCCCGGAGAATCGAACTCCGCCATAACGTCTCCGCTAATTGACAAAATCTTAACTGAAGTATTCTCAATAAGCCCGTCAATTTTCAAATTCACTCTCGAAGGAAGCACAAACGGGTTTGGCGAACAAACAATCTTATCAAACTCTTTTAAAGGAACAATGGCGTCCGTCTGCACGGAAGAAAGTCCGTTAAGCGTACCGAAATACGCCCTGCCGTCCTGATTGCTCACAGCAATAGAATTAATCTGATTGCTGAGCAGCGGGCTGTTAGTGACGTTAAAAGTTTCTATCAACGTTGAGCCGTCGCTGGAAAGATGAAACACACCGTTATTTTCCGTGCCAATCCATTTTTGGTTTAAAACATCTGTACTAATACACCTGCAATTTTCTGTAAAAGGAACCTTCAGATTTCCCGATATTATTCCAAGCTTTTCTGCTGGCGGTTTTTGGTTCGGGTTTTGAATAGCGGCAAGAGGGTTGCGAATAATAAACACCCCGTTATTCGTTGAAACCCACACCTCGTTGTTCTTATCAACAATCACACCCGTCACCGTGTTTCCCTCAAAATCATTCGCATAGTAAACCCCGTACACATCGTCATAATACAGCGTATCCGTGCCGTTATCATTGAAAAAATAGAGACCTCCCGGGAATGCAATAGATTCTATCCATTTAGTATTATAGTTGTCAATAGCAACCTGTCCGAAATTTGTATTGTTTATAATGCTCGGATTCGGGTACGGAAAAAACACAGAATCCATAACATGTTTATAAAGTCCGGTTGCATTATTCGTCTTAAAAAACGACATCCAGAAATACCCGAAATTATCAAACGCCCCTCCAAAAGGCACGCAGAAATTCGGGTCATCGCTCCCCGGCAGCACAGAGTTCGAGGTATTGTAATTCTTAATAGTATTACCGTCAATCAGAGTTGCCCCTCCTCCAAAGCTAAGTGCCCACACCTTATTCTCGCCCGCAACAATTCTCCTGAACCAGTTACTCGTGCCAATCTCGGGTCTTGTTTGAGTCGTAAACGCTTCCCATTTAAGCCCGTCAAACTTATAAAATCCCGCATCAGTCTGTCCGCCCGCAGCCCAGAGTATTCCATTTCCATCTATTGATAGATTATCAAATGAATTCCTGTTTGGACAATCAGGAAAAATATACTCAAACTGACTGCTTCCGCTTTGAACCATCAGACCCTTTTCATTGACCCCCGCAAGCAGCCCCCCGGCATTATCAACACCAAGCGAAAGGTATGAGTCAGAAGGACCGTAAATGCTGCCCGTATTTAAATTGTCAACACTCGACACATAAATAGTGTTATTAACGATGTAATACAAATTATTCCCGCCCCTTCGAATATCTATAACATTTTTTCCCGTCGTAGCGGGGTTTGGGTTCGGAACCCAGCCGCCATTCTCAAAATATCCCATACCGGTTTCAGAGCAGAAAAAAACCTTTGTACCACCAACTTCCGAAGACTTTATATTAAGACCAAACGGAGAAGAAGAATAGTTTTCCCATGAGGCAGGATTGTTAAGATTATTATTCGTAATCCTTGCGTATGCAATCCCAACAGCCGTACCCGCGTAAAGCGTATCGTTCTTAATCGAAAGAGTAACAACCTTCGATTTTGTTGTATAAATTCCAAGCGTATAATAAGGAGCATCAAGAAAATTCAGGTTTGCAACAGAAATCTTTTGAATTCCGTATCCCGTTGCAATGAACATACTACCCCCGTACTGAACAAAATCATTAATCGATTTATTATTCTCGCTTGAGTTTTTAATATCGTAAATATACCTGAATTTTCCGTTTGAAAATTCATGAATAACAATCGAGCCGTCCGCCGCACCTATCCAGAGCCTGTCGAGCGTATCAACATAAACAGATGTAAGATTGTTATTTAAAAGGCCATCTATATTCGTATATTTTTTAACAACGGTTCTCTGGCTCAAGTCAACAACATAAAGCCCGCCCGTGGTTGCGCAATAGGCATAAGGCGCTGACCTGTCGTACGAAATAGATACTACGTTTTTTAGGTCAGTATAATTAATCCATTTATTAAGAAGCTGAGGAGAATTTTCGGCTAAAATTATTTTAGAAAGAGCAAAAAACAATAAAAGCCAGATTACTTTTTTTCCTGAAATCATCGATAAACTATTTTATTAATAAAAGTGATAAAAATCCGGCTATCTTTAATATTATTTAATTAACGATATTATTAAATATCAATTTTTTATAGAATAAAATCAATTGAAAATCATTCATTTAATAGAACACTGATTCACACGGATTGGACAGGTTGATGTGTATAGAGATAGTTAATTTATTGCCCGCGCGAAAGAGAGGGGAAGAGAACATCGCTAATTTGGCAGATTTCAGACAGAAAGAGTTTTGATATTATGCTACATATAGATTAAGAAAAGAAAAACGTGGTAAAAACCGTGAATAAGAGTCTGAGAAAACGATAGAATCTTTTTGAATACAATACACTTTTTTAAATCGTTATATTTAAGGTTAAAGTAAAATATAAATTTATGCAGGATAGCAGCGGAAAAGATAAAAACCACGGCGGACAGAAGAACAAACCCGGTTTTAACCGGGGGAGACAAAATTACAGGAAAAGATATCATAACAGACAAAAAAGCTACAAGAAAGATAATCACCAGGTACAAAACGAGGCAAGGGAAGATAGCAAGGTATTAAACCTGAACAATCAGTCAGTATCGGTGGTTGTGCCGTTACTAAACGAAGAGGAATCACTTAGAGAGCTTGCGGGTTTGCTTGAAAACGTGCTTGGTTCATTGAACTGCAACTATGAAGTGATTTTTGTGGACGACGGAAGCACGGACAAATCATTCGATAAAATCCGAGAGCTTAACACTTCAAACAAAAGGTTTAAATGCATAAAATTCAGAAAGAACTATGGTAAGTCGGCGGCTCTTTCTGCGGGATTCAAGGCGGCAAAAGGAAGTTTTGTGATAACGATGGATGCAGACCTGCAGGAC
>JADHED010002746.1_pt1 | contig 11584 bp, 8 predicted proteins | sample 8952041 | NCBI WGS metagenome assembly JADHED01 (sample SAMN16124423, study PRJNA663239) | bioreactor sludge metagenome | isolation source: sludge (control) | place: India:Bengaluru | collected 2018-09-08
AATAATCCGCCATCTTTCCGTTGATATCGGGGAGCGGACCATACGAAAATACGACAACCTGGAGCGGACGAGGCGGTATATTATCGAGTATTTCACCCGGTACGGATATCCCCCCTGGGAGGAGCCCTATGAGGCGGGCGGTCACAGCGTGTACAATATCGTGACCGAGATCCCCGGGACCGAGAAGCCGGATACCATCATAGTCGTCGGCGCTCATTACGACACCATCGAGGACACGCCCGGCGCGGACGACAACGCGTCGGGCATCGCCGGGCTTCTGGAGCTCTACCGGCTGCTCTCGCCGCTGCGGTTCAGAAAAACGGTCCGCTTCGTGGCCTTCACCCTGGAGGAGCCGCCCTTCTTTTCAACGGAGCTAATGGGAAGCATGGTCTACGCCAAAAGCTGCCGCAAGCGGAAAGAGAACATCGAGCTGATGGTGTGCCTCGAAATGATCGGGTACGGATCGAGACGATGCCACCAGGATTACCCCCTGAACCACAACCTGAAGGAGTTCCCGATCCATGGGAATTACATGAGCGTGATATCGCTCCCGTCCAACGCGCCCTACGTGTATCTATGGAAAAAGATCTACAATGACCGTGCCCGGTGGAAAATTTACGAATACATCGGCCCCGCGTCGATCCCGGGCATGGACCTGTCCGATCACATGTCCTTCATCCGCTCCGGGTACCGGGCCATCATGATATCGGACACCGGTTTCTATCGCAACAAGAACTACCATTCGCCGGACGACACCTTTGAGACGATCAACTTCAGGCTCCTGGCGGAAACCGTCTTCGACTCCCACGTGGCGTTGAAGGAGATCCTGGACATGGACATCAAAATCTGACGTCCCCGCTGCGCGGCCGCAACACGCAGAACAGCTCAACGTGGGGGGTCTGGGGGAACATGTCAAAGGCCTCCACCGATTCCACCCTGTAATTTTCCAGCATCAGAACATCGTCGCGGAAGGTCTTCGGATTGCACGACATGTACAGGATCGTTCCGGCGTTCATGCGATCGATGCGCTCCATGACGGCCCGCTGCATGCCCGTCCGGGGCGGGTCCATGACGATGGTATCGTAGGCGCCCGGCCCGGTCCCGAGAAACTCCGCGGCGTCCGCACAGACGAATTCCGCGTTGTTGATCCCGTTGATCTCCCTGTTGGCGCCGGCGATTTCAACGGCCTCCGGGTTCAGCTCGACCCCGGTGACCCTTTCGGCAGCGCCTGCGATGAAGAGCGAGATGCTGCCGACCCCGGCGCAGAGGTCCAGGACCCTGCCGCGGGCATGGTCCCTGATGCGGCGGTACATTTGCACCGCGATCCCGGCATTGGACTGGAAAAAGGAGTTCGGGGTGATGCGGTAGCGGACGCCCTCAAAGGACTCTTCTATGTATCCTCCCTTGACCGTTTCCATGATATCGCCATAGCTCAGGTCCGCGCGGCCGCCGTGATGGATGATAGAGATCGAATCGACGTCGTCGCGGACGGCGTCGATCACGGAGGAGATCCTGTTCTCCTTTTCCGCCACCACGAACTTCAGCATCACCTGGCCGGTATAGCGGGCCTCCCGGCGCTCCGCTTACCGGAGATATCACTGGTGGCGGAGATAATCGTATCCCTCGATATTTTCCAGAAAGGGGCGCGCCTTCCGGTACAGGTTGTCCGTCTTTTCCCGCATGATCTGGCAGCCTGTCACGTCCACAACGGCGCGGAAGCTCCCGCGGCGGCGGAGGCCTATCCTGCCGAAGGCCGTCACCATGTCCATGCGGCTCCGGTACCGGTAGGGGTCCGACGGATGGACGGAGTCGACCGCCGCGATGCCCTGGAGGATGTCGTTCACCATCTCCCGCTTCAGGGCAAGCTGGTCGCCGTAGTCCATGTCCTGGAAGAGGCATCCGCCGCACTGGCCGAAGTGTGGGCAGGGCGGGGCTGTTCCGGCGCCGCGGTATTTTTCAATAAGCTGGCTTATGTATTGCTTTTCTTTTTTTTTCAATTTTGATTACCTTGTGACGTTCAGGCATTTTTAATTATAATAGTATATTAGCGAATTTAACATCTCATTTTTTGCTCGTTTTCGAGCAAATCTATACCTGTTGTCGTTTATTACGTCGAAAAAATGAGATGTCAAATTCGTTGCTATTTTAATAATAAACAAACGGCTGATTCGATTTTTTCTCCGGTGATCTTTCAAAGCTTCAACATGATTACCCTTTTATCCGGAAGAAAGATGGCCACTGCCGCGCCCCCCATGTGCCGCAGCCTGAATTCATCCGATCGAGGTTCAAAGAAAAGGGACCTTTTCAGGTCCGACAGATCGAAGCGGATACCACCATCCATGGCCGGCCCTTTTCCGGCAAGGCCTTTATAATGGGAAAAGATTTTCTTTTTCAATTCGGAAAGGCCTTCAGGCTTGATCAGGTTCGGAAAATACAAAGACCGTGATCGGGCGCACCAATCCCACTCCATGGCGTCGAGAAAAAATTGTTTATCTCCGGGGAACCGCGAGTCAATAAACGCCATGAGAAACCGCGCCCCCGATTCCCAGCCCCTGTCCATGGAGGCTTCGCTTCCATCCCTGAACAGCGTCAGCTCGCGGAACATCGCGAAGGGCGATGCAAAGCGGCCGAGCAGCACCGACAGAAATGTCTCAAACCGTCCGGTGTTGTAGAGGCGGTCCACGAGGAACGCCATTCGATCGAGGAGAGCAAGGTCCTCTCCGCTTACCCACCGGTTTTCAAGAACCCGGTAGGGAGCTTTTTCTGAATAGACAATGCTGTACCGGCCGGCGTCATACATCATCTCCGTGCCCGGAAGGACCTTGAGGAAGCCCAGCTGGAGATGGTCGGGCCGCAGATGGTAACAATCGTTGAAAGACCCCTCGATCGACGCCATGTCATCAAAGGGAAGTCCGGCGATGAGATCACAGTGGACCCGGATGGTCCCGAGAGCGAGGAGCCGCTCCAGCGCCGCCCGTTCCCCGGGCCACTGGCCGGCACGCTTCACCGCCGCTACCGTTTCCGGGTTCGTGGACTGGACCCCGACCTCGAACTGGAACAGGCCCTCTGGGCATTGTGAGAGGATCTCAAAATCCTCCTCTTCCAGGAGATGGGGGTGCACTTCAAAATGAAAGGTCGTGGGGCCGTCACCATACTTATCCTTAAGATAGCGCCACAGGGCGCGGCTGTGATTCTTTGCCGCGTTAAAGGTGCGGTCAACGAACTTGACCAGCCGCGGACCGTCGCGAAGAATGAAATCCAGCTCCTTTTTTACGGTTTCTATGTCCTTCATTTCCAATTTATGGTCTGACCGGGATGAGAGGCAATAGGTGCACCGGTAAGGACATCCCCTGGATGATTCATAATAGACATACCTGGTGCGGAGACCTTCCAGGTCTTCTTCCGTATAGGGGATAGGCATGTCGCCAAAGGGAGGATTGGGAACGGCGATGATTTTTTCTTCGTTCCTGAATCCTTTTTCAGCCAGGGTCCTGAAGCCTTCTTCGCCATGGCCGGTGACAATAAAATCTATGAAAGGGAAGGCCTCCAGCCAGGAGGCCGGATTATAGCTCACTTCCGGTCCGCCCAGGACCAGGAGGACGCCCCCGCATTTTTCGTGGAGGGCGGGAATGAGCTCGCGGACCAGCCCGGAGTTCCAGATGTACACGGATAGGGCGATGACGTCGGCCTTTTCAGAGGCTATCTCCTTCATGATCTCCCCGGCATTACGGTTGATGGAAAAATCCCGCACCACGGTCTCAACGTCAAGGCCGCGCAAAGCTGACTTCAAACAGTACAGTGCGAGGCAGGAATGGGTATAGCGCGCATTAATGCCGGCGAGGATTATTTTTTTCATCGATCATTCCAGTCATCGGGGGCGACGGTGATTACTTCCCGGTAATTATATAAGGGGCCTTTCACCGGCGGCTGTTGCGGGCATGGATCAGCGCTGCTTCATTCAACGGCGCCGCCTTCCCTGAGCAATTTGGCTATCACGGCATTTTCGAATTTGAGGGCCACCGAGAGGGGCGTGGTCCCCTGGGGAAAGAGAGAGCCGCCGATGGCGCAGCAGGACCCGGTACGGGGGCTTGCCGCGGCGCCCTTCTGAAGCAGGAGGCGCACAAGGTCGGGGTCGCCCGCCGCCGCCATGTGAAGGGGGGTTATGCCATTCTCGTCAGAGGCGTTGATGTCGGCCCCCCGGTCTATCAGGAGGCGGGATAGGGCGGCGCTTTTCGCGGCGGCCTCGATGAGGGGCGTCCGTCCGTCTCTGTTGCGGGCGTTCACGGCCGCTTTTTCTGAGAGCAGCGCCTCGATGATGCCCCGGGCAATGGCGTGCTGCGTTTCAATGATAATTTTGCCGTTGATGAATTCGATCGGGTTCATGAGGGCGCCGTTCAGGCGGACCTCGTAATGGCAGTGGTCTCCGCTGGCCGCCCCGGTCATGCCGACATAGCCGATGACGGCTCCGCGGCGCACGGGGGAGTTCTTCCTGACAGCAAAGAGGTGACAGTGGCCGTATACGGACTGGTACCCGTTCCGGTGCTGGAGGATTATAAAATTACCCAGGGTCTGGCTCACGCCGGTGAGGGCAACGACGCCGTTTGCCGTGGCGTGAACGGGGGTCCCGTTTTTTGCCGCGATATCGATGGCGCGGTGATAGTCGCTGTTGTTGTCAAAAGGGGACCCTCTCCATCCGAACCGGGAGGATATCCGCCCCTCCACGGGAGGGATGGACGGAACGTCGGGCGATACGGTCTGCAGGGAGCCGAGGATTATATGGAGCGGCGTGTTCCCGTCAGCGGCCTTCATGTTGACGTCGCCCCCTTTATCGGCGAGGAGGGCCATCATGTCGCGGGCCTGTTTCGTTTCGGCGTCGGTTTTCTGAGTTTTTGTAAAGATGCCGGTTTTATTGCTGCCGGTGTCGAAGCATAGATTCATGACCCTGGTGTAGTCCCACCGCGCGGCAATATGGAGGAGGGTCCACCCGTCAACAAAGCGGTGGTTCGGATTGAAGCCGCGCGAAAGAATATGGCGCACTTCCTCAACCTCGTTGCCGGCGACGGCGCCGGTGATGCCGCCGTAGATCTCATCCTTATCCTGGATGGAGGCGCACCGGATCCCGTTCGGCAGGATTATTAACAAGGCGAGTATGAGTGTAATTCTTTTCATAGTAATACCCAGATAACCGCGCAGTCTTGTTCCGGAATCAGCGGGTATCGCGGCCGCCATGTCCCGGCTGTGACACTATTGTCACCGGCAAACATCACAGACGCGGCTATACATTACATCATGGAGAGATTTTTGATGCGCGCCCGGCAGGATTCGAACCTGCGACCTACGGATTCGTAGTTCATCCAGCCCTCCCGAGACCGATGCTTCTATATGAGAAAGAATGTTTTTTCGTGGAGAAAGTGCAAGTATTTTTTCATTTTTTGTGTTAAGTGGTGTGGAGTAATGGGGAGTGATGGGATATGATTTGCTACAAATTTGCTACAGTACAATATTTATTTTGTTTTACATGCATAAAAAATTGATACAAATTTGAATAGCAAAAAATGTTGACATAATTTGCTGCGCATATTAATTTATGATAAGTTGAAAGGTGATGGTGACCGATTAATTATTAAACATTGAAGAGCTAACAACGACCCTGCTTAACCGAAGCCTGACGTTATGCGTCAGATATTGATGTAGGTTAAGTGGGGTTTTTTATTTTTTACCGCGCTTTGTAAGATCATGATTATAATCTGAATGATTTGGAACAAACCGCCAGTGCATATAAGGGGAATTCCATGCGTTTATATTGTTTCCCTGAAGACCCGTTGAGACACCGATGTTAAAATTTTTATGAATTTTTCGTATTTCTTGTAAAATCACTTTGTATAAGGCCTCTTTCGCTTTAGTTCGACTACCTCTCCTTTTTTTACCAGGAATTTTTTCTTTATGTTTATCGTTAAGCCTGAATGAAATTGAACCCAATAATATATCAATGCACTGCGCAAGCACATGGTCATGAGAACGTATTTCTGTTATGTCTTCTTTGTGCATTACTACGTTTGCCACCTTTAGTTTAGAATTTTTTTGAAGGCCGAGTATATACCCTTTAAATCGTTCAATTTTTTCCGCTGTGTCAGGCAATTTATCCAGATATATTCGAATCCTGGTCCCTGGTGATGTATGATTGATAAATTCTAATCCAAAAGCGTGTTTTAGAAATTGGTAATACAACAGAAAATATTCCTGTTCAGTCTGTTCACGTGAAAGGCCAACCGGAACATAGGCATTTTGACGAAACATTATCCTGATTTTAATATTGTTTTCCGAAATTTCATCGAACAAAACTTTTATAAATTCTATGTATTTTTGAAGATATCGTTCTGTAACTTTATTCCACTTGATTTCACCATGAAAATTGAGTTGAGTTTTCAATACATTTAATCTGTTGGTAATCCTTTGATATTGTGAAGCACCGACGATAAGCCCACCATAGAAATTTGAATAATATTTTCCTCTGGAATCTGATTCATCGCAAAAAATTATATATTCTTTTTCTGGCTTCACTCTACCCGTGCCTCATCGATCTTCGACTTGATTTTATTCTTAATGCCTGTCATGCTGTAACCGGTTGTTGATATAGGTATTTTTGAAACCCGCTGAATATCTTTCCGATCAATTCCGGTTTGCCAAGATCGGCCACAGCATCGGCAATGGAGTCGTGATATTTTAGACGGAGCAGCGGCGTCAGCTTTTCTTGGGCAAGTTCATCAACCCCGACAGTCACATAATGTGACAGCACGAAGTCGAGGAAGGTCTGCTGTTTTGTGGAGAAATGGGTGCTGATAACGATTTTAGCCCTGGCAGCTCGTTCTTCCCGAGTCAATGGTGGCAATGCATAGGCCACATGGGCTAATACATCAAAAAGGTCACTCTTCTCGGCATCAATGATCTTTTGCATTTCGGCCAACTGGTCTTTGCCAAACCCCTTGTCCGCGAGCCCATCCAGTAGTTTCTTGCGGGTATCCGGCACACTCCATAAGGCACGCAACTCGGCTTCATCCTTGAAAAACTCCGGTAGCTTGCCGAACAACATTTCCATGAACTGCTGCGCAGACATGGGCGTACCGTCCGGATGCCAGAACGTAGTACACATCATATGCTGAATCGATCGCTCTTTACCATCAGCGAGTTTGACCTTCGCCGGCTTTCTCTTTCTTTTGACACATACACACGGCCTCTTCCCGCATATCCGGCAAGGACATTCACAAGGTTGCTTACCGCATGTCGGACAAGGTTGAGGTGGTTGCTTTTCGCATTGGCATGGGTATAATCCACATTTGGGGCATGTTTCAGGCTCCAACGGCTCTCCATCCCATTCTGGATCGCTAAAATGATGATGTGCCTTTACAAAGTCATATATTGTAAAGTAATCCTTACCGTCATAGAGTCGTGTCCCACGGCCAATTATCTGTTTAAACTCAATTATAGAGTTAATTGGGCGCATTAACACAATATTTCTGATATTGCGGGCATCCACGCCGGTGGAGAGTTTCTGCGAGGAAGTCAGGATCGTCGGGATGGTTTTCTCGTTATCCTGAAAGTCGCGGAGATGTTGCTCACCCAACTCCCCATCGTTAGCAGTGACCCGCTGGCAATAGTTCGGGTCCTTGATTTTTTTCAATTGGTTAACGAGGTCACGCACAGCTAAAGCGTGGTTCTGGGTTGCGCAGAAAATAAGGGTTTTCTCCCGCTGGTCGATCTGGGACATGAAAATCTCGACCCGCTTTTTCTCTCGCTCTTTGATCTCTATGATCTTATTGAAGTCGTCTTCCGTATATAATTTCCCGACCTCAATCTCACCTTCAACCAGTTTGTCATCAGGTGTGTAAACGTACTCGTCAAGCGTAGTAGAGATTTGCTTTACTTTAAATGGCGTCAGGAATCCGTCATTGATACCATCCTTAAGCGAATAGATATACACCGGCTCGCCGAAATAGGCGTATGTGTCCACGTTGTCCTTGCGCTTGGGCGTAGCGGTCAGGCCGAGCTGTACGGCAGGCTCGAAATATTCCATGATGCCACGCCAGTTGCTTTCGTCGTTCGCACCGCCTCGATGACACTCGTCGATTATAATGAAATCGAAGAAATCAGGTGGATACTCGCCAAAATACGGGCTGGGCTTGCCATCCTTGGGCGGTCCGCTCATAAAGGTCTGAAATATTGTAAAGAACAGGCTGCCATTCTTGGGAACCTTTCCTTTCTTCTTGATGTCCTCCGGTGATACCCGCACCATCGCGTCTTCAGGGAAGGAGGAAAAGGCGTTATAGGCCTGATTTGCGAGTATGTTGCGATCTGCCAGAAATAAAATGCGGGGACGTCGCGAGGGTTCACGGCTTAAATTCCAGCGTGAATAAAACAACTTCCATGCAATCTGAAAGGCGATAAATGTCTTCCCCGTGCCAGTAGCAAGCGTGAGCAGGATGCGCTGCTGGTTTGCGGCGATAGCTTCCATTACTCGCTCAATAGCAATATCTTGATAATAGCGACTCGGATGTGACCCGCCCTTATCTTCGAATGGTACGGCAGCAAAGCGATCACGCCAGGTGTTTTGCTCCACGAAGGTTTTATTCCAGAGTTCCTCCGGTGTTGGGAAATGCGTGATTTCCTCCTCATGGCTGGTCTCCATATCTATGCTATAGATCCCCTGTCCATTACTGGAATAAGTGAAACGAATGGCCAGCTTTCCAGCATAATTCTTTGCCTGCGCCACACCCTCGGTCAATTCCTCATCCCATGCTTTGGCCTCGATTACCGCCAACTTTGTATTATGATATTCCAGCACGTAATCAGCGGAGAGAGCTTTCCCTCTCCGACCAAGACCTTCGATGCGGCCCGGCGTGATCGGATATTCACGTCGTACACGGCTGCCATCTACTACCCCCCAGCCCGCCTCTGCAAGTGCAGGATCAATATGCTCGGCTCTGGTTTCGGCTTCGTTCATGATTATTGTCTCAATTTTGTTTATTTGTGCAATTTATATTATAACTGAGTCTCTATTGGTTAAAAAGCTAATTGCATTCGAAGCATCATCAAATTTATCTTTCCTCTCCGATTGATCCACATAATGGTACGAGACAAACCTTAAACCGTCTTGTTCTACACGGCTGTAAAAATAACAGGCATTCTTTGCTGAATTGGGAGATGGTCCTATGTTCACCAGAGGTAACAGTAAAAGAGGCCGATCGCTTTCGTTGGAAATCAAGTAAAGCCGTTCAACATCAAGCCATGATGACATTGGCCGAGTCTCCTTTAAAAACTCACTATTACTGCCTTTTAAAATGGCAACTTCATTATCAAATTTACCTCGACGAGGTTTACAGCCAAGGCATTGGATCATTTCTATTCGAGTCCAACTATCTGCCATAATGTCACGAAGTTTATGGACTTCGGATAGCAACTTTTCATTTCTTAACTTTGCTTCTGATTCGCCTACAATACCACCATGTCCACTCCAATCGTTACGCATCTTATTGCCCGCAGATATTATGGCTGCCAGTTCTTGATTTGACAGCATTTGAGCAAAATCAAGAGATGGATCAGCAAAGATTTCGGCACAGAGACTTCGTTTATCTTTTTCAGCAGATAAAAGATTTCTCGTTTGTTTACCGAGGTATTCTACAGCGATCTTCCATGTTCCGAATGATGCTCTTTCGAGACTTATATTCTGTTTCTTCCATGCAGTTATGAGTTTTGTACGGTGTTCAGAAAAAAATTCGATGTTTGATGAAAAAGCACTTAATAAAATAACACTAATAAACTCAGCGGCTGCTTCGAAAAAGTGCAACAGATGTTCATATCTGGTCTTATAATCCAGGCTTGATGTGGCCTGCCATGCTCGGAGTATAGATGCAAGTGGGAAAGGAAGTGTTTCAAACCACTGATCCAGCGAAATGGCAGCCTGTGGCATGATATCTACTGATAGTCGTTTTGATAATTTATTTAAATGTGAATCTACTTCCGACATACTTTTTGGATTGGACCAGAGTTCGCGTCTCATTGATGCAAGGTCATTCTGCAGGCTGAGAAGAGTATTTTTTTCGGTCTCCAATTTTGTTTCGATTTCAAGAATTTTATTCTGAGTTCCAAGGTTCGGGATGAAAACTTGTATTCCCTTTAAACCTGTAGTGTTGAGTTTTTGTATTGTAACTCCAGACTTTTGCATCTCTCGCATCGAGCGTCCGAGTTCAGAGTTTAAAAAATGAGCCACAAACCGAGCATCTGATCGTTCTTTATCAATAACGACTTGTGCATAGTTTTGCTTTTTGAGAGTCATATCATCTATTGTTTCAATGACGTCGCTTAATCCAATCAATGGGATATATAAAGCATTTTGAGCATCCGGGAAATTGAAATCATCGCCTGGTCGGCCAAGTTTTATCGATTTGGACAATTCATCCAAAGACATAGCAGGTACACTCTATCGATCTTCTGTCTTTCGAAAGTGTTCATTTAATCGTACTGGTTCAATACCTCGAAAATCTGTTGGTTTTACAAGTCGCCCAAGTTCCAATGTTCCGTCAACCCTCTGTTCTATCATGTTCGAGATAATTTGCTGATTTGTCCGGATATCTTGTGAGAGTTGAGCAACAAACATCTCTGAAATCACCTGCTTCTTCACGACAATAAGGTATGTAGGGATGCTTGTATATGGAGAAAAACTGCCCGCGGGCAATGCCAACGCTGCTTCAATTCCAAGCCCATATTTAGGAAGATCATGCAGAGTGGATCTCTGGGTGAAAAAGAAACTTGGTGGTACAACAAAAAGGCCAATACCATCTGAAGATAACCTCATGGAAGCAGTCACCAGAATGATTTGGCCCAAATCACCGTTAAATCTTTCTTCAGTACCAGAGATAGATTCTCCAAAAAGATTCTTAATTGCCACATCCCGAGAAATACGCATTCCAAACGGCAACACAGACGCGACTACATCAAGTGTCTCAGTTAATCCGTTAATAAATTCGAGGGGATCACCAGTATGCCAATCCAAGTGTGGAGACAGCACTCGTGCAAGTGCAGAATTACCGTAGTTTGTATTACATGCAAGTGTCCTTTTTGCCTGAACGAATTTTTGGACTGTTGAAGCCAAGACACCGAATCCAGCCCATGGATCAACCACGATGTTAGCAGAACGTCCTTCAATAATTAACGAAATTACATCAATAAGAAATGATGGTACGAAATGCTCACCTGAACTATGAAAACCTCGCATCAGCTCAGTCGCAAACCATTGGATATCATCGGGTGGAATGGATATCCCAAGATCATGTATCCGTTTCGCTAAAGCTTCAGGTTGATGAATACCATGTGCTATCTCGTTCCGTAGGGTTCGAAGTGATAGTATAAGATTGTCATTCATGGTGCATTCCCTTTGTTTGACTGTTAAAAAATCTGGTGTATGATGAATTTCCAAATTTATATTTCAGATTCAACATCGACGTTTTCGATGCTTGCGTACGATAGCTCTAAGCTTTGTAATGTCGTCACGTTTGCCATCCATTCGATGAAGCATGCGATGACAGTTGGC
>JADHED010002747.1_pt1 | contig 11581 bp, 9 predicted proteins | sample 8952041 | NCBI WGS metagenome assembly JADHED01 (sample SAMN16124423, study PRJNA663239) | bioreactor sludge metagenome | isolation source: sludge (control) | place: India:Bengaluru | collected 2018-09-08
CTGGTCTGCCTGGACGTGGGGGCGTCCACCGGCGGGTTCACGGACTGCCTGCTGCAGCGCGGCGCCGCGCGCGTGACCGCGGTCGACGTCGGCTACGGCCAGATGGCCTGGCGCCTGCGCCGGGACCCGCGGGTGGTCGTGATCGAGCGCACCAACATCCGCTACATGCCCGCCGAACGCCTGCCGGAAGCCGTCGACCTGATCACGATCGACACCTCCTTCATCTCGCTGCGCGTTGTCGTGCCGGCCGTCCTCGAGTTCCTCAGGCCCGCCGGCTGCATCCTGCCGCTGGTCAAGCCCCAGTTCGAAGTGGGCAAGGGCGAAGTGGGCAAGGGCGGGGTCGTCTCCGACCCGGCCCAACACGCACGGGTGCTCGAGGAGCTCAAGCGGTTTTTCGAGGGGCTCGACCTCGAGTGCTCCGCGGCCGTGCCCTCCCCGATCGAAGGCCCCAAGGGCAATCGCGAGTTTTTTTTCCTGCTGCGTCGCCGGTCTACAACCGAGTGATCCCCTCCGGCCCGCGCCTTCCCGGGCCGCCTCCCCACGGCGGTTTTGAGCTTGATTTTTGAAGTCCGAACGGGTACTAAACAGCGCTTGCCGACCGCGGCCCGGGCGGCAATAATCCAATCGAGAGAGGACGTCACATGAGCGAGAAGGTCGACGGCATTCGTAACATCGCGCTGGTGGCCCACGGCGGCGCAGGCAAAACCTCCCTGGCCGAAGCCATGCTTTTCGACGCCGGCGTGATCAACCGCCTGGGGCGCATCGACGAAGGCAACACCGCCCTGGACTTCGAGCCCGAGGAGATCAAGCGCACCTCGAGCATCAGCACCGGCCTGCACCAGCTGCCCTGGAAAAAGCACACGCTCACCCTGCTGGACACGCCGGGCGACCAGAACTTCTTCTCCGACACCAAGACCTGCCTGCAAGCGGCCGACGCCGCCGTCGTCGTGATCGACGGGGTGGACGGCGTCAAAGTCCAGACCGAAATCGGCTGGGAGTTCCTGGAGGATTTCAAGCTGCCGCGGGCGATCTTCATCAACAAGCTGGACCGCGAGCGGGCCGATTTCCGCCGGACCTTCGACGAAGCCAAGGAGATGTTCCAGCCCAAACCGATCATCCTGCAGCTGCCGATCGGCGCCGAAGCCGGTTTCAAGGGCGTCGTCGACCTCATCTCGCAGAAAGCCTACATCTACTCCGGAGACGGCAAGGCCAAGGCCGCCGAGGTCCCGGCGGACCTCAAGGACGAGGTGGAGGCCGAGCGCGACGCCCTGATCGAAAACATCGCCGAGGCCGACGACGCGCTGGTCGAGCGTTACCTCGAGGGCGAGACCCTCTCCGAGGACGAGCTGCGCGTCGCGCTGCGCAAGGGCACGCTGGCACGCACCTTCACCCCGGTGCTCTGCGGGTCGTCGACGGCCAACATCGGCATCGACCTGCTGATGGACTTCGCGGTCGCCGCCATGCCCTCCCCCGCCGACTGTCCCGCCCGGGTCGGCAAGGACCCGGCCACCGGCAAGGAGATCGAGCGCAGCCCCGACCCGGCAGCGCCGTTCTCGGCGCTGGTCTTCAAGACGATCTCGGATCCTTACGCCGGCCGCCTCACCATCTTCAGGGTTTTCTCGGGATCCATCGGCGCCGACGGAACATTCTACAACGCCAAGAAAGAAGTGCGCGAGCGCTACAACCAGCTGCTCGTGATCCTGGGCAAGGAGCAGAAGCCTGCCGCCGGCGCCGGCCCCGGCTCGATTGTGGCGGTTGCCAAGCTCAAGGAAACCGGTACCGGCGACACGCTCTGCGACGAGGCCGGCAAGATCCGCTACGAGGCCGTCGCCCCCATCCCGACCCTCATCTCCTACGCGGTCAGCGCCAAGACCAAGGGCGACGAAGACAAGGTGTTCACTTCGCTCACCCGCCTGCTCGAGGAAGATCCCTCGCTGCGCATCGACCGACTTGCTGAGACCAAGGAGATCATTCTCCACGGCCAGGGCCAGATCCACATCGAGACCACGATCGAGCGGCTGCGCCGCAAGTTCAACGTCGAGGTCCAGCTCAACATCCCCAAGGTGCCCTACCGCGAGACGATCAAGAAAAAGGTGCGCGTGCAGGGTCGCCACAAGAAGCAGACCGGCGGCCACGGGCAGTTCGGCGACTGCTGGGTGCAGTTCGAGCCCCTGCCGCGCGGCAAGGGCTTCGAGTACGTGGACGCGATCGTCGGCGGCGCGATCCCGCGCCAGTACATTCCGGCGGTCGAGAAAGGCATCGTCGAGTCCGCGGCGCGCGGCGTGCTGGCCGGCTTCCCGTGCGTGGACTTCCGGGCCACGGTCGACGACGGCTCCTTCCACGCGGTCGACTCCTCGGAAATGGCCTTCAAGATCGCGGGCTCGCTCGCCTTCCGCAAGGCGGCCGAGCAGGCCGACCCGGTCCTGCTCGAGCCGGTCATGAAGGTGACCGTCATCGCCCCGGACGAGTTCATGGGCGATATCATGGGCGACCTGAACAGCCGGCGCGGGCGGGTGCTCGGCATGGAGAACGCGGGCAAGAACCAGATCATCAACGCCTACGTGCCCATGTCCGAGTTCCAGACCTATGCCCCGGACCTGCGCTCGATGACCGGCGGCCGCGGCATCTACCGCATGGAGTTCTCGCACTACGACGAGGTGCCCGCGCACACCGCCCAGAAGATCATCGAGGCGGCGGCCAAGGCCAAAGAGCAGTAGATCGCGTCAAGCCCGGACAAGACCGGCAGGGGGATGGGGCTCGGCTCCATCCCCCTGTTTTTTTTTCACGGGGATGAGGGCGAGGGTTCAGTTCGCGACGTGCCCCAGCGGCAGGCACTCGCGCGAAGGGGCGTACCCCGCCAGGAAGGCGGCCCAGCGGCTGGTGAACGTGACGCGGTTGCGCGCCGACACGCGCCGCGCCTCCGGGCACCCCTGGCGGTGGAAGCGGCGGGTGTTTGAATTCCCGGTGTAGCGCGCCTCTTTCTCGTGCCAGTTGCGCCACATGCCGCGCCCCTCCTGCATGGCGCGGCGCTGGGCCGCGAGCAGCCGCTGCTCGTAGCGGGTGTTGGGCATCGTGTAGAGGCAATAGGCGAGCCCGGCCTGCAGCAGCCGCTCGTTCACCAGCGACCCGTCCGGCAGGTAGACGTAAGCCAGCGTGCGGCCGTGGCCGTCCTGCCGTTCGAGGTCGAACTCGAGGCGGACGACCTTGCCCTCGACCAGGCTCGCGTTGAACGCGCGGGCCTCCAGGGCGAAAGGGGCGGCCGATTTCCGCTTGTGGTCGATTTCCGGGGTGTTCACCCCGATGTAGCGCACCGACCGGCCGTCGATGAGCTCCACGGTGTCGCCGTCGTTCACGCGGCGCACGGTCGTGAGCTCGGCCGCCGCTACGATCGACACGGGCAGCAGAACGGCCAGAACGACCCATGCCTTCAGGCGCAGTCGTCGGCGCATGGCCCCTCCCCGGCGGGGACGCGTTCACCGCGCACCCCGCAGTGCCGCGTGGCCGCTTCGTCGAGCATCCGGGAAAGCCCGCCGCGCTCGGCCGGCGTGAAGCCGAGCGCGTGGCGCCACACCTCGTCGTCCTCCATGCAGAGATAGGTGCAGACCTGTGGGCCGCGAGCGCGGATGGCCGCGACCAGCGCGCGAAACAGCTGCATGCGCAACGGCTTGAAGTAGCGCATCTTGCCGTCGAGGCCCGGCACGAACTCCCCGCAGGTGATTGTGGAGCGCGGGAACCGCCGCTCCACCGTCGCCTTGAGGCCGGGCATGAAGCGGAACGCCCCGAGGCTGATCCACACGATGGATTCGGGACCCACGGCAGCGAACATCCGGTCGATCACCCGCCGGTAGTCCGCTTCGCAGCCGTCATACACCACGAGCGGGTCGAAGTGGAAGGCGACCGGATACCCCGCGGCAACGGCCTCGGCGGCCGCATGCAGACGCCGCTCGAGCGGGGCGGTTCCGCGCTCCTGCTCGCGGATGACCTGCTCGGTGTTGAGCGACCAGGCGAGGACCGTGCGCCTGCCGTGAGCCAGGCCTTTCAGGTGGTCGATCCGGGCGGTCTTGGTCTTGAGTTCCAGGACGCTGGTCGCCTGGCCGGCGAAGCGGCGCACCAGGTCGGGGGAGAGGTCCGTCAACGCGTCCCAGATCAGGCTGTCGGTGAACTCGCCGGTGCCGAAGCGGTGGAGACGCCCGTCCGCCAATGCTCCGTCCAGTTCGGCCAACAGGTCTTCCCGGTTGACGAAGTACTGCAGGACCGGCGGGTGGAAATAGCTCTGCAGGATGCAGTAGGCGCAGTCCATCGTGCAGTAGGATGCCACGTGCAGGATGCGGTAGCCGCAGCAGGTGTAGTGCCGCGTGCCGGGGCAGCGTTTCACGAACGCGCCGCGGTTGCGGGTCAGATACAGCACGCGCTTGCCGCGGCTTTCGGGGTCGGCCGCGCCTTCTACGTCGGCGAACACCTCCGCCGGGTCCGTCACGGTCGTTCCGGTCATGCCCAGCCGGGTGCGGACGTCGCGGACCACCGGGTGCGATTCGACCTCGGCGTCGACGTAGAGGGCCTCGATCAGCACGGCTCCTCGAACCCCCTGCCCTTTCCGCGCAAGATGGCCGTGAGCCCCGGGTCCTGCAGCAGACGCCCGATGCGGACGTGCAGGCGCTCGAGCTCCTCCAGGGTTGCGAAGCGGCAGCCGAGGTGAAAGGGCATGCCTTCGAAATCCCGCGGCGGGTCGAGCTGAAGCCCCTCTCCGAGCTCCAGTTCGCGGCGCAAGCGCTCGAAATTCCTCTCGGCCGCGGTGATCGCCGGGAACCTCCGGCGTCGCAGAAACGTCCGGACGGCCTGAGTGACGCGGTTCGAATCGTTTCCAGCCGCCTGCATGGCGGCGGTGAGCAGCGGGTCCGCGACGATCTCCCGGGGCGGGGTGCCGTCGCGCCGGGAAAGCTCGATCAGCAGCTGGAGAATTTCGCGCTGCTTGTTCAGTCCTGCGCCCAGCCGGCGCAGCAGGCCTGCGACGGCCGTCGCGTCATCGGCCGCGAGCGTCCCCATTTCGCAGGCCGTGGGGAAAGCGATCGCCCCCTCCGCAATGCCGAGCCGAACCGCTTCCGGCAGTTGGACGAGGCGCTTCAGCCGATCGCACAGACTGCGGGCCGACGGCAGCCCCAACGCCGAGAGGTCCGCGGCCGGAGCGCTTCCGCCGGGGTGACATCGGTCGAGCAGGTCCAGGCTTCGCGCGGTCTCGAGCAGGGTGAGCGGGCGCTCGAGCGAGTTCTCGCCGACCGCGCGGCAGGCACATTCGTAATCCGGGGTTTCGGCCGGGAGCACCCGGGCCGGGATGCGGTCCCAGCCGAGCGCGGCGCAGGCGGCGAGGCGGCGACGGCCGCTCACCGGGATGAACTCGAGGCCCTCCGGCCGCACCAGCACGGGGTTCAACAGGCCGATGTGCGCGACGGACGATTTGAGGCTCTCAGGATCGCACGCCTCGGTGACGCGGAAACGATCATCCCCCGGGCGGATGGCCGCCAGGGGGATGAGGTCGAGTCCCGGTCGGGCCCGGTCGCTACAGGCCATGCGTGCTGCCGCTCAATTGCTTGAGCGCTTCGAGGTATTTCTGCCGGGTGTTGCGCACCACTTCTTCGGGCAACCGCGGCGGGGGCGGCGTCTTGCCCCAGCGCGTGGAGAGCAGATAGTCGCGCAGGTACTGTTTGTCGTAGCTCTGCTGCGGGCCGCCCGGTGCGTAGGAGGCTTTGGGCCAGAACCGGGAGCTGTCCGGGGTGAGCACCTCGTCGATCAGGATCAGCTCGTCGCCCACGAATCCGAACTCGAACTTGGTGTCGGCGATGATGATCCCCTTGCCCTCGGCCAGGGCCGCGCCTTTCTTGTAGAGCGCGAGGGTGAGGTCGCGCACGCGCCCGGCGACCTCGGGCCCGATGCGGCGGCAAGTCTCGGCGAAATCGATGTTGATGTCGTGGGTGCCCACCTCTTCCTTGGTGGCCGGCGTGAAGATCGGCTCCGGAAGGCGGTCGGATTCCGTCAAGCCCGCCGGCAGGGCAATGCCGCAGATCTCGCCGCCCGCCTGGTAGGAGATCCAGCCGGAGCCGGAGATGTACCCGCGCGCCACGCACTCGATCGGCAGGGGGGCGGCCTTTCGGACCAGCATGCTGCGGCCGCGCAGCTGGTCGGCGTACGGGCGGCAGACGGCCGGGAACTCCTCCACGCGGCTGCTCACGACGTGGTTGGCCACGATCGGCCGCATGACGTCGAACCAGAAGAGGGAGATCTGGGTCAGGATGACCCCCTTGTCCGGAATGGGGTCGTCCATGATGACGTCGAAAGCCGAAATCCGGTCGGTGGCCACCATGAGAAAGTGTTCCCCCAGGTCGTACATGTCCCGCACCTTGCCGCGCTTCAGGAGCGTGAGCCCGGGGAGATCGGTCTGGCTGATCGGCTGTGTCATTGGCCGCTGTCCTCGCTTCGTTGGGTGGTGGTGCCGGGAAACCGGCGTGCGTCACTCTTTGGAGAGGGATCGAATGAAATACCGGATGGTGTGCAGCATGCGCTCGTCGGGTTGCACGAACTCGATGCCGATCTCGTAGACTCCCTGCTCGGTCGAACGCACGTGCACCGCCCGGCCGGTGATGTCGATCAGCTGGTCCTCCAGGCCGATGCTTAGGATGACCGTGTGCTCCGCCGCGATGGGGAACCGGGTTTCCAGCAGGATCCCGGACTCGGAGAGGTTGAGCGTGCGGCCCATGCCCTGCTTGACCTTCTGGCCGGCCTCGTCCAGGCAGACGTACGAGAGGTTCAGGGAGGCGATGCGCCGGTGCTTTCGTTTTTCGTTGGATTCCATACCCGGGGAGGGCTCCTCTCCGCCGGCGCCGGCCTCAGAGAATGCCGGCTTTGCCGACGCGCGTGATAGTTACCAAGGTTGTGGCCGATATGCAAGCCGCAAGATGCCCGATGATGTTGCGCAGCGTCCCGGACAGGCGGTGGTGCTCGGCTTCAATCGCCTTCGAGTCCACGGCCGCGAGCTTGAGGTCCGCCGACGAGAAGACCGTCGCCTCGTAAGGCTCGTGCCCGATGGTGAGGAACGGGATGTGGCCGAAGAAATCCCCCTTCTCGAGTGTAACCAGCGGGATGGGGCCTGCCGGAGTCTGGCGCGCCACCACCACCTGGCCCTCCCGGACGCGGAAGAGCCGGTCTTCGGTCTGCCCCTCCTTGATGGCGATCTTCTTGCCGGCGATCTCGTCCATGAAGCTCCGGTCGCCCGCGGCCGCCTGGGCCGCGATCGTGGTGACGCAGCGCAACCGTTTGTCCAGGCTGCGGATCAGGGTCTTGAAGTCCGATGAGAGGTTGGCCAGCTCGCTCGAAAGCAGCTGGGAGTCCAGCATCCCGAGCTGGATGTTCCCGGAGGCGGTGACCGTCGAGCTGCGCACGTTCGTCCCCGCCAGGAGCGATGCCAGGCTTCCGAGAAAACCGCCGTCGCCCACACGGAGCAGCTTGAGCGGACCGTTCGGCGTGCTCTTGGTGATTTCGGCAGCCCCCTCCAGGATCACCCAGATCCAGTTGCCGTGCGACCCCTCGCGCACGATCTCGTCCCCGTCGTAGAACCCCTCTTCGTCGATGACGTAGGAGTAGTCGACGAGCGGCCCCTTGATCAGCGGCGGCAGGTCGCTGCGCGGGGCTTGCGCGGGATCGGCCCCTTCCGCTGCGTTCCCGTCCGGGACCGCCGGCCCCAGCTTCTCGATCTTGCCCTCGTCGAGCAGCCTCAGGCCGTCGAGGATGATCTCCATCCTCCCCTTCTTGATGGTTCGCTCGCAGGCGGGTGTTTCGCGGGTGAATTCGAACCGGCCCTCGGTCCAGCCGAAGAGGGGGAAGAGCGCATCCAGCCCGGATAGGGCGCCGTTGGCGGCATTGATCGGGTTGCCCTTGTCGAGCACGATCAGCCCCGGATTGGGTTTGCTGCTGTAGATCCGGAGGGTTCCCGTCGCGGAGCTGCTGCCGAGGATCTGCAGCAGCTCTCCGAGGTTGAGGAAGCTCAGTTTGCCCGAGAAGTCGACGTCGGAAGCCATCAGGCGCTGTCGGCGCTTTCAGTTCGCGGCGGACCTCGGCGCGGTCGCATCCGGGCCCGGACCGGGTTTCAGAAATTCAATTCCTGCTGCAGGGATTTCAGCACGAGCTTGACGCACTCCTGCAGGGTCTTGCCCACCCCCATCCCGCTCAGCGCGGCCGCCGGGAATACCGGTGCCTTGAGCTGACGGTTCAATTCGTTCGCCATCCGTTCGACCGGCATCAGAGGGATCTGGGCATCGGCCAGGTCGCGCTTGTTGAACTGCAGCACCAGCGGGACCTTGAAGATGCTGAGGTTGTAATCTTTCAGGTTCTGGTGCAGGTCCTTGAGCGCCAGGATGTTCTGCTCGCGCCGGACCTCGAGCGAGTCGGCCACGAACACCACCCCGTCCGCACCCCGCAGAACCAGTTTGCGCGTCGAGGAGTAGCGCACCTGCCCGGGGACGGTGTAGAGCTGAACGCGCACGTCGCACCCCTTGAGCTTGCCGAGCTCGAGGGGCAAAAAATCGAAAAACAGCGTGCGGTCGCCCTCGGTGTCGATCGAGATCATCTCCCCCTTGACGTGCTGGGTGAACGTCTTGTGGATGTACTCCAGGTTGGTGGTCTTGCCGCAGCGTGCAGGCCCGTAATAAACGATCTTGCACTCGATCTGCCGCTTCTTCAGGTTGACGACCGCCATGTTCGATCACACCCCGTACAGACGCCCCGTCGGGCGCCGAAGTTTGCCGCAGCAATTTATTTTCTCATCATATCACACAGTTTCGGGACAGCCAACAAAAAATGTTGCTGCGCCCCTCTTTCACTCGGGGGGGCAGGATATCTGTTGACAATCGGGTCGGTTATGTTATCGAACCACTGGCCGCACCGGGCTGACGGCATCTCGGCTTAATCGTCCCGCCGACGCTGCAGCCGACCCCCGCCGCCGGTCGCCGCGCACACCACAACCTGGGAGGATGGGAGGAAACATGGACAAGAAAGTGACCGTGATCGGCGCGGGGAACGTGGGAGCCACCGCCGCTCAGCGCCTGGCCGAGAAGGAGCTCTGCGATGTGGTCCTCGTGGACATCATCGAAGGCGTCCCGCAAGGCAAGGCCCTCGACCTGGCTCAGGCCGCGCCGATCGAAAAGCACGACGCCCACCTGACCGGCGCAAACGCCTACGACGCGACCGCCGGCTCCGACATCGTCATCATCACGGCCGGCATCCCGCGCAAACCGGGGATGAGCCGCGACGACCTCCTGGCCACCAACGCCGGGATCGTCAAGAAGGTGACCCAGGAGGTCGCCGCCCGCTCGCCCGAGGCGATTCTGATCATCGTGAGCAACCCGCTCGATGCGATGTGCCACGTGGCCTTCGATGCCAGCCGGTTCCCCAAGCAGCGCGTGATCGGAATGGCCGGGGTCCTGGACTCCGCCCGCTTCCGCGCGTTCATCGCCATGGAGCTGAAGGTCTCGGTCGAGAACACCCACGCCTTCGTCCTCGGCGGCCACGGCGACACCATGGTGCCCCTGCCCCGCTATTCGAGCGTCGCGGGCATCCCGATCACCGAGCTCATGAGCAAGGAGCGCATCGAGGCTCTCGTGCAGCGCACCCGCAACGGCGGCGCGGAGATCGTGGGGCTGCTCAAGACCGGCAGCGCCTTCTACGCGCCGGCCTCCGCCGCCGTGGAGATGGCCGAATCGATCCTCAAGGACAAGAAGAAGGTCCTGCCCTGCGCGGTCTTCCTCCAGGGCGAGTACGGCATAAAGGACCTCTTCATCGGGGTGCCGGTGAAGCTGGGCGCCAAGGGGGTCGAGCAGGTGATCGAGATCACGCTTTCCGCCGAGGAGAACGCGGCGTTGCAGAAGTCGGCGGCCGCCGTGCAGGAGCTCAAGACCGCTCTGACGAAGCTGAAGTACTGATCACCGCCTCGTCGCCGGGCCCGGCTGCGGCCGCGCCCGCCATGACCGCTTCGGCCAGTCTGAGGTTGAAACCGGGCAGCGCGCTCACCTCTTCGAGCGTGGCTGCCCGGATCGCTTCGAAGCTGCGGAAGTGCCGGATCAAGGTCGCCTTGCGCGCCTTGCCGATCCCCGGGATGTGATCCAGCGCCGAGCGCAAGGCAACGCTGCGGCGGCGCCGGCGGTGAAAGGCGATCGCGAAGCGATGGGCCTCGTCGCGGACCCGCTGCAGGAACAACAGCGCGGCGGCGTCGCGGCCGAACGCGACCGGGTTGGCCCTCCCGGGCACGAAGACCTTGTCCTGGGACTCCCCGCGCCGCTCGTCCTTCTTGGCGATCCCGATCACCTCGAAACGGCCCTCCAGCCGCATGTCGCGCAACACGGCCAGCGCGACCCCCAGCTGACCCCGGCCGCCGTCCACCATCAGCAGATCCGGAAGCGGGGCCTTCCCCCCCGCGTCCCGGTAGCGCCGGCCGAGAACCTCCAGCATGGACGCGTAGTCGTCCGGTCCGGTCACCGTGCGGATGCGGTAGGTTCTGTAGGCCGAGCTCTCCGGACGCCCGTCCACGAAGACGACGACCCCGGCCACCGGCTCCGACCCCATCAGGGTCGAGTTGTCCACGCACTCGATCCGCCGCGGCGGACGTGCCAGACCCAATCGCTTCTGCAGCCGCTCCGGCAGGTCCCCCGCGGCGCGCCTCGCAGGCAGGCGTTCGAGCTCGGTCTGCGCGTTGCGCAGCGCCATGTCGAGCAGCCGGGCCTTCTCCCCGCGCTCCGGCCGGTAGACCCTGACGCGCTGCCCCCGCCGGGCGGCCAGCCACTCCTCGACGAGCGCCGCGTCCTCGAGCGCGTGGGACACGACGATCTCCCCCGGGACGAAGGCCCGACCCTCGTAGAACTGACGGATGAAGTGCCCGAGCACCTCGCTCTCGGAGGCGACGCTGTCGCTGAAGCTGAAGTGGCGCGTGCCGGCGAGGAACCCGCCGTGCACCTCGAGGTGGGTGACGACCGCGTCGCCGTCGGCGACCACCGCGGCGAAGACGTCGCGGTCCAGGAAGTCGGTGGTCACCGCGACCTGCTTCTCGGTCGTCCGCTGCAGCGCGAAGAGCTTGTCCCGCAGCCGGGCGGCGCGCTCGTACTCCTGCGCGGCCGCGCAGGCGGCCATCTCGTCGCGCACCTTGCGGATCAGCTCGCGCGTGCGGCCTTTCAGGAACAGGACCGCCTCCTCGACCTGCTCCCGGTAGACCTCCCGCGGCACGTCGCGGCAGCACGGCGCCAGGCACCCGTTCATCTGGCAGTGCAGACAGGGGCGCGTGCGGGTGCGGAACTCGCCGGCCTTGCACTGGCGCAGCTTGAAGGTCTTGTTGAGGACCTTCAGCGTCTGGCGCACGGCGGCCGACGAGGCGAAGGGGCCGAAGTACTGCGCGTCGTCCTCCCCGATCCGGCGCACGACGGTGAAGCGCGGGTAGTCCTCGGTCGGGTTCATGCGCAGGCTGGGGTAGCGCTTGTCGTCCTTGAGCACCACGTTGTAGCGCGGCCGGTGGCGCTTGATCAGGGTGGACTCGAGGATCAGCGCTTCC
>JADHED010002748.1_pt1 | contig 11575 bp, 9 predicted proteins | sample 8952041 | NCBI WGS metagenome assembly JADHED01 (sample SAMN16124423, study PRJNA663239) | bioreactor sludge metagenome | isolation source: sludge (control) | place: India:Bengaluru | collected 2018-09-08
CCCACCACCTCGCACGAGAACTGGCGCACGCGCACGCGCTCGCCCAGCACGTCGCCGCCGCCGAACAGCTCGCGCACCACGGTCTGGCCAATCAGGCACACGGCGGCGCCCACGCGCTGCTCGTCGGCGGTGAACTCGCGGCCGCTGGCCAGCGTCCAGCTGCCCGTCTGCAGCCAGGCATTGGTGCTGCCCATGACGCTGGTAGTCCAGTTGCGCCCGCCGGCGACGGCGGTGGCGCTGGTGCGCGCCTCGGGCGCCACGGCCAGAATGCCGCCGATCTGCTGGGCGATGGCGTCGGCGTCCACGTCCTTGAAGGCCGGCGCGCCGCTGGCACCACCCGGCCCCATGCGCTGGCCCGGGCGCACCTGCAGCAAGTTGGTGCCCAGGCTGGCGATCTGCGTCTGCACCGCCAGCGTGGCGCCGTTGCCCAGGGTGACCATGGTGATCACGGCACTCACGCCGATGACGATGCCGAGCACCGTGAGGAACGAGCGCATCAGGTTGCGCCGTATCGAGCGCAGCGCCTGCAGGAGGGAGTTGAGCAGCATCATGGCGCCACCTCCTGCACATTCGCCTGCACACCCGCCTGCGCCTGCAGTTGGGCCTCGCGGGCCAGGGCGTAGGGATGGGGGTTGCGCTCGTCGCTCTCGATGCGGCCATCGACAAAGCGCACGATGCGCCGCGCGTACTGCGCCATGTCCATCTCGTGCGTGACCATCAGCACGGTGATGCCCTGCTCGGCGTTCAGGCGCCACAAGAGCTCCATGATCTCGCGGCTGCGCTGGGTATCGAGGTTGCCCGTGGGCTCGTCGGCCAGCAGCACCGCGGGCTCGCTGACGATGGCGCGCGCAATCGCCACGCGCTGCTGCTGGCCGCCCGACAGCTCGGCCGGCGTGTGGTGCTCCCAGCCCTTGAGGCCCACGGCGTCCAACGCCCGCGCTGCCGCCGCATGGCGCGCGGCCGCGCTCTCGCCGCGGTAAAGCAGCGGCAGCTCGACGTTCTCCTGCGCCGAGGTGCGCGCCAGCAGGTTGAAGCCCTGGAACACAAAGCCCAGGAAGCGCCGCCGCAGCCGCGCCCGGTCGTCGCGCGACAGCGACTGCACGGGAACGCCGCGAAACAGGTAGCTGCCCGAGGTGGGCCGATCCAGGCAGCCCAGGGTGTTCATGGCCGTGGACTTGCCCGAGCCGCTGGGGCCCATGATGGCCACGAAGTCGCCCTGCTCTATGTCCAGGTCCACGCCCTTGAGCGCCTGGAAGGCCAGCTCGCCCTCGCCATAGACCTTGGTGATGCCGCGCAGGCGGATCAGCGGCTGCCTATCGTCCTGCAGCTGCGCCTGCGCACTCATGACCTGGCCCCCGCCGCCAGCTGGTCGGTGATGACCTGCATGCCGGGCTGCAGCTCGTCGCTCTGCACCTCGGTCACGCGGCCGTCGCTGATGCCGGTCTTGACGCGCACGGCCTTCGGGCTGCCCGCCTCCAGCACCCAGATCTGGCGCTGCGCCGGGCCGGCCTTGCCGTTGGCGCCGCCGGCGCCGGCGCTGCGCCGGGTCGCCGCGGCCCCGGGAGGGCGCGGCATCAGCTGGCTCATGATGCCGCCGCCCGCGTTGCCGCCACTGGCTGGCGCCGCCCCGGGCTTGGGCGCCGCGGCGGGGCCGGCCGCGCTGGTGGGCGTGAAGCGCAGCGCCGTGTTGGGCACGGTGAGCACGTCGTCGCGCTGCGTCGAGGTGATGGTGGCCGCGGCCGTCATGCCGGGGCGCAGGCTCAGGTCGGCGTTGTCCACCTCCAGGTAGGTGATGTAGGTGACCACGTTGTCGGTCTTGGTGGAGCCAAAGGCCACGCGCGTGGTGCGCGCCGGGTAGGGGCGCGACGGGTAGGCGCTGACCGTGAAGCTGGCCTGCTGGCCCGGCTGCACGGAGCCCACGTCGGCCTCGTCCACGTTCACTTCAAGGCGCAGCCGGGTCAAGTCCTCGGCCAGGGTGAGCAGGGTCACGGCCTGCAGCGACGCGGCCACGGCATTGCCCGGCTCCACGGCGCGCGACAGCACCACGCCGTCGATGGGCGAGCGGATGGAGGCCTTGGTGACGTTGGTCTCGTCGGTGGCCAGGGCCGCCCGGGCGTCCTGCACGCTGGCGCTGGCCGATGCCTCGTCGGCCTGGGCGCGGTCGTAGGCGGCGCGCCCGGCGTCCAGTTCGGCGGCCGAGGGCACCTTGCCGCCCGACAGGCGGGCCACCTCTTCCAGCCGCGCCAGCGCGGCGCGCGCCTCCTTGGTGGTGGCCACGGCCTGGGCCAGCTTGGCCTGGGACGATGCCACCGAGGCGCGCGAGCGCAGCACCTGTGAGTCGAGCTTGGTGGTGTCCAGCTCCACCAGAACCTGGCCCTTTTTTACCTGGTCGTTCACGTCCACCAAGACGCGGCGCACCGTGCCCGACAGCTCGCTGCCGATGTTGACCGAGCGCGTGGGCTGCAGCGTGCCATTGGCCGCCACCGTCAGCTTGACCTGCCCGCGCTGCACCTCCTGAGTCACGTAGCGCGGCGCAGCCTGGGCGCGTTGGCTGGACTGCCAGTACCACCAGCCGCCGGCCGCGGCCGCCACGGCCAGCAGGCCCAGCCACAGGGTGATGCTCTGCCACCAACGCCGCGCCAGGCCGTCGCCCAGCAGGGCCTGCAGGTCCGGCGGCGCAGACGCTGTGGAATTGGTTTTCTGTTCTGTGTTTGTCATGGTTGCTGTCCTCGGGCCGGCAGCATCTCAGTGATGCCGCGTTGCGCCCATGTCGCATGGAACTGGCACACCGCCAGCCAGGGCCGCCGCGCAAGGGCCGCCCCGCCGCGCTGGCGGCGTCCCCCTGCCCGCAGCGCAAAGCGATGCGAGAGAAGGGGGAAGGCGCGTAGCGCCTCAGGGGGTTGTCGTGTCATGTCAATCTGCCTGCCAGCCGCCGCCCAGCGCCTTGTACAGGCGCACATGGTCGCCGCCAATGGTGGCGGTGGTGCTGGCCACGCTGTCCTGGGCCGACAGCAGCGTGCGCTGCGTGTCCAGCACGGTCTGAAAGTCCACCAGGCCGCTGGCGTATTGGTGCTGCGCCAGCGTGGCTGCGTTGCCCGCGGCCTCGGCGGCGGCGTTCAGGCGCGTGAGCCGATCGCGGTCGCCCTGCAGCGCCACCAGGGCGTCCTCCACGTCTTTGAGTGCGCCCAGCACGGCCTCTTCATAGCCCACGCGGGTCTGCTCCAAGGCTGCCTCTTGCACGCGCACCTGGGCGCGCAGCGCGCCGCCGTCAAACAGCGGCAGCGATACCCCGGCCAGCAGCGATGCCGCCGTGGCGCCGCTGCCCGTCAGCGCCCCCACGGTCAGCGCGCGCAGGCCCAGGGTACCGCTCAGGCGCAGGCTGGGCATGCGCTGGGCCTCGGCCTGGGCCACGCGCTCCCAGGCGGCGCGCACGCGCTGCTCGGCCTGGCGCACGTCGGGGCGCTGGCGCAGGGTGTCGGCCGGAAAGGCCAGGGCCAGGTCAGCGGGCGGCAGCGGCACCGGGGCGCTGGCTGCCAGGGCCTGATCGAGCGCCGCGGGCGGCTGGCCGGTGAGCACCGCCAGCGCATGCCGCGACTGGGCGATGGCCGCTTGCAGCGCGGGCAGCTGGGCGGCCGTCTGCTCGACGATGGTGCGCGCCTGCTGCTCGGCCACCGAATTGGCCAGGCCCGCCTGCACGCGCCATTGGGTGATCTGCGCCGTCTCGCGCTGCGAGGCCAGGTTGCCCTCGGCAATCAAAAGGCGCTGCTGCTGGCCGCGCAGGTTGATGTAGTTGACTGCCACCTCGGCCGCCAGCGCCACCTGGGCGGCAGCCACGCCGGCCTCGGCGGCCAGCAGGTCCGCTTCGCTGGCGCGCACGCCGCTGCCCATACGGCCAAACAGGTCGGGCTCCCAGCTTGCATCCAGCCCCACCTGGAAGCTGTTGGCCGTGTTGCCGCTGCTGCGGCTGCGCTGGGCCGATGCCGATCCATCCACCGAGGGCTGCAGCCCCGCGGCCTGCACGTCGCGCTGGGCGCGCGCCTGCTCCACGGCGGCGCGCGCGCTGCGCATGCTGGTGTGGGCCTGCAACGCCTGACCTATCAGGCCGGTGAGCTGGGCGTCGCCCAGCCGCTGCCACCACTGGGCAAGGTCATCGGGCTTCAGCGCGGCCTGCGCGGTGCCCTGACCCGCCCAGGTGGTGGGCACGGGCACGGGGCTGCCCAGCGTATCGGGTGCGCGCATGCTGGCGCACCCGGCCAGCAGCAGCGCGGCCAGCAGCGGCGCCAAGGCCTGTGCGCGCGGCGCGCGCGCCGGTGAAGAAGATAGCGGCGTAACAAACATGCAGGCATTGTTACCGCACCACTTGTCGCGCCCGCCAGCGCGGCATGAACTTTTGTAAAGACGCGCTGTGCGCGTTGGCCGTCAGGTGGTGATGGCGTCCAGCGGCCAGCGCGGCTTGACGTCGAAGGCGTAGTCGCGGTTGGCCTGCTGCTGGCCAGCCTGCAGGCGCATGGCGGCAGCCATGGCGATCATGGCGCCGTTGTCGGTGCACAGCGCAAGCTCGGGGTAGTGCACGCGCACGCCGCGCTGGGCGCAGGCGGCATCGAGCTGCGCGCGCAGCAGCCGGTTGGCGCCCACGCCGCCGGCCACCACCACGCGGCGCATAGCAGTCTGATCGAGGGCGGCCAGGGTTTTCTTGACCAGCACCTCGACGATGGCGGCCTGGGTGCTGGCGGCCAGGTCGGCCTTGCGCGCATTCAGCTCGTCGCCGAGCTTTTTGGCCTGGGTCAGCACTGCCGTCTTCAGGCCGGCAAAGGAAAAGTCCAGGTCGCCGCTGTGCAGCAGCGGGCGCGGCAGCTTGAAGGCCTTGGCGTCGCCCTGCTCGGCCAGGCGCGACAGCGCGGGCCCACCGGGGTAGCCCAGGCCCATGAGCTTGGCCGACTTGTCGAAGGCCTCGCCGGCCGCGTCGTCTATGGTCTCGCCCAGGATGGCGTAGCGGCCGACGCCGTCCACGCGCATCAGCTGGGTGTGGCCGCCCGAGACCAGCAGGGCGATGAAGGGAAACTCGGGCGGGTCGCTGCTCAAGAAGGGCGACAGCAGATGGCCTTCGAGGTGGTGCACGCCCAGCACCGGCTTGTCCAGCGCCGCGCCCAGGGCGCAGGCCACGCCCGCACCCACCAGCAGCGCGCCCGCCAGGCCGGGGCCGCGCGTGTACGCCACCACATCCACGGCGTCCAGGCGCTCGCCCGATTCCTTGAGCACCGCCTCGGTCAGCGGCAGCACGCGGCGGATATGGTCGCGGCTGGCCAGCTCGGGCACCACGCCGCCGTAGGCCTGGTGCATTTCTATCTGGCTGTGCAGCGCGTGGGCCAGCAGCTTTGGCACACCGCCAGCCTCGGCGCGCACCAACGCCACGCCGGTTTCGTCGCAGGAAGACTCAATACCCAGGATCAGCTGACTCATGACAGCGAGTGTAGTGGCCAGGCAGCCTGGCACATGCCGCATGGTCAATGGCGCGATTCTTGCGTCACCCACGGCATGAACGAACAACTGCGCATCGTGGTGGTGGCCCCGGATCTGGCTCCCGAGAGTACCGCCGACGATCATGCCCAAGAATTGGCCGAGCGCTCCCGCGCGCTGCGCATAGGCCTGCTGGAAAGCGGCTTCAACCTGGTGGCCACGCTGCCGGGCGACATGTTCCTGGGCGAGCGCCTGGCCCAGTTGCAGCCCGATCTGGTGATCATGGATGCCGACAGCGAGGCGCGCGACGTGCTGGAGCATGTGGTCATGGCCACGCGCGACGCGCCCCGCCCCATCGTCATGTTCACCAACGACGAGGACACCAGCCATGTCCCGCAGGCACTGGCCGCCGGCGTGACGGCCTACATCGTCGCCGGCCTGGCGCCGCAGCGCATACGCCCCATCCTGGAAGTGGCGCTGGCGCGCTTTGCCCACGAACAGTCATTGCGCACCGAATTGGCGCAGGCGCGCACCGCCTTGCAGGATCGCAAAACCATAGACCGCGCCAAGGGCCTGCTGATGCAGCGCCAGGGCCTGACGGAACAGGCGGCCTACGAGAAGCTGCGCAAGACCGCCATGGACAAGGGCCTGAAGCTGTCCGAGGTGGCGCGGCGATTGATGGAGGTGGTGGACTTGCTGGAATGAGCTCTGGCGTTCAAACGGCAGTCCATGGCGCCCACCGTCCACCCATCCACAGCCTGTTCGGTTTGGCGCGGCGGCTCGACAGCCTCCTGCGACGAGATCCTCAGTCTGCGTCAACCGGCGGTGGTGCCGTGGATTCCCTGCGCAGCAGCTCGATGGGTAGCACGTCCCTGGTGGGCGCGGTCAAGCCGGGCTCTTGCATCCTGGCAACCAACCGCTTTGCCACCAGGCGCGCCATCGCCTCCACTGGCTGGCGTATCGAGGTCAGCCCCACGAGGGGCGAACTGGCCATGGGCATGTCATCGAAGCCGATCACGGACAGATCGGTGGGCACGCGGATGCGCTGGCGTTTGGCGGCCTCCAGCACCCCCAGGGCGATGGTGTCGTTGCCCGCAATGATGCCGGTCACACGCCGCCTGTCCAGGATGGCGAGCGTGCTGGAATAGCCCATCTCGCTCGTGTAGTCGCAGTGAACCGTTTGTATGTCTCGCGGATCAACCCCGGCCTGAACCAGCCAGTTGAACGCGCCTTCCGCACGGTCTCTTCCGGTGGAGGTGTTGCTGGGGCCCATGATGAGGCCAATGTGGCGATGCCCAAGCTCGTACAGGTGCCGCGCTGCCTCGGATCCCGCCTGGATGTTGTCGATTTCCACGGTATCGAGCATCGCATCGTTGACCGAGCGCACAACCAGCACCATCGGAATCCCCCGCCGCTTGAGCTCGGGAATCACGGGGGAGTCCAGGGTTGCGGTGGCAAAAATCAAACCGTCGAGGTGCCCCTCTATGAGCGGGCGGAATGCCAACAGCTTCCTGGGTTGGGTCATGGGGTCGATCAGCAGAACCACCTGATAGCCCAACTCGTCGAGGGCATCGTGCAAATGTTGCAGCAGCTGCGTCATGAACCGGTTGTGCAGCGCGCCAACCACAACACCCACCATGCGCGTGCCGGCCACCCTGGCACGCGCCTGCTGAGGAACGCGGTAGCCGAGTTCTGCCGCCGCCGTAATCACGGCCTCGCGCCGGTCAGCACTGATCGCCGGGTGGCCCGCCAGAGCCCTGGACACAGTGGAAACGGCCACCTGCAAACGATCCGCAATGTCTTGCAGCGTCGCGCCACCCCTGCCATTCCTGCGTTCGTTTTTTTGCATAGTTTTGCATTGTACTGAGTACGTATTCTAGAAATGCTTCCAGAAGCGCTTCAGCGCCAGGGATTTTCCCTAATGTTTGCACAACATTTGCACTGAGTATTACGCAAAAATTGCGCCGTGCTTTTGCACCACCCTGACCTCAACCCCTACGCAATGGACCACCAATGATCACGCACCTCAAACGCGGCCGCAGCGTCGAACTGCGCACCACCGACGCCAACCAAGTCCGCGACACCGTCAGCAGCATCCTCGAAGATGTTGGCAAGCGCGGCGATGCCGCCGTGGTCGAGTTGTCCCGCAAGTTCGACAATTGGTCGCCCGAGAGCTTCCGTCTGTCCGATGATGAAATCGCGGCCTGCCTGCGCACGCTTTCCGCGGGCCAGCGCTCGGACATTGAGTTCGCCCAGGCGCAGGTGCGCCGATTCGCACAGATCCAACGCGACTCCATGCACGACGTCGAAGTGGAGACCCTGCCCGGCGTGGTTCTGGGCCACAAGAACATGCCGGTCGCCAGCGTGGCCTGCTACGTGCCGGGCGGAAAGTTCCCGCTCGTGGCTTCGGCGCACATGGGCGTGGTCACCGCCAAAGTGGCCGGCGTGCCGCGCATCCTCGCGGCCTCGCCACCGGTTCAGGGCAAGCCCCATCCTGCGGTCGTGAGCGCCATGCACCTGGGAGGAGCCGACGAGATCTACACCTTCGGCGGCGTGCAGGCCATTGCCGCAATGGCGCTGGGTACGCAAACCATCGACCCAGTGGCGATGGTGGTCGGCCCGGGTAACGCGTTCGTCGCGGAAGCCAAGCGGCAACTGTTCGGCCGCATCGGTATCGACCTGATCGCAGGCCCCTCGGAAACACTCATCATCGCGGACGACAGCGTCGATGCGGAACTGTGCGCGACCGACCTGCTGGGCCAGGCCGAACATGGCTACAACACACCAGCGGTACTGCTGACCAACTCACGTGCGCTGGCCGATGCCACCCTCAAGGAAGTGGAGCGGATTCTGACCATCCTGCCCACGGCCGCCACGGCTGGCGTGTCCTGGCGCGACTACGGCGAGGTCATCGTCTGCGACACGCTTGAAGAGATGGTGCAGGAGGCTGACCGCATTGCCTCCGAGCATGTGCAGGTCATGACGCGTGACCCGAACTACTTCCTGGAGAACATGCGCAACTACGGTGCGCTGTTCCTGGGCGCGCGCACGAACGTGGCCTACGGCGACAAGGTGATCGGCACCAACCACACCTTGCCCACAGGCAAGGCGGCACGCTACACGGGCGGACTGTGGGTGGGCAAGTTCATCAAGACCTGCACCTACCAGCGCGTCACGACCGACGAGGCCAGCGCGCTGATTGGTTCATACTGCTCACGCCTGTGCGCCCTTGAAGGCATGACCGCACACGGCGAGCAGGCCAACATCCGGGTGCGTCGCTACGGCGGCGTGGATGTGCCCTACGCAGGCGTCGTCAGCGAGCGTTGATGCCATGAAAACAAGCATCAGCGAATTGCTGCAGAACCGCCACGTCGCCGTGGTCGGCGCCGGCCTGGTCGGTGCGGGCTGGGCCATCGTGTTTGCCCGCGCCGGGGCGACGGTGCGCATCTTCGATGCCAGCGCGCAGATCGCCGGCAACGTGCTGGGGTTCATCGCACGCCAGCTGGAGGACATGCAGGGCTTCGGCCTGGTGGACGAGCCCGATGCCATCCTGGCCCGCATCAGTGTCTCGGCGTCATTGGCAGAGGCCGTTCAAGACGCTGGCTACATCCAGGAGTCGATCCTGGAGCGCGTGCCCGAGAAGCGCGCACTGATGGCCCAGCTTGAGCAGGTCGTCGCGAGCGACGCCGTGATCGGCAGTTCGACATCGGGCATCGGTGCTTCCAGGTTCACGCAAGGCTCGCCACTGGCCGCACGCACGCTGGTGGTGCACCCGGTCAACCCGCCCCATCTGGTTCCGGTGGTCGAGCTTGTGCCTTCGCCGGCGACCGCGCAAACCTCGATCACCTACGCGCAGAACGTGATGAACGCCGTGGGCCAGTCGCCGATTCTCGTGCACAAGGAGGTCGAAGGCTTCGTGCTCAACCGCCTGCAAGGGGTGCTCCTGCGCGAGGCCTGGGCCTTGGTCGAGGAAGGCGTGGTGAGCTGCGAGGACCTGGACAAAACCGTGCGCGACGGCCTGGGCTGGCGATGGTCTTTCATGGGGCCCTTCGAGACCATCGACCTGAATGCGCCCGGCGGGATTGCGGACTATGCCGCACGCCTGGGCCCGCTGTACCAGTCGATCGCCGAGTCGCGCACACATGAGCGGCAGTGGGACGAACCGCTGATCAAAAAGGTGGAGAGCGAACGCCGGCAGTACCTGGCTGCCGAGGATCTGGCCAAGCGCAGGGACTGGCGCGACAAGCGCCTGATGGCTTTCGCCGCGGCGCGCAAGGGGACTACGCCATGACCGATACCCCCCAGCACCCTAGCCTTCCGGCGATGCCGAGCTGGCGGCTGGACCAGCGTCGCGCGCTGGTCACTGGCGCCGGGCGTGGCATTGGTCTCGCGGCGGCCGTTGCGCTGGCGCAGGCCGGCGCACATGTGACACTGGCGGCACGATCCGAGGAGGAGCTTCGGCTTGCCTGCGAGGCCATCCGGCAGCGTGGCGGGCAATGCGACTACCTCGTGCTGGACGTGACGGATTCAGGCGCGGTGGATCGTGCGGTCTGCGCCGCCGAACCGTTCCATATCCTCGTGAACAGCGCCGGCATGAACCGCCTCAAGGAGCTGGTTGATCTGCTGGATGAGGACATCGACGCCGTTCTGAACCTGAACGTGAAGTCCATCTTCTACGTCACCCGCGCGGTCGTGCGCCGCCTGCGTGCTGCCGGTGCAAGCGGCTCGATCATCAACGTGTCGTCGCAAATGGGTGTTGTCGGCAGCCCGCGCAGAACGCTGTACTGCGCGAGCAAGCACGCGATCGAAGGGATGACCAAGGCCCTGGCCTGGGAGCTGGGCACCAGTGGCATCCGCGTGAACACGCTGTGCCCAACCTTCGTGGAGACAGCCTTCACGGCCGACATGTTCAAGGACCGCGAATTTGGCGATTGGGTCAGAAGCCGGATTGCCCTGGGACGGGTCGGGCGCACCGACGAAATGATGGGCGCAGTGGTGTTTCTCGCAAGCGATGCATCCAGCCTGATGACCGGCAGCGCACTCATGCTCGACGGTGGCTGGACTGCCGCCTGATTCCATTTCCAGATCACCCGCGTCAGGCGCAATGACGTTCGACCAATGCCCCACCGCTGCTCAACACGAGCCGGCACCCCTATGACCCGATGCACGCATTCGGGACCACAAAAATCCAGTACAGGAGTCAACATGCTTTCCACGACCAGACGATCGTTTCTGCAGCTCGCCGCCGTGAGCGGCTCTACCGGTTGGTTGGCCCAGCCGGCGTCCGCCCAGTCCGCCTGGCCGAGCAAGCCCATCGTGCTGACGGTGGGCTTCCCCCCGGGTGGCCTGACCGATGCAAGCGCGCGCTTCATTTCCAACGAGCTGGGCCGCAACCTCGGCCAGTCCATCGTGGTGGAAAACAAGCCGGGAGCCGCAAGCAATGTGGCCTCCGCAGAGGTGATGCGCGCCGCGCCCGATGGCTACAAGCTCATGGTTGCCATCTCGAACATCACCATCAACCCGCACACCTTCTCCGCGCCGTCGCCGGATCCGTTGAAGTTCGTGCCCATCGGAACCATCCTGAAGTCCCCCATGGTTCTGTGCGTACATCCCTCGGTACCCGTCACCGATCTGGCGCAGTTCATCGACTACGCCAGGAAGAACGAGCACTTTGCCTACGCGTCGTCCGGCACCGGCGGCGTCACGAACCTCATGATGGAACTGCTGCGCGACCGATTCAAATTGCCCAAGCTGACCCATGTGGCGTACAAGGGCAGCGGGCCGGCCCTGCTGGACGTGGTCGGCAACCAGGTGCCGTGCATCCTGGATGCCACTTCGTTGACAGTCCCCTACATTCAGAGTGGCAAGCTGCGCCCGCTCGTGGTGACCGGCGGTACCCGCAGCACGGCCTTGCCCGACGTGCCCACGGCCAAGGAGCTGGGTTACAAGGACATCGACTACTCGATCTGGTCAGGCATCTTCGGCCCGCCAGGGCTGCCGTCGGACATCGTGGCCAAGGTCAATGCAGCGCTGAACAAGACGCTGGAAGACCCGACGGTGAGGGGGCTGATCACCAAGAACGGCGATGAGATTGGTGGCGGCACTCCCGAACAACTAG
>JADHED010002751.1_pt1 | contig 11563 bp, 12 predicted proteins | sample 8952041 | NCBI WGS metagenome assembly JADHED01 (sample SAMN16124423, study PRJNA663239) | bioreactor sludge metagenome | isolation source: sludge (control) | place: India:Bengaluru | collected 2018-09-08
CCAATTTGCAGGGGAAGTGGACGTGCGCTGTGGAAACTATGTGGGACATATCCCGACCCGGATCTTCCCGGCTCCGGCAAAGTTGGCAGTGAGCCCGGAGAAAGCCCTTCAACTCGGAGAACTTCGCAAGGACACTCCCCTGAAAGGTCGCTTCCTGGTTAAAAATGTCGGAGGAACCGATGCCCCGCTGTCCATCGACGCCCCTTCCCAGCTTCAGATCACTCCGGATCCCCGGAACCTGATTCTGCAATCCAATCAGGAACAGGCTTTCGATGTTCAACTGAACCCGTTCCAGTCGGATTCCTTCCAGGGGAAAATTCGGATCACTTCGCCGGGAATCGAAACCGTGGAACTCCCCATTGCCGCCACAGCCCCGAAAGTCTCCAAACCATCACTGCCGGTGGAAAGCTTCCTGCGCATCCCGGCACCCGCCCCCGATTCCCCATCCGTTCCTGTTCCGGGAAAAGGCCCCGCCGTGGAGAAGTCCACGTTGGTTTCATCGCTTCCCCATGAAATCGTCATTGAATGGAAAATCCCCGCTCCGGCTCCCGCCCGCTTCCTCATCGAACGCCGCCTCGTCTCCACCGGACCCGATGGGGGAGTTCTGATCAAATGGAAAGCCTGGCAGGGAGTGGGAATCACCATTGCCGAAGGCAGCGCCACGGCCCGGTTTGAGAGGCTGCCGGCCAATACGTTCTGGACCATCCGGATTGTTCCGTTGGACAAGGACGGCAAACCCGGCAACCCCTCCCCTGCTTTCCAAATCGCCACGCAGCCCATCCGGCAATGGATCATCCCCGTCTGGTTCTGGCTCCTTCTCCTTGTTGGCATTGCCAGTGCCCTCTTCTTTGCTTTCCGCCAGCACCAAAAACGCCTTCATGCGAAAGCAGACGAACGCATCGCCCGGCTCTCCAACGAATAAATTCCGGCCAAAGCACGTCACTTTCCTGTCGTCAAACCCGCAACCGCGCTGTAGCGTGAAGCTGTCCAGCCTCCTCCCATGAAACACTCCGACTACATCGTCCGCCCCGGAAAGAAAATCCGTTTGAAAGACTTTGATCCCGATGATCACGGAGAATTCAAAAACAAGGAGGAAGCGGCGGAAAAACTCTCGAAGGACATCGCCAAGCTGTCCGAACTTCAGGACATCTTTTACGCGGCGGACACCTATTCCCTGTTGATCATTTTCCAGGCCATGGATGCGGCCGGCAAGGACGGGGCGATCAAGCATGTCATGAGCGGAGTGAATCCCCAGGGCTGCCAGGTCGCCTCCTTCAAATCCCCCTCGGCAAAGGAACTCGATCACGACTATCTCTGGCGCTCAAACATCATGCTCCCCGAGCGGGGACGCATCGGCATTTTCAACCGTTCCTATTACGAGGAAGTTCTTGTCGTCCGTGTACACCCCCAAATTCTCGACGCACAAAAACTCCCGGCGGAACTCAAAAAAAACGGCATCTGGAAACGCCGCTACCGCGAAATCAACAATTTCGAGGAATACCTGCACAACAACGGCACCCGGATCGTGAAGTTCTTCCTCCATGTCTCAAAGGATGAACAAAAGAAACGCTTTCTGGAACGCATCAACAATCCGGCGAAGAACTGGAAGCTCTCCCCTGCGGATGTCAAAGAACGCGCCTACTGGGACGACTACGAGCGTGCCTACGAGGAGATGTTGTCCCAGACGAGCACCAAAAACGCCCCCTGGTATGTGGTGCCGGCCGACCGCAAATGGTTCACACGGGCGGTCATTGCGGATGTCCTTGTCAAAACACTCAAGTCCCTCCACTTCCACTACCCCAAACCGGACAAGACCCAGTTGGAACATCTGGAGGAAGCCAAGAAAATTCTGGAAACGGAAAAGTAATCCCGCAGCCTCTCAGTCCTCCAAGGTCACCGGATTTGTCAAAGTTCCGATTTTCTCGATTTCAATGCCAACCTGATCCCCCGGTTTCAACCAAACCGGAGGCTTTCTTGCCATTCCCACCCCGCTGGGAGTTCCGGTAAGAATCACCGTCCCGGGCAGAAGCGTCGTGCTGCCACTGAAGAATTCGATCAACGTCGGAACGTCGAAAATCATATCCGCCGTGCTTTCCTCCTGCATCGTCACCCCATTGAGGAACGTGCGAATCCGGAGAGCATTGGGATTGGGAATTTCGTCCGGAGTCACCAGGCAGGGGCCCAAAGGCAGAAACGTGTCAAAAGTTTTCCCTCGGCACCACTGGCTGCCACCAAAACGAACCTGCCAATCGCGGGCACTCACATCATTCGCACAGGTGTAGCCGGCCACATATTTCAAGGCATCGGCCTTGGAGACATTCTTGGCCGCTTTTCCAATCACCACCGCCAGTTCGCACTCATAGTCCACCTCGTGGCTTGCCAATCGCGTGGGCAGAAGGATGGGATCGCCGGGATTTTGAACAGCCGAGGGGGCTTTCATGAACAACACGGGAAACTGCGGGATGCGGGCTCCGGTTTCCTCGGCGTGCCTGCGATAGTTCAGCCCGGTGCAATAAACCGCCGGAGGCGCAACCGGAGCAAGTCCCTTCACAACGACCGCCTTCTCGCCGGTCCGGGAAAACCCGTTTTCCCAATTGCCCACAAGCTTCTCCACCTCCCCATCCGGCAGGACACAGCCGAAGGCGATGTTTCCCTTGGCATCAAGGTATCGCTGAATTCTCATGCACTCAGAACTTCGGGGCTTTCACGGTGCCGGCCTCCAGGTCATCCCGCCGCCGCTGGACGATGCGATCGGCAATCTCGTTGACCATTTCCTCCAGCAACAACCGCAGATGACTTCCCCGACGGTAATCGGAGGGAGCGATGTTCTTCACCCGGTCCGCATGGGTGCAAAGCTGGTAACATTTTTTGAAGCTCGATCGCGTCGGATCATCCGGATTGTACACCGCGATGGCCTGTCCCCCGTTCCGCCGCATGACGGTGAAACAGGGCACGTCCGTGGGACCGTCCCCAACATAAATCATATTTTGAAACGGCACGGGACGAAGCTCCGGAGCCATGTGGTCGTTCACGTCCTCGTCCATTTCCAGCATCCCCTTGTTGATGCGGAAAAGAAACTGGGTTTTCTGGGTATGGCTGATGACCCGCTTGGGAAAGGTGATCCGGTCGCGGTCATCCGTGGCAAACTCGCAGCCAAAAATCTTGCGGATGTAGGGAGCCAGGCGGCTGCCCTCGATCAGCGTCTTCAATCCCGAGGAAACAATGTAATGCTCCACGGAAATCCCATGGTCCATGTGATCCCGTCCCAGCAGACCGGTCTGGAATTCCTCGAACATCTCGGGAAGGCCCTTGTAAAAATTCAACCGCGACCCGAGTTCCCGCAATCCGGCATTCGTCGGACGGTCCATCTCCAGGCAGTCGAGCAGGACTTTCATGTAGGCCAGTTCATTGTCAAATCCCTGGTCGCGCACAAGTTCCCCACACCGTTGCCAGAAATTCACGGGATTGATCCCGAACACCGGGAACAACGCCTCGTCCTGCATATAGGTCGGGGACAATGTCTGGTCGTAGTCGTAGATGATCGCGATGGTGTTCTGCGGCGTGGCCATGCCTCCATCGCTGCACCGACACGGCCCCCATGGCGATCAAAAAATGCGTCTTTTTTTGTCCTCTGAAAAAATGCCACCCGGATCTTCCCTTCCCCGGTGCCTCAAACCACCGATCTTTGATGAAACCAGAGGGAGGTTCAGGAGGTCTCTCCCGCGTTGCTCAGCGCATCTGGGCCCAAAAATGAAGCAACGAAGGAGTGGAGTTGGTCGGCGGAGAGGCCCGAAAAGCAACGGCTTCTATTTCAGATTCCACAACGGCATGGGGTTCCCCCTCGCGAATGGAAACCCGGAAAAGCACGGTCAGATTGCCTTTCTCATGACGGTCGTAATAGGCACATGGCCGGGCCAGACGAACCCGGAGGCCGGTTTCCTCCAGAATCTCCCGTGCAAGAGCGTCCGAAAGGGATTCCTTCAAGCGCACTTTCCCCCCCGGCAGCGCCCACAACTTGCGGCCCGTGCGCTGCTTCACCATGAGCACCTTCCCATACGCATCTTCAATCCACCCCATCGCGGAAACCTCCTTGCCCGGACGTTCTTTTTTCTCGAGCAACGGCACTTTGCGGGTCACTGCGACAGTTTTTTTCTTTGGCATACTCTTGATACAACTTTGGTATGAAACCCCCGTCACGGAGCGCAAAAAGGCGCTCAGGACTTCCTCCGGCGGGCAGGTTTGGGATATCTTCCCGCCGGTTGAACCTCTGGAAATTTTTGTTGGATCTCTTCCCGGACAATCGAGCGGATCTTCTCCTCATCGCTCACCGGTGAAGCCGCCCGGTCGATCAACATCTCGATGAATTGGGCCAGGCTCAGATTGAGCGACTCCGCAAGCGCATGCGCCTTCGCTTTCCGGGCAGGCGACAGGCGAAGCGTGGTGCTCTCGCTCTGAAGATTGATCTTTCCCATTTCCTGTTGAGTCTTACGACAAGCCGCCCGCCTCCGCAATTTCTGTTTGCCGGAAAGTTTCTGCGTGTTATACGTCATTTTGACGTTTTTATGACGCATCTTTCAAAATGTGGAGAAAAACCCGCCGCCGACACAACGTCTGTCGCGCTCCCCCACGCCATCCGGCTGCGTCTCCCGCTGGCAACCAAATGCCGCGCTTCCCAAATGGCCAAGAGCCGTCGCCTCAGCCTGTCCCGCCTCGTGGCACAGCTCCTGGATGAATACGCCGAACCTCCTCCAAAGGAACAATGACCCGCCAGCCTCTCCAAAAAACTTCGGAATTGCTCCGCTCCCCTTCCCCGTTTGCGCACCTCCGCTGCACAGACTGCCAGCTCTTGCGGAATGTGATCCATGATCTGAAGACTCCCCTGAACGGCATTGTCATGAGTCTTGAGCTGCTGAAAACCGCGGATTTTTCCGGCGAACCGGAAGAGTGGCTGCGAACAGCCTTCAAGTCGGCGGAAGCCCTCACCGAGATGCTCTCCGAGCTCGGCCCAAAGGAAAACCACCCGGGCCCGGATGAACAGGGAAGTTTTCTGGAACTCCTGCAAGCCCTCGTGGATGTCCACCACCCCATCGCCTACAAGAAGGGACTGGAACTTCATTTTCATTGCACCCCGGAAATCCGCTTCCCCGTCCTCTTCAGCACCTCACGCTGGCGCAGAATCGTTGGCAATCTTCTCTCCAACGCCATCAAATTCACCTCCAAAGGCTGGGTGGCACTGGACGTCAGTGTCGAAACCACCCCGGATACCTCCCTGCTCCGTCTCCAAGTCGAAGACACCGGCTGCGGCATTGCCCCGGAGGACATCCCCCTCATTTTTGAACCGCACTTCCGCGCCGACCATCCCACGCTCACCACCCCCATCCCGGGCAGCGGGCTCGGACTTTCCATCGTCAAATCCTTGCTGGATGAAGTCGGGGGAGAAATCCATGTCACAAGCGAGATCGCCCGGGGCTCGACTTTTGTGATCCGTGCCCCCTGGAAGCATCGGCCTCTCTGAAAACCCCGTGCTTGTTTTGCCGGGAATGGCCCGTTGACCGGTCCTTCCAAGGGTGTTAGCAGTGAAGACAGCATGAAAGTCCACCTTCGCCAGATCCCCCAGGGAGAGATACTCCATCTCGAAGGGGAAGAAAGCGCCGCCCCGCTCGGTTTGGAAGAAGCCGGGGCGGTTCCCATCTCCCCGCTGACATACTCTCTGGATGTCGGTTTGAGCGATGGCGGACTCTTTGCCACCGGGAAAATCGCCGTTCGCGTGCGCATGCAATGCGTTCTTTGCCTCGGAGACGTCGAAAAAGAGATCGAAGTCGACCCTTTTGCCCTCCAGACAGAACTCTCAGGAAACGAACAGTTGGACTTGACCCCGTTCGTTCGGGAGGATATTCATCTCCTCTTGCCTCCGCATCCAAGATGCGATACGGGAGCAGCGTGCCCTGCCGCCGGTGCCCCGCGCACCAACCTGCACCCACCCGAAACGGGTGCATCGGCATGGGATGCGCTCGACAAGCTGAAAAATTAATCACACATCATTTATGGGAGTTCCCAAACGCAAAACTTCAAAGATGCGACTTCGCACCCGCAAAGCCGCGAACCGCTGGCGCGCACCGAAACTGGGCAAATGCCCCCAATGCGGAGCCAGTGTGCTTCCCCACGTCGCCTGCCCCTCCTGTGGCTACTACAATAAGCGTCAGGTTCTGACCATTGGCGCGGAATAATCCGAAGGGCCGGGTTTCTCCCGCATGAAAATTGCCCTTGATGCCATGGGCGGGGATTTTGCTCCGGCAAATCCCATTGAAGGCGCGGTGGCCGCTCTCCGGGATTACCCCGATGTGTCCATTGTTTTTGTCGGGGATGAGGAAATCGTCCGGGCAGAACTCACGCGACACAACACGGAAGGGCTGACGGACCGGATCTCCTTCCACCACGCCTCGCAGGTTGTCGACATGAGCGACAGCGGTCTCGACAGCGTGCGTCGGAAGAAAGATTCCTCGGTGAGCCGTGCCGTGGATCTCGTCAAAAATGGCGCGGCCGATGCCATTGTCTCCGCCGGCCACACAGGAGCTCTCGTCGCCGCCGCCACCATCAAGCTCAGGACCCTGCCGGGCATCGACCGGGCGGGGCTCGCCGTGTTGATTCCCTCCGATGGCGGAGCCTTTCTGCTCATCGACGGCGGGGCCAATCTCGACCCCTCTCCCGAGCACATCGTCGGATTTGCCGTGATGGGCAGCATTTACTACCGCGAAATTCTGGGCTGCCCGGAACCGAAAGTCGGCCTCTTCAACATCGGCTCGGAAGCCTCCAAAGGCACGGAGTTTGCCAAAGCCTGTCACGCACTGCTCTCTTCCGCGCCGATCCGCTTCGCCGGCAATGTCGAGGGTCACGGGATCTTTCGACGCCCCGTCGAGGTCGTCGTCTGCGACGGATTTGTCGGCAACATTGTCCTGAAAACCATCGAGGGGCTCGCCAAATCGTTCTTCTCGTGGCTGAAGGAGGAACTCAAAAAATCCCCCGTGAGAATCCTGGGCGCCCTCCTTTGCAAAGGCGCCTTCCTTTCGATCAAAAACCGGACCAGCACGGACGAATATGGCGGCACCCCGCTTCTGGGCGTCAATGGCATCTGCATCAAAGCCCACGGCAATTCCTCCCCGCGGGCATTGCGCAATGCGATCCGAGTGGCCAGGGCCGCCGTGGAACAGAAGGTCAACCAGCGGATCGTCGAAGCCATCCAATCCCATCATGAAAAAATCCCCGAGGATCAAACAGCCACAGCCTAACCGCACCGTTTCGATCATTGGAACCGGCAGCTACGTCCCGGAGCGCATCCTGACAAATGCCGATCTGGAGGCCATGGTGGAAACCAACGACCAATGGATCATCGAACGGACCGGCATCCGCGAACGCCGGATCGCGAAGGAAGGGGAATTCACCAGCCATCTCGCCGCTGAAGCCGCCAGGCAGGCCATCCAAAATGCCGGCATCACCGTCGAGGAAATCGAGATGATCCTCGTCGCCACCATCACCCCCGACACCTTTTTTCCCTCCACTGCGTGCCACGTCCAGCGGCTCATCGGAGCCAAAAATGCCGCCTGCTTCGACGTGAACGCCGCCTGCTCCGGCTTTCTTTACTCGGTGGAAATCGCCCAGCAGTTCATCGCCAACCACACCTACAACACCGTCCTGGTCATCGGGGCCGACAAGCTCAGCTCGATTGTCAACTGGCAGGACCGCAATACCTGCGTGCTTTTCGGGGATGGAGCGGGAGCCGCCGTGCTGCGGAATCGTTCGGGCTCCCACGGAGTCATCACGACCTATATGGGAAGCGACGGCAATTATGGAGACATTCTTCACATGCCGGGCGGAGGATGTGCGATCCCGATCACCAAAGAGAACGCGGATCAACGCCTCAACACCCTTCACATGAATGGTCGGGAAACCTTCAAACAGGCGGTCACCTCGATGATGAAGGCCGCCCAGAAAGCCCTGGAACAAAGCGGCCTGACCACCGACGACCTCAAATGCATCATCCCCCACCAGGCGAACACCCGCATCATTGAGGCCATGGCCACGCGGTTGAACGTTCCCCTGGAAAAATTCCACATGAATCTCGACCGCTACGGCAACACTTCGGCGGCCGCCGTGGCTATCGCCCTCGACGAAGCCAACCGCACCGGACGCTTCGAGGTCGGAGACTACATCCTCCTCGTCGTCTTTGGCGGAGGCCTCACCTTCGCCAGTTCCGTCATCCAGTGGTAACACCGCTTTCCGTGCTCGGAAATTCGTGGCGTTGAGGCGCTCGGTGGGTTACGATAAAATACCATGGCAACCATGGTAGAGCTCCAGGACGTCAGCAAATCCTTCGGAAACTTCATCGCCCTGCGGAATGTGAGTTTCGAGATCAAGGAAGGGGAATTCATGACCTTTCTCGGCCCGTCGGGTTGTGGAAAGACCACCTGCCTGCGCCTCATCAGCGGATTTGACACTCCGAGCACCGGAAAGGTTCTCATCGGAGGCAAGGACGTCACCCTCGATCCTCCCTACCGGCGCGATGTCAACCAGGTCTTCCAAAGCTACGCGCTGTTCCCCCATCTCACCATTTTTGAGAACATTGCATTCGGCCTGCGAATGAAGAAAGTCCCCGCGGCGGAAATCAAACGCCGGGTGGACAGGGTGGTCGAAATGACGGCTCTCGCCCAGTTTGTGGACAGAAAGCCCGCGCAGATGTCCGGAGGTCAGCGCCAACGGGTCGCCCTTGCCCGGGCCATTGTCTGTGAACCCAAAGTCCTCCTTCTGGATGAACCGCTCAGTGCCTTGGATGCCAAACTGCGAACACAACTGCGGGTGGAACTCAAGCAACTGCAAAAACGCCTCGGCATCACGTTCATCTTTGTCACCCACGATCAGGAAGAGGCTCTCACCATGAGCGACCGGGTGGCGGTGATCAATGGCGGTCGCGTCGAACAAATCGGCACGGTGAACGAAATTTATTACCAGCCGGCCACCCGCTTCGTCGCCACATTTATCGGTGAAACAAACATTGTCGAAGCGGAAGTGATCTCGAACGAAGAAGGACGCCCGCTTTGCCGCCTGGAGGGAGGACTGGAGCTTCGCCTCAAAGCCGGCCCCCAGGCTCCCGGGGACAAGATCCTCCTCTCCCTGCGGCCTGAAAAAATCCGCCTCTACCGCGCCAACCCCAACGGGGAAAATTGCTTCCCGGGAAAAATCTCCGTCGAAATCTTCAAGGGCGCGGTGGATGACCTCACGATCTCCGTGCAGGGCGGACTCGAACTGGGAGCCCTCCTCGCCAATGATGGACAGGAGGAAATGGATTTCCACGAAGGGGAAACGGTCTTTGCGCGAATTCAGCCGGAAGACATCAACGTCGTCGCGGCATAGGAAAACTTACTCCAGCGGAATCGCGACCTCCGCGCCATCGCGGAATCCGGTGACTTGAAAAAATGAGGGGTGCATTTCAATCGTCACCGCTCCAGAGAGATCCTGGCGAAAAACCCGGATTCCACGCCGCTCCATCAGCGCAATCCAATCCTCCGACGGCACTTCGCTTTCTGGAAAAGGCGCTCCCGTGGTGACAATCACCTTCGCTCCCACTGCATCCACAAACGCCGTATCCAGCGTCATTCCCGAGCCGTGTGTCCCTTTCACAATCACATCGGCATGCAATTCGGGCCGGGCATTTTCCAACAACCATTCCTGTGTGAATGGTCCGGAGTCGGACAGAAAAAGAACCCGGCACCGTCCCGCATCGAGCCGCACAACCAAAGCCTTGTCATCCGCCTTGTCACGGGAAAGACCCGGTGGAGGAAACAGGATGTGCATCACCGCCTTGTCGGCAATCTTCAGGGAATCCCCCGCCCTGCAAAGGGATTTCGGCAGTCCCAACTCCGCAAGCCGGCGGTGCAGTGCCCCGCGCACCGGGGAACGATCGTCCAACATCGAGTCCACCAAAACACCGGGAGGCTCGTTCTCGATCAGTTCCAGCGCACCTCCGAGATGCCGCGCATCCCCGTGAGTCAGCAACATTCCATCCGGCGTTGATTTCCCCCGGCTGTGCAACCACGGCATGATCACTCCGTCGAAATGCCACTTGGAGCCGCAATCCAACAGCCAGACTTTCCCCCCGCTTTCAATCCCCGCCGCCCCGCCTGCACCAAAATCAAACACCGTCACCACCACCGGTGCGGGAGCAGGACTCCCCACGTAAAAACTGGATCCCGGAAAGCCCGCCGCCACATGGACAATCCCCAGAAGCAATTTGGCAAACAACCAGTTCGCATTGTTGAAAATCGCGGCCAACGTTCCGGAAAACACCCCGCCAAGAAGCGCAAGACAGGCCGTCGCCATGATCACGAAAGCCAGCGGCACAATGACAATATTCGTCGGCAGGGCCGATAAAGACACCAGATGAAAATAGAAAAGGGTCAGGGGAAAAGATCCCACCCAGGCGGCAAGGGACACCGCCAACAGCCCGCCAACAGTCTCCATTCCCGCCACCCCCCATCGCTGCCAACGCGTCCAGAGTTGGCGAGGCACAAACGGATCCGGATGCCACTGCTTTCGGATCAGGCGGTGGAGCGGAAGCGCCAGCAACAAAATGGACGCCACGACCAGAAAGGAAAGTTGAAATCCCGCATTGAAAAGCTCCCCCGTCCATTGCGTCAGAATCAGAAAAGCCGCCGCACAAAGGGAATTGAAAGGAACCGGCTGGCGCAGGGAAGTCATCCCAATCAAAAAAATGGCGGACATCACCGTCGCACGGACGCTGGAAGGCTTCCACCCCGTCAGCAGGGCATAGAAAAACAGAGCGGGAATGATCACCATCACCGCCCGGCCGCGTCCGATGCCGGTCAGCTTCAAGATCTGCCACAGGATTACCGCAATCATCCCCACATGCAGTCCGCTCACGGAAAAAAGGTGATAGGTTCCCGTGTTTCGAAACTCCTGTTGCAACGAATCCGGCATCCCCGTAGTCACCCCCAGAACCATGCCGGCCAGCAGATCACAGACCATGGGGTCTCCGGAAATTCCCTCCCGCAGAGTCTTTTCCATCCACTCCCGACAACGATCGGCCAAGGTCCAAAGCGCGTAAGGCGAAGCCTTTTTCTCAATCACAAGATCCCCGGACCATGCGAGTTCCAACTCACAGGTGACTCCTTTCCCGGCCATCCAGGCTCTGGCATCGAACTCTCCCGGATTCCCCGGAGGATCGATGACCTGGAGACTTCCGACAACCCGGATTCGATCTCCCCGCGCCGGTCCCGGAACCGGCATCAGCACAGCCACTCCGGCGGACGGACGGAAACTTTTCCCTCCCATCTCCAAAGCATCCACCCTCATGATAAAACGCTCCCGGGTGCCGCCATGGGGAGTGATCTCAGAAACAACCTCGCCGACGGCCTGCACCAACTGCTTCCCCTCCCCCATTTCCCGGGCAAGCCGCCACGATGCGGACTCGCGCGTTTGCCCGACATGCACGCAGGCCAACGCGCAGGCCACGGCTGCAAAGATCCACGGACCACGGGACAGGACTGTTCCC
>JADHED010002752.1_pt1 | contig 11562 bp, 8 predicted proteins | sample 8952041 | NCBI WGS metagenome assembly JADHED01 (sample SAMN16124423, study PRJNA663239) | bioreactor sludge metagenome | isolation source: sludge (control) | place: India:Bengaluru | collected 2018-09-08
CACTCGGCCCGCGAGCTGGCCAGCTCGACGGAGCCGGCCCGCTTCCTCGCCGCGTCGCGGTTTCCGCGCACCCGGGGTGCGGCAGGACAGGGAAAGGCGGCGCCGCGCCAGGTCGGTGCCGATCACTCGCACCTTGATCTTCTGGCCGAGGGACACGAGCCCCGACGCGTCTCCCACGAACTCGTCGCTGAGTTCCGAGATGTGGATGAGGCCCTCCTGGTCCACACCGACGTCCACGAAGGCCCCGAACGTCGCGATGTTCGTGATGACGCCTTCGAGCTCCATGCCCTCCTTCAGGTCCTCGAGCGTGCGCACGTCGTCCCGGAAGGTGGGCGCCTCGAACACGCCGCGCGGGTCGCGCGGGCCTTCGCGGAGCGCGGCGAAGACGCCCTCCACCGTCTCCACCGAGAGCCCGTCGACGGCGAATCCGGCCGGGTCCAGGCCGGAGAGGGCCTTGTCGTTGCCGAAGAGCTCCTTCGGCTCGATCCCCAGCCTCGACGCCATGCCTTCCACGACGCCGTAGTGCTCCGGGTGGATCGAGGTCCGGTCCAGCGGGTTGTCCCCGTCCGCCACCCGCAGGGCGGAGGCGGCCCAGGTGAACCGCGCGCCCTCGAAACCGGGGAACGCGCGGAGTTCGGCCAGGTTCTTGAAGGGCGTCTCCCGGCGCCGGGCGCAGATGGCCTTCACCCGCTCGTCGTCGAGCCCCGGGACCAGGGAGAGGAGGTGCGGCTCGGCGGTGTTCAGGTCCACGCCGACCCGGGCCACGCAGGACTGCGCGGCCTCGCGCAGGGCGGCCGCGAGCAGATCCTGGTCCACGTCGCGCTGGTAGGGCCCCACCCCGAGCGCCTTCAGTTCGATCCGCGTCAACTCCGAGAGCGGGTCACGAAGGCGGCGCGCGATGGAGATCGCCGCCCTCACGCGCGGGTCGAACCTGGGGAACTCCTTCTCCGCGGCATCGCTCTGGGAGTAGGAGGCGCTGCCGGCCTCGTTCACCATCACGACCTTCGCCGCGATCCCCTCCTCGCCCTTGATGGCCTCGCGGAAGAACCGGTCGACCTCGCGGCACCCGGGCCCGCTTCCCACGCCGATGAAGTCGACCTGGTGCGCCCGGCAGAAGTCCCCGACCGTCTTCTTCGCCGCCTCCTTCTTCCGGGCGGCGTCCTCCTTGTCGTCCGGGGAGAACGGGTGGATCGTGGCGTGCTTCAGGTACTGGCCCGCCGCGCCCACCACCGCCACCTTCACCCCGCGGCGGATCCCGGGTTCCACGCCCATGACGACCTTCGCTCCGGCCGGCGGGGCGAGGAGCATCTGCTGGAGGTTGCGGGCGAACCCGCGTACCGCCTCGCGATCCGCCCTCTCCTTCAGGCCGTCGCGGATCTCCCGCTCCATCTCCGGCGCCAGGTGCCGATCCCAGGCGAGGTCCAGGGCGCCCGCAAGAATCGGGAGGTGCGGGTGGTCCGCCTTCGCGAGGAACAGGTCCTTCAGCGTCTCGATCCCCTTCTCACGATCGACGGCGATCGAGACCTCGAGCGCCTTCTCCGACTCGCCGCGGCGCAGGGCCAGCACGCGGTGTCCCGGCACCCCGCGGACGGGCTGCGAGAACTCGTTGTAGGCCTCGTACTTCTTCTGCGGGTCCTGCCCCGCCACGACCTTCGAGGCGAGGCGGGCGGTGGACATGAAGAACCGGCGGGCGCGCCTCCGCACCTCCGGGTCCCGGGACCACCGGAAGGCCAGGATCTTCTGCACCCCGGTCACCGCGGTGTCGACGTCCGGGATGTTCTCCTCCGCGGAGAGGAACGGGGCGGCGAGGTCCGCGAGGGGAAGGGAGGCATCCCCCTTCTCGATCGCCGACGCCAGCGCCCCCAGCCTCAGCTCCGCGACGCGGAACTCCTCCGCCCTGGCGTCCTTCCGGAGCCAGAGCAGGAAGTCGTCCAGCGCCCCCGGCGTCCTCGCCCGATCGAGTCGGGACCTGACCTCGTCGTTGAGAAGGCCGCCCTCCTCGAGCGCTCTCATGACTTCCGTCCGCCGGGCCTCCACCTGACGGATCTCCCGGAGGCGGTCGCGGATCTCGCGCAGGCGCTCCTCGGTCGCCCCCTCCGTCCGCTCGCGCCGGCAGCGCGCGAGGAACGGAATGGGAGCGCCCGCGTCGAGCAACTCCACGAGCGCGGCCATGCAGGCCTTCTGCTCGGGGAATTCGCGACAGAGTGACTCCGTGACGGTGCCGATCAACTGGGGGGTCTCGCCGGTCAAGGGAAGGGCTCCTGGTCCGCGGGGCGCCCCATCATGCCCGATGGAGCCTGGGCTTCGGCCCGGCGGAACCGCAACGACGGTCAGAGTTGCCCGCCCCTCGCGGGGTGCGGGCCGGGGAAAGATCGAAGGGGAATTATCCCTGTCCCCGCGCCAAGACACAAGAAGGCGACAGGCAGGGCGACGATCCGCCGGGGCCGCTCGGGCCGTCGGGTAGGATGGCGCCGGAGAGGAATCCCCCATGCACAGGCCCCTTCTGACGTGTCTCGCCCTCGCCCTCGCCGGAGCGCTCGGCGGCGTCGCCGCCATCCTCGTCGCGCACCCGGCCGGCGACCCCCCCGCCTCGGATCTGCCGCAGGAGGTCCGCCGGCTGAAGGCCGACTGCGACGACCTGCGCAGCCTCGTCACCCGCCTGCAGGGCGAACTCGAGGCCCTCCGTCTCTCGCCGGTGTTCCGGGGGGCCGTGCCGGCCTCCCCCGCGCCGGAGACCGCCGCGGGGGCCGCGTCCGCGCCTTCCGCGCCGCTCACGGACAACCAGATCGAGGACCGCGTCCGCGAGGCGGTCAAGGAGAGCCGCGCCCAGGACTTCGAGCGCATGGGACGGGGGTTCGCGGGCTTCGCGCGGCAGCGGGAGACGGCCATGCTCGACCGTTTCACCGAAGAGCAGGGGCTCTCCCCCTACCAGCGCGAGGAGATGGACAAGATCCTCGAGCGGCGCCGCGAAGCCATCGGCGCCTTCTTCCGGACGCTCTTCGGCGGAGAGACGGAGGTCGACGCCACCGCGCTCCGCGAGAAGTTCTCGGACGTGCAGAAGGAGACCGACGAGGCCCTGAAGACGCTTCTCTCGCCCGAGCAGTACGAGGAGTTCAGGAAGGTCGACACCATGAACCGCCGCGGACCGCCCTTCCTCATGGGCGGCAGCCCCCCGGACGCGGGAGTCCCCGGCGGGCGCTGACCCCGCCGGCCGGAGCGGAGTCGCGGATGGTGGGGGCGGTGGGACTCGAACCCACATGGACCTCGCGGCCCGCCAGGTCCTAAGCCTGGCGCGTATGCCAGTTCCGCCACGCCCCCCTTCCTGAGAATATAAGCGTATGCCCTGCCCCGAATACAAGGCCCTCCTCGAGCCCTACGCCCGGCGCGAGCTGCCCGAGAACCAGCAGCGCCTCCTGAAGGACCATCTCGCCGCCTGCGATGACTGCCGCGCCGCCGTCCGCTACCTGCGGATGTCCGACGATGCCATCCGCGTGGCCCTCCTCGCCGGCACCGCGCGGCAGTCGCAGGAGGAGGACGAGCGGTCCCGGCGCCTCCTCCGGGTGATGGTCTGGCTGGGTGTCGTCGGCGCCCTGCTCGTGGGCGCCCTGTACATGTTCCTGCGCCTCATGGCGATGCGGGCCAACGGCTGACCTCGCGGTCGGGTGATACTCAGCGCACGAGCCCCCCCGGTATAGACTTTCCGCGCCGCGCTCCTGCCCGTTCCCGGAGACCACGACCATGTCCCTTCCGACCATCGTCACGATGCCCGGCGACGGCATCGGCAAGACCGTCCTGCCGGAGTCCCTGCGCGTCCTCGACAAGGTCGGGTTCCGCGCGAACTACGTCCACGCCGACATCGGCTGGGAGTTCTGGTGCAAGGAGGGCGACGCCCTCCCCCAGCGCACGATCGACCTGATCGCGAAGCACCGCATCGGGCTCTTCGGAGCCATCACCAGCAAGCCCAAGGAGGAGGCGGCGGCGGAGCTCGATCCCTCGCTCCGCGGCAAGGGGTTCGTCTACTTCAGCCCCATCGTCGGCCTGCGCCAGAAGTTCAACCTCGAACTCTGCATCCGCCCCTGCCGGACCTTCACCGGCAATCCCCTGAACTTCGTGCGGCGCAAGGGCGACGGCATCGACGAACCGACGGTCGACGCGGTCATCTTCCGGCAGAACACCGAGTGTCTCTACTCCGGCGTGGAGTGGACCAACCCTCCGGACGGCGTGCGCCGGGCCCTCGAGACCCATCCGAAGATGAAGGCCTTCTCCCGGGTGCCTTCGCCGGACCTCGCGATCTCGCTGCGGATCTTCAGCCGCCCCGCCTGCCAGTACATCTGCGAGCAGGCGTTCTCCTACGCGAAGAAGCACGGGTACCGGACGGTCACCGTCTGCGAGAAGCCCAACGTCATCCGGGAGACGTCCGGCATGATGATCGCGGAGGCGCGCGAGGTGCAGAAGTCCTACCCGGGCATCGACCTCTGGGTGACGAACATCGACGCCCAGATGATGTGGATCACGAAGAGCCCCGAGGATTACGGAGTCATCGTGTCCGGAAACATGTTCGGCGACATCGTCTCGGACGCCTTCGCAGGCCTCACCGGCGGCCTCGGGTTCGCCTGCAGCGCGAACCTCGGCCGCGACTGCGCCGTGTTCGAGCCGACGCACGGGTCGGCCCCGAAGTACCAGGACTACCCCGTGTCCATCGTCAACCCGATCGCCATGATCCTGTCGGCCGCCCTGATGCTCGACCACCTCGGCGAGTCGGGCCGCGCCGGGGCCATCCGCGACGCGGTGGCCGCGGTGGTGCGCGAGGGCAAGGTCCGCACGTACGACATGCTGCGCCTCACGGGCTCCCCGAAAGTGCTCTCCATGGGGGCCGCCAGCACGACGCAGATGACCGACGCGATCATCGCGAGGCTGTAGAGGGAAAGCCATGATCTCCGCCGCCGACATCGAGGGCCTGTTCGGGCCCCAGCTGTCCCGCATCCGCGACGAGGCCTTGCGCCGGAAGGTCGTCGACGTCTACGTGGACGCCTGCGCCCGCGGGGGCTGGCACGACGTCGAGGACCTGCGCCGGATCCCCTTCACGCTCCTGACGAAGTGCCACGGCGTGTCCTACGCCGAGCACGTCGTGGCGGTCACGGAGGGCGCCCTCGGCCTCGCGGAGGCCATGGAGCGGGCATGCCGCCGCCTCCCCTTCGCGATCGACCACGACCGGCTCGTGGCCGGCGGGCTCCTGCACGACGTCGGCAAGCTCCTCGAGTTCGAGAGCGACGGCGCGGGCGGGTGCCGCAAGAGCCGTGCGGGCCGCTGCGCCCGCCACCCGATCTCGGGGGCCATCCTCGCCGGGCGGCACGGGCTCCCGGACGAGATCGTCAACATCATCGCCTGTCACGCGAAAGAGGGGGACGGCCGGCCGCAGGTCGTCGAGACGGTGCTCGTCCACCAGGCCGACTTCGCGACCTTCGACCCGCTCGTGATGAAGAACGACGGGAGGCTCATCGAGTAGCCATGGGTCAGACGATCATCGAGAAGATCCTCACCGCGCACTCCCGCTCCGCCGCCCGGCCCGGCGCCATCCTGTCCGTGCGGGTGGACACGCGAGTCGCCCGCGACTTCGGCGGCGCCAACGTCGTGAAGAACCTGCGGGGCGCCGGGCTCGGCGTGGCGGACCCCGACCGGACGTTCTTCACGTTCGACTGCAACCCCACGGGCTCCGACCAGAAGTACGCGACGAACCAGCAGTACTGCCGGGAGTTCGCCCGCGAGAGCGGGTGCCGGGTGTTCGACATCGATCGGGGCATCGGCACCCACATCGCCATCGACGAGGGCCTCGCGGCGCCCGGGTCCACCCTCGTGTCCACGGACAGCCACGCGAACCTCCTCGGCGCCATCGGGGCGTTCGGCCAGGGCATGGGCGATCTCGACATCGCCCACGCCTTCGCCCACGGCACGGTCTGGTTCAAGTGCCCGCCCACGGTGAAGGTGACCCTGCGTGGGGTGCCGTCCCCCGCGGCGACGCCCAAGGACATCGCCCTCGCCGTCCTCATGTCGCTCGGAGCCTCCGGCCTGCTCGGCGTGGCCGCGGAGTTCTACGGCCCCGCCGCGGACGCGCTCACGCTCGACGGCCGGATCACGGTCGCCTCCATGGCCACCGAGATGGGCGCCATCACCGCGTTCTTCCCGCCGAACGACGAGGTCGCCGCGCACTGCGAACGCGCCAGCGGCGGGCCCGTCCAGCGGATCGTGGCGGACCCCGATGCCCGCTACGCCTCCCGTCTCGACGTGCGCGTGGATGGCCTCGTCCCGCTCATCTCGCGCCCGGGCCGCCCCGAGGATGTCACGGAGGTCCGGAAGGTCGCCGGCCGCCGCATCGACTCCGCGTTCATCGGCTCCTGCACCAACGGGCGGATGGAAGACCTCCGGGCCGCGGCGACGGTCCTCGCGGGCCGCCGCGTGGCGCCCGGCGTCGTCCTGAAGGTCGTGCCCGCCACGGACCGCATCTGGCGCCAGTGCCTCGCCGAGGGGATCCTCGTCGCGCTGAAGACCGCCGGCGCCCTGGTGGGCAACGCGGGCTGCGGGGGCTGCGCGGAAGGCCAGATCGGGCAGAACGGGCCGGGCGAGGTCACGGTGAGCACGGGCAACCGGAACTTCGCCGGCAAGCAGGGCAAGGGAGAGGTATGGCTCGCCTCGCCGGCGGTCGCCGCGGCGTCGGCGGTGGCGGGCGCCATCGCGCTTCCCGACGGCATCCCGGTCGTCCCCGCCGGACGGGGGGCGACTTCCATCCGCCCCGCGCCGGCCCCGGCGCCGTCGGCCCCGCGCGAGCCCCCGCCGACGAGGATCCGCGGGCGGGTGTGGCTCGTGCCGCGCGATCACGTCGACACGGACATGATCTACCACAACCGCTACCTCGCCGTGACCGACCTCCTCGAGATGGGCCGCCATGCGTTCGGCAACCTCCCGGAGTTCGCGGACTTCCCCTCCCGGGCCCGGCCCGGGGACATCCTCGTGGCGGGCGAGAACTTCGGCTGCGGGTCGTCGCGCCAGCAGGCCGTGGACTGCTTCCGCGCCCTCGGGGTCTCCCTCCTCGTGGCGAGGTCCTTCGGGGCGATCTACGAGCGCAACGCGATCAACTCCGGGTTCCCGATCCTGACGGCGGACCTCCTCGACGCGGGTCTCTCGGACGGCGACGAGATCGAGGTGGACCTCGAGACCGGCGCGGTGTCGCTCCCCGGCGGGCGGACGGTCCAGGCCGAGCCGTTTTCGCAGGTCCAGATGGACATCTACCGGCGCGGCGGACTGCTGGCGCCGGCGTAGAGGAGGTGGCGGGATGGGGATGACCTACTCGGAGAAGGTCCTGGCGAGGAAGGCCGGCCGCGCCCGCGTGCGGCCGGGCGAGATCCTGTTCCTCGCCCCCGACCACCTCCTGATGCACGACAACGCGGCGGCCATCGTGGACAAGATCCGTCCGGAGCTCGACGAGTTCGGCGTGGCCTCCCCCGACATGCCGGTCATCGTGCTCGACCACGTCGTCCCCGCCGCGGACGAGAAGACGGCGGGCGGGCACCGGAAGATCCGGGAGTTCGTCGCGCGATTCGCCCTCCCCCACTTCTTCGACGTGGGCGAGGGCATCTGCCACCAGGTCCTCGTGGAGCAGGGGCTCGCGCGCCCCGGCGGCGTCATCGTCGGGAGCGACTCGCACACCACGTCCTACGGGGCCCTCGGGTGCTTCGCCGCGGGCGTGGACCGGACGGAGGCCGCCGCCCTGCTCCTCCGCGGCATCACGTGGCTCAAGGTGCCGCCGACGGTGAAGATCGTCCTGCGCGGCCGTCTCGCCCCCCCCGCCGCCGCCAAGGACCTGATGCTGACGATCATCGGGAGGCTCTCGACCGAAGGCGCGACCTACCGCGCGGTGGAGTTCCACGGCGACGTGGCCGCCCTCCCCGTGCCCGACCGGTTCACGCTCGCCAACATGGGCGCCGAGATGGGCGCCAAGGCCGCCATCTTCCTGCCGGACGACGTCACGCGGGACTTCCTGCGCGGCCTCGGTGTGGAGCACCTCGACCCCGCGGACCTGGCCCCCGACGCCGACGCGGTCTACGAGGCGGAGCATGTCTTCGACGTGGGCGCGGTGGAACCCGTGGTGGCGCTCCCCCACGACGTCGACCGCGTCGTGCCGGCCCGCGAGGCGGGCGACGTGCAAATCGACCAGTTCCTGATCGGCACCTGCACGAACGGCCGACTCCCCGACCTGCTGGCCGCGGCCGAGGTGCTCCGGGGCCGCCGCGTGGCGAAGGGCTCCCGCCTCCTCGTGCTGCCCGCGTCGCGCCGGGTCTTCGAAGCCGCCGTCGCGGCCGGCGCCGTGGCGGACCTCTCCGCGGCCGGGGCGATGATCCTGCCGCCGGGCTGCGGCCCCTGCCTCGGCGCCCACATGGGCGTCCTCGCCCCGGGAGAGAAGTGCCTGTCCACCGCCAATCGGAACTTCAAGGGCCGGATGGGCTGCCAGGACTCGGAGATCTACCTCGCCAGCCCGGCCACCGTCGCCGCCTCGGCGGTCGCCGGCCGGATCCTCGATCCCCGCGACCTCCCGCCCGCCGGGAAGGAGCACGCATGAAGGTCTTCCGTTACGGCGACGACGTGAACACGGACATGCTGTTCCCCGGCAAGTACACGTACACGTGCAGCAAGCCGGAGGAGATCCTGCCGCACCTCTTCGAGGATCTCGACCCGGCCTTCGCGAAGGAGGTGCGGCCCGGGGACCTCATCTTCGCGGGGAGGAACTTCGGCTGCGGCTCCTCGCGCGAGCAACCCGCGGCGGGGCTTCGGGCGGCGGGCGTCGCCGCGGTGGTGGCGAAGTCCTTCGCCCGCATCTTCTACCGCGCGGCCATCAACCAGGGCCTCGTGCTCGTGGAGTGCCCGGAGGCGGTGGACGCCTACTGGCCGGGCGACGACGTGGCGATCGACCTTTCGGCCGGGGTCATCCGGGTCGGAGAGAAGACGATCCGCTTCCCGACGCTGCCGCCGGAGATCCTGGCCATCCGGGACGCCGGCGGGCTCCTGCCGTGGACACGGGCCCTCCTCCGGGCCCGCCGCGGGAAGGAGGCCCGGTGAGGCTCTACGAGCACGAGGGCAAGGCGCTCCTCGCCGACCATGGCTTCGCGGTCCCTCGCGCGTTCGGCCTCGTCCGCGACCCGCGGGACATCGACGGCATCGACCTTTCCTTCCCGCTGGTCGTGAAGGCCATGGTCCTCACCGGAGGCCGCGGCAAGCGCGGCGGGGTGCGCCTGGTCGACGACCGGGCGGCGGCCCGCGCCGCCGCCGCGGAGATCCTGGCCCTCGAGATCGGGGGCCTCCGGGTGGGTTCGGTCCTCCTCGAGGAGGCGGTGCCTCACACGGGCTCGGCGTATATCGGGGTCACGACGAGCCCCGACGACTTCCAGCCGGTGCTCCTCGCGAGTCCCCGGGGTGGCGTGGACGTCGAGCAGGCGGCGAAGGACGACCCGGATGCCGTCCTGCGCCTGCCGGTCCCCGACAACGACCCCGTCCTCCCCCCGCCGCTCGCCGCGCGGGCCGGGGAGTTCCTCGCCCGCGGCCTGCCGGGGGCGCCCGCGCCGGCGCTCGCCGACGCCGCCGCCCGCCTCTACGCCGTCTTCCAGGCCCTGGACGCCAAGGTCGCGGAGATCAACCCGCTCCTGTGCTCACCGGACCGCGGCCCGGTCGCGGCGGACGCCAAGATCGTCCTCGACGACAACGCGCTCTACCGCCAGGCGCCGCGCCTGCGCCGCCTCGGGATCGCGGGGGCCCGCCACGACGCCTCGGAACTCACGCCGGACGAGAAGCGGGCTCGCGATGCGGGCTTCAAGTACGTGGACCTCCTGCCCGTGGACGCCCGCCGCGACCCCGACCTCCTGTACGTGGGACTCGTGCCGGGCGGCGCGGGGTACGGGATCTTCTCCATCGACGAGGTGGCGAACGTCGGCGACCGGCACTTCGGCGGCCGCGCGGTGCCCGTGAACTTCATGGACTCCGGCGGCGGCCCGGCGCAGGCCACGGTGGCGGAGATGTTCCACCTGCTCATGGACAAGGAGATCGTCGACGTGGTGGTGACCTCGAGGTTCGGGGGCATCTCCTCCTGCGACGTGTTCATCCGCGGCCTCGTCCAGTGCCTCCGGGACCGCCACGCCCGCGGCGCGCGGGTGGTCCCCGTCCACGGTCGCATGGTCGGCACCGACCTGCCCGGCGCCCGCGCGTTCCTCGAACGGGCCCGCACCGAGACGCCCGAGGCGCTGCGCCGGCTCACCATGGAAGTCGGCAACCGCCGCATCATGGCTGAGGTCATCCGCGACGCGCTCGCGGCGGCCTTCGCGGAAAGGTGCGCCGATGGCCGCCGCTGATCTCACCCTCGGCCCGCTGCCCGCCCACGAAGGCCTGCTGGCCCACCTCGTGCGCTCCGTGCGGCCCGACCTCTACGAGGCCATCCGCGCCTCCGGACGAGTCGAGACCGCCATCGTGGGCCTGGGCGCCCAGGGCAGCCGGCACGCCGGCCTCATGCGCGACTACGGCACCACGGTCGTGGGCGGCGTCGCGCCGGAGCGCGGCGGGGAGACCATCGAGGAGACCATCCCGGTCTACGAGTCGGTCGCGGACCTCCTCGCCGCCCACCCGCGGGTGGCCGCGGCCTCCGTGTGGCGCCACTTCTCCAGCGCCCGCGACGGCGCCATGGAGTGCATCGAGGGGGGCATCCCGCTCGTCGTGCTCATCTCCGAGGGTCTGCCTCTCCGGGACGTCCGGGACCTCCTCGCCGCCGCCCGCCGACGGGGGACGCTCCTCCTCGGTGGGAACACGCCCGGCGTGATCTTCCCGCCGGAGCGCGTCAAGATCGGGATGCTCCCCGACGTGTTCCACCCGGAGGAGCCCGAACCGGGGCGGGCCGGCCCCCGGGGAGTCACGATCCTCTCCCGGAGCGGGGCGATCCTCTACCACCTCTCGGATGCCCTCGCGTCGGCCGGCATCCCCCAGAACGGCGTGCTCGGAGTCGGCGGCGACGGGGCCATCGGAGCCACGTTCCGGCGTCTCGTCCCGCTCGTCATGGCGCACCCCGCCACCGACCTGGTGGTGATCGCGGGCGAGATCGGCGGGGCGCAGGAAGAGTTATTCGCTGAACACTATCGGACGCATCGGGGCCTGTACGGCAAGCCGGTGATCGCCCTCCTGTCGGGCGCCCATGCCCCGGCGGGCAAGACCATGGGACATGCCGGTGCCATCGTCGCGCCGGGCCAGGACTACGGCACCTTCGCCTCGAAGGCCGCGGCGCTCCGCGCGGCGGGAATCCCCGTCGTCAACAGCCAGACCGACCTCCTCTCCGCGGTGCGCGACGCCCTCGGCGGCCGCACCGGCTTCGACCGGGACCGCTACTACCTCCGGATGCGCGCGACCTGGGAGGCCGTGCCGCCCGCGCCGTCCTGGAGCACCCGCATCACGGCGGTGGCGCCGAACCGCCTCGTGCTGGCGGGGCACCCCCTCCCCGCGCTCATCCGTTCCACGGGTCTGCTCGCCGCCGCCCAC
>JADHED010002753.1_pt1 | contig 11562 bp, 13 predicted proteins | sample 8952041 | NCBI WGS metagenome assembly JADHED01 (sample SAMN16124423, study PRJNA663239) | bioreactor sludge metagenome | isolation source: sludge (control) | place: India:Bengaluru | collected 2018-09-08
AGTCTGTCCCCGAACGCGTGATTTAAATTTTCAATTCAAATTGAGTTGATTAAAAATTCATTTTTAAATTTAAGTGAGAAGTTTTTAGGTTAGACGAATTGGGTTCAGTGATTGTTTTTCAAAATATACCGCCATTTTCAGGGTTTTCAGTCCCCAAAGTCATCCTAAAACCAGTTTCGGCGCACCGACTTTGATAGCCCGCTTTAGGTTGTGAACTATGGCTTCAAATGTTGCTTGGACTTTCACCTTCGACTTCGTCCAATAACGACATGATTTTCTCATTTTTGAAAACGTATTTTCAAACGGCATCCTGACTCGAGTTCTCCATCGATCTAAATCGCGATTCTTTTCTTTACGATTATCTTCTGTAAGAAAGCAAGCCCTTCAGAGTAATAATTCTCCTTCGCTTGGTTTCCCAAGCTAAATCGAGACCTGAGGCTTGCATCCCCGGGCTTCGTGTCTAAATTAGTCCTTCGTAGTTTGAATAATCACGGAAATTTTTTCCTATGAACTTTCCATTGTTAAAATGGATTTATGCAAATAGCGCATTCATTCTTCTGTTTGGGCCTCGAAGGCCATAACAATGTTGGATTTAAAACGCGAGCGTGCCAGTCTTTTAATGGACGTATTTTATCGTTAAACCGTCATGAGAATATTGGGCCTCATCTCGCTCCTCAAGTTCATCCGAAGTCTTCCTTAAACATTAAAAATAAATTTACTCTTTCGGCCAGTATCAGCGTGAAAAAGGAATTTACTTCTGCATCACATCCGTGTGTTATTCGAACAAATGAGGGCTATTAGCTATAAAGTTTGGTTATAAAATTCTAATCTAAGTTTTTTTCTCTCCTGTAAATGTTCACCATAGTTATCGACGTACTTGTCGTTGTTTTTTAAAAGGCAAATTGCAATTGAAGCAATTTGTCTTGCTACGTTCAATTTTGCATCTTTATGCTCAGTTCCTTTAGCGCGCAGAATATCATAACGATCTCTTAACCCACCATCTAATCGAATCGCATTTTCAGCAGCTCCGATGAATACATTTCGCAATTCACGCCTTCCAAAAAATCGTTTGTTACCATAAATTCTGCCGCCAGATTCCTGGATGTGACGCACCAACATACAGTATCCCCAGAACTTATGTTTGTTGTCGAACCTTGCCGGCTGGCAAACGATCGATGCTATTATGTTCGCCCTGATGATACTGATGCCAGGTATCGTCATAAGATTTCGAATTGGTCGATACTTTTTCCGATTTTTTTCGAAAAGTTCTTTGTATTTGTCTTTCTCGTTTTCTAAAAATTCAATTTGATCAAATAATTTCTCAGCTACAAATTTTGCCGATGGATTTTTCAATTCCTTGAATCGAGTTTTATTTTTATAAAAACTGTTCTCGTCTGTTTGAATTACCTCGGCTCTAAACACAGCTTTCAATCGATTCTTAAATCGTACAATTTCCTCGACGATATCAAGATAACCACTCACTGACGTTCGTAGCTCCATCCAATGTGAGTTGTCGTGAAACACAGCTTGTAAGTGATTCGTTCGAAGTTCCTGAGCTAAATGAAGCGCATCCCTGAAATCAGTTTTTGCACCTTGTTTTTTCGCCACGTATGTTGGATTGCAAATTATTAACTTATCGACATTGTCTTTTAAATGCAGAAACAACCACTGCGAAATTGACGATTCCTCGAGTGTCATGTGGCGTTCACCATTTATTTTATTTATCACGTGAACTAGACTTTGTTCCGATGTTTTTACTGTTTCCCGTAATACGCATTGTCCATTTTCATCAACAACTGCAAAAGTTGATGTTGTCGAGTGGGCATCGAGTCCAATATAATATTTCATAAGCGGCATCCTCCTTCGGATTTTGAATGGGTTAACATTCAAGTTTACATCCACCCTCGAAAGAGTCTGACACAGCTAACGTCTAATTTTAGGCTAGCATGAGGTCCTTTTGTGGATGTTCCCCTGAGGGGATGCTCGCTTTCTTACATTGTCTTTTTTAATAGCACCAGTTGCGCAGCCATTTTGTTTGATATTTTCATCCACTGGATCACCATCGTAACCCTTGTCTAAAAACACCATTCCAGATTCTGGACATAGTTTTTCATCAATAAACGCTTGGCCATCGTTAACTTCAGCACCAGTAATTTTAACGTCCGTAATTATTCCTTGTTTCATATCAACTTGGTGATGCCGTTTATAACCAAGCCAGTTCTTATTCTTACCCTTAGATCCAAATCGGGCATCAGGATCTACGGAATAATTTTCCACATTATTGTTGTTCATCGTCGGATTGTTTTTATCGTCTTTTTCATCATTATTTTTATCTTCAGTAGCCTTGTCGCGAGCCGCCCAGGTGCTGACTTTGGCGATCATTGAACTTGAATCAACAAACGTAAATGTCTTTCCAACAAGACCTGCTTTTTCAAGCGCCGCTGTGATCGTGTTGAAAATCGTTGTCAAGTTTTCAGTTCCAATACGATCGCGTAGAACGCGAGATTGCGCGTCTCAAAAAACCTCAAGTTTTAATAATCGATGAGCTTGGTTATGTCGATTTTGATGTTCAAGCAAGTCAGTTGTTTTTCCAGGTTATCTCGGCACGTCACGATGCAGGTCTTGGTTTAGTTGTTACGACTAATTTAAATTTTAGCCAGTTCAATCAAATTTTTGCAAATGAAGCGGTTGCTACAGTAGTCGTAGACCGGATGGTTAATGAAGCCGAAATATTTTATATGGAAGGAGAAAGCTATCGAAAGCACCAACGTACATTAAAGAATAAAGCCGATAAGAAGGCTTAGTTTTTTATAAAATGAGAAAATTTAAAATATAAATCGCGATTATTTTTTTGCTCGACTCAAGCAAAGCGTGGATCTTTGAAATTTAAGAAATCCAAAAATCTGACACAAAAAACTGATTCTGGGGTGGTCCCTATGAGACCGCCTCGCCGCCCAAAATGGCCCCTTTTAATCCCGCCGCTTACAGGGAGTCACACCCCAGCATCTTCAGTATATTCTGGGCGAATCTAAATCCGCAAAGTCTAAAAAATTGAAATCAGACGAAGTGACCGTCTGATTTTTTGATGGGATCAATATTTTCTACCAGTGAATTGCAGGTTATCGACTTCGCACGCTGAAGTGCCGCTCGATTTTAGGTAGGTTTTGATTTGCAAAGTTCCGGCTCCTGCTGCTGACGACGGAAAACTTGAAATGTTTGACCGCATTGTTGCGGCATCATTTGCCGTCGCGTAGGCGGCTGATGTTGCCCAGGCACTGCCATTCCAATAATAAAATGTTGTACCGTCGGAACTCGCCGAGTATTTCGCACCACTTGAGCAAGTGTTACCACCGAGTGTTTCGGTCATGCCGTCGTATTGTACAGCTCAGAGAAGTAGCTGAGATGCCTACTTGAGTAAGCCAAAGTCTTACCGAATAGCCCAGAGGCATTCGAAGCTATAAAAATTGGAAATTTATTGAACAATTCTGAAAAAAATCCCTCAAAAAGCAATTAATCATCGAAGGCTACAAAGTGGCCAATAAATTCACCTACTACTTGAAAATTCAAAAAGATTTTAGCCTTCAAACATATTTTCGCTTTGCCAGTTTTTATTAGTGCTTCAAAAAAGATTCTCCTTTCCTCTGCGTCTAACCATGCAGCTTGAACAGTAAAATTATCAGTCACCGGTGCAAAATAATTTATCTCACCTTTAGATATGACAATATTATTGGAATATATCAAGTTTTTCTGCATACTGCTGATGAACAATCCATAGCTGGCAAAGGTGCAAGCAACGTACAAACTGCCGCCAAAAACAGTACCCTTGTGATTAACGTTGGGTTTTAGTGGAACAGAAATTTCGCATAAATCATCAGTCAGCTGGCTGATGTGCGCCTCGTGTGCTAGTGAAATTGGAATATCTTTATTTAAAAGTTTCTCCAGCTCTAGCTTATTCACAAGTTGAACTCCACAATAGAGTCGCCAGTTTCTACTAAATTTGGATCAGTTAATGCACTACGAATAAATCGATAAAATAAATCTGATTCAATTGAGCAGAAGCCGTTACCATTGATTTTCAGCAAATTTTTTTCCTGAGCTTCCAACATCACTTTATCCTGGTTAAGAATTTTCCTTGCGAATGGGGCAATTAATAATTTAAATAAAAAATGTGGCATACGGGTTTGAAAAGTAGTTACGCTAAAAACTCTTGTTCTATTTTCTGTAAGTGGCGACAAAATATCTTGAGCTAAGAACTTATATTTCGTACCAAAATTATATTCGGATTGAACGATAGATGGCAAAATGAGTCGATCAATATGACGAAGTTTTTCTCCTTGTGGAGTAAGAAATTTAAATAATTTTCCACCTGGCGCTATCTCATTCAAATACTCGACTTCCATTAATTGTCTTGAGGTTCTAATCTGGGCTTTTACCTTGGACAACATATCAATGCGGGCGTACCCATGATGCAGATAGCGAGTGTGGTTAACATCGATAAAATTTTCTAGGCAGTTATGCAATTGGGCTTCAATGTCGAACGGTTCTAACGTAAACGTGCCATAATCAGATTCTCCATAATGGAAAATCACATAAGGCTTTTCAGCGGGGTCAATATTGGGCTTTCCGTAAACCCAAATTAAATTTTGTTGTTCGCAGGCCGCGTAACGCTTAACTCTAATTTTATTTGAGTTTGAATTATCTAAAAGCGAGGGAATATGTTTACAACGGCCACTCGAATCGAATTCCCAACCGTGATATGGACACGAGATACCATCATTTATGACCTGTCCTTGAGACAACGGCGCCCTGCGGTGCGGACAAGAATCTGCCAATGCTGAAATTCCTGATGAATTGCGAAAAAGAACTAAGTTTTGGTTCAAAAGCAGACGTGAAATTGGTTTAGTTTTCAGTTCCGCACTTGTCGCTACGGGGTACCAAGCAGATTCCAGCCAAAGTGTTTTTTTTTCAGTGACCATCGTTTAATCCTATACCGAATTAATTCTAAAAAGCGGATAATAACTATCAGTCTTGGCAACTCCATAATCGTTAGCCAGTTGGCTGATTTCATCCCAGTTATAAATTTCATCTAACGATTCTCGAGGTGGAATCCAATTTTCTTTTAGTGCGTAACTTACGGATTCCTCCGCTTCTTTATAGCTGGCATAATGTGTATGTACAAATGTGTGACGAGCAATACTTGAGCTTGCTCTTAGATAAGTTAAATTCATCCCACATTTCCAACCCGCTGTCGTAATAACGCCTTCTCTAGACAGTGCTTTAAGAGTAGCTCTAAATACAGGCTCACCTATATTATCAATAAATATTTGAACTTTTTTTCCATCAGTTTTTTCTCGTACAATTTCTAAGAATTTTTTTTCATCTTGGCTGTAAATTTCCAACGCTTGACGGTTTTTTTCATCGTAATTTAAATTTGGAAATGCTCGACGATCAATTGCTCCCAACCCAAGTTTTTTTGCTAAGTCGAGTCGCTTGTCTTTCGATGCAATTAAGCATGTTGTTGCGCCAAATCTTTTTGCAAGATCAAGCTGAGCCAAAGATACTCCGCCACCCCAGCCCCAAACTTGATATGACCCTTGATCCATTTCCTGACTGACCTGCAACCGGTAGGCACCATAAGCTACTCGCCAATTTGACCAAGCAGTAATATAACGTAATGAAAAGGCCGCCCATTGTTCTAAGCTGAATGGATTTTTTTCAGGCAAAGGAATCAACTGACGAAAATGAACCTTTGATTTCTTTGCCATAATACCAACCGTGTTTTCGGCATCATAAGCATGAGCCTTCATCATGTAGCCAAAGTCGTCAGGCACCGCATTTCCCATCAAAATACAAATCTGTCCTTCTTTAAGATGAGGGGCCATTTGGTTTTTTTCTAAAACGCGCACCACACCGCAATTACCAAGGACTACACTTTTTTCTCCGCGAGATCGGCAGATATCAATTGGTGATCTTTGCACGGCATGACTGTAGTTTCCTTCCCAAGCCCCGAAAATGGGCTCAATTAAAACCTCTTCTGGCTTTAATTCAGGCACTTCAAATGTTTCTAATTGAAGTTGTCCAGGGCAAAATTTTTGATCGGCAGGTCCTTCATGCAAAACCCAAGCTTCTGTTTTAAATGACTTTATGATTCAATCCTCCTAGCCGAACTTAAATATTTTTTCTAGTTTGTCAGCTATAATTATATTGCCAACCACAGAGAGTTTCCGAGTAATCACCGCTTGAAGGCCCGAGGTTTTGCGATTGCAAATATTTAACCAAGTTGCATCATCAGTTTTTAAAATCACCGTCGGAGAATTGTGATTTCCTTCACGTGCAATACATTCACCATTTCTTATAATGACATGCCAGATTCCGCTAGTTAGTTCAAATTGATATATGTAACTCAGCTTTTTAACTACATCTGGATCAATTAAACCCGGCATCGCTGCAAACGTTTCTTTAACTTCTTTGTATTCCATGACTCACTCAATCCATTGGGTGTTGGGTCCACAAATTAGGCTCTTCATAAATCCCTCGATCTTCCTCAACATTAATTTTCACCGGAACCAAAGCTCCTGGCACAATATACAAACCAGACTGTGGCATTATTAATCCAGACCAATCTTCCCAGTCAGCAACACTTCCTTCAATCACTAAGGACTTATAACAGGGTTTAATCGGTCTAGCGCCAACTCGCCAATGGGCCCGTATCCAGGCATCAAAAGGCAGACCGTCCTCTCTGCGCCAGTTAACATACTGATCAAAGGGAATGAGTGGATACTGTGTTTTTTGATTAGGCCTTAAAGCGCCTAAGAAATATTTGAATTTTCTTGAAATTCCTACTGACTTCATGTGACCAATCATAAAGCCGCCCAATTGCGACGTTTGATATTTTTTTGGTACTGTAATCGCCAGGGGTAATTGAGCGTTAGGGCTTCGACCCGCATCTGAATCTTCTAACCCCTTTTCAATGCACCAATGCCAGCCCCTTTCTCCAAGATCTTCAGGAACATTTTTGAGAAAAGCGGGAATGCTATTAGCTACCGCAAAGATTTCATTTGTTTGAGTATTCATATAGGCCAACTGAAACTCAGGAAACCGCAAGTAAAGTTCAATCCAACAACGTGACCCAACGGGATCGTTAAGAATGAATTTAGGCCACGTATCTTGCATCAAGGACATAATTGTGTCGGCTAATTCAGGCTTTTCAATTCCAGAAATAATTTTATTATTAGGATCATTAAAAATTTCATTCATATTCATTAACACGTCCTGACCGATATTGTATTTTTAATTGTATATGCATAAAATAAATTTGTGAAAGAAAAAATTTTTGAAAAAGTAGTTTTTATTCTGCAAAAACAATGTGATGTGAAGACTGAAATTGTTGAACAAAGCCATTTTCAGCAAGACCTTCATCTAGATAGTGTGGGTTTAATGTCTTTGATTACAGCAGTTGAAATGGTTTATCAAATTGATTTTGAAGATCTACGTGACCCGCCACAGACTGTTGGCGAGCTTGTAAAATTGATAGAAAGAAAAGTTTAATGAAATTTAATAACCTAGTTGAGCTTCTATTCGAAAGAGCCAGAAATTCTCATGAACAGATATTTTTTTTAACTCCCTCTGGCGCAGCAAAGGGCTTCACTTACCGGCAAATTTTAGACGGAGCGACAAAGGTTTCCTCGTATCTACTTCAGCAAGGACTAACATCAGGGTCCACTGTCGGAATCGTTCTGCCAACTTCTCCTGAATTCATTTTTTCTTTTTTTGGCATTCAAATGGCCGGAGGCATTCCCGTTGCTCTATACCCACCACTTCGGATTGGTTTGCTAAAGGAATGGAAAAAAAACACTCAGCAACAACTAACACAAGTAGAAACCAAAGCAGTGATTACCAACAATGCCATATATGATATCCTTGGGGAGCCCATCATGGGGGCAGGGGTTCCTTTGGGAGCCATAAAAATAGAATCACTGGAACAGTCGCAGCACTTGTCAAATTATAATAATATTGCAATTCATGATGTCGCTTTTATGCAATTTACGTCGGGAACCACTGGGTTTTCTAAACCTGTTATGATCACTCATTCTAATGTTTTGCACAACACGGATGCTATATTAGATGCATTCCATTTAAAACGAACTGAAATTCGCTGTGTAAGCTGGCTTCCGCTTTATCATGATATGGGTTTAGTTGGCGCCTTTCTCGGTGCCGTTGTAGCTGATTGCATTTTGTATTTGATTCGACCAGAAAAATTTATTGGTCATCCATTTTTGTGGTTGAAAGCAATATCTGATCATAAAATCAATGTAACAGTAGCACCAAATTTTGCGTACGGTCTTTGTACTCGGCGTATTTCTGAAGATCAAATCAAAGAACTAGATCTTAGCTCACTTGAAGTCGCCCTTTGCGGCGCCGAAATGATTCATCCCCAAACGCTTGAAAATTTCATAGATAAATTTAAAGGTTGTGGCTTGAACGAAACCGTTTTAACGCCTGTCTATGGATTAGCTGAATCAGCACTCGCAGTTACTTTTTGCGATACGAAGGCTAAAATTCACTGGCAGAATTTTGAGCAGAGCTCAGTTCAAACAGGTGCAAGAGTCAAGGCTCGTTCAGACGGAATTGGAGTTCGCCTCGCTTCAGTAGGACGCCCGATCAAGGCCACACAAGTAAAAATTTGTGGCGATAGTGGTGAGGATCTGCCGCTTGGCTACGTCGGAATTATTTGGGTCAATAGTCCCTCGGTCATGAAAGGCTATTTTCAATTGCCAAAAGATACAGGTGAAGCCCTTGTAAATGGCTGGCTCAAGACAGGTGATATTGGATTTTTTCATGAAGAAGAATTGTTTATCTGTGGTCGAAAAAAAGAAATAATGATTATTCGCGGACAGAACTATGATCCCACTTGGGTTGAGAGAAGCCTTCTGGATGTCTCAGAAATTCGTGAAGGCTGTGCCGTGGCTTTTTCAAGTTATAGTGAATCTAAAGATTCAGAAGCTCTTTTTATGGCTGCCGAACTTAAGCAGGACATTGTATTGAGCAATGAGGAAATGAGTACTTTGAAGGAGCGCATTCGTGGCATTATATCTGAGGAACATTCTTTAAATTTAGAAGACATCACATTTTTACCAAGCGGAATCTTGCCGAGAACGTCTTCAGGGAAAATCAAAAGACGTTTGATTAAGGAGCTTTGGGAGGGCGGAAATTTGAAAATTTCATCATCTAAGAAATCATGGTTGTATCCATATATTTCGATTCTGATTGGAAAAATTGCTCACGTTATAAATCGTGTAAAAAATTAAGCTGCTTTATAGCGATTTAATATCCAATGCAAAGTACTTTTATTTAGTTGACGCAAAATCGGAGCTAGCTTTGCCAAGGGGTTGTCAAGACGAATAAGTACGCCGAAGTCGTCTGATTTTTCGTGAGGAAAATAGTCTGGTAATACTTTGACAATTTTAAATCCAAGCTGGCAGTAATAATTAATTAATGGATCTCTATATATCTTTTTTCGACGAACAATTTTAAATGAATGAACATAATCTTCCACTGACCCTTTGGGATTAAATTCTTTCCAGAAACTATATCCAGGAATGGGGGCGCCTAAATAAACGGATTGCACCCCCTGACGAAACAGATTTGCACAAACTTCTTTCAGCAATAAGTCAACAGCGGGAGGGTGATCGCCTGAGAGACTGATTCCAAACCAAACCTTAGCTTCTGAATCGTGAGTCTTAGCAGTCCCATTATCAGTAGATTCAAACCATGACTTACTGTTAAGAATTTTTTCGTGACTTGAGCCCATTACGAAACACGAGGCCAATGCTTCGTTTTTGTCGTCAAAAACCGCCCAAGAGAAATTAGGACTATTGGCTATTCGACTATTTAAAAGATTTAACGAAGCTCCATTCTGGCCCCATTTTTTGATTTCAAGTGCTTCTAGAGATCGAAGATCTTTAAAGGTCAGTTGGCGAACCTCTAAATTTAACGGAGTCTTATTTAATTTCGGATCTGTTATTTTTTGAAATGTCTCACTTTGATTCAACGCCAAAAAATTAAGTACACCCATTCAATACCCCCAACAATTAACGAGCAAATGTGGTACCACCTCTCTACCCGATTCCAGCTAGATGAACGACTAAGAAATAGTCGTCGACCATTTTCTATTCAAAATGTCTTATATTTATCGCAAAAAATGCCGAGAAACTTTTATGTTGGTTTGTCAAAATGAAACGGAATAAAATGCCTATGATCCCATATAATCCTAAACTCAAATTTTCATCAGCCACACTAAAAAATTTTCGGGTTGAACTTCTTGCTTTGCAAAAGGAAATTGAATCTAAATTAGGAGATGTTGATTTAAAACATTTATATAAAATTGAATTAAGGGGACGAATAGCGGCTTTCTTGGGTTATGCCTTGATCTGGTTTCCAAATCCTATTTCACCACTTTTATTAGCTTTTGCTCAATTGACACGTTGGAATTTGGCTCATTTTATTCTTCATAGAGGCTATGACAAAGTACCTCTGGTCCCGCCACGATACACCAGTAAGGAATTCGCCAAAGGTTTACGACGTTTTATTGATTGGTTCGATTGGATTCACCCTCAAGCCTGGAATCAAGAACACAACGTACTTCATCACTATCGTCCTGGTGAAGAATGCGATCCTAGTGTGGTTGATCATCACGAACTCGTCCAAATTCTGCAGAGAATTCGACTTCCCAGGTGGCTAAAGATCGCTTTTGTTTTCTTGATAGCATCTAGCTGGCGATTCACTCATTATGTTCCCACAAGCATGAGCACGGTGAACTTATCAGGGTCTGGCTCTCAGAAAGGGCTAAGGCCTCCGTTCAGTTACGTTACTATCCTAGATTTTTATAAATTTTGGAGATCTTCTGTGCGCCAGGTTTGGATACACTGCCTTCTTCCTTTTGGTCTGTTTCATTTTGTGATTATTCCTCTAATTTTTTTGCCTTGGGGTATCAAACTTAGCCTAATTGTTTTAGGCCACAAGATTTTAGCTGAACTCTTGGTAAATATTTATTCCTTTGTAATCATTGCCCCGAATCATGCTGGAGATGATCTTTATCTCTTTAACTATCAAAGCAAAAATGCGGAGGTGGCTTTATTTCATCAAGTTTTAAATTCAACCAATTACAAAACAGGTGGGGACTGGAATGATCATTGGCATATTTGGCTAAATTACCAAATTGAGCATCATTTAATTCCCAATTTACCTATGTATCGGTATCAGGAAATACAGCCGCAAATAAAGTCTCTGTGTGAAAAATATCAATTGCCGTACACTCAAGAAAATGTCGTTGTCCGATTTCGAAAGCTCGTAGATATTCTTATTGGAAAATCCAAAATGATGACCTTAAATACCTTTCCAATGGAAGAAGAAATTGGCAAAACAGGCAGCTAGACGCATTCACGATGGCATAAAAAGTTGATGAAAGTCTCGATAATACCGGGCTCAGCTACTTCTCAGAACTCTACAATACAACGAACAATGTGCTTGCGGGAACCGTTTCAACAGCGGCGCCGACAATGA
>JADHED010002754.1_pt1 | contig 11559 bp, 10 predicted proteins | sample 8952041 | NCBI WGS metagenome assembly JADHED01 (sample SAMN16124423, study PRJNA663239) | bioreactor sludge metagenome | isolation source: sludge (control) | place: India:Bengaluru | collected 2018-09-08
GGGCAGAACGGCTCGTTCCGATCGAACGAGGTGGAGACGCGGTACGAGAACACGTTCTCCTGCCTGCCGGCGGAGGCCGTCTATCGACCCCCGCGCGTCACTCACCGCCCCGTCGCGCAGGGCCCGGAGTCGGCGATCGTCGTCGGTCCGCCGGGCGAGGAGATCTACGTCGACAAGTACGGCCGGATCAAGGTGCAGTTCTACTGGGACCGGGAGGGGAAGAGGGACACGTCGAGCTGCGCCTGGCTCCGCGTCGTCACGCCGCTCGCCGGCGCGCAGTGGGGGAGCTACGCGTTCCCGCGGATCGGGCAGGAGGTCCTCGTCGCGTTCCAGCACGGCGATCCCGACGAGCCGGTCGTCCTCGGCGCGCTCTACAACGCCGAGAACATGCCCCCCTACACGCTCCCGGCGAACCGGGTCCGGACGGGGCTGAAGACCCGCTCGACGCTCAAGGGGACGGCCGACGAGTTCCACGAGATCCGCCTCGACGACACGAAGGACAAAGAAGAGATCTTCGTCCAGTCCCAGAAGGACTTCCATCGGCTCGTCAAGAACAACGACCTCCTCCAGGTCGGCGTGAAGAAGGGCGACAAGGAGCCGCCGGACGGCAGCCAGAAGCAGGAGATCTGGAAGAACCGGACGGTGAACGTCAGCAAGGGGGACGACTGCCTGAACGTCGGGCGGCTTCCCGGCGAGACGCAGCCGGCCGTCGAGCCGCGGCCGTGGTCCGACTCCGGCCAGACGCCGTCGCACGGCGGGAACCAGACGACGTGGATCGCGAACGACCGGACGACGACGCTCGACGTGGGCAACGACAAGCTCGTCGTCGGCGCCCAGGCGATCAGCAAGTCGGACCCCTCGATCGACGTGCACCAGGGAAACCAGGTCCTCGAGGTGCAGAACGACCGGACCGCGACGGTCGGATACGGGAACGACAGGTTGACGATCAAGAGGGGAAACCTCGACATCAAGCTCGAGGGCACGATGCCCTACGGAAAGGTGACGATCGAGGCGCCGAACGCGATCGAGCTGAAGGTGGGCGGGAACCACGTGAAGATCGACACGATGGGAATCGAGCTGAAGTTCGGGCCGAATCAGCTGAAGCTGGATGCGATGACCGCGGAGCTGAAGACTCCGGCGGCCTCGCTCCGGCTCGACACCTCGAACGCGACGCTCAAGGGCGTCAACGCGACCCTCCAGGGAATGGCCATGACGGACGTGAAGGCGCCGGTCGTCAGCGTGCGCGCGGACGGCATCGCGAGCGTCGGCGGCGCGATGACGAAGATCGGGTGAGGAGGACGCGATGAACAGCAGCGCGAGCCCGCGGACCGCCGCCTCGATCCTTTCGAGGTTCGACGCCTCCGCGGAGGCGAAGGCCCTCCTCGTCCCTGACGCCGAGGCGCCGGATTGCGTCGCCCTCCTCGTGGAGAAGGAGCTCTGGACCGACGCCACGGGCTTCGTCGCGCAGTGGCTCCCGCCGCACGACGCGGTCGCCTGGGCGTGCGAGGCCGCGCGGGAGGCTCTCGGCGAAGAGCCGTCCGCCGACCGGGCGGCGCTCGAGGCGGCCGAGCGCTGGCTCGCCACGCGGGACGAGAAGGACCGCCGCGCGGCGGCGGACGCGGCGGAGAGGCTCGGCTATCGCTCGGCGTCCGCGATGGCGGCCGCCGCGGCGGGGTGGACGGGAGGGAGCCTCTCGCCGGCGGACCTGCCGGCCGTGGCGCCGCCTCCGGGTCTGACCGGGAAGGGAGCCTCCGCCGCGGTCCTCCTCGCGGCGGCGGCCGCGCCCGAGGCGCCCGAGCGGCTCCGCGCGCTCGTCTGGAGCGGGGTCGAGGTCGCCGAGGGGCGCCGGAAGGCCGGCCGCGCCTCCGAGCCGCGCGCGCGGGCCGGCCGGGAGGGCTGAGCGATGCCGCAGCCCGCCGCCCGCATCAGCGACATGCACACCTGTCCGATGGTCGACCCGGCATCCGGAGTGCCGCACGTCGGCGGGCCGATCCTTCCGCCCGGCTGTCCGACGGTCCTGATCGGGGGGCTCCCGGCGGCGCGTCTGACGGACCTGGCGACGTGCGTCGGTCCGCCCGACACCATCATCATGGGCTCGACGCGCGTCCTCATCGGCGGTCTCCCGGCCGCGAGGATGGGGGACGCCACCCTTCACGGCGGCGTGATCGTCATGGGCTGCCCGACGGTCCTCCTCGACTAGGGTCCGCCTGCCGGACCCCGCGTAGACTGGCGGCTTCGGGAGGAGCCGGGATGAAGCCGAACGAGACGCCGGGGTCGGACGCGTGGGACTTCGTGATCGTCGGCTCCGGGTTCGGCGGCAGCGTGAGCGCGCTCCGCCTCTCGGAGAAGGGCTACCGGGTCCTCGTCCTCGAGAAGGGGCCGCGCCGCGGCGCGAACGACTTCGCGAAGACGACGTGGGACCTCCGCCGCTGGCTCTGGATGCCGGGCCTCGGCTGCCGCGGCATCTTCCGGATGACGTTCCTTCCCCACGTCACGGCGCTCTCCGGCGTCGGCGTCGGCGGCGGCTCGCTCGTCTACGCGAACACGCTCCCCGTCCCGAAGAAGCCCTTCTTCGAGGCGCCTTCGTGGGCGCGGCTCGCGCGCTGGGAAGAGGAGCTCGCGCCCCACTACCGGACGGCGCTCGCGATGCTCGGGGCGGCGCGGACGCCGTTCCTGACGAAGCCCGACGAGGTGATCCGGGACCTCGGGCGGCAGATCGGACGCGAGGACGGCTTCGAGTCGACGAACGTGGCGGTCTTCTTCGGCCGAGAGGGGAAGGGAGACAAGCCGGGCGACGTCGTCCCCGACCCGTTCTTCGGCGGGAAGGGGCCGGAACGGACCGTCTGCACCCGCTGCGGCGGCTGCATGGTCGGATGCCGCCACGGCGCGAAGAACACGCTCGACCGGAACTACCTCTTCCTCGCGGAGGGTCTCGGGGCCGTCGTGAGGAGCGACACCGAGGTGACCTGGGTGAAGCCGCTCCCGGGCGGCGGCTACGAGCTGACGGCGCGCGTCGGCGGCGCGCCGATCCCCGCGCTCCGGAAGGAGGAGCGCCTCCGCGCGCGGAACGTCGTCTTCGCGGGGGGCGTCCTCGGCACCGTGAAGCTCCTCCTCGAGCTGAGAGAGAGCCCCGACGGCCTCCCCGCGCTCTCGCCGAGGACCGGCGACTTCGTCCGGACGAACTCGGAGGTCCTCGTCGGCGTCGTGACGACGAAGGACGAGGACCTCTCTCAGGGCGTCGCGATCGGCTCGATCCTCCACACCGACGAGCACTCGCACCTCGAGCCGGTCCGCTACTCGAAGGGCTCGGGCTTCCTGCGCCTCCTCGCGCTCCCGTTCGCGCCGGGCGACACGCTCTTCCAGCGCTTCGCCCATGCGTTCTCGACGATCCTGAAGAGCCCCTGGAAGGCGACGAAGTCGTTCTGGGTCCCCGACTGGGCGAAGCGGACGATGATCCTCCTCTACATGCGGACGGTGGACGGGCACCTCCGGATGACCCTCGGCCGCTCGTGGCGGACCGGCTTCCGCCGCGGCCTCTCCTCGGTCGCCGGCGGCGGCGCGGGGGCGAAGGCGTGGCATCCGGAGGCGAACGACCTGACGCGGCGCGCCTGCGAGGCGCTCGACGGCTTCCCGCAGAGCATCCTCACGGAGACGCTCCTCGGGATCCCGACGACGGCGCACATCCTGGGCGGCTGCCCGATGGGAGACGCGCCGGAGAACGGCGTCATCGACCACCGCCACCGGGTCTTCGGCTACGACGGCCTCTGGGTCGTCGACGGCTCCGCGATCTCCGCGAATCCGGGCGTGAACCCCTCGCTCACGATCACGGCGCTCGCCGAACGCGCGATGACGTTCGTGCCGGCGAAGGAGCCGGGCCGGCCGGTTTAGGTCGCGCCGAAGGTCGTCGCGGGGTATACAGGGCGGGTGAAGCCCGCCGCCGTCCTCACCGACCTCGACGGGACCCTCCTCGAGCACGGAGGCGTCCTCGGAGAGGAGGCGCGCGCGGCGATCGCGCGCCTGCGAGGGCTCGGGGTCCCGGTCGTCCCGCTGACGAGCAAGACCGAGGCCGAGCTCCGGGCGCTCCTCGCCGAGCTCGACTCGGGTGGCGTCGGGAGCTTCGAGAACGGGGCCGGGATCGTGTCGCCTTCGGGAGTCACGGCTTCGAAGAGGGCGCTCCCGCTCGCCGGGCTCGCCGACCGTCTCGCGGCGCTCGCGCGCCTCTCCGGGGCGCCGCTCACGCCCGTCTTCGACCTCTCCGTCGCCGAGATCCGGCGGATCACGGGCCTCGCGGAAGAGCGGGTGCCCGCGATGCTCGAGCGCCGCTTCGGCTTGCCGTTCCTCGCGCCCGACGGCTCGGGCTCCGCGCTGGAGGAGGCCGCGCGCGCGATCCCCGGCGTCCGGCTGACGCGCGGCGGGCAGTTCTGGCACCTCTCCGGCGACCACGGCAAGGAGGACGCCCTCGACCTCCTCGTCGCGACGGGGGCCGCGGCCCGCCCGTTCGCCGGCCTCGGCGACGCTCCGAACGACGCCGGCTTCCTCGCCCGCTGCGACGTCGCCGTCCTCCTGCCGCGGGCCACGGGGGGCGTCGACCCGGCGCTCGCCGCGGCCGTCCCCGGGGCGCGCGTCGCCCCGTTCCCGACGGGCCGCGGCTGGGCCGTCGCCCTCGACGAGCTCCTCGCGGAGGACGCATGACCGCTCACGCGCTCCCCCCTCTCTCGCCCGAGGTCGCCGAGGCGATCCGGCGGATCGGGCGCGTCGACCTCCTCGTCGGGATCCCTTCCTTCAACAACGAGCGGACGATCGGTCACGTCGTCCGCGCCGTCGTCGCGGGCCTGGCGCGGCATTTCCCGGACGCGAAGGCGGTCCTCGTCAACTCCGACGGCGGATCGACGGACCGGACCCGCGAGCTCGTGGAGCGGAGCGACGTCGGGAGCCTCGCCGAGATCCTCGTCGATGCGGTCCCGACGGGCGCGACGTCGAGGATCGTCACCCCGTACCACGGCATTCCGGGGAAGGGGAGCGCGTTCCGGACGATCTTCCGGATCGCGGCCGAGCTCGAGGCGGAGGCGTGCTGCGTCCTCGACAGCGACCTCCGCTCGATCACCCCGGAGTGGGTGGAGCTCCTCCTCGAGCCGGTCGTCTCCCACCACTTCGACTTCGTCGCGCCGCTCTACGCGCGGCACCGGTACGACGGGACGATCACGAACACGATCGTCTACCCGCTCACGCGCGCCCTCTACGGCAAGCGGGTCCGCCAGCCGATCGGCGGGGACTTCGGCTTCACGGGCGACCTCGCCGCTCACTTCCTCGAGTTCGGCGACTGGGACGGGCCGGTCGCGCAGTACGGCATCGACATCTTCATGACGACGACGGCGCTCGCCGAGGGGCGGAAGGTCGCGCAGTCCTTCCTCGGCGCGAAGATCCACGACCCGAAGGACCCCGGCTCCGACCTCTCGCCGATGATGGTCCAGGTCGTCTCGACGCTGTTCTCCCTGATGGAGAGGTACGAGCCGGCCTGGAAGCGGGTCTCGGGATCGGAGAAGGTGCCGGTCTTCGGCTTCCCCTACACCGTCGGCCTCGAGCCGGTCCCGGTCAAGCTCGACCGGCTCCTCGCGCAGTACCGCCAGGCGGCTCACGACCTCCCGCCGATCTGGGAGTCGTTCCTCTCGCCCGGCTCGCTCGCGGCGATCCGCGACGCGGCCCACGCCCCGGCCGTCTCCCTCGGCGACGAGGCGTGGGTGAGGATCATCGCCGAGGCGGCGGCGGGCTTCCGGAGGCGCGCCCTCCCTCCCGCGACGCTGATCAAGTCGCTCGTTCCGCTCTATCTCGGGAAAGTGGCGACGTTCGTCGCCGAAACGGAGGCGGGGACGGCCGAGGAGGCCGAAGCCCGCCTCGAGGAGCTCGCCCTCGCCTACGAGCGCGGCAAGGACGCGCTCGAGGCCCTCTGGGAGAAGACTCCCTGACGGAGACGACGATGGGAAAGAACCTCGGACAGCAGATCGCCACCGCCTTCGAACGGCTCCTCGACGCGTTCCTCTCGGTCGTCCCGGCCGCGCTCGTCCTCCTGACGGCCGCGCTCGTGGGCGTCCTGACGGGCTTCCTGCTGCGAGCTCTCCTGCGGTGGGTCATCCGCCTCCGGCGGAAGTCGCGCCCGGCGGAGCCCTCCTCCTCGCGTCAGATCCTCCGGGCCGCGGGGCTGAAGGCCGACCCGGAGCGGGTCGCCGGGACGGTCTCGTTCTGGACGGCGGTCGTCGTGGCGCTCGCGGTCGGGGTCAACGCCCTCGAACCCGGCTCGCTGCGCGACGTCCTCACGGAGGGGGTCGGCTTCCTGCCGCGCCTCCTCGGCGCGATGCTCCTCGCGGTCGTCGGCCTCGGCGCCGGCGCACTCCTCCGTCGGAGCGTCCTCCTCGGCGCCGTGAACGCCGGCCTCCCGTGGGCGCGTGCCGGCGCACGCGCCGCCTACGTCCTCGTCGTGACGTCGTTCGTGGCGGCCGCGCTCGACCACCTCGGCGTCGGGAGGTCGATCCTCGTCGCGGCCTTCTCGATCGCCGGGGGCGCCATCGCCCTCACGCTGGCCCTCGCCTTCGGCCTCGGCGCGCGCGACCTCGCCCGCGGCTGGCTCGAGAAGAAGCTCCGCGCGGAGGAGGAGGACTCCGGAATCCGGCACGTCTGAGGCGATGGACCCGACGCCGCTCGCCGGCCGGGCTCGCGGGGGCGGAATAGCCCGCCGCCGCCGGGCGTTATAGGTCCCCGCGTGATCGCCGCCCTCCTTGCCGCCCTCGTCGCCGCCGTGCTGGCGCCGCTCCTCGAGAGGTGGCTCGGACGGCGTGCCGCGCCGCTCCTGGCGCTCGTCCCGGCGGCCCTCTTCCTCGCCCTCGCTCGCCACGTCCCGGAGATCTCCGCCGGCGGGACGCGCACCGCGTCGCTCGCGTGGATCGCGGAGCTGGGCGTCTCCCTCTCGTTCCGGCTGGACGGCCTCTCGCTCCTGATGGCGCTCGTCGTCACCGGCGTCGGGGCCGTCGTCCTGCTCTACGCCGGGAGCTACATGGAGGGGCACCCGCGCCGCGGGAACCTGCTCGGCTACCTCCTCGCGTTCCTCGCGGCGATGCTCGGGCTCGTCCTCTCGGACAACCTCCTCGGCCTCTTCGTCTTCTGGGAGGCGACGAGCCTCCTCTCGTACGTCCTCATCGGGTTCGAGAGGGAGAAGGTCGAGGTGCGCGCCTCCGCCCTCCAGGCGCTCCTCGTGACGGGCGGCGGGGGCCTCGCGCTCCTCGCCGGCTTCGTCCTCCTCGGGCAGGCGGGCGGGAGCCTCGACCTCGGGGCGCTCGCGGCGAACGCGGAGGCTGTGAAGGCGAGCCCCCTCTACCTCCCGGCCCTCCTCCTCGTCCTCCTCGGCGCCTTCACGAAGTCGGCGCAGGTCCCGTTCCACTTCTGGCTCCCCGAGGCGATGGCCGCGCCCGCGCCGGTCAGCACCTACCTCCACTCCGCGACGATGGTGAAGGCGGGCGTCTTCCTCCTCGCGCGCCTCCACCCGACGCTCGGCGGGACGCCGGAGTGGACCGGGATCGTCACGACCGTCGGCGCGGCGACGATGCTGACGGGAGCCCTCCTCGCCGTGGGGCAGCGGGACCTCAAGCGGCTCCTCGCCTGGTCCACCGTAAGCGCCCTCGGCTCGCTCGTGATGCTCGTCGGCGTCGGGACGCCCGCGGCCCTCGCCGCGGCGATGGTCCTCCTCCTCGCGCACGCGCTCTACAAGGGGGCGCTCTTCCTCGTCGCGGGGATCGTCGACCACGAGACGGGGACGCGCGACGTCGCGGCCCTCGGCGGCCTCTTCCGCGCCCTCCCGGTGACCGGAGCGGCCGCGGCCGCGGCCGCCTTCTCGATGGCCGGCCTCCCGCCGCTCCTCGGCTTCGTCAGCAAGGAGCTCCTCTACGACGCGGCCCTCCGCGCTTCGCCGGCGCCCTTTCTCCTCGTCCCCGTCGCGGTCGGCTCGAACATGCTCCTCGTGGCGGTCGCCCTCTCCGTCGGCTGGGGCCCCTTCGCGGGGCAGCCGGGGGAGACGCCGAAGGCCCCGCACGAGGCGCCGGCCGCCATGTGGGCCGGCCCGCTCCTCCTCGGCCTCGGGAGCCTCGCCGCCGGCCTCTTCTCGGGAGCGATCTCCCCGTTCGTCTCGGCGGCCGCGGCGGCGGCCATCGGGGCGCCGCACGCCCTCACGCTGGAGCTCTGGCACGGCTTCAACCTCGTCCTCGCCAAGAGCCTCGTCACGCTCGTCGTCGGCGTCGCCCTCTTCGCGGCGCGGCGCCGCTTCCGCGTGCTTGCCGGGCGCCTCGCTCCCCTCGCCGCGGTCGGGCCGCTCCGCCTCTATCGCGCGGGGCTCGCCGGCCTCGTGGGGCTCGCGAAGGGGACGGCGTCGGTCCTCTCGTCCGGCTCGCTCCGGCAGGACCTGCGGATCGTCCTCGCCGCGACGGTCGTCCTCGTCGCGCCCCTCCTCCTGACGCGGGCCGTCCTCGGGGCGCCCGACGCCCTCCGGTCGGTGCGGCCGCTCGAGGCGGTCCTCGCCCTCCTCGTCGTCGCGGGCGCCGCCGGCACCGTCCTCGCCGGCTCGCGCCTCGCCGCCGTCGTCGCGCTCGGCGTGACGGGCTTCGGCGTCGCGCTCCTCTTCCTCGTCTTCGGCGCCCCCGACCTCGCGATGACGCAGCTCGCGGTCGAGACGCTCTCGGTCCTCCTCTTCGTCGCCGTCCTCCGGCGCCTCCCGAGGCTGCAGAGCCGGTCGGCCCCGCGCGCGCGGGCCGTCGACGCCCTCCTCGCCGGCTCGGTCGGCGCCGTCATGGCCGGGCTCGTCCTGGCGGTCCACGCCGAACCGCTTCGCTCCCGCCTCGCCCCGTTCTTCCGCGAGTCGAGCCTCGTCCTCGCGAAGGGGCGGAACGTCGTGAACGTCATCCTCGTCGACTTCCGCGGCCTCGACACGCTCGGCGAGATCACCGTCCTCGGCGTCGCCGCGCTCGGCGTCTGGTCGCTCGTGAGGCTTCGGCTCGCGTCCCGCGGGGCCGGCGCGAAGGGGGGCCGGTCGTGAGGTCGCTCATCCTCGCCGCCGCGACGCGGGTCGTCTTCCCGCTCCTCCTCCTCTTCTCCGTATTCCTCCTCTTCCGCGGGCACAACGAGCCCGGCGGCGGCTTCGTCGGCGGCCTCGTCGCGGCGACGGCCTACGCCCTCCTCGCGCTCACGGGAGGGGTCGCCGCGGCGCGGCGCGTCCTTCCGGCGCGCCCGGAGGTCCTGATCGGCGCCGGCCTCCTCGCCGCGCTCGCGAGCGGCCTCGTCGGCCTCGCCGCCGGCCGCCCGTTCATGACCGGCCTCTGGGGCGGCGTCTCCCTGCCGGTCGTCGGGAAGCCGGGGACGCCGGTCCTCTTCGACGCGGGGGTCTACCTGACGGTCCTCGGCGTCGTCCTCCTGATCCTCCTCACGCTCCAGGAGGAGGACGAGGCGTGACGCTCCTCCTCGCGCTCGCGATCGGCGCCCTCTACGCCGCGGGGACCTACCTCCTCCTGCGGCGGAGCGCGATCCGCGTCGTCTTCGGCCTCGCTCTCCTCGGCTACGCGTCGAACCTCCTCGTCTTCACCGCGGGACGCCTCTCGCGGGAGGGGCCCCCGATCGTCCCGGAGGGGGCCGCGCTCGCGGCGGCCTCCTCGGCCGACCCCCTCCCGCAGGCGCTCGTCCTGACGGCGATCGTCATCGGGTTCGGCGTCCAGGCGTTCGCCCTCGTCCTCCTGAAGCGGACCTGCCAGGAGGCGGGGACCGACGACGTCGACGCGATGCGGGAGGAGGCGTGAACCTCCTCCTCGTCCTCCCGCTCCTCGTCCCGCTCGCGACCGCGGCCGCGACGATCCTCCTCGCGCGCTCGCCGCGCGCCACGCGCGCGGCGAGCTTCGCCGGGGCGACGGCGTTCCTCGCCGGGGCGGTCGCGCTCCTCGGCGCGACGCTCGACGGGACGATCCTCGTCACGCAGGCGGGGGCCTGGGCGGCGCCGTTCGGGATCTCGCTCGTCGCCGACCGCTTCGCGGCCGCGATGGTCCTCGTGGCCGCCGTCCTCCTCGCGGCGGTTGTCGCCTATTCGGTCCGCGGCGTCGACGGGGCGCGCGAGCGGGCGGGCTACCACCCGCTCCTCCACGTCCTCTCGATGGGCGTCTCCGGGGCCTTCCTGACGGGCGACCTCTTCAACCTCTACGTCTGGTTCGAGGTCATGCTGATGGCGTCGTTCGTCCTCGTCTCCCTCGGGGGCGAGCGGGCGCAGCTGCAGGGGGCGCTGAAGTACGTCGTCCTGAACCTCGTCTCCTCGGCGCTCTTCCTGGCGGGCGCGGGGCTCCTCTACGGCTCCGTCGGGACTCTCAACATGGCCGACGTGGCCGTCGCGCTCCGCGACCTGCCGGCCCAGGGGCTCCCGAGCGTCGTGGCCTCCCTCTTCCTCCTCGCGTTCGGGATCAAGGCGGCCGCGTTCCCCCTCTTCTTCTGGCTCCCGGCCTCGTACCACACGCCGCCGATGCCGGTGGCGGCGCTCTTCGCGGGGCTCCTGACGAAGGTGGGCGTCTACGCCCTCGTGCGCGTCCTGACGCTCGTCTTCGTCCGCGACACGGCCTTCACCGGCCCGCTCCTCCTCGCCGTCGCGGCGCTGACGATGGTCACCGGCGTCCTCGGCGCGATGGCGCAGGGCGACGTGCGGAAGATCCTCTCCTTCCACATCGTCAGCCAGATCGGCTACATGCTGATGGGGCTGGGCCTCGGGACGCGGCTCGCGCTCGCCGGGACGGTCTTCTACGTCCTCCACCACATCGTCGTGAAGGCGAACCTCTTCCTCGTCGCGGGCGTGCTGCGGCGCGCCGGGGGGAGCTTCTCGCTCGAGCGGCTCGGCTCTCTCCTCGCCCGCTCGCCCCTCCTCGCCGCGGCGTTCCTCGTCCCCGCGATCTCCCTCGCGGGCCTCCCTCCCCTCTCCGGCTTCTGGGCGAAGTACCTCCTCGTCCGCGCGGGGCTGGAGGCGGGGCACGGGGCGATCGTCGCCGTGGCGCTCGCCGTCAGCCTGCTGACGCTCTTCTCGATGACGAAGATCTGGAACGAGGCGTTCTGGAAGCCGGCCCCGGCCGGCGCCGGAGAGGCGCCGGCGCCCCTGACGGCGGGAGAGCGCGCGTCGCTCCTCGGCCCGATCCTCGTCCTCGGCGCGATCACGGTCGCGATCGGCCTCGGCGCGGGGGTCCTCTACCGCTTCGCCGACGCGGCCGCCGCCCAGCTCCTCGACCCGGAGCTCTACGTCCGCGCCGTCCTCGGCGCTCGCGACGGAGGGACGTGAGCGATGCCGGGCACGTTCGCGTTCCTCGTCTTCGCCTGGGTCGCCGTCACCGGCGAGATGTCGGTCGGGAACCTCCTCGAGGGGGTGGTCCTCGCCGGGCTCCTCGTCCTCCTCCTTCGCGTTCCTCTCCGCCGCCGCTTCCGGCTCGGGAAGGTGCCGAAGGCGCTCGGGCTCCTCCTCTACTTCCTGAAGGAGATCCTCCTCTCGAACGCGGCGGTGGCCCG
>JADHED010002757.1_pt1 | contig 11556 bp, 11 predicted proteins | sample 8952041 | NCBI WGS metagenome assembly JADHED01 (sample SAMN16124423, study PRJNA663239) | bioreactor sludge metagenome | isolation source: sludge (control) | place: India:Bengaluru | collected 2018-09-08
GGGACGTGCGCATGGTGGTGCGCACCACGACCGGGGTGTCGAACCGCTCGCTGATCTCCACGGCCGCCAGAATGTAGTCCTTGCACTCCTGGCTGTCGGCCGGCTCCAGCATGGGGAACTTGCCCAGCTTCGCGTAGTGGCGGTTGTCCTGTTCGTTCTGTGAGCTGAACATCCCGGGGTCGTCCGCCGTGACGACGACGATCGCGGCTTCCGCCCCGGTGTAGGCCGTGTAGAACAGCGAGTCCGACAGGACATTCATCCCCACCTGCTTCGTCGTGACCAGCGAGCGGCGGCCCGAGTAGGCCGCCCCGGCGGCCGCGTCCATGGCGACCTTTTCGTTGATCGACCACTCGGCGTAGATGGTCTTGTACCCGGCAACGTTTTCCATGATTTCCGAGCTGGGCGTCCCCGGATAGCCGCAGGCCACCTGGATTCCAGCTTCATAGGCGCCGCGGGCGATCGCCTCGTTGCCTGACAGAAGCGTCTTCATCGAGATTCCTCCACTGCGAGATTCTGTTGATCCTGATGTTGGAGTTTTCGTCCAGCGCCCGTGCGGGGCAATCCCCGGCCCGAGGCCCATCGTCACGAGGCGCGCCGGGCTCGGCCGCCCTTCTCACCGGAAGATGAGCGTCGGCAGAAACAAGGACAGCATCGGGACATACGCCACCAGCAGCAGCACCAGCGTCATGACGCCCAGATAGGGGAACAGCGGCCTGGCCACTTCGGTGATGGACACCTTGCCGATGCTGCAGGCGACGAAAAGGCTCACCCCCAGCGGGGGGGTGAACACGGAAATTCCCTGGCAGGCCACGATCACGGTGCCGTAGTGAACGGGGTCGATCCCGAGGCTCCTGGCGATCGGCAGCATGATCGGCGTCAGCAGGATGACCGCCGGGACCCCTTCGAGGATCGCCCCCAGGGGCAGGAAGACCAGAATGCTCAGCAACAGATACAGGGCCTGCCCGCCCCCCAGACCGAGCATCCAGTTGGCGATGGTCTGCGGCAACTGTTCGCGCGACAGGATCCAGCTGAAGGTGTGGGCGGTCCCGATCAGCAGCAGCACCATGCCGGAGATCTTGCCGGTTTCCACCAGCTTCTCGATGAAGGCCTTCACGCTGACCTGGCGGTAGACGAACATGCCGATGACGATGGCGTAGAGCACCGCGACCGCGGCGGCCTCGGTCGGGGTGAAGACCCCGCCCAGGATTCCGCCGAAGATGATGACCGCCATCATCAGGGCGAGAACCGACTCCTTGGCCGCCGTACCCACCTCCCGCAGCGAGGCGCGCTTGCCGGGCTTAAAGTCGGCCCGCACGGCCTGAATGTAGATCTGGAGCATGAGGGCCGCCGCCATGATGAATGCGGGGATGAACCCGGCGGCGAACAGCTCGCCGATGGACACTCCGCCCATGACCCCGTAGATGACCATGGTGATGCAGGGGGGCACCAGCATCCCCATGCCGCAGGCAGCGGCCGTGATGGCCGTGGCCCGCCTGGCCGAATACCCGTCCTTGACCAGCTGGGGGATCATGATCCCGCCGATGGCGGCCGTGTCGGCCGAGGTCGATCCCGAAATGTCCGAAAAGAAGATTTCCGCCACCACGACCACCATCCCCATTCCGCCCCGAAAATGCCCGACCAGCGCCTTGGCCAGCCGGATCAGCCGGTCGGAGATCCCGCCGATGTCCATCAGCGCACCGGAGAGGATGAACAGCGGCACGGCCAGCATGGGGAAGGAGTCGGTCCCGGCCAGAATCTGCTGGGGCACGACCATCAGGGGCACGGTTCCGAAAAACACGAGCGCCAGAATGGAGGCCCCGCCGAGAGCAAATGCGACCGGCACGTTCATCGACAGCAGCACCGAGAAGAAGACGAGCAGGGCAAAGCTGGTCATGGATGTATCCTCAGACGATGTCGACCCGGCGGTGCTGCCGGCACGACATCACGAAGTGGTGGAAGAGATGAAAGGCCATGAGCAGACCTGAGACCGGCAGCGAGTAGTAGACGTAGCGCATGGGAAGCTGGAGCGCCGGGGTGACCTGGAACGAAACGACCGCCACCATTCTCATCCCGTAGTAGACCAGCACAAAGACAAGCAGCCCCATGCACAGTTGGATGGCATAGTGCCCGACGCGCTGCAGTCGGGGAGACAGCCGTTTCACCAGCAGCTCAAACCCGAAGTGCGCTTGCGTGTTCACTCCGTACGCTGCGCCGATCATCGATACCCAGATGAAGAGATATCGAGCCAGCTCCTCCGTCCAGGGGCTCGGCTGGTGCAGAAGATAGCGGAACAGCACCTGGCAGCAGATGACGATGAACATGATCAGGACCGCCATCGCCAGAACCGCCCGTTCGACGGTGCCGAGCATTGCATTGATCCGGCTGATGAGATTCACATGGGCCTCCCCGATCGTGCGAGGCGGGTCGCCCCGCCTCGCCGTCGCATGGCATTACTTCTTGGGCAGCAGGGCATCCGCCTCTTTGGCGATCTGGTCCACCAGGTCCTTTCCTTTCGGGATCCGGCCCATGACCTGGTTCCACACCGCAGGGCGCACGGCCTTGACGAAGGGCCCGAGGTCCGGCTGGGTGATGGTCACTCCGGCCGCCTTCATTTTAGCCACGGCCTCCTCGTCCATCTTGCGGAGCACCTCTTTCTGGTACGCCAGCGCCTCTTTGGCGGCCTCGTCGAACGCCTGCCGGATGTCGGCCGGGAAGCTGCTGTAGAGCGCATCATTGATCAGCAGCGTGATCGGGTTGTAGGTGGCGCTCGTGTAGCTGAAGTACTTGGCCACCTCCACGAACTTGTCGTTGACGTATCCGAGCGCGTTCGCCTCGCCGCCGTCAATCACGCCCTGCTGGAGGGCGGTGTAGACTTCGCCGTAGGCCATGGGGGTGGCCTTGACGCCCAGCGCCGAGTAGGTCGCGATGTAAGAGGGGTTTTCGAGCACCCGCAGCTTCAACCCCTTAAGGTCTTCCGGGGTGTTGATGGGCCGGGTCTTGTTGTAGACTTGACGGAACCCGTAATCCAGGAAGCCGAGGGAGCGCACGCCGGTCCTCTGCCTCAACGTCTCGCGCCACCAGTCGCCGGTCTTGCCGTTCAGGAGGGCGAGCCCCTGCTCGCGGGTCTGAACCAGGTAGGGCAGATCGAACACCTGGCCCTCCGGCACCCATGCGGAGAGCACCGGGGTCCCGGAGATGGCCATGTCGAGGGCTCCCATCTGCAGCTGCTCGAATGCCACCCGCTCGTTGCCCAGTTGCCCGGACGGATAGCCGGTCACCTTGACCTTCCCTCCGGTTTTCTTCGCCAGCAGCTCGGCGAAGTAAGTGGTCATGATCTGGTAGTCGCTGGTGGGCGATAGGACGTGACTCAGCTTGAGATCCCAACTCTGGGCTGCGGCGGCCTCACCGCCCGTCAGCACCGCCCATAGACAAGCCACCAGCACCATGAAGAAAAGCTTCTGTTTCATCGGTCCGTCTCCTTTGCGTTCGTCGTGGTCGGCATGATTGAATGGGTCTGGTCCAGATCCTACATGCTGGCGCAATGTCGTGGAGGCCCCCTTTCCGCCTTGGTCGCAAGGCCCTCGTATCCCGTGGTTGCCCTTACCCCCTCCCTCTCTCTTCAGCTCGCGCGCTCGATCCGGATGCGTTTGCGGCCCTCCAGCTGAACGCGCGCGCACGCCTTGGCGAATTCGCTGAGATTCTCGGTGATCTGACCGAACAAATTGCTCGGCCGCCAGCCCATGGGCAGGAACAGCCGGCTGTCGGGTCCGTAGAAAATCCCGAAATCGTAGACCGGATTCGGGTTCCCGAACCATTGATAGGGATAATACGCGTTCCAGATCAGGTTCCCGGGGGTCGGGATGACCGTCTGGTTCTCCGGCGGCACGAATCCCGCGTCTCCCGGGATGCGGTCCGCCGTTATCGGGAATGAGATCTCACGGCCGGTCCACATGGCGTGAACGCCAAGGCCTTCGACCGGGCTCGACAGCAGTTCCCAGATGAACTGCGAGGTTCTGGGCGCTTTGTCCCCGTGCAGGACGGCGAGGCAGGAGACGGCCTCATCGACGAACGTGATTCGGATCTGTTGCATGCACCCTCCTCTTTCAACGCGGTAGGCCGGATCAGATGTCTTTCATGACCGGGAAGGACTCGGGGTCCGCAGGCTCGAGCCCGAGCAGCTTTTCCGGGTTGGTCTTCACCATCGTGCGAACGTCGCCCGCGGGAATCCCCAGATCGAGCATCATGGCGATGAACTGCCGAATCCCCTCGGTCGGGGTGGAGAGCGCGTACCGCCCGAAGTCGGTGTCCAGGATGACGTGCTCGGCACCGAGGACCCGGATCTGGTCTGCGACCTCCAGCACGCCGCGGTCGGCCGGTTTGGCCATGCCCTCGTCGATGGAGCTGTACTCCTTCTCGACGTAGTAGTGCGTCAGGGGGATCATCTGCGCCGCGGTGTAGGCACCGAGAGAGTACTCGATGTAGGCCCCGTGAGCGACCATGGCTTTGAGCTGGTCCAGCGTGCTCACCTTCGTGACGGAGCTGGAGATGACGATCTTGCGGTACCCGTACCGATCCTTGAGCTCGCACAGCCGCAGCGCCTCCTCGGGCGACACGTGCCCGGTGTCCAGGTAGATGTGCGGGCTCTGCGCAACCAGGGTGAGCATTTCGTCGAGGGCCTCGCCTGGCTCCTCGTCGAGCGGGATCCGGATCGAGCGGTCAAGCTCCTCCCGCCGGAACTTGGGGTAGATCTCGCTCAGGGGGACGAACTTCCCGTCGATGTAACGACCCTCCCGCGACGCCTGATAGTGGGTGGAGTGCGTGCCGAAGGAGAGGTACTTGGCGCCGTCCCCGTAGTGCAGCGCGGTCTTGAAGCACCGGGGGTTCATGCCGCCGTAGACGGTGTTCAGCGCCAGCCCACCAAACACCTTGAAACCGGGAACGTGACGGTTGACCAGCCAGGCGATGCCGTTGCTCATCTCGAAAACGTCCACGAAGACGAGGGCCCGCATCCCGGAGTTGCGGGCGTGAATGGCGCATTCGATCGGGTCCAGGCGCCGCGGGCTGCTTTTCAGATGCGGCCCGGGGTGAACGTGCATGTCGATCGCCCCGCGCAGCAGTTCCTTGGAAAGCTCCAGCGATCGTCCTTCGGGTAACGCGTCCATGCGGTGTCCTCCAAACTGGGTCAGGTGTGGGGGTAAATGCCGATGAGCTCCGCTGCCGCCCGGGCCACCAGGCTCTGGGAGCAGAGAACCGGTTTTCGTGTCAGCGCCTTCAGGCGGAGAGCCGCCTTCGAATCGAAGCCCATGCAGTCCAATACGACCAGTTCCAGATCCGGGTCCTGCAAGTGTGCGGCGGCGGCGTCCATCCCGGCCGCGTCCTTGGGCGAAGCGACCGTGACGGTCACGGTGAACCCTTTGGCCTCCCAATGGCGCCGTGCCGGCTCCCGCTGCCCCGGGGTGGGGGTGACGATGCCGACACGGCGGGTGCGGCTGACGGCGCCGACCATGGCCGGGACTATACGGCCGGGATAGATCACCGGAAGCCGGCAGTCCAGATCCGGGAAATCCCCCGCGCAGAACAGGATGGCGGCCGACGCGCCGCGGGTCTCCAACTGCCGCGCAACGTCCTCCAGGAGCGGCACCAGCCGGTGCATGGGAATTTCCCGCGTGGTGCCGTCGGACAGGATGGTCAGCAGCGGGTAATCGCCTTTCTCCCGCGCCAGGCCGTCGATGTCGTCCGTCACCAGCCCATCCAGCGCCCCTTGAACGAGCAGCTTCGTCCCGGGGAGGTAAGCGGCAAACAACGCCTCGATGTCGGTTCGGGGCGTCTGCCCCAGGACCAGGATTCCAAGTGTTTCCATGGTGTCCTTCCCCTCAATGCCGCGGCCGGCGGCATCGGGTCAGCGGGTGCAGTGGGCGACCGCGCGGGCCAGCCGCCGGATCCCCTCCTCGCTCTCCTCGACCTTCAGACCGCAGAAGGGCACCCGCACGAAATTCCGCCCTGAATCGTCGGTGAAAAACCCGCGACCGTCGGCCAGCACGACCCCGAAGGACGGGGCGCTCTGGCGCAGGGCATCGCCGTCGACCTCTTCCGGAAGCCGGATCCCGAGGAAAAACCCCCCATCGGTATCTGCCCACTGCCCCATGGGAAGGTGCTGATGCAAGGCGGAGAGCATGGCCTCCATCCGGGGCCGGTAGACGGATTTCAGCCGCTCGATGTTCGGCTCCAGAAGCCCCCGCCGGCAGTATTCGTAGACGATGCCCTCCGAGACCAGGGTGGGGTGGATGTAAGTGTCCTCGCTCCACTTGTGCAGGCGCGGCATGAGGCTGTCCGGGCCGATGATAAACCCCACGCGCAGGCCCGGGCTGAGCAGCTTGGAAAAGGAGCAGACGTGTAACGTCTGATCCGGTGCCAGTTCGCGCAGGGTGGGCAGATCTTCGCCCCGGTAGCGCAGGTGGCGGTAAGGGGAATCCTCCACGAGGTAGAATCCGTGCTGCCGTGCCAGCTCCGCCAACCGGCGGCGTTTGGCCAGGCTGATGGTCACCCCCGACGGGTTCTGAAAATCCGGGATGAGGTAAAAGAACTTGGGCACCTCACGGCGCAGCTCGGCCTCCAGTGCTTCCACGTTCACCCCGTCGGGTTCCAACGGAATGCCGACCACCCTGGCTCCCATGCGCCTCATGGCCGTGATGGCGCGATCGTAGCTCGGGTTTTCCAGCCAGACCGTGTCGCCGGGGTTGAGCAGCACGCCGCCGATGAAGGTCAGAAACTCCATGGAGCTGTTGCCGATGAGCACCTGCTCGAAGGCCGCCCCGAAATGCTCGGCGATCCACCGGCGCAGCGGGGCGTAGCCGGAGTAGTGACCGTATTGGAAGAGCACCCGGCCCTCGCGCTTGAAGATGTCGGCGGCGCACCGGCTGATCTCGTCGATCGGCAGGGCATCCGTGTCCGGGTTGCCCCGGGTGAACAGGATCGCGCCTTCGGGGGTGGCCGTTTCCACGTCGGATTCCTCCTGATGACCGTGTGTTGGATGGGCGTCAGCCCGCGTGGATGACGATGTCCACGATCCGGACGCCTTCGCCGCGCGGCAGGACCATGACCGGGTTGAGATCCATTGCCGATATGTCGTCCCGCAGGTGGTGGGCCAGTCGGCTGATCTTGACCACGAGATCGACCAGGGCGTCTTCGTCCGCCCGCGGCCGACCCCGGAACTCCCTGAGCAGCGGCGACCCTTTCAGGCAGCCGATCATGCGGCGGACCTCGTCATGCCCGAGGGGGGCCAATTCCAGGACCGTGTCGTTGAGGAGCTCCACAAATATGCCGCCGAGTCCCACGACCACCGCCGGACCGAAGGCGTCGTCCCGCGAGACCCCGACCAAGGCCTCCACGCTGCCGGCCGGTGCCATAGGCTGAACCAGAATGCCGTCGATCGGCACCCCCGCGTGATGGCCGTCCATGTTGAAGTGAAGCCGGTCCCATGCCGCATCGAGCGCCGAAGGCGACGCGATGCCCAGTTGCAGGAGCCCGGTCTCGGTTTTGTGCGGGATGAAGCGCGAGGCCACCTTGAGCGCCACGGCGCCACCCACTGCGGCCATGGCCGCGTGCGCTTCCTGGCGGGTGTGCACCAGGTGCTCACCCGCCACCGTGATTCCGAAAGCGTTCAGCACCTCAAGGGCCAATGGGTGAGGAAGCACACCGTTGCTGCCCCGCAGCCGGGATTTAAGTTCCTCGACGTCCGTCGGGGGCGCTGATTCGCTCCGGGGCGCCCGGCGGCGGTCTCGAAACTCCGCTCTGCGAACCAGGGCGGCGGCGGCCCCTAACGCCTCGCCGGTTCCCTGGAGGCAGGGCACGCCGCCCTCGTCAAGGATGGACCGGATGGCGGGGTCCACCCCGCCGGACACGTTGCTGAACAGGATGACCGGCTTCGAGCTCAGGCGGCGCGCCTGCACCGCCGCCCGGGCCACATCGCTGAACTGCTCGATCTGCTTGGGGGCCATCCCCATGGGCACGTCCTGGGAAACCAGGATCATGTCCAGGCCGTCGTCGGCGGCCAGGGTCTCGATGCAGTCCGGGTAGGCCGTCTTGAGATCGCCGCTGCCCCAGGCGTCGAGGGGGTTTCCCACCGGGCTGTAGGCGGGGAGGATCGAGCGCAGCTTCAGCCGGCTGGCGTCGGAAATCTCGCCGAACCGCAGCGGCAGGCCTTCGATCCGGTCGGCGATCATGCCGAGCTCCCCCCCGGAAACGGTGATGAGCCCGACCCGGTTGCCGCGCGGCAGGGCGTCTTTGAGATGCGCGAACGCCTCTGCCGTTTCGAGAAGCTCGTCGATGCTGTTGACGCGGGCGACCCCGGACGCGCGGAAAAAGGCATCCTGCACATCGTCGGTGCCGGCCACTGCGCCCGTGTGGGTGACGGCGGCCTTTCGGGCCAGCTCCGACCGTCCCACTTTGACGACCACGATCGGTTTGTTCCGATCGGCCGCCCGGCGGCAGGCCTGCTGGAATTCCCGGGGCCGTCGGATGGACTCCAGAAACGCCATGATCACGTCCGTGTGCGGGTCGTCGATCAGGTGCTCCATGTAGTCCACCGCGTCCAGCACCGCCTCGTTGCCGCTCGAAATCAATTGGCTGAACCCGATGCCCCGGTTCGCATTGGCGATGGCCAGAATCACAGCGCCGCTCTGGGCGATTGCGGATATGCGGCCGGCCGGCAAATGAAGGGGCAGCGGGGCGCTGCAGGCGCAGGCCCGAGCGTGCACGTTGACGAACCCGACGCAGTTGGGCCCGCAGAATCGAATGCCGTGCTGCGCGCAGAGCTCGTGGAGCTGCGCCTGGGCCCGCCGACCGTCGTCGCCCACTTCTGCAAAACCGCTGGCAAACGCCCACGCCGCAGATATGCCTCGTGCGGCCGCCTGCTCGAGCAGCGGCAGGATCATGGAGCTTCCCAGCAGGATCGCCAGACAGTCGATATCTTCCGTAGCCGGGATGGCTTCGATGGACGGATAGCAGGGCATCCCGTGCACCCGGGGGTAATTCGGGTTGACCGGGTAGATGCGCCCGGAAAACCCGATCCGGCGCAGGTTTTCGATGGAGTTCGACCCGGCGCCGGGGCGCTCTGAGGCGCCGACGATCGCTATGGAGCGAGGGGACAGCAGGCGGCTTAAATCGTTGTGCACGGCATCACTTCTATGCGGATCCACGCATGTTCACAATGAGAACATTTTGTTCGCATTTTGGAATACGGGTATCGCGGTTGAGGCGTCGTGTCAACCCATAAGATGCGTTTTGTGGCAGCGGTTGCGGCCAACCCGATGGACGCCATGAGTGAGCGTTCTCTCGATGGGCTGCCGCCGGAGGGGGGATCCGGCCCTCGCCCCTTCACGAGACCCGCGAAGTCCCCCCTTTATATGCACCTATTCGAACGTGGCGGACACCTCGGGACTGAGAAATCGTTGGACTTCGAAAACATACCCTCCGGGCCCTTGGAAAAAAAAGCACTCCACGTTGGCCTTCGCCCGAACCTCGGGTTCCCTCTCGATTGAGACGGCCGACGCCTTCAAATAATCGTACCAGGCGCGCACGTCATCCACGACCAGGGTGATCAACACGCTTTTCTCGGTGGGCGCCCGACAGCTCCCGTGTTTTTCGTCCACAATTCCCAGAAACGCCTTGGCGCCGCTTTGGTAGATCCGGGCGAAGCCCTGGTCTTCCACTTGTTTGAATTTCATGATCTCTTCAAAAAACCGTGAGGGCTCGGCCAGGTCCGTGAAGTACAGAAATGTGATCTGGGAAGTAACGATCATGGTTGCCTCCTGCACGCCGACCGCCTGAAGGACGTTGCGCTCGCCCGGGGCCCGTTAGAGCTTCACCGCCTGGTACCAGTTCTCCGGGTACTCGTCGTCTTCGTAGACTCTTTCCACAGGCGCCAGGGTGTCGATCCCCTGGATCTCCGTGATGAAGCACTCCAGCACCCCTTTCACGGTGGTGCCCTGCTCCAGGTGGCCTCCGAAGGTCGGGCAGTCCCATGCGCCTCCGGCCACGAAATGAATGGCCGGAAATGGCTCCGGTTTTCCGTCTTTTCCCGGCCGCGGGTGGATGATCCCGCTCAAGGCCAGAACCATGCTGAGATTACCGACAACGGCACAGGCTTCCTTGTGCCAGTTTTGCGGGTTCTTGGTGTCCGGGGCCCACACCAGGAATCGAGCCGGTTGCAGCCCTCCCATGAACGCCGCATGGATCTTGGCGAACCGGATTTTCTGATCAATGGCGAACTTCTGTATGGCCAGAAAAACATCGGCCCCCGTGGTGAGACGGATGATAAACTCCCGCCCCCGCTGACATTCCACGGCATGATACTCGTCCGGCGTCACGGCATCCCGCTCCCATGATTCCGTCATGTTGAACTCCTCCTTGTCTGCTGGTTGACATTGAGTGACGTGCAGATGCATCCATCTCATCCACACCCTTACACGTATATATGGCCCTCCAGGGTTCTCACGGCACTGCCGGCGACTTTGACTGCCGCCATGGTGTCGGCGGAGCCGATAATCTCGACGATTCCTGTTCCAGGCCGCCCGATGAGGTGGCCCTGCTCCACCGTGATCCGGGGGCCCGCATGCATTCCGTGGTGAACCATGAAGGCCCCGAGCGCCCCCACGGCGGAGCCGGTGTACGGGTCTTCACATGCGTTCGCAGGAGAAAACAAACGGCCGTGGGCATCGGATCCAGGGTGAATTCCTCCCCGGCAAAACAGGTACGCGGCGTCCACACCGAGCGGAGACAGAAGCGCCGCGAGCCGATCACGGTGCATGTGCGCCTTCCGAAGGACATCCAGTCCCCGGACCGGAACTATGAGAAATGGGACCCCGGTGCCGGCCACCTGGGCAGGGAACTCCCTCGGGAAATCATTCCGCTGAAGATCAACGCATTCCGCCAAGGCCGCCGGATCGGCCTGCGCCCCGAAGGCCGGCGCTTTCTGGGTCATGACTGCCCGGGTCGGCGCGCCGCAGCCGTCCCAGTGGATCTCCACGGGAAGCACGCCGATGCCGAATTCGAAATCGACGACGCTGAACGGTCGATCGACGGGAATACGGCCCTCCTGGGCCAACAGGAAGGCCGCAGCGATAGTGGGGTGCCCCGCAAAGGGGATCTCCCGGTGCGGCATGAAGTAGCGAACCCGGACGGCTGCCTTTTCGGATGGGAGCACAAACGCGGTTTCGGACAGGTTGGTTTCACGCGCCACCCGCTGCATCTGTTCCGCGGTGAGAGGGTCGGCCTCCGGCAGCACCGCACAGGGGTTTCCGCAGAACGGCTCCGACGTGAAGGCGTCCAGGTAAGCGATCCGGAGTTTCATGATTGATGGGCTCCCGTATCCGCTGCGGGGTTCAACCCTCGACAGGCGACCGCGTCGATCTCCACCAGCGCTTCCGGGTCCGGCAGCGCCGATACGCCGACGCACGACCGCGCCGGGAACCCGCCCTGGAAATAGCTGGAATAGGCACGGTTCATTTCGCCGAAGGACCCCATGTCGGTGAGATACACCGTGACCTTGAGAACGCA
>JADHED010002760.1_pt1 | contig 11553 bp, 8 predicted proteins | sample 8952041 | NCBI WGS metagenome assembly JADHED01 (sample SAMN16124423, study PRJNA663239) | bioreactor sludge metagenome | isolation source: sludge (control) | place: India:Bengaluru | collected 2018-09-08
ACCCCGACGGGGTCCCCCCACCCCGACGGGGTGGGGGGACCCCGTCGGGGTGGTACTGAAATTCGGAAAAAAAGGCCAACTTTACCTTCATCATGAGGGATATTCGGAGCACAATGGGTAATGGGGACCTGACGGCAAAGGCGTTGCTTGTGCTGGCGGGGGTGATCTATGGAATCATCTGTTTTTACAACCATTACCTGTTTCGCACTTTCTGCTTCGACTATGGCGTTTATAATTTTGCTTTCCGCGATTACGCCCACTTCCGCATAAGTGCCTGTACCCTGTATCCCCAGCCGCATATCAACTTTCTGCAGGATCATATTTCTTTCACCTTTTGGATCTTTATTCCGCTATACTGGCTGTTGGGCTGGATTTTCGGGACCTATTCCCTGATGGTTATCCAAACCGCCCTGATCCTGACAGGGGGTTGGTTTGTTTACCGGCTGGTGGAATTAAAAACAGGTCAAACCCGGATGGCCCTGCCTGCATTGTTGCTTTACCTGTTCTTTTACGGGCGCTGGACTTCCTTCGATGCGGATTGCAACCTTGCGATCATGGCCTCTTCGATGATCCCTGTGTTTCTTTATTACTTTGAGCAGAAACGGTTCCTTCCCATGTACCTGGTACTGGCGTTCATTCTCCTGACCCGTGAGGACATGCCCCTGTGGACCCTGTTCATTGCCCTGTATATGCTGATCACCGGCTTCAGGGACAAGGCCGTCCGTAACAACTCTTTGATTGTGATGGCCGCTTCATCAATATATTTCATGTTGATTTTCAAGTGGATCATCCCCCTGACGGAGAATTCCTTCAAGCAATACAGCCTCTTCAATTATACGTCCCTGGGCAGCAATCCCTCAGAGGCGCTGACCTTTATATTCACCCATCCATTCAAAACCCTGGCCTTGTTTTTTGAAAACACCAGCGGCAATCCGGTCTTCGATTACACCAAACTCGAATTCTATCTTGTCTACCTGATAGCAGGGGGATACCTGTTGTTTTTCAGGCCGCTGTACCTGCTGTGGTTCCTTCCGATACTGGCACGCAAGATGCTGAATGATGAACCCCTGCGCTGGAGCAGTGAAACGTATTATTCCATTGAATTTGTAAGCCTGCTTCCGGTGGCCGTATTCTGCATTATCGGGAATTTCCGGTCTCCAAGCCTGAGGACCTGGATGCTATGGCTGGTACTGGCGGGTTCACTGGGTATCACGGTATACAAATCTTTGCCCGGGGAGCACAAATCACCTTTCTGGTATGATAAGAAACACGGCTTTTACAACAGCTCCTTTTACAAGGCCGGTTTTAATGCAGGAAAGATACACAGGAACCTGAATCAGATTCCGGGAAATGTGGCGGTGTCTGCCTCGGGAAGCCTGGCTACCCAACTGGCCTGGCGTGACACCATCTACCATTTTCCCAGGGTGGAGCATGCCCGGACCATCGCCGTATTTAGCGATCGTGATACCTATCCTTACAACCAGACTGATTTTGACAGTTTGCTTTATACATTCCGGTTCAACGGGAACTGGACCACTATAGCGGATGAATACCCCCTGCTGATCCTGGAAAAATCCGGTACGCCTGCATCCGGTAATCTCAGAACCGGTATGGATACCACATTATACTTCTGCAATGCTGAAAAACCTGCTCCTGACGGAAAATCCCTTTTGGCGGATGGAAATCTGGTTTTTGGAAATGCAGATGCCCTGAGCCGTGAAGCTTCAAAAAGCGGAACAAATTCCATCAAGCTGGATGAAAGTGCACAGTTCGGGTTTACCACCGTTGTGCCGGAGGTAAAAGCCGGTGAAAGATTCGTCATAACTGTCTGGCAGCGGGAAGGCAATGCCTCCGGCAGGATTATCGCCACAGCGACCGGCCCATCGGCCTATTACAATGCAGATCAGGAAGTGGTTATGAAGGCAGAAGGATGGGAACTAATCCGGAAGGACGTTCGCATTACACAAACCTGGCCGGGGCAGGAGTTGAAAATATATGTATGGAACAACACTCAGGAACCCGCGTTTTTTGATGACCTGCGCATTATGCGCATTTCGCCCCGCTGATTGCACACGGATTTCAGCGGTGGTTCCCGATCTTTGCTGTTATTTCGCTAACTTTAGAGGATGAATTCAAAACGCACCATCATATGAAATTGACCTCATGGTTATCCTTTGCAATGGTATTTTGCTGTTATACCCTGTCTGCAGCAAATACAGAAAACTACAAAACCGAAAAACTGGGGGACAGATTCTGGCGTGTCCAGGCTGTTCAGGGAACCCTGTCTACGGTCTATGTTATTGAGGGAAACACATCGGCGATCGTCATTGATGCCTGTACGGGACAGGAAGGGCTGAAGGAAATCGTCGACAGCCTTGTCGGAACCAAGCCCGTGAAACTGGCCCTGACCCATGGCCACTTCGATCACAGCGGGGGCATGAAATATTTCCGAGAAGTATATGTTCACCAGGCGGATACGGCCCTGCTTCCCAAAGGAGTCGGCACCAAACTCGTTTTTATGAAGGATGGGGATGTGTTTGACCTGGGAAACAGGAAGCTTGAAGTGATTTCCATCCCGGGACATACCCCCGGCTCGGTGGTCTTTTTCAACCGGGCTGAGCGCTATATGCTCACCGGTGATGGCATCGGATCAACCAGTGTGTGGGCGCAGATTTCAACCGATCCGCTCACGGTATTACTTGCTTCCCTGCGGAAGCTGGAAGTCATGAAGTCCCTGATTGACGCCATTTATGTGGGACATCATGAACAGGAGAAAGTAAAACTGACCCCCGATTATATCACCGATATGCGGATTGTCACAGAAAAAGTGCTGGCAGGGACCATTCCGACATCGCGGTATGAAATGGGCGCACGCAGCGGCCAGCAGGCCACGTATGGCGCTGCCACCCTGGTGTTCAATCCCGCCAACCTGTGTCCGGTGGATTATATTTCCCACCGCGGGGAGTCGGCAACCGCACCTGAAAACACACTGGCAGCTTTCCGGCTGGCATGGGACCTGAATGCTGACGCCGCCGAGCTTGATATTCAGCTAACTAAGGACAACCGTATTGTTGTTATCCATGATAACGACACCAAACGAACCGGAGGAGAACTCCTTGTAGTGAAGGATACCCCTTCGGAAGCACTTCGCCGGCTGGATGTGGGATCCTTCAAGGCGGAAGCCTACAAGGGAGAGAAGATTCCGTTTCTGGAAGAAGCCATTGTTTCCATTCCTCCCGGCAGGGAACTGGTGATCGAGTTGAAAAGCGGGTCAGACGTGTTGCCGGTGCTAAAGGATATGGTTTTGTCATCTGAAAAGAAAAAGCAGCTCGTATTCATTGGGTTTGATTTTGATGCCATCGCAGCCGCCAAGAAGCTGTTTCCGGATAATCGCTGTTACTGGCTGAGTGCCAACAGGAAGGAAACGATGGAAAGGCTGAAAGATGTGGCCGCGGCGGGGCTCGACGGAGTTGACCTGCACTTTTCGGTCATTGATCCGGAACTGATGCAACAGGCGGTGGCGCTGAACCTGGGGGTCATCGCATGGACCGTGGATGATCCGGCGCAGGCCAAACGCCTGATCGATCTGGGTGTTGCAGGCATTACAACCAACCACAGCGCAACGCTCAGGGCGCAGGTATTGGGACTGAATGCCCTGTAGCTGAAAATCCATGTTGATTTTCTGTAACCGGACCCAACATTGCATCGTCAGGGTTGTTAAAGGATAGATGCATGAAATAAGCAATAATGGAGCAAACAAAATTATACCGAACAGCACTTTGGTTAAGCCTGTTCACCATGGGCTATAACGTGATTGAAGGGTTGGTCTCTGTGTTCTTTGGAATTTCTGATGATACCCTGGTCCTGGCCGGATTTGGGGCAGACAGCTTCATTGAAGTCATTTCTGGCGCCGGAGTGGCTGTGATGATCCTTCGGATCCGGCAGCATCCGGAAAGTCATGTAAGCCGCTTTGAGAAAAATGCCCTTCAGATCACAGGAGTCTCCTTCTTTCTGCTCGCTGCGGTGCTTGTCGCCGGTACGGTGATCAATCTCATCCGGGGGAGCAAACCCGAAACCACCTTCTGGGGGATTGTCATTTCCCTGATATCGATCGCCGTGATGCTGGCATTGATCCTGGCCAAACGAAAGACCGGCAGGGCGCTTGGTTCAGATGCCATTGTGGCGGATGCCTATTGCACAAGGATCTGCATCTATATGTCCGTAGTACTGCTGGTTTCAAGCCTGCTCTATGAACTTACCGGCTTCGCGTATGCCGATGCGATCGGGGCGGCGGGACTTGTGTGGTTTTCGGTTTCGGAAGGCCGTGAAGCGTTGGAAAAGTCCAAAGGCCGGGCCTGTGACTGCCATCATGAATAATTGTTTTGCAACCAAATATGAAGCACCGTTTTATTATTTTCCCTAAACTTAAAATCACCTTTATGAAAAATCTGAAATTCGTTATTGCGTTTGTATTCCTGCTGGTGACCGGACTACAGAGTTTCGGCCAGCAAAAGTCGTACTTCAATCCCGACCAGATCAACATTCCCTACACCCGTTACGTTCTTGATAACGGTTTGACCCTGATCGTACACGAAGATCATAAAGCGCCCATAGTAGCCATCAACATATGGTACCATGTGGGTTCGAAAAATGAAAAACCCGGACGTACCGGATTCGCGCACCTGTTTGAACACCTGATGTTCAACGGCAGTGAGAACTTTAACCATGACTATTTCCAGGCACTGGAAGCCATTGGGGCCACTGACCTGAATGGCACCACTGCCAACGACCGTACCAACTATTTCCAGAACGTTCCGACGGCAGCCCTTGACCAGGTGCTCTTTCTCGAAAGCGACCGCATGGGCCATCTGGCAGGCGCCATTGACCAGGCCAAGCTGGATGAACAGCGCGGTGTGGTGCAGAACGAAAAGCGGCAGTATGAGAATCAGCCCTATGGCCGGGCCGAGGAAATCGTCACCACAGCCACGTACCCTAAGGGACATCCCTATTCATGGACGGTGATTGGATCGATGGAAGACCTGACCGCTGCCAGCCTGGAAGATGTGAAGGAATGGTTCAGAACCTATTATGGTCCTTCAAATGCCGTGCTGAGCATTGCCGGTGACGTGAAGCCTGAGGACATTCTGGCCCGCGTGAAGAAATATTTCGGGGACATTCCTCCCGGACCGACCCTCATCAAGCCTGAGGTGAACGTGGCAAAGCGAAACGAAGACACGCGCGGTTATTATGAGGATCACGTGCCGGAAGCAAGGATTACCATGGAATGGAATGTGCCGCAGTGGGGTTCGAAGGAAGCGGTGCTGTTCGATCTTGCCACGGATATTCTTTCCAGTGGAAAGACGTCTCGTCTCTACAAAAAGCTGGTTTATGAAGATCAGACCGCAACCAGTGCATATGCCTATCTTGACCAGCGGGAAATCAGCAGCAATTTTGTTGTGGAAGCTTCTGTAAAGCCGGGAAAGACGGTTGAAGAAGTGGAAGCCACTATGAATACTGTGTTGAAGGAATTCCTTGAAAAGGGTCCTACCCAGGAAGAGCTTGACCGGGTGCGTTCCAATTATTTCTCCAATTTCCTCAAGGGAATCGAGCGCATCGGCGGATTTGGAGGCAAGTCCGACATTCTTGCCACCAATGAAGTGTATGGCGGCAGTCCCGACTATTACAAAACAACGCTGAAATATGTGTCAGACGCCACTGTGGCTGACATTCAGAAAGCCTGTCGCGAATGGCTGTCGTCAGGTAAATATGTGTTGGTATGCAAGCCGGTACCTGAGCTGAAAGCCGAAGGTCCGGGAGTTGACCGCAGCAAGCTTCCCGAGCTGGCCGCTGCCGTTCCCTCCGCATTCCCTGCGTTCCAGAAGGCCACCCTGAAAAACGGGCTGACCGTGGTGCTGGCCCAGCGCAAGGGCATTCCCACCGTTGTAGGCAACCTGATGTTCAATGCGGGTTATGCCTCCGATCTGCTGGCAAAACCCGGATTGGCTGACCTGGCTATGGACATGCTCGACGAAGGAACCAAGACCATGGACGCCCTGCAGATCAGTGAGAAACTGCAATTGCTCGGGGCAAGGATCAATGCAGGGTCGGACCTGGATGCTTCATACCTGAATTTCAACACCCTGGTACCCACCCTCGATCCCACGCTGGATATGTTTGCCGACATCCTGCTGAATCCGGCTTTCCCGCAGAAGGAATTCGACCGGCTGAAAAAGGAACATCTCAACAACATTGAGCAGGAAAAGTCACAGCCCTTCGGCATGGCCCTGCGCGTGCTTCCCAAAGTGATCTATGGACAGGGAAATGCCTATAGCAATCCATATTATGGTTCAGGTTATGAATCCACCGTTCAGTCGATCACTCCGGCTGATGTCCAGAAATTCTACAGCACCTGGATCAAGCCCAACAATGCCACCCTGGTTGTAGTGGGGGATGTGGAGATGGCTGACCTTGTTTCAAAACTGGAATCCCGGTTGGCCGGCTGGAAAAAAGGCGACGTGCCCAAGGTGACCCTGGCACCGGCTCCGGCCTCGACAGGAAAGAAGATATACCTGATCGACAAGCCCGAATCGACGCAGTCCCTGATCATGGGTGCCTATGCAACCCTGCCTTATGGCAAGATTTCCCAGCCTGCGCTGAATGCCATGAACAATATTCTGGGCGGAGACTTTGTATCGCGCCTCAACATGAACCTGCGCGAAGACAAACACTGGTCATATGGTGCCGGCAGCGTGGTACTTGATGCCAAGGGACAGCGGCCGTATATTGCTTACGTGTCTGTTCAGCTCGACAAGACCAAGGAATCCATCCAGGAAATCGAAAAGGAAATGAAAGCCATTGTGAGCGACAAGCCCATTACGGTAGATGAGTTCAACCGGGTGCAGCGCAACATGACCCTGCAGCTTCCGGGAATGTGGGAAACCAATGGATCGGTGGCCGGATCGCTGATGGAGCAGCTCAAATTTAACCTGGGTGACGACTACTACAAAACCTATGATGCCAAGGTAAGGAAACTCACACAGGCTGAACTGCAGCAAACCAGCCAGCAGCTTGTTAAGGCTGATCAGGTAATCTGGTTTGTAGTGGGTGACAAGGCCAAGATTTATACCAGCCTGAAGGAACTGGGTTATGAAGTCATTGAAGTGGACCCTGACGGGAATGTGGTGAAGTAAACTAATTATCTTTCAAAAAAGCGGCTGTATTAAAAGTGTTATAAGCCGGGCCCTTCGACTACGCTCAGCATGACATCTGACTGACTATCAGTTGTCAGACCGAGCGGAGTCGAGGTCCGCAAATACTTTTAATACAGCCCTTTTTTTGTCTTTCCCATAAAAACTATATTTACCGTTAAATAACTATAAAAATAGTTGCAAAACTGCAAAAGCAGTTGTATATTTGATTGTCCAATTTGAATAAATACACACGATGAGAAAACTTACAAATGCCGAGGAAGAAGTGATGCAGATCCTGTGGGATCTGGGTCAGGGTTTCGTGAAGGATGTGATCGACCGCATGCCGGAACCCAAACCTCCCTATAATACGGTTTCGACCGTGATCCGGGTACTGGAGAAGAAGGAATTCATCGGTCACCGTCAATACGGCAACACCCATGAATACTACCCCCTGGTGACTAGGGATGCCTACGCCAAGGTGCATTTCAACGGGTTTCTGGCCGATTATTTCAATAATTCCTTTCCCAAAATGGCCGCCTTTTTTGCCCGCGAAAACAACCTCAGCATGAAAGAGCTTGAGGAAATCATGCGATTGACCGAAGAAGAATTAAAGAAAGGAAAATAGAGCCATGACTGCCTTTATAGAGTTTATGCTGCGATCGGCGGTTACGCTGAGTGTGCTGTATCTTTTCTATTGGCTGGCGCTGAGAAACGATACACATTTTCATTTGAACCGCCTGTATCTTGTTTTTTCCCTGATCGCTTCGGTAGTGATCCCTTCACTCCATAATGATCTGTTCACAAGGCCTGCAATGATATCCGGCATGCCTGCGTTCATGATGGATTTGGGTGCCATAACCGGAACAGTGCAACAACCGGGCATGGAGAAGGCCGACGCGGGGTTTTCCTTTGGAATTCCTGAGATCCTGGCAGTGATTTATGCGATCGGCGCCCTTGTCGTATTTGGAAGGCTGATTTACCAGGCGGTATTTATCCATGCCCTGACCCGGTTATCCGGTAAAACCCATCACAATGGCTATACCTTGGTGAATATGCGTTCCGAAACCACCTCTTTTTCCTATTTCAGGCGCATTTTTATTCCTGCGGAACAACTGGATGCGCATTCCCTGAATGATATTATCGCGCATGAACAGTCACACCTGCAACAGGGCCACTACGTGGATCTTTTTCTCATGGAAGGTATGACGGTACTGCAATGGTTCAATCCTGTGGTGTGGCTTTTCGAGAAATCCATTAAGGAAACCCATGAATACCTGGCGGATGAAGCCGTGATCCGTTCAGGAAAGGACAAGGGAAGATACCAGGCGCTCATGGTAAACCAGGCCATGGGGGGACCTGTCTTCATATTAACCAATCAGTTTAACCAATCACTTTTAAAAAAACGGATGCATATGATGCGAAAAATGAAAACACCGCAAGTGGCGAAACTCAAGTTTTTACTGGTTTTGCCGTTGATTGCCGGCCTGTTGCTGGCATTCACGGGTTCCGGACCGAATGGTAACGGGGCCAAACATACTGAGATTACCATTACAGGACAATTGTCTGACAAGGTTACCCACAGTATTTTACCGGGAGCCGTGGTCATGATAAAGGGAACGACCATTGGTACAGTAACGGACAAACAGGGTCATTTCACCATTCATGCCGGGGATGATGCGACATTGGTATTTTCCATTGTGGGATATAAAACACAGGAAGTGGCTGTGGAAAAGAATCAGGTGATCAATATTCAGATGGATCAGGATGCCCATGTGGTGGATTTGAACGTCAATGTTGATGTCAACGCACAGCACAATCAGGATGAAAATCAAAATGTTGGGAAAGAGGCTGCTTCCAAAGAGACCTATGTGGTCACGGAAGAGGTCCCTCAATATGAAGGGGGAACCAAGGCTATTCTGGACTTCCTGGCAGCAAACCTGAAATATCCTGAAAGTGCAAAAAAGGCCGGCATTGAGGGGAAGGTATATGTAAATTTTGTGGTGGATGCCCAGGGGAAGGTGACCCTTGCCAAGATCATGCGCAGTGCATCTCCCTCTTTGAATGACGAAGCCTTGCGGCTGGTGAATCTGATGAAGGACTGGAAACCGGCCAGGCAAAACGGCGAACCGCGCAATTCGGCTGTGACATTGCCTATTGAGTTCAGAATCAAGTAAGTTACGGGTTTAAATTTGCCCACCCGACAGGGCGGGGGTCGCGTCGGGGTGACCCTTACTATTCAACCGTATCCACAAATTTTATTTCAACGGTATTCTCAACCTTTACCTCATCGCGTGTGGCAGGCTGCCAGGGAGGACTCAGCAGGATAACGCGTTTGTACTCAGCGGCAACGGCTTCAGATATCGCCGAAACTTTCACATCCGAAACCGAACCATCTGTCTTAATTGTCAGCGTTACAATGGTTCTTTGTTTGCCTTTTTCTTTCTGAATGATTTCCCGGTTTAACCGCTCATTTACCCATTTTCTGAATTCTTTCAGCGAACCACCCGGAGGGACAGGTTTGGTTACGATGGCCATATCGGTATTGGCATCCTTATTGAGCTGAACGGTGGACACCGCACCCGTAATCTCGGATTTTTTCTGCGTACCATAACCGACCACCACCACCTCGTTCAGTGCCATCATATCTTCGTGCATCACAATCGTTTTTTCGCGGGCGGCCTTCACCTCCACCGGTTTAAAACCGATGTAGCTGGCCTCAAGAGTGGCTGAGGAGTCAGCGAGCGGCAGGGAGAAATTGCCTTCGGTATCGGTTACCGTTCCTTTCGAAGTGCCTTTAATAACAATATTAACGCCGGGCAAGGGTTCACCTTGTGAATCCACCACCCTTCCATTGTAGGTCCGACCCTTTGACCGTGCAGCCATGACAGCTGCTTCCTTTTTAGGTTCCGCTGCTGCAGGTTCTGCGGGGTATGCCACCGCCCGTTCCGGCTCCTGCTCCTCCATGATTTCCGGTTCAGCCATTGATTTTTCCGCAGGTACCGGCGTGACTTCCTGTTCAAAAACCTTGCGTGCTTCCTGAGGGGCAGTTTGTGATTCCTGAGCAGCTACAGGCGCTTCGGGAGCAGCCATGACAGGTGCCTCAGGTATCTGTGTTTCAGGGGGCGTCTGCTTCTCTGATTTTACTGTGAGTGTCTGCGGAACCGGTTTGTGCAAGACAAGGTAGAGCACCGTTCCCAGTCCTGCCACCAACACAAGTCCCGCGGCAATCCTGAACCAGGGAACCAGGCTGCGTTTCCGGGATGTGCCGGTACGGGCATCCACCCGCCGCATGAGGGTTTCCAGATCCGATTCAAGTTCCGGTCCCTTAACATCCATCAGACCTTCAAAAGCCTCTTCGTCAAAGGCATCGCGCATCATTTCCTTTTCCAGGTCATGCCGCTGCCTCCCTGAGAGCTGTCCTTTCAGGTAAGCGAGTATCCGGTGGTATCTTGTTACAGGTTCCGGCATGTCATTCAGTGCTTTTGGATTCGATACACAGTTTCAGGTTTCTTTTTCCATTTTGAATATGGCTCTTTACCTGGTTTTCGGCCATTTCAAGCATTCCCGAAATCTCCTTATAGCAATGCTGGTTATAATAAAACAGCTCCACGCACCGTCGTTGTTCCTCTCTGAGTTGTTCCAGGCACTGCCTGAGGACTTCCTGCAGGGCTTCATTGTCGGTTGCCTCAATGGGGTGCAAAAGTTCCGTGGATTCCATAAGCCATTCCCTCCCAATTTCATCCATTTTTGCATGTTCCCCCTTTAACCGCCGCAACTGCATCAGGCAGTAATTGCGGCTTACGCTGTAAAGCCAGCTCTTGAAATTCCGGATCTCAAACCGGAGCACATCCTTCAGCACAATTTCAAATACCTGCATGACCGCATCCTGGCAGTCTTCCCTGTTTTTCATGTATTTCAGACACAATCCGTAAACAAGGTACATATAAGGTTTATACAGGGTACCAATGATCTCCGGATCATGGGTCTGGCGGAACTTTTCGATCAGGTCTCCGTCTGAAAGGGCAAGCGTTTTTGGGTTTGTGTGGACCATCCCGATAAAATTAGAAAAATTATTTGTGGAATCGGGAATGCCCCTGCACCTAATTCACAAATGTCAAACGCTAAAAACGAAACTTATGAAACGGATCATGCTCATTTCAGTCCTGATACTGAGTCTGGTATCAGCCAAGTCAGCCCTCGTGGTAACCGGAGTGGTAACCGATACGCAGGGAAGCCCGATTCCCGGAGTCAATGTGGTTGTAAAGGGTACACAAAACGGCACAGTAACGGATATAAACGGCACGTTCAGTCTGTCGGTTCCGGAAAATGCCACCCTGGTCTTCAACTTCATCGGATACCAACA